>Ga0209017_10000705_pt1 | contig 30774 bp, 21 predicted proteins | sample YNPBryunderm2012_FD_185812 | JGI IMG/M metagenome (GOLD analysis project Ga0209017, IMG submission 185812) | Anoxygenic and chlorotrophic microbial mat microbial communities from Yellowstone National Park, USA - YNP Bryant MS undermat 2012... ...
CGCTGGGAAGCGCTGCCCGGCGAGGGCGAGGATCAACCGGACTACCGCACCGCCGGCCGCGCTCTCGAGCTGCTCGAGAAATACAAGGACCGCCCGTTCTTTCTCGGCGTGGGCTTCGTCAAGCCCCACAGCCCGCTCGTCGCACCCAAGAAGTATTTCGATCTTTACGATCCAGCCGGGATGCCGCTCCCTGAGGATTTCGCTCCGCGGCCAACCTTGCCACCGGGAGTTCCCGCGGCCGCTCTGCCCGAACGCAACGGCGATCTGTTCATCGGCCGCGACGCCACACCGGAAGCCGCGCGGGAAATGATCCGCGCATACTACGCCTGCGTTTCCTTCATGGACGCGCAGCTCGGCCGCGTGCTCGACAAACTGGACTCTCTCGGTCTGGCTGAGCGGACCATCATCGTGCTGTTCGGCGACCACGGCTATCACCTGGGCGAAAAGGGCAAGTGGTCCAAACACAACTCGCTTTACGAGGTGGCGGTGCGCGTGCCGCTCATCCTCGTGGCGCCCGGAATGGCGCGCGCCGGGGCGGTCTGTCCGCGCACGGTCGAGCTGGTGGATCTGTACCCCACGCTCGCCGAGCTATGCAACTTGAAGCCGCCCAGCGGCCTCGAAGGGCAGAGCCTCGCGCCTCTGCTGCGCGATCCGCACCAGACGTGGGATCACCCTGCCTACACCGTCACACTGCGCGGCAAGATCTTCGGACGTACCGTCCGCACGGAACGTTATCGTTACACGGAGTGGGATCCCGAGGGCACGCAGGCCGAACTTTACGACCATCGCAGCGATCCGCACGAGCGCCGGAACTTGGCGGCCGAACCCTCCTACGCCTCGGTACGCAAGCAGATGCGCGACTTGGTGCGCCGACTGCCGGCCACGCCGCCGTAGCCCGCACTTGCCCTCCGGCGGGGTTGTATCATGATCCAGGCGCTCCCGCGCCGGAGGCGTATGCAGCGAGTCATTTCCTTCGAACTCAACGGCAAGCCGGTCCGGCTCAGTGTGGATCCCGGTCGCAGTCTGCTCTGGGTCCTGCGCGAGGATCTGGGCCTCACCGGCACGAAATTCGGCTGCGGCGCCGGTATTTGCGGGGCCTGCACGGTGATCGTGGACAGCGAGGCCGTACGTTCTTGCGCCACGCCGCTGAGCGCAGTCGAAGGCAAGCGCGTGCTGACCATCGAGGGCCTGGGCCGCAACGGTCGCCTGCATCCGCTTCAACAGGCCCTCCTCGATCATCACGCTTTCCAGTGCGCCTTTTGCACGCCGGGCATGATCATGAACGCCTACGCGCTGCTGCTCAGACATCCGCAGCCCACCCGCGAGCAGATCATCCAGGCGATGGACGAAAACCTTTGCCGCTGCGGTTCGCACCCGCGCATCGTGGCCGCCATCGAGCAGGCGGCGAAAGCAGTGAAATTGGGAGGCGCGCGATGACCGACAAGGACCGTCTGCTCAGCCGCCGCCAGTTCCTGGCCGCGCCCGGCCTGTTCATCGTCATTCCACTCGATGAGCTGGTCGCCGCGCAGGAGCCCGCGCGCCTGCCCCAACGGCCGGGCTACCCGGACGACTTCAATGCCTACCTTCGAATTGCGCCCGACAATCGCGTGACCTGCTACGTGGGCAAGGTCGAGTTGGGCCAGGGCTCGATGACCGCACTGGCCCAGCTTCTCGCCGAAGAGCTCGACGTCGCGCTCGATGCGGTGACGATGGTCATGGGCGACACCGACCTGTGTCCCTGGGACATGGGCACGTTCGGTTCCCTCAGCATCCGGCAGTTCGGCCCAGTGTTGCGCGCGGCCGGGGCCCGGGCGCGCGCCGTTTTGCTCGAACTGGCGGCGGAACGCCTGCAAGTGCCCGCGGAGCGGCTTGCCGTGGCCGAGGGCGTGGTCCGCGATACGGCCTCGGGCCGCCGCGTCAGCTACGGCGAACTGGTCGAGGGCAAGCGCATCGAGCGCCGCCTGGAGAAAGCGCCGCTCAAGTCTCCCGCAGCCTTCCGCGTGATCGGGCGCTCGCCCCGGCGCAAGGACGCGCGGGAAAAGGTGACCGGCCAGGCGCGCTATGCGGGCGACATCCGCCTGCCGGGGATGCTTCAAGCCCGCCTGTTGCGACCGCCGGCGCACGGCGCCGTCCTCAAGTCCGTGGACACTTCCGCGGCGGAGAAAATCCCGGGCGCCCGCGTGGTGCGCGACGGCGATCTGATTGCGGTGCTGCACGAGCATCGCGAGATGGCCGACCGGGCGCTGGGCACGATTCGCGCCGAGTGGGAACGGCCGCCGGCCACGCTCAACGAGGACAACATCTTCGAGCATCTGTTGAAGGCCGCTCCGGCGCTACGCGTCGTGCATGAGGCGGGCAGCCTGGAAGAGGGCGCCCGACTCTCGACCACGATCGTCGAGGCGCGCTACCTGAACGGCTACGTGGCGCACGCCCCGCTGGAAACACACTCGGCTACGGCTCATATGGAAGGTGAGAAAGTCACCGTGTGGGCCGGTACACAGACGCCATTCTCTTTGCGGCAGCAGGTGGCGCAGGCGCTCGGCGTGCCGGCCGAGAACGTGCGCGTGATCACGACCTACGTGGGCGGGGGCTTCGGCGGCAAGAGCGCATCGCGGCAAGCGATCGAAGCCGCGCGACTGACGAAGGTTGCGGGCCGCCCGGTGCAGGTGGTCTGGGATCGGTCCGAGGAATTCTTCTACGACACCTTCCGTCCGGCTGCGGTGGTGAACGTCCGTGCCGGTCTGGACGCGGCCGGGAAGCTGGTGCTGTGGGACTTCGACGTCTACGGCGCCGGCGACCGCGAAGCGCGCCAGTTCTACGACATTCCCCACCAGCGGACGCGATCGGCGGGCGGCTGGAGCGGCGGCAATCCGCCCGGCATGCATCCGTTCGCCGTCGGCCCGTGGCGCGCGCCTTCGGTGAACACGAACACCTTCGCGCGCGAATCGCACATAGACACCCTGGCGGCCCGGGTCGGGGCCGACCCGGTGGAGTTTCGCATGCGCAATCTGAGCGATGCGCGCATGCGTCGCGTGCTCGAGGCCGCGGCCGCGAAGTTCGGCTGGACGCCTGCCCGGGCGCCCAGCGGCCGCGGGGTCGGCGTTTCCTGCGCCATTTATTTGGGCACGTACGTCGTGTTGATGGCCGAGATCGCGGTGGACAAGAGGACGGGGCGCATCGAGGTCAAGCGCGTGGTCTGCGCGCAGGATCAGGGCCTCGTCGTCAACCCGGACGGTTCGCGCCAGCAGATCGAGGGCAGCATCATGATGGGCCTTGGTTACGCGCTCACCGAAGAGGTTCGCTTCCGCGGCGGCGAAATCCTGGAACACAATTTCGACACGTACGCCATCCCGCGCTTTTCCTGGATGCCGCGCATCGAATCGGTTTTGCTGGATAATCCGGAAGCGCCCGCCTCGGGCTGCGGCGAGCCGCCCATCGTGAACATGGGGGCGGTGCTGGCCAACGCGGTCTACGATGCGGTGGGCGCGCGCCTGCTCCGGCTGCCGATGACGCCGGAGCGGATCGAGCGGGCGATGCGCGGCGCGTGAGATCTCAGCGCTGAAACAAGACCTGGCAGGATTGTTCTGTCGCTTCGTCCTCCACGCCCGTGAATCCGAAGCCGTTCCACCGGTAGGCCGCCACGCGCCCGGCGGGCGCCCGCGGTTCCGGCGCCGCGAAGGAATCGGCGCGGTGCAGCGCGCACAGCGTGCCGTCTTCGAGCACCGCGGCATCGGCCAGGGGCCACGCCAGCGCGCTTCCGCGCCACACGGCCACCGGCCCGCGTTCGCTGATGCGGTAGACGTAAGGCCGCGGCGCCCATTCTCCGTCGAGCGTCGAGTAGCGCTTCTCGAGCGTCAACACCAACGGCTCGCTGCCGTCCTGAGCGAACGGGGCCGCCTCCACGGCCAGTAGCGGCAACGGTCGCGTCTGCCAGCGGCGTTCGGGCCCGGCGCTCGCGGTCAGCACAATCCCGCGGGCCTTCGAGGCGCCGCGCAACTGCCACTCCCCCACGCGCACCGGTTCGCGCAGCCGTACCGGGCAACCGGCGAGAACGGCGTTGGCGGCGGCATCATCTCCTGCCGGATGCGGGAAGGTCGAGCGCGGCGGCGTCCGCGTCGCCAGCGCCCGAAAATGCGCGACGCCCTCGAGGAAGCGGCATTCCGCCAGCAAGCCTTCCTTGGTCCCCGGCGTCCGCTGATCGAAAACGTGATTGCCGAGCGAGTAGAACACCGGCTTGCCGCTGACGCACTCCGGACGTTGCACGACGTGCGGGTGATGTCCGATGACAGCGTCGGCCCCCTGTTCGATCAGCCACGTCGCCGCGCGGCGCTGAGCCACGCTCGGCTCCGTCGCATATTCCGCCCCCCAGTGCACGTAAACCACAACCAGGTGCGCCAGCCGGCGCGCCAGCCGCAGCTTCTGGCGCAGCTCGACGGATGGGATGCGGACGAGCGTCGCTGCGCGCCCGGGAATCTGGTTGAACGCTACCAGAGCGAGGCTCAGCTCGCCGAGGGCGACAAGGTGCGGGGAACCTTCAAAGGTCAGCGGGGCGAGACCCGCTTCGCGCAAAACGCGCTGCGTCTCATCCAGCCCCGCGGCGCCAAGATCGCCTGCATGATTGTTAGCGAGACCCAGCGCATGGAAACCCGCACGTCGCAGCAATTCCACATAGGCCGGGGGAGCGGCGAAGCAAAGCCGCCGCGGACCCTCGCAAGCCCGGGCATCGCCGAGAGCGCCCTCCAGGTTCCCTACCACGAAATGCGCCTTGCGGAAGAGAGCGCTCCAGGGGTCCCACGGCGAGCGACCCGTGCGCTCGATCTCCGTGCGTACGCCTCGATCGAGCAAAATATCCCCCGTAAACAGCAGCCGAACTTCACCGGCCGCTGCTGCGACCGGCACGAGCATGATCAGAAGGGTTCGCGCGGCGGGCATGACAGCGCCGTTGCGGCCAGATAAGGCCGGATCCAAGAGGGCGGAGTTTCGGCGGGCAAGCGCCGACGCCATTCTGCGTCGTTCAGCAAGCTCTGAGAAACGAGTTCGTAAAACGAGTAGACTGCGCCTTTGACGATCTGGCGACGCCCGTAGTAAGGGACAACGTGATCCCACTCGAAGGGCCGGCCCACCGCCACGAGCAGGAAAGGCACGCGCGCGGGCCCGCCGCCCGCTGCGTCCACAATCTTCGGCATCGGATCCGGGGTAGCCAGAGCGAGATCCTGACGAGCCAGGCTCTTGAAGACCAGGAAATGGTGCTCGGCGATGCGACCGATGTCCAGGATGGCTTCGTAGTCCTGGCTGGTGAGCGGGCGACCCTGGAGCTGGCGGCGCGCGATGTCCGCGAACTGGCGGGCCTTGGCGGCGCTCTCGCGCAGGCGGCGCACGATGCCTTGCTGGAGGGGTTCTTCCGCTTCACCGGGTACCGCGCCGGTCATGCCGGGCCACGATGAGACCAGGCGCGCCGTCTCATCGAACAGACCGGCGATGGTTTCGAACGTCGTCGGATCGGGCTCCACGGCGCCGCGCGGGGGGCGCAGCACGATAGGCTCGATGCCTTCTTCCCCGCATTCGGCCGCCGATCGCTCGTTGACCAGCACCGTGACGTGGCGCAGCGTGGTCCAGGATGCCAGCCCGGTCTGAAGACGTTTGGCGCGCCACAGCGGCCGCTGTTCGGCAGGCAGAGCCGTGAGCGCCTCCTCGGCCCACTGCGTGGCCAGAGCCTCGATCCAGCGCTCGTACAGTGTCGCAGGTTGCGCAGGCTTCCGCGCTTGCAACGCGTCCAGGACCTGCGCCAGCGGCGGGTACTTCGCCATTTCCCCCGCCAGCAGCTCACGGGCGAACCGGCTGCCCAGCGCCGCGGCCAGATCGAGCGCGGAGGGAACCACGCGCGGGCCGGCCGGTCCCGCGACCTGTTCGGGCGGCGGCCACGCGGCGTGGTAAACGGTCGAGTTCAGGACTTCGTTGTCGAAGCCCCAGCCGAGCGGAAAAACCAGCAGGCGCCCGGCGGGCGGCGGGTGGCGCACGTAAGGCGGAGGCTGGAACGGGCCTTCGCGCCAAACCAGCGGCGAGCGGGGCGGGGCAATGAATTCTCCGTAAGCCTGAATCCAGCGCAGAGCTGCTTGCCGGCCGGCCTGCGGCAGTTGGCGCAGCGCGAGCAGCTCCGCGGGCGGGACGGGGCTGTTTTGCTCCGGATCGGCGGCCCATGTGAGATAACGGACAGCGCTGAAATAACGAGCCAGCGCGCGATCCATGGCGTAATGGCCGCGCGGTTTCAGCTCCGAGTAATCGAACGTGACGCCCAGAACGGGCGAAGGAGCAGGACCCTTGGCGGCGAGGATGAGAGCGGCCTCGGGATCGCCGGCGGGTCGGCCGGCGAGCACAACCTGGATCGAGCGGAACATTTTTCCGAGTTTTGTTTCGGCTGCGAGCGCCGCCCGCGCCGCTTTCACCAGTTCGCCAAAGGCCGGCAACGCCTGACGTCGTTCGCGCAGGATGAACAGCCCCTGGTAGGCCGCTGCATAGATCTCCCAGAAAACGTCGGTGGTCACCAGGAACGGGCGTCGGTGAAGCGAGAACGGCGCCGCCGCGCAGTTGTAGTTCTCGCTCTCGTAAACCGAGTAGAGCTGGTCGAAGTGGGTGGGGCGCAGCAAGCCGCCGTGCCGGGCGAGCAGCGCGCTGTCGCCGGCGTCCTCGACAAACATCCAGGCATTCACCACATCGGCCAGAGGCATCGTGACGGGGACGTATTCGAGTCCCTGCGCGGTGACGCCCGCCAGCCCGCGGCCGTCCGCCAGTACGACCGGCTTCGTCAGGAAGCTGCGGCCGGCGGCCAGAGGCTCGACGCGCCGGCCGCGATCCTGATGGACTGCGACGCCGTCGCTGCCCGCGCGCCAGGCGATCAGCGCCGCGCCGTTGGGAGTCGGCGCCACGGCGCCGCCGCAGACCTTGCCGCCGAGAAGAGCCGGACCGGATTCCCAGTGATCCACGTCATAGCGCGCGGCGTGAAAGCAACCCTTGGCGTCTTCCCACACCAGCAAATGGCCGGCGGGATGGAAGGCTACGGGCAAAGCCGAGGCGGCCGGCAACCCGCCCGCCGCTCGCCAGTTCTCGGACTCCGGCACTCGTTCCGGTCTGCGACCCGGGCCAACCACCCAGTACGGCCGGGTCCCGCTCTCCGTAACGCTCTCGATGCGATAACGCCCGTCATCGAGCCGCAGCCCGAAAAACAGCCGGTAGGAAACGATGTCGCGATCGAGTTTCTCGTCGTACCCGGTCAGGAAGGGACGAGGTCCCGCCAGCAGCCGCTCGATCGCCCGCTGCGAACGATACACGGGCTGCGCCTTGCCGCCGCCCGCAGGCATCCGCCAGATCAACCACTGGCCGCCTTGCATGCCTGCAACGAAGAGTTGTTTCCCTTCGGGATGCCAGGCGAGCCAGCGCAACTGCGCGCCCTCGGGCCGCCAGACGGGTCGAGCGCTGCTGCGCCAATGCTCCACACGGCGACGCGGCCCATGCCCGCCGCGTTCTCGATGACCACGGCCACGCGCGGGCCGTCGGGGGCAGCGGCCAGATCCAGCACGCGCTCACCGGATGACAACGCCAGACGGGCAGGGGACGCAGGGGAGGGCGTCACCCGGATCTCCGGCCAGTCGAACGGCGAGGCGGCCGGCGCCAGCCCCACCAGCAGCAACAAAGAAGGCATGCCGAACATCGCAGCCCCGCCGCAAACCGGTATAACACAACAGCGGGACGGCCAGGTCACGGTGTGCTCAGCCGCGCGCGACGGACCGCGCGGTGCGCATCAAGGCGTGAATGTTTTCCGGCGGCGTCGTGGGCGGGACGGCGCAGCCCGCGTTGAGGATGAAGCGGGGCGTGTCGGCGAAAATTTCGAACAGTTCGCGCGTCTTTTGTTCCACCAGCGCGGGGGTGCCGTGGGCGAGCACGCCGGTGGGGTCGAGATTGCCGACGAAGGTCGTTCTGCTCAGCAGAACGTCATGCGCGCGCCGCGCATCCGTCTTGGAGTCCAGCTCGAGCGCGTCCGCGCCCGTGGCGACCATCGCCTCCAGAATCGGCTCGGTCTTGCCGCAGATGTGCAGCATGTACGGCAGGCCGAGGCGGTGGGCTTCCTCCACGACTCGTTTCTCGTGGGCCCAGGCGAACTCGCGGTACAGGCGCGGGGAAATCAGGCTCGGTCCCGCGGGGCTGTCGCCGTTGGAGACCATGTGCGCGCCGGTCGTCGCCATTAACCGGATGAATTGCAACGTGGCCTCGAGAGCGTAGTCGAGCAGGCGCCGCACGTCGGCTTCGCGGTCCGGGTCCGTCAGATCCAGCATCCACTCGGCGGCGCCCCGGATCTGGCCGGCCAGCGAAAACGGGCACTGATCGCAATTGCCGCGAAGGAAGATCTGGTTGTCGAAATGGCGCACCAGCAGGCGCGTGGCTTCCAGCCACACTTGCACGCCTTCGTAGCGGGCGATGTCGGGCGGCTCCAGACCGCGCACTTCCTCCAGCCGCGCCAGCCGCGCGCCGCGACACACCGCCGGCTCGTCCTCGGGAAACGCCACCGGCACGCCCACAGCTCCTGCGAGCGTGGCTGTATCCACGTCCACCACCACGCCGTCGTAGCCGTATTTTTCGACCGCCTGAATGAAGGATCGCGCGATGGCTTCGGGATCGCGCCGGAACCAGCTCATCGAGACGCCCGCCTCGCGCGCCGCCATCATGAAGTTGTGCAGCATGACAGGCGTGGTGTCGGGCCACTCGGCGCGCAGGGCGGCGAGAATTCTCCGGTAGCCGTTCATTTCGCACAGGGCATTGTAGCGCGCCCGCGGTAGCGCGCCCGCGGCCCGGCGGCCGGAAAGTATACTGGAGCCGCCATGAGTGAACGATGGGGAGCCGCCATCCTGGGCACCGGCGACGTTTCCGGTGAGCATATCAAGGCCTATCAGCGCAATCCGTACACGGAAGTGCGAGCGATTCTGAGTCGCAGCCGCGAGCGCGCCGAGGCCAAGGCGCGCGAGTACGGCCTGGCGAACTGCCGCGCTTACACCGACCTCGATGCGCTCCTCGCCGATCCGGATATTCACCTGATCTCCATCTGCACGCCGCATCATTTGCACGTCGCGCAGGGCGTGGCCTGCGCGCAGGCCGGCAAACACGTGCTCATTGAGAAGCCGATCGCGATCGATCTGGAAGGCCTGCGGCGCCTGGAGCGCGCCATCCGCGAATACGACGTGCGCAGCGTGGTCAGCTTCGTGTTGCGCTGGAACCCGCTGTTCCAGGTGATTCGCTCGATCCTCGCGCAAGGGCTGCTGGGCGATCTCTACTACGGCGAGGTGGATTACTTGCACGGCATCACCAAACGGTACAGCGTCTATCCCTGGATGAGCCGGCGCGAGTACGGCGGCACGGCCTTGCTGGCTGCGGGCTGTCACGCCGTGGACGGGCTGCGCTGGTTCTTCCAGCGCGAGGCGGTGGAAGTCTTCGGCTACGCCAATTTCAGCCGGGGCAATCCGCTGGATTACGAGTACGAACCCAACAGCGTCATTCTGATGCGTTTCGAGGACGGCGCGACGGGCAAAGTGGCCACTTCCATCGAGTACATGGCGCCCTACACGTTCCCCATCGTGCTGATGGGCAACCGCGGCGTCATCCGTGACAACCGCCTGTTCACGCACGCCTGGCCGGGCCAGACCGGATGGGCGACGATCCCCACCATCTTGCCCGACAGCGGGGCGGTGACGCATCATCCCTTCCAGGCCGAGATTGATCATTTCGTGGACTGCGTGCGCCACGGCGTGGAGTCGCACTGCAACGTGGCCGACGCCGTCAAGACGCACGAGATTTGCCTGGCAGGAGAGATTTCCAGACGGGAAGGCCGGCCCGTGAAACTGCCGCTGGCCTGAGATCGTCAGCGCGCCAGCGCGCTGTGCTTGCGACCGAACAGCCAGTACACGGCTGCGCCCGCCGCCATCCAGCCGAAGAAACGAAGCCAGGTTTGCAGCGGCAGGCTCAGCATCAGAACCAGGCAGAACAGGATCGAGAGGGCGGGCACCCACGGAGCCCCGGGGACCCGGAACCCGCGCGGTCGTTCCGGTTGGGTGCGGCGCAGCACGAGCACGGCGGCCGCCACGGCCGCGAACGCAAACAGCGTCCCGATGTTGGCCAGATCGGCGAACGTGCCCACGTCCCAGATGCCGGCCGGCAGGCCCACGAACAGGCCCGCCACCCAGGAGGCCACGTGCGGCGTGCGATGCCGCGGGTGAATCCGGCAGAAGGCGGCGGGCAGCAAGCCGTCGCGCGACATGGCGTACCACACGCGCGCCTGGCCGTACTGGAACACGAGCAGCGAAGACACCATGCCCATGATGGCGCCCACGCCCACCCAACGTCGGACGGAATCCAGTCCCAGCGCCTTGAGCGTGTCCACCACGGGCGCCGCCGTGTTGAGAGTGCGCCAGTCGGCGATTCCGGTCAGAACCAGCGCCACCGAGACGTAGAGCGCCGTGCAGATGGCGAGACTCGTCAGGATGCCGAACGGCAGGTCCTTTTGCGGGTTGCGCGCCTCCTCGGCAGCCGTGGAGACGGAATCGAAGCCGATGTAAGTGAAGAAGACTATGGCCGCGCCGGTGAGCACGCCGCCGAAGCCGTTGGGCATGAAGGGGCGCCAATTGTCAGGGTTGACCGCGCGGGCGGCGCCGATCACGAAGATCAGGATGGCGCCCACTTTGACGAGCACCATGAGGTTGTTGGCCCCGGCGCTCTCGCGCACGCCGCGCACCAGCAGCCAGGTCAAAACCAGCAGGACCAGCAGCGCGGGCAGGTTGAACCAGTTGCCCGTCAACTGCCCGCCTGCGATGACCGGGCCGCATAACTGCGGCGGCAGGCGCAGGCCGAAGAGGCTGTCCAGAATGTCGTTGAAGTGCGCCGAAAAACCCACGGCCACGGCCATGTTGGAAACGGCGTACTCCAGGATCAACTGCCAGCCCACCATCCAGGCGAACAGCTCGCCCAGCGTCGCGTAGGCGTAAGTGTACGCGCTGCCGGCGATGGGGACCGTCGAAGCCAGCTCGGCGTAGCAGAGGGCCGCGAAGGCGCAGGCGATGGCCGTCAGCAGGAACGAGAGCGAGATGGCGGGGCCGGCGCCCGGCCGGCCGATGGTCGAGACCGCGTCCGGCCCGAAGCGCAGCAGATCCAGCACCGGCGCGTGCAGAACGGAATGGAAACTGAGCGTCTCGCCGGCCGCGGCCGTGCCGGTGAGAATGAAAATCCCCGAGCCGATGACCGCGCCGACGCCGAGCGCTGTGAGGCTCCACGGTCCCAGCGTCTTGCGCAGGCGATGCTCGGGCGCCTCCGCGTCCGCGATCAGTTGGTCAATGTTCTTGGTGCGGAACAGCCGGCTCACGGCAGGCGAACGCCACTAGCGCTTGCGCTGGCCCTTCGGCATCTTGCGCGGCTTTTTCTTGTGCGAGCCCCGCGAAACTTCCGGTGGGCGTTTTGTTTTCGGTGGGCGGCGCTTGCGGGCCTCCCTCTTCAATCGCTTGCGTTCGGCTCGATCCGTGATGTGCTTAGTGTTCATCCTCGCTTCTCAAAGCGTAGCGTTCGATGAGCTTCTTCAACCCGTAACCAGGGAAGCTAACCGTGATTTTGGCATATTCACCCTCGCCCTCGCGACGCACCACCGTGCCCCGTCCCCAGCGCGGGTGCTCGATGACGGCGCCGATCGCCGCCTCGCGGGCCGGCGCCCTCGGCGGCGCCGGTAGCGGCCTGGGCGAGGGTGGCGCGGGATGAGCCGGTTGGGCAGCCGCCGCGCTGCGGCCCGCGAAGAATTGCTGGATCGCCTCCACCGAATCGTAGGTCTTGCCCGTGTAGGCGCGACGCTCCACCGCCTCGCGCACCTGGTGACGCTCGGCGGTCAGATCGAGCTCGGCAATGCCGGCGGGGCGCAGCCTCTCGGTCAGATGGGCCGGCAGTTCGGCCAGGAAGCGCGAGGGCTGCGAGGGTTCGAGGATGCCGCTGGCCCACCGCCGCCGCATCCGCGTCCACGTCAGGATCAGCCGCTGCTGCGCGCGCGTCATCCCCACGTAAAACAGACGACGCTCCTCTTCCAGGGCCTGGGGCACGTCCAGCGAGCGGGCGTGCGGGAACAGGCCGTCCTCCAGCCCCGTGATGAACACCACCGGGAACTCCAGACCCTTCGCGTTGTGCAAGGTCAGCAGCAGAATCTGCGCGCGTTCGTCCAGCGTATCCGCCTCGGAGACCAGCGCCGCATGATCCAGGAATTCGGCCGCCGTCTCGCCCCGCTCGGCGGCCTCGGCCGCGGCGTTGATCAACTCTTGCAAGTTTTCGCGCCGCGACTCCCCTTCGGGAGTATCGTCCGCCTCCAGCATCTTCAGGTAGCCGGTGCGTTCCAGCACCAGCCGGATGACGCCCTCCACGGAGAGATCACGGGCCTGCTCGCGCATCTCCTCGATGAGACGGCGGAAGCCGGTCACAGCGGCCTCGGCGCGCATGCCCAGCCTGCCTTCGCCCACGATGGCGTCCAGCGCCTGCCACAACGAGAGCCGCCGCTCGATGGCGAAGGCCTCGATCTGCTCGAGTGTCGTGCGGCCGATGCCGCGCGCCGGAGTGTTGATGATCCTTTGCAGGCTGACGGAGTCCTGCGGGCTGAGCAGGACCTTCAGGTAGGCCAGCACGTCCTTGATTTCCGCGCGCTGGTAAAAGCTGAAGCCGCCCACCACGTGATAGCGCCGGCCGTAGCGGCGCAGCGCCTCCTCGAACTGGCGGGACTGGGCATTCGTGCGATACAGGATCGCGATGCGCTGGTCCGGGCGCCGCGCCAGGATGCGCTCGATTTCATCCGCCACGAACAGCGCTTCCTGTTCGCCGTCGGCGGACTCGAACAAACCCAGGCGCGGGCCTTCCTCCGCCGCCGTCCACAGCCACTTGCCCAGCCGCTCGCGATTGTGGGCTACCACGTGGGAGGCTGCCTCGAGAATGTTTTTCGTCGAACGATAGTTTTGCTCCAGCCGCACGACGACCGCGTCCGGGAAATCGCGCGTGAACTCGAGAATGTTGCGGATGTCGGCGCCGCGCCAGCTGTAAATGGACTGGTCTTCGTCGCCGACTACGCACACGTTGCGGCGCTGTTCGGTCAGCAGCCGCATGAGCTGGTACTGGCTGCGGTTGGTGTCCTGATACTCGTCAATCAGCAGGTGGTGGATGCGTTCGTTGTAGGCGGCGCGCAGCTCATCGTTGTGGTGCAGCAGCCGTACGGCTTCGAGCAGCAGGTCGTCAAAATCCAGGGCGTTGGCCTGCCGCAGGCGTCCTTCGTACTCGTCCCAGACCGCCGCCAGGCGCTTCCCCTTGGGATCGCGCGCCGCGGCCGCCATCTCCTCCGGCGTCTGGTTGTGGTTTTTGGCGAAGCTGATGCGGGCCAGGGCCGTGCGGCAGGGCATGAAGTGTTTCTCGTCCAGCCCCATGTGCCGGTAGACGGCTTTGACGACGGCCAACTGGTCGTCCTCGTCGTAGATGGTGAACTGCGGCGTGAAGCCCGGCCTCAGTTCCGCCAGCCAGCGCCCGTCCCGGCGCAGGATGCGCACGGCGAAGGAATGAAACGTCGAGACCGTCAGACCGGCGGCCGAGCCTCGCCCGGCGAGCAGCGCCTCCACGCGCTCCCGCATTTCATCGGCGGCCTTGTTCGTGAAGGTGACGGCGACCACGCCATAAGGCGGGATCCGCCGGGCGTGGATCAACCAGGCGATGCGGTGGGTGATGACGCGCGTTTTGCCGCTCCCGGCGCCGGCCAGAATCAACAAGGGGCCGTCGCCGTGCTGCACGGCTTGCCGTTGCTGCTCATTGAGGCCCTCGAGAAAATCCATGAGTCGGGCGCGTTGCGGGAGTGTGGCTCACCACGATTCTAGCACGCGGTCATGACCCGGCCCGGCGTGAACTCTTCAGGTTCCCGAATGCTGCTCCCATCGGTGCGCCGTGATTGGATCCTGGATCGGGCTTCCTCCGCCCCTACGGGAGGTAGGGGGGCGCGGCGTGGACTTGTGACTCCGAAATTAGTTCTTCATTGAAAGTTAACTCGCGCCAAGTTACAATCACTGCGTGGTCCCATGCAACGACAAGGGGGGAACATGCTTTGCCATTCGACTATCGGCCGTAGAATCTTCTGGTTTGCGGTCTCCTGCCTGCCCCTGCTGGCGCAGTTCGAGACCGCAGGCGTGCTGGGCACGGTGCGCGATCCCTCGGGCGCCGTCATTGTTGGCGCATCGGTGACGCTGATCAGCGAGGATACCGGGATCCAGTCACGGACAACCACGGACGACAACGGGAACTACATTTTCCTGAACGTGCGCGTAGGCCGCTACACGGTTGCCGCCGAGGCGCCCGGTTTCGCCAAATTTTCCACCAGCGACGTAATCGTGAACGTCAACGCGCGGCAGCGAGTGGACATCACGCTTCAGCCGGGCGCGGTGACCGAGCTGGTCGAGGTGCGGGGCGTGGCCGCCGCCCTGCAAACCGACAGCAGCGAGAAGGGCCAGATCGTGGGAGGCCAGCAGATCGTCGAGCTTCCCTTGAACGGCCGCAACTTCTCGGATCTGGCGTTACTGGCCACCAACATCCGCAAGTCGCCCATCGGCATGCAGGCAACCACCCCGCGCGAAGGGGCGTTCAACGTCAACGGGATGCGCAGCACCTACAACAACTTCCTGCTGGATGGCATGGACAACAACGCCTATTCGACCTCCAACCAGGGCTTCTCCAACCAGGTGGCTATCCCCTCGCCCGATGCGGTGGCCGAGTTCAAGGTGGTGACCAGTAACTTCAGCGCCGAATACGGGCGCGTGGGCGGCGCCGTGGTGAATGTCGTCATGCGCAGCGGGACCAACCGCGTGCACGTCACCGCCTACGAATTTTTCCGCAACACCAAGCTGAACGCGGTGGGATTTTTCAAGCCGGCGGGCGGCGTCAAGCCGGTGCTCAATCAGAATCAGTTCGGTTTTACGGTCGGAGGCCCGTTCGTCAAGAATCGGCTGTTCTATTTTGCGGACTACGAGGGTTTCCGGTTCATTCGCAAGGCGCTTTACATTGCCTCCATACCCAACATGAACGACCGCGAGGGAATCCTGCCGGTAGCGGTCTACAATCCGCTCACCGGCAGACTTTACCCCGCGGGTACCAGGGTGGACATGACCCCCTTCGCCCGGAAGGTTCTCTCGGAGCTGCCGCCGGTTCCACCCGGCCCCGGACGCAGCAATAACTACCAGTTGCTGCGACTGATGCCGCGAGAATTCGCGGACAAATACGACGCCAAGATTGACGGGCAAATCCGCTCGGACATGAGCGGCTTTCTGCGCTGGAGCCAGCGAAAAAGCAACGCGTTTTATTTCCCCTTCCTGGAAGGTCCTTCGGGCGGCTCCGGCGACGGTTACGTGCGCGTGCTGGCCCAGTCTGCGGCGGCCGGCTTTACCTGGACCGTTTCACCCGTCTCCCTGGTGGAGCTGCGACTGGGCTTTACGCGGATCCTTGGCGGCAAGCAGCCTCCCTTCCTCGGAGGGGCGAGCATGGAAGAACTGTACGGAATCCCCGGCTTGCCCACGTCCCGCGAGCTGACCGGGGGTCTGAACACTCAGAATATAAGTGGATTTACCACGGGCATCATCGGCCGGCAGGCGACCAACCCGCAATTCCAGAACCCCAAGACCTGGAATCCCAAGGTCAATTACTCGCGCATTGCGGGCCGTCAAACCTTCAAGGTGGGCGGGGAAATGCAAATCATCCACACGCAGGTCATGGACATCAACCCCGTCTACGGTCTGCTAGGTTACGCGGGCCAGTTCAGCCGCCCAACCTGCGCCTTGCTCGGTCAGCCGGCAGGCTGCACCATACCCGCGGACCCGGCCAGTTATAACCTCGCCGATTTCATGTTCGGCCTGCCGAGCCAGATTCAGTTGGCCAACTGGCTGGTAGGTAATTATCGCCAGCGAATGTATTTCTTCTATTTCCAGGATGATTTCCGCGTGAGCTCCCGGCTCACCCTCAATATGGGCCTGCGCTGGGAGTTCGCGACGCCGCGCTGGGAACGCGATGACGTGTTGTCGAATTTCGATCCGGTCGGGGTGCGCATGGTGACCGCCCGCCGCGGCAGCCTCGCGGAACGGGCCTTGGTGGACCCCGATTACCGGGATTGGGGGCCGCGCTTCGGCTTGGCTTACTCCGCGACACCCAAGCTGGTTTTCCGGGGCGGCTACGGCATCAGTTACACCTTCCATAACCGGATGGGCAGCGCCGACCTGTTGGGCATGAACGGGCCGCAGGTGGTTTGGGCGACCATTGACCAGAGCATCCCCCCCGGAGGTCCGGTGCCCGCCGGGTTCCGTACTATTTACACGGCGTTTCCCCCGGGTATGACCAGCCCGGCGAACTTCGATCCGGTCCGGGTCAACGTCGCTTACATTCCGCGCGACACCCGCTGGCCCTACGTGCAGACGTGGTTCGCGAGCGTTCAGCGAGAGCTGCCGCGCGGCTGGATCGTGGAACTGGGTTACACGGGCAACCACAGCTTGCGACTGCCCGTGCTTGCGGACTACAACCAGGCGCTGCCGAACCGGCCTGGGCAAAGCCTGGGAATTCAGGCGCGGCGCCCGATCCAGACGTTCGGGCCGATCACCTGGGTCAACCCGGCCGGCCAGACCCTCTACCACGGACTTTCGGTGCGGGCCGAGCGCCGCGTCAGCCGCGGCTTGTATCTTCTGAACTCGTTCACCTGGTCCAAGGCGCTGGGTAACTCCGAGCAGGCTCTGGAGGCCAACGCCACGGTCCAGAACATCCGCGACCTGCGAAACGAGCGTGGTCCCACCAGCTACGACAGCACGCTCATCAACGTGACTACGTTCATTTACCAGATGCCCTTTGGCAAGGGCCAGCGGTTGGGAGCGCGCTGGAACAGCGTGTTGGACGCGGTGGCCGGAGGCTGGCAGCTCAGCGGGATCAACACGTACTACTCCGGTCGCCCTGTCAATATCATCTACACGCCCACCACCGCGATGGACGTCACCGGCCGGCTGGCGGAGTGGCGGGGCGGTGCGCAGATGCGTCCCAACCTCGTCGGTGACTGGCAGCGTCCCGCGGACGCGGACAAGGTTTCGCGGTTCTTCAACCGCGCCGCTTTCGCCCTGCCGCCGGTGGACAATCCTTTCGGCAACCTCGGGCGCAACGTTCTGCGCGGTCCCGATTTCTGGCAGTGGGATTTGGGCGTCCACAAGAACTTCCGTCTGCCGGCGCGCGAGGGCGCGACTTTGCAATTCCGCGCCGAATTCTTCAATCTGTTGAACCGGACGAACTTCGAACAGCCGGTCAACAACATCAGCGGCGCTGACTTCGGAACCCTCCGCAGCGCCTATCCGCCGCGGCAGGTCCAGTTCGCGCTCAAGCTGATGTTTTGAGAGGCAGTCGAGAGGCCACGGAGCAGACCGGGATCTCACCGAAACGGCAACTCCGCGGTCCGCCCCACGGCCTCGCCTCATTCGAGTGGGTGGGTGTGGCCAGGTGCAGGATACGGCTGCGCGGGCCAGAGGCGATGCCCGTCTGGGAACAAAGCCATCGAGGCGCTGGGTCTCGACGGCAGCTACAGCCGCACGCTTCGCTCCACCGAGATGGTCCGCGGGCGCGGGCGTTCTTCACGGCCGCGCTCGCGCTCCGGTTCCAGCGCGATGGTGACGGTCATCTCCTGCCGGTTGCGGACGATGGTGAGCTGCGCCGAGCCCTTGGCGCGCGATGCGCGCAGACGGTTGGCGACTTGCGTCGGCGTGCGCACCGTTTCGCCGTCCACCTTGGTGATCACGTCGCCGGCCTTGAGGCCCGCCTTTTCCGCGGGAGTTCCTTTGAGGACGGAGCGCACGAGGACGCCCTCCTTGACGCCGAAGAACTCAGCCAGTTGGTCGGTGAGCGACTCAGCCTCGACGCCGAGCAGGGTGCTGCGCCAGGAGAGGACCATGGCACGCGGCGCATACATATCGATACGGAGGTCGCGCAACTGTTCCCGCAGCCGCTCCATGTTGGCGCGGAACTCCGGACCCAGCGGCCAATCGTCGGCGCGGCGGCGACCCAGGGTGGCGGTGACGGTCTGGGTAGCGCCATCGCGGCTGACGAGCAGCGTGATGCGGCGTCCAGGCGGCGTTTCGCGCACCATGCGGACGAATTGCTGCGCACCTTCGACGCGCTGGCCGTTGTATTCCAGCACGACGTCGCCCGGCTTCAGGCCTGCTTTCTGGGCCGGGCTGTCCGGCTCCACGCGCGTGATCTCGACGCCTCTTTCTTCGGAGAGCTTCAGCGCTTTGGCGCGTTCGGCGTGAATCTCAGCTACGCCGATACCGAGATAACCCCAGGTAGCCAGCGGGGCCTCCGGTGGTTCCGGCGGCTCCGGGGGCAGGGGAGGCGGTACCGGCTGTGCGAGGACGATAAGCTCCTCGACATCCGGTGCGGGTTGGGCCAGAGCAAGGCCAACCGCCAGTACGGATAGAAACACCATCTGTACCACTCTCATTGGCTTATCCTCCTTGCCGGGCAGCTAAGGCGGCAGCAGGCTGCCCGGCGCAGGCTGTCGAGCCCTTCTGACGTAGATCGAGCCCCCCGGGGCATACAACCGCAACCGAGGCCCACCTCCGTTGAGGTTACCCCGCGCCTCGACGCCGGCGGGGATCCTGCGGGTGGCGATCCCGCCGAACTCGGAAAGCAGCGCGGCATGTTCCGCCCCGGCTTGGGCCTCCAGGCTCACCGATATGTTGGACGGAAGAAAAACCGTAATGTCACCAGCGGCAGTTTGCAGCTCGGAATCATGCAGGATGACGCCCGGGCGGAACGCCACCACGAGGTCGCCATAGTTGGTTGCGGCATGCACCGGGCCGGCAACGCCCTCCAGGTGGATCCTTCCCGAGCCCGAACGGGCGCGGACGTGGCCGGCCTGGCGAATCCGAATATTCCCGGCGCCGCTTTCGGCGACTGTGGGTCCCGGGACGTCAGCGATCTCGATGGATCCGCCGGCGGTGGAGGCCGAGACTGACGGGGCGCCTTCGACGCGAATATTGCCGCCCCCGGTGGAGGCTCGGACAAAGCCGCGGCCGCCGCGGACAACGATCTCCCCGCCCGCCGTCAGCAGTTCCGCGCCGGCGCCGAGGTCCTGCGCGGTGATGGTTCCGCCGCCGGAAAAGCATCGGACGGATCCCCGGACCCGGGACAGCCGGATGCTCCCTCCCCCGAGTTGCACTTCGATGGAGCCGTCCACCTCTTCAATCGTCACCGCTCCGGCGGCGCTTTGCACGCGCAAGCGACCTTGCAAGCCGGTTGCACGCACACCTCCCGACTGGCAGTGCAGTTGGATCTCGCGCAACCCGCGCGGAACGCCGAGCCACAGGGAGGGGCGAGCCTCGGCGTCGTGGGGCGCGCGCACCGCCAACTCCAGCCACGGGCCACGGCGAGTAGTCTCGACGAAGATCTGCCCGAGATACCGGCGCGCGGCCTCCTCGTCCGGGGCGCGGACCCGCTTGCCCAGACGATAGCTCAGTTGCGCGTGGGTCTCGCCGCGCACGGTCAGATCGCCGGGCGAAGACACCCGCAACCGCACCGCTCCGGCAAGCGGCGCCGTCGAGCTGACGGTCTGGACCCAGTAGCCGCCCTCACGCCGCGGCCCCTCTGTGGGTTGGGCCATGGTCGCTGCCAGCGCGAAGACGGAAAGCCACAGCACAGCGGTTCGCATCAGAACGTTCCGATCGAAGCATTCAGTTCCTGCAAAGCCTGGCGGCAACGCAGGCGGACGTAGTCGTTGCTTTCTTGCTGCACGATCTCTTGCAGCAGGCCGACCAGCTCGTCCCGGCGCCGGTGCTCGATCAGCAAATCAATGGCCTGGATGCGGATGCCGGGATTTTCGTCCGCGCGCAGAATGCGGGCCAGCGTCTCGCGCACGTCGGCCTCGGCGGCGAAGGGTTTCAAGGCTTCCAGTGCCTTCAGCCGCACGCCCGGATTGGGATCGTGCTGCGCGGCTTCCAGCAGAGCGCGGCGCACCGGCTCCTGTTGAGCGCGGGCGCGAAGAAGCTCCACGGAATCCAGGCGAAGGCCCGGGTCCGCCGCCTCGCGCGCCGCGGCCAGCAACCACCGCTGGATCGGTTCTTCATCCAGCCGGCCGCTCAGCGTCCGCCGGCGCCGTTCCTCGATGCTGACGCGGACCTTGCCGCCCGGTTCTTGCTCGATGAAACGAATGCGGGCCGCAAGCGGGTCGGGCGGGGGTTCACTCACAACGGGCACGCTCCAGCGGCCCGCCAGGAAACCCAGCACCGCGAGCGCCGCCGCCGTGGCCAGGCGGAGGGCCCAAGCCGGGCGGATTCCGAACCACCGCCACAGGGTGCGCCTCGCGGCAGCAGCTTGCCATCGCTCGTGCAACTGGCGGCGGCAACGCTGAACGAGGTCCGCCGGGGGCTCCGTCTGAGCGGGTTCGAGCAAGGCGTGGAGGGCGCGCAGCTCGTCCAGATGCCGGCGACAGGCGTCGCACGACGCCAGGTGATCTTCCAGAACTTGTTCCTGATCGAAGGAAAGCTCGCCGTAAAGGTACAGATGGAGGAACCGGGTTGCGTTTTCACAATCCATGTCGCCCTCCTGTGGTCGGCGCAGATGGCTCTGTCATATGAGATCTCCCAGCGCGGCGCGCAGTTTCTGCGTGGCGCGAAACAGGCAGGTCTTGACGGCCTCTTCGCTGGATCCCGCGATCTCGGCGATGGCGCGGAGGCGCAGGCCATGAAAGTGGCGCAGTTCGAAGACCATTCGTTCGCGGGGCGTCAATCGGTCCAGAGCCTGCCGTATGCGCCCGGCGGCCACGCGGTTCACGAGCATGCGTTGCGGATCGGCCTCGGGCCGCTGCTCGGCCACGGTCTCCAGGGGACTGCGGAAGCCGTCGGCACCGTCGCCGCCGGCGTTTTCCTCGCGACACGTTTTGCGCTTGCGCAGGTAGTCCAGGCAGAGATTCCACGCGATGCGGTAAAGCCAGGTCTGGAAGTTGGAATCGGCGCGAAAGGAGCCCAGGTTTCGGTAAGCCCGCAGGAATGTCTCCTGATAGACCTCCTGTGCGTCTTCCACTGAGCGCAGCACGTTCCAGGCCAGCCGAAGCACACCCCGATCGTAGCTGCGGACCAGCCGCTCGAAAGCTTCCTGATCGCCCCGCTGTGCGGCGCGAATCAACTCCGCCTGCTCGCGGCTGACGCCGCAAACCTCCGTGGCCGGAGCAGGGTCAGACTCGGGCGTCACCCACTAAGTAAGGACGAAACAGAGGGGTGGAAGTGACGAGGCCGATCGGCGGTCGCGCCGGGGTGTTACAATCGCTGAATTCGATGCCTGATTTCATCGTGGTCGGGGCGGGGATCGCGGGCCTGCGCGCCGCCATCGAGCTCGCCGCGGCCGGTCAGGTCCTCGTCATCGCCAAGGAAAGCCTGCGCGAGTCGTCCTCCGAGTACGCGCAAGGCGGAATCGCAGCGGCGCTGGGCGAGGATGACTCGGTGGATCTGCACGCGCAGGACACGCTGGCGGCGGGAGACGGCTTGTGTCATCCCGAAGCGGTGCGCTTGCTGGTGCGCGCCGCGCCGGCGGCGATCTCGGAGCTGATCGAGTGGGGCGCCCAGTTCGATCGTGAGGACTCGCGCCTGGCTTTGGGTCGGGAGGGCGCGCACAGCCGGCGGCGGATTTTACATGCCCAGGGGGACTCCACGGGCAGCGAGATTGCGCGAACTCTGTACCGCAAGGCTTCGTCGCTGCCCACGGTGCATTTTCAAAGCTATTCCGCAGTGACGGACTTGCTGCTCGCCGATGGCGAAGTGGCGGGCGTGATGGTGTGCGATCCCGCCGGCCGGCGTTCGCTTGCGATCCACGCGCGCGCCGTGCTGCTGGCCACCGGCGGTCTGGGCCGAGTCTACCGCGTCACCACCAACCCCGAGGTGGCGACGGGCGACGGCGTCGCGGCCGCCTGGCGGGCCGGAGCCGAGCTGGGCGATCTCGAGTTCGTGCAATTTCATCCCACCGCCTTGCACCTCGAGGGAGCTCCGCCGTTCCTGCTTTCGGAGGCCCTGCGCGGCGAGGGCGCCGGCTTGATCAATTCCCGGGGCGAACGATTCATGTCCCGCTACCATCCGCTCGCTGACCTGGCCCCTCGCGACGTGGTTGCGCGCGCCATTGTCTCGGAGATGGCGCGCACCGGCAGCGAGCACGTCTGGCTGGATATGAGGCCGCTGGGCGAGGAACTGTTGCGCCGGCGCTTCCCGCGCATCTACCAGACCTGTTTGCGCTACGGCGTAGATCCGGCGAGCGCACCGGTTCCGGTTCACCCCGCAGCGCATTACGCGATGGGCGGGGTGTGGACCGATCTGGAGGGTCGGACCTCGCTGCCGCGGCTGTTCGCCGCGGGTGAGGTGGCGGCGACGGGGGTCCACGGCGCCAACCGCCTTGCCTCGAATTCCCTGCTCGAGGCTCTGGTCTTCGGCGCTCGCGCGGGTCAGGCGATGCGCGAGCTCGTCGGTTGGGAGGTCCCCAAACGGGGCCGGCCGCCGGAGGCCGGGTTCCCCGCGATCGGCGCCGAGCAATTGCGCACGCTGGCGTGGGAGAACTGCGGGATCGTGCGCGCCGGCGAGCGCCTGGCGCGGACCTGTGAGATTCTGGAAGCAGTGCCCCTGCTGCGCAACGCCGAGCCGCACAGGGAGCTGTTCGAGATCCGTAACATGCACACCGTACTCTGGCTGATCGCGCGTTGCGCGCTGGCGCGGCGAGAAAGCCGCGGCGCCCACTACCGCATGGATTTCCCCGACAAGGATCCCCGGTTCGCCAGGCATTCGCGGGTGAGCAGGCGCCATGACGTGGAATTCGTCTGAGAGCGGCCGGATCACCGCGTTGCGGACCGCAGCCCGCCCGGCGTGCCTGGCTGCGATTCCGATCCGGGCGGTCAGGCCATGGACGGCCCTCTGGGCGACGCCCGCCGGTCTCATCGCAGCCATGCGGATCGTCTGGGCGGCGGAGTCCGCGCAGTTTTTCGTGGCGCAACATTTTGCTTGGGACTTAGGGGTCCGGTTGCAGACGCGGCCCGAGTCCGCGGTCGAATTCGTGCCGGCATGCAAGCAGCAGGTGGAACTGCTCATGGCCGGCCTGCCGGGCGCCTTGCGCCTGCTGACCGGGATAGCGTTTATCCCCGTGCGGACGCGCGAGCGCAAACCGCGTGCCTTCCGGTTGCTCGCGCGCACGTGGGCGGCGCACGTCCGCGAGGGGCCCATGGCGGCCTATGATCGGCGGGAGGGGGCTGCGACGCAGCGGGGGAAGCTTGCATGAGCGAAGCGATCACGCGGGCGAACGGGCGAGGCCTCGCGCTGGCCTGGGGCGCGGTGGCCGGTTTGCACCGCGGCGTGCTGGGCGGGCTGCTCATGGTGGGCTGGTTCCTGCTGGTTTCCAGTCTGTTGCGCCAGCCGACGTGGACCGTGCCCAATCTGCTTGCCACGCTGCTCAATCAGGAAACGATTCTCCGTCGCGGTTTTGGCTGGAGTTCGCTGGTGGGCGTTGCGCTCACCCTGTTCGTGACGGGCCTGATCGGGGCCGCTTTCGGTCTGGTGACCGGGATGGTGCGCAGCCGCCGGCGTTTGTTGCTGCTGGGCATTCTCGCCGGACTGGCGACGTACTGGATCACCAATGCGCTCGTTTTCCGCAAGCTTGGCGCTGTGGCCTGGATCTACGCCTCGCCGCGCACGTTGCTGGTCGCGCATTTGCTGTTCGGGGTGGTGCTCGGGTCTCAGTCCCCGCAGCCCCGGCATGCAGATCGTATCGAGCCGGAGACGGCGCCGGAGTGAGCCCGAAGGCGGGCGTTTCGGCTAGAATGGGAATTCGTACAGCGCCTGTGAAAGCGGCGGTTTCCGAAACCGGGCACAACCGTCGGACGTCGAACACAAGGCATCGGGCGTGAGGCTCACGCCCGCCGGGATGCAGGCTCGGGCAGAGGCGCGGGCAGAGCACCCGTGCCTGCCTGGCGGCATCCCGACAAGGCATGGAATTTGGCTTCGATGAAGGTGAGCAGAGCTGCCCGCCTGAGCTGCGTGGTGGGGCTGATGGCCGGATGTTTGTGGATGGCGCCGGCCGCCGCTCAGGCCCCGAGCCGCGAGCAACGCCCGAGTCCTTTCGAGCCTGTTCCGCAAGCGCCGGAGACGCAAAAGCCCGCTCCGCAACAGCCCGCGCCGGGTCGGCCTGCGCCTTTTGAGCCTGTGCCGCAGGCGCCGGAGCAGCCCCAGCCGGAAGCGCCCAAGCCTCCGGTCCCGGAGAAACCTCCCGAGCCGGCGGAGGCGCCGGCCGCGCGCCCGCCCGAAGACATCGTCGAGGCGATCGAGTTTCGCGGCGCCCGGCGCGTGCCGCAGGACACGCTGCGCGGCATGATTTTCTCGCGTAAAGGCGACCGCTACGACGAGGAGACGTTGCGCCGCGACTTCATGCAACTGTGGAACATGGGGCGGTTCGACGACATTCGCCTGGAAGTGGAACCGGGCAAGACAGGCTGGGTCGTCCGCTTCGTGGTTGTGGAGCGGCAGGTGGTGCGGAGCATAAAGTACGAGGGGGTCAAGTCGGTCACCACCTCGGAAATCCTGGACCGCTTCAAGGAGCGGCGCGTCGGGCTCAGCGTCGAATCGCAATACGATCCCAACAAGGTCCAGCGGGCCGTCACGGTGCTGCGCGACTTTCTGGCCGAACGCGGGCGGCAGTTCGCCTCGGTCAAACCGGAGCTGCGGCGCATTCCGCCTTCCTCGGTGGAAATTGTCTTCCGGGTGCAGGAGGGCCCCAAGGTCAAGGTCGGCAGGATAGACATCCAGGGCAACCAGGTCTTCAGCGACCGCGCCGTGCGGCGCGCCATGCGCAATCTGCGCCCGGTGGGCATACCGTACTCGATCCTGTTCGAGAATCTGTTCGCCAAGAGTTACGATCTGAGCAAGCTGGAAGAGGACAAGGAGCGGATCCGGGACTGGTACCAGCAGCGCGGGTACTTTCTGGCGCGGGCGCTGGATCATGAGGTCACCATCCGTGACGTCGGCGGCGGCAAGTTCCGCGTGCCCTTGTTTTACATGAACCGGCCCGGCAAAAGGGCCGATATCGCGGTTCCCGTCGAGGAAGGGCGCCAGTACCGGATCGCCAGGTTCAACCTCGTGGGGGTGAAGCTGTTCCGCGCGGGCAGCGAGCGCCTGACGAGGGAGCTGTTCCAGATGGGGCCGGGCGACGTGTTCTCCACCGCCAAGTTCCGCAAGGGACTGGAGAACATGAGGAAGCTGTACGGCGAATTCGGCTATATCGACTTCGTGCCCGAGCCCGATTTCCAGCCTTATCCCAACGACGGCAAGCTGGATGTGATCATCCACGCCGACGAGGGCAACCAGTTCTTCGTGCGGCGGATTGACTTCGTGGGCAACACCACCACGCGGGACAAGGTCATCCGGCGCGAGTTACTGATCGACGAGGGCGATATCTTCAACACGCGGCTCTGGGAGCTCAGTATCCTGCGGTTGAACCAGCTCGGCTATTTCGAACAGCTCAAGGAGAACGAGGCGGCCGAGATCAAACGCGATACCCGGACCAACACGGTGGACATCACCCTCAAGGTCAAGGAACGCGGCAAGAATTCCGTGGGCATGACCGGCGGGGTCTCCGGAATCGCGGGCAGCTTCGTCGGGTTCAATTACTCGACGAATAACTTCCTGGGCTTGGGCGAGACGCTTTCCATTGATACCCAACTGGGCGACCGGCTGCGCGCAGTGACTTTCGGTTTCACCGAGCCCTATTTCCTGGACCGGCCCATTCAGCTCGGATTCACGGTGTTCACGCAACGTTTCAACTACGACCAGGGGCGCGAAGTTTCGCTTTTCACGGGGCGGAACCTTTTGCCCTATTTCGAGGCGCTGGGCAAGGACAATCTGCTCAATTACGTTTCCAACGGGCAAGGATTCACGGTCTTCGTAAGTTATCCGCTGCGGCGCACCTTCGCGCGCGTGAGCCTGACTTACGGCTTCAGCACCTCCCGCTACCAGGTTCTGAGTGCGGCGGCGAAGGCCTATTTCGATTACATCAACTTTCAGGGACTGGGCGGGCCCAACACCTTGACCGGCATCCGCACCAGCCAGATCACGCCCTCCTACATTTACAATACGGTGGACCACCCGATCACCCCCACCCGGGGCAAGAGCCTGGCGCTTTCCATGGGCTTCGCCGGCTCGTTCCTGGGCGGCAACGTGAACATGATCCAGCCGTCGGTGGACTTCAAGTGGTTTCGCAGCGGCTTCAAGCGAGGGCACGTGATCGGCCTGCACCTGCTGGGCGCCTTCGTCAGCGGCTACGGCGGGCGGGTGGCGCCGCCCTTCCACCGCTGGTACATCGGGGGCGAGCAGGACGTGCGCGGCTTCGAGATCTGGGGCGTCAGCCCGGTGGCCTATATGCCCAGCGAGGCCCTTATCAACGTGCTCAACGACGATGGTTCGGCGCGCCAGCAGAAAGTGATCGTGGACGGCGTGGAGCAGTTTGTGCCGGTGACGCGTTCGATCCCCGTCTACCAGATGATCTTTCCGGGCGGGGATGCGCAGGGGATCGGCAATTTCGAATACCGGATTCCGATCGTGGGCCCGGTGAATCTGGCTTTGTTCTTCGACGCCGGCTTGAACAAGATCCTGCGTCCCGGTCAGCTTACGCTGAACCCGGACCGGCTGGCGGAGCTCAACAGCAAGTTCCCGCAGGCGGGTTTTGACGGGCGCGTGCGGATTGCGCCGGGCACGCAAGCGGTCCGAACTTCGACCGGTCTGGAAATCCAGGTGCTGTTGCCCGTGGTGAACGCGCCGTTCCGCGTCTACTGGGCCTACAACCCCACCATCGTGCGACGCTTCCTGCAACCGCCCGTGGTCGTGGACCGCTCCCACTTCCCCAACCAGGCGACATTCGTGAACTCGGTGGTGCTGTTCGGCCAGGCGGTTCCCTTCTGGGAGCGGCGGAGCACCTTCCGCTTCACGATCGGGCGCACGTTCTGACGGTGCGGCCGGAACGGGAGGACGATTTTCGTTATGATAGTAGCGATCCCGCATAAAGGAGTGAAATACCCGTGAGGTTTGGCTTCTACGCGATTCCCGTGGTGGCATGCGCGCTGGCGCTCCCGGCACTCGGCCAGCAGCCCACCAAGGTGGGCATCATTCACATCCAGCAGGCCATCATCAGCACCAAGGACGGCCAGAAAGCCGCGGCTGATCTGCAACAAAAGTTCGACCCCAAGAGGAGGGAACTGGAGAAGAAACAGGGTGAGATCCAGGCGCTTCAGGACCAACTTCGCCGCGGGGCCAACACCCTGAGCGAGGAGGCCCGCCAGAAGTTGATGCGGGAAATCGACGCCAGAACGCGCTCCCTGAACCGCGAAACGGAAGACGCCCAGGCCGAATTCGATCAGGAGCAGCAGAAGATTCTGCAAGAGCTCGGCGGGCGGCTGATGCAAGTGATCGACAAGTATGCGCGCGATAACGGCTTCGCCCTGATCCTGGATGTCAGTTCGCCGCAGACCCCCGTACTGTACGCGGCCAATTCGATTGACATCACGCAGGCGATCGTAGAGCTGTACGACAAGAACTCGCCTTCGGCTCAAGCTCCTGCGACCGCGGCGCCCAAACCGGTCACGCCTGCCGCCAAGCCCGCAACGCCGCCCAAACCCCCCGGCGCCAAGTAAGGTATCCCAAAAAACATCAGGGGCCGCGGCTGCGGCCCCTGGGTCCCACCCCGTCTTCTCTGTCCCCGGCGGCGGGTCCAACGACCCGCTGCCAGTCCCCCTGAGTGAAGCGTGAGGGACGGGCCGGTGGAGTCCCAGCCGACCCGGCCCCGCCCGCACGGTTATGATGTTTCTGCTCGCTTGGATGCAGCAAGGGTTCGGCAGGATTCAGGTTTTGGATGAGCGACGCAAGCGCTCCCACAACAGCAGCCCGACCAGGGTCTTGCCATCCACAATGCGCCCGGAGCGTAACCGATCCGCCAGCTCGCGACGGCTGAACCAGCGGCAGCGGATCCGCTCATCGTCATCGGGCCGGGCCTCGCCCCGTTTCAGTCCGGTCGCAAGGTACAGGTGCATCCTCTCCGTGACATAGCCGGGGCTGGGGTAAAAAGCGAGCAGCTTCTTCCAACGACGTGCACGGTAGCCTGTCTCTTCCAGCAGTTCACGGCGCGCCGCCGCCAGGGGAGTTTCATCTCGATTGACCCGACCGGCAGGCAGCTCCCAAAGGGACCCTCCCGCGGGAAGGCGGAATTGACGAACCAGCAGCACGCGCTCGCCTGCATCCACGGCGACCACCACCGCCGAGGGGCCATGCCGGACGACGGCCCGCAGCGCCTCGACTCCACCCGGCTCGACCACATGCTCTTCGGTCACGTCGAAGATCTTGGTGCGGCACAACGTGCGGGATGCCAGGATTTTCACGGCGCCTTTTCGTATTGAACGGTGCCGAACTGTGCCAGGGTGGGGCCGATTTGCTCGGCGTCGCCTACAACCACGATCGCTGCCTCCTCGGGCGACAAGTGGCGTGCTGCGGCGGCCTGCACGTGGCCGGCCTCCTGAGCGCGAATCCGGCCGGCGTACTGCTCCAGGTAATCCAGCGGCAGGCCCAGCAAGCGAGTGGCTGCCAACTGGGACGCGACACCGGCCAGCGTCTCCAGCCGGATCACGAACACCCCACACAGGTAGTTCCTGGCGGTTTCCAGCTCCTCTGCGCTCACCGGCTCGCGTCCGATCCTCTCCATTTGCTCGAGCACGGCGGCGAGCGCGTCGGCCAGCACCTCGCTGCGGATCTGCGTGACCACTTCCGCCAGAGCTGCCTCGCGGTACGCCGTGAGGACGCTGTGCGCATCGTAGGCGTAACCCCGTTTCTCGCGAATTTCGGTGAACAGGCGAGAGCTGGCGCCTCCTCCCAGCACGGTGGCGGCGACGAGCAGCGGGAAATAGTCGGGATCGGTTCGCGTGACGGCCAGACGGGCGATGCGCACGTCCGCCTGCACGGACCCTGGCCGATCAATCAGCACGATGACGCGGCGAGGTGGAGGCGGCGCCACCGTCTCGGCGTCCTGCACCGGTTTCGGGGACCGGTCACCGAACACGCGGCTCAGGCGTGCGAGCAGCTCTTCCCGTCCAGGCAAGGCGCCGACCAGAACCAGAAGGCCTCGGGAGGGGCTGAGGTGGCGTTCATGGAAGCCGACGATGGCCGGGCGGTCGAGCCGGTCAATGCTTTCGGGCGTGGGTTCCTGACGCGCGTAAGGATGAGGAGCAAAGACCAGTTCGGCGGCTTTCTCCTGGGCGAGGAAATCGGCCAGTGCCCTCTGGGCAAGCAACTCTTGCTTGCGGTTGTTCTTGCGGAGGCTGACCTCCTCTTCGGGGAACACGGGCAGACGCACGACTTCGGCGACCAGCTCCAGAAAGGCATCGAGGTTTTCCGAGAGCACGCTGCCTTCGAGGACGAGCGAGTCGGCGCCGGAATGCGCCCGCAGGGAGGCGCCGAGTTCGGCAACGCGCTCGGCGATTTCACGCGCGCCGCGTCGCACGGTGCCTTGCGTGAGCAGGGCTGCCGTGGTTTCCGAGAGTCCCCGCAGCTCGGCCGGGTCGAACCTGGCGCCCGCCGGGAACCCCAGGCGCACGTGGACGAGCGGCAGGCGGTCGTCGCCGACGGCCAGAATTTCCAGGCCGTTGCCGAGCTGTGCCTGGAGGCAGTCCGGCAGGCGAAAATGCGGGAGATCGCGAGCAAGGGGCGGCCGGGCGATCATCAGGACTCCGAAATTTCAGGGGCGGGGACGATTTCGAGCACGGCGCGCCGTTGCGGGACGAAGTAGCGCTGGGCGGCATCGCGCAGTTGCGCGGGCGTCAGCTCGGAAAGGATGTCCAGCTCGCTGTTCAACAGGTCAGGGTCGCCGTCCAGCAGCTCATAGAGTCCGGCCAGCGTCGCCCTGGTCCGCGAACTCTCCAACTGGCGCAGGCGCGTGGACCGCAGGAAAGCGCGCGCTCGGTGGAGTTCGGCTTCCTGCACGCCGTCGTTTTGGATGCGCGCGATTTCCTGCTCGACGTGGTCAGCGATCTCCTCGCCGCGGAAATCGGGATGGTGGAGCAGGAAGATGGCGTACCGGCCGGGGTGCAGGTAGTCGGTGGGCCCGGCGAAGGGCCAGCCCAGATTGGCTTCGTACTGAATGACCGATTGCCTGCCCTTGACCAGATTCTGATAGAACCGCGAGCTTTCGCCCGCCGTGAGCACGATGTCCAGCAGGGTGAGGGCGTAGTAGTCCGGCGAGCGACGAACAGGCCCGGGATAGCCGATCACTACGGCGGGCACTTTGGCCAGAGTGTCCCGGTAGGTTTGCCAGAGCGGCTCGGTTTGCTCGGGTTCGGCCAGATCGGGACGCGGCGGCTGGGGCTGGGGTTCGATGTCGCCGAAGTAAGTTTCCACCAGCCGGCGCGCCTCATCCGGATCGAACGAACCGGCAAGGGCCAGTACGGCGTTATTGGGAGCGTAGTACGTCCTGAAGAACGCGGCGACGTCTTCCACGGTCGCGGCTTCCAGGTCTTCGTAGGAGCCGATCAAAGAGTGGGCGTTGGCCCAGTTGCGGAAGGCCAGGCGGGGCCAGTGCTCGACGAGCGCGGTGTTGTAAGGCTGGTTGTCGAAAGAGAGGCGCCGTTCCTGCTTGACGGCCTCCCTCTGGTTGCGGAGGTTTTCTTCCGTG
>Ga0209017_10000707_pt1 | contig 30764 bp, 26 predicted proteins | sample YNPBryunderm2012_FD_185812 | JGI IMG/M metagenome (GOLD analysis project Ga0209017, IMG submission 185812) | Anoxygenic and chlorotrophic microbial mat microbial communities from Yellowstone National Park, USA - YNP Bryant MS undermat 2012... ...
AAAGTTCTTGAATTGTTTAACCAGTTTTTCAAGCGTTGGCGACAGCTTTTCATCTTCTGGCTTCGAATTGTCTTGGGCCAGAACGCTTGACAAGGGTAGTGAAGAAAAAAGGATTGCCAAAAAAACAACGCGGAGCATCGATATGTCTCCAAGAAGGCTGTTCTTGCCTCGGATGTGCGGTCTGTCGGCAGCAACCGCAGCGGTTATTTTGCGAGAAGTTGCCGGAGGACGTATGGCAAAATCCCACCATGTTGATAATAAAGCACTTCTTGTGGGGTGTCGATTCGGCAAATGGCAGAAAACTGGATTTCCTGACCGTCAGCACGCTGTGCCACGACCTTGAGATCCTTCCCTTCGCGGAATCCGGTGGCAATTCCTTGAACGAGCCCCTTGATGGTGAACAGTTCTTCCCCAGTCAGTCCGAGGGACGCCGCCGTTTCTCCAGCGCGGAATTGTAGAGGAAGAACGCCCATGCCGACGAGGTTGCTGCGGTGAATCCGCTCAAAACTTTCGGCAATGACGGCACGAACCCCGAGCAGGCGTGTGCCTTTGGCGGCCCAGTCGCGGCTGGAGCCGGAACCATATTCTTTCCCAGCCAGAATCACCAGCGGCACACCCTCGGCTTTATATTTCATCGCCGCATCGTAAATCGGCATAACCTCGCCATCGGGCAGGTGACGGGTCACCCCCCCTTCAACTCCGGGGACGAGAAGGTTCTTCAGCCGAACGTTGGCAAAGGTACCGCGCATCATGACTTCATGATGCCCCCGGCGTGCGCCGTACTGATTGAAGTCCTTGGGTTCGACACCCCGTTGCATCAGGTATTTTCCGGCAGGACTGTCTTTTTTGATATTGCCGGCCGGGCTGATGTGATCGGTGGTAATGCTGTCACCGAGGAAGGCAAGCACACGAGCAGCCTGAATTTCTTCGACCGGCGGGGGTAGTGGCTGCATGTCCTCAAAATAGGGCGGGTTGGCGATGTAGGTCGAGGCGGCATCCCAGGCGTAGCGGTCGCCGCTGGGGACTTTCAAGGCTTGCCAATTCGCATCTCCCTCAAATACCTTGCCGTATATCTTCCGATAGGATTCCTGCTTAATTGATTTGTCGATGACTGCCTGAATTTCTTCTCGACTCGGCCAGATGTCCCGGAGGTAGACTGGCTGATTGCGGCTATCCACGCCGAGGGGTTCGGTGTCCCAGTCAATATCGACCCGCCCGGCCAGTGCATATGCCACCACCAGAGGGGGTGAGGCCAAGTAGTTGGCGCGGACATCCGGATGAACGCGGCCTTCAAAATTCCGATTGCCGCTGAGCACGGCTGCGACGACCAGGCCGTTTGCGGCAATCGCGTTACTGATGGCTTCAGGAAGCGGGCCGCTATTGCCGATGCAGGTGGTGCAACCGTAACCGACGAGATGAAACCGAAGTTGTTCGAGATACGGCATTAAGCCGCTGTCGGTGTAATAATCGGTGACGACTTTCGAACCGGGGGCGAGACTGGTTTTCACCCACGGTTTGGTGGTCAAGCCCTTTTCCACCGCTTTTTTCGCAAGAATCCCGGCGGCAATCATCACCGAGGGATTGGATGTATTTGTGCAACTGGTAATGGCCGCGATCACCACCGAGCCGTCGGTGAGGGCGGCGGCGGCAAGATCGGGTTCGGTCGGCATCGGCGTTTCAGGGAAGCCCCCCGCCATGCTAAGCACAGGAACCGCTTTCGGTTTTGCCGCCGACTTCAGCTTCGGCAATGCTGCCTCAAAGGCGTACTTCATCTGTTTGAGCGGCACCCGATCTTGCGGTCGGCTTGGCCCAGCCAAGCAGGGTTGAACCGTGGCCAGGTCGAGTTCCACGATGTCGGTGTATTCCGCTGTTGGCGTCTCGGCGGTGTGGAACAGCCCCTGTTCCTTGCAATAGGCCTCGACAAGGGCGATTTGTTCTTCCGACCGGCCTGTTTGCCGGAGATAGCGGAGTGTCTCGGCGTCGACGGGGAAGATGCCGCAGGTGGCGCCGTATTCCGGGGCCATGTTGGCGATCGTGGCACGATCCGCCAGCGGCAATTCAGCCAGGCCGTCGCCGAAAAATTCCACGAATTTGCCGACAACGCCTTTCTTCCGCAAGATTTCCGTCACCGTCAGAACCAGATCGGTGGCTGTCGCCCCTTCTGCCAGTCGCCCACTGAGCTTGAAACCGATGACCTGAGGAATCAGCATGCTGACGGGCTGACCGAGCATAGCGGCTTCCGCTTCGATCCCACCCACGCCCCAGCCGAGGACGCCAAGGCCATTGACCATCGTGGTATGACTGTCAGTGCCGACCAGGGTATCCGGATAGGCGACCTGGTGCTCATCGACAAACACTACTCGGGCGAGATATTCGATGTTGACCTGGTGAACAATCCCGGTCTCGGGTGGCACCACCTTAAAGTTGTTGAAGGCAGTCGAGCCCCAGCGAAGGAAGGTGTAGCGTTCCTGGTTCCGCTCATATTCCAGCTTGGTGTTGTGGGCAAAGGCGAGGGGATTTCCGTAGTCATCCACTTGGACCGAGTGATCGATGACCAATTCGCATGGAACCTGGGGATTGATCTTCGACGGGTCACCACCGAGACGGACGATTCCGTCACGCATGGCGGCGAGATCGACGACACAGGGGACGCCGGTGAAGTCTTGAAGCAGTACGCGGGCTGGGGTGAAAGCAATTTCAGTATCCGGCTCGGCATGCGGCTTCCAGTTGGCCAGGGCTTCGATGTCAGCCGACCGCACCGAGAGACCATTCTCATTCCGAAGCAAGTTTTCCAACAACACCTTCAACGAATAAGGCAACCGTTTCGCCGAGGGGAATTGTTCTTCCACCGCCGCCAGACGATAAATCGTGTACGACTTGTCGGCGACCGAAAATGATGACCGTGCGGAAAAGCTATTCAACATCGAAACGATTCCTTCTGAATGATGTCTTGATATCTGGCAAGTGGCATTACGGTTATTGTCTATCTGGCAAGACGTGGCGGCAAGGAACCATTCTACGGAAGAAGGCGGTGAACTTGGGGGTGTCCTCCGTAGAGGCCGGACCGAACACTTCTTCCCGCCCGCGTGGATCGACTATGTTCGCCTGCCGAGAAACTGCTGAAACACTACGCCACACCGTTCTGCGTCGTCAGAACGTCAAAGTTTAGCGGACACGCAGTCACGCTCACGCGGGATCAGTTTGGACTCCGCACACACCGGAAGCCGAGGTGAGACAGGCCGGTGTCGATATCGCCTTTCCCCCGACCTGCCGGTTTGTAACGGGAACAGAATTTGTCACTGCAGAGGAACGAGCCACCGCGCTGGACCCGCTTCGGTAAAAACGGGTTGGGTTCGTTCGGGTCATAACTGCTGGCCGGTCCTTGCGGATTTCGTTTCGGACTGATTCGATAATAGTCGGGTGTATACCAGTCGGAACACCACTCCCAGACATTCCCCGCCATGTCGTAAAGGCCGTAACCGTTCGGTGGATACTTTCCGACGGGAGCGGTGCGAACGTAGCCATCTTGTTGAGTATTGTGATGCGGAAAGTCTCCTTGCCATTTATTGCAGCGGCAGATACCGCCCGCTTCCGGTTCCTCGTCGCCCCAGACGTAAGTTTTGCCGGACAATCCCCCCCGGGCCGCGAACTCCCACTCGGCTTCGGTCGGCAGCCGCTTTCCGGCCCAGCGGCAGTAGGCGACGGCATCCTCGTAGGCGATATGAACAACCGGGTGATCTTCCCTCCCGGTCAAGTCCGACGCGGGGCCTTCCGGATGTTTCCAGCAAGCCCCGGGCACCCACGTCCACCACTGGCTGACATCATTCCAGGGAACAGCTTCTGAGGGCGGCGTGAACACCAGCGAGCCGGGCACCAGCTTCTCGGCCGGTGGTGGCGGCGTTCCCGGCGGTAAATTCCTCAGGATTGCCTCCAGGCTCGGTGCTTTCTCCGCGACCGTGACATAACCGGTCGCAGCGACGAACTCGGCATATTGCCGATTCGTGACCTCGTATTGATCCATCCAGAATCCGGAAACCGACACCTGATGAACCGGGGCCGCATCCGCGAACAATCGCCCCCCTTCATTCGTCCCCATCCAAAACGTCCCGCCGGGAATCCAGACCATCCCTGCCGGTGCCGGACCCGGTGGCTCGCTCGGACCCAAGTCTTCGCCAGATTCCCCCTCGGACTCAGAACGACCAATCAATGCGACCAGCAGCAGACCGACAATCAGCAATCCCCCGGTTCCCCACAACCACGGGGAGATGTTCGATTTTGAAGCAGTCACAATCGAGTTCGACTTGATTTTTCTGGCCATGACGTAATTACCAGAGAGCGTGACGGAAATGTCCTCAAGGCGAAAACAAGGTTATTTTGATAATTTTAATCAGGTATACGATCGGGTTGCGTTCTGCATATTATTTTATTACGAATGCGGCTCGACGCTGGGGATGATTTTGCAGCCCACCGCCACGATTCTTCAGCCACGGCCCTGCAATCCGGAAGGTTGTGAGCCCAGTCCATGAGCATCACCGCCAAAAATATTGTCAAATGTTTCGATGGGAAAACGGTCCTTCATGATGTTACCGTGGAAGCTCCGTCCGGGGCACTCGTGGCCTTGCTCGGACCGTCCGGCTCGGGGAAAACGACGCTGCTGCGGATTATAGCCGGGTTGGAAACGCCGACCTCGGGCAGCGTGCATTTCAATCGAGATGATATCACCCGGCGATCCGCCCGTGATCGAAATGTCGGCTTCGTCTTTCAACATTATGCCTTATTTCGACATATGACAGTTTTTGAGAATGTCGCCTTTGGCTTACGCGTTCGCAATTGGCCGGAACCGGAGATCCGTAAGTGGGTCGGTGAACTGCTTGATCTGGTGAAATTGCCGGAAATGGCAGATCGTTATCCGTCAAAACTCTCGGGAGGGCAGAAACAACGGATCGCCCTGATCCGGGCGCTGGCGGCGAAGCCCGAGGTATTATTGCTCGATGAGCCGTTCGGCGCGCTGGATGCTAATGTTCGCGACGAGCTCCGGCAGTGGCTGCGGCGGTTTCATGATGAATTCAAAATCACCAGCATCTTTGTCACTCACGATCAGGAAGAAGCTTTCGAAGTCGCCGATAAAATCGTGGTGATGAATCATGGACGCGTCGAACAAGCCGGTACGCCAGCAGAAGTGTTTGAACATCCGGCAAATGCCTTTGTGATGAAATTTCTCGGCAAAGTCAACAATTTTCAGGCGGTTTTGCAAGATGGTCGAGTTCTATTCGGCAATGTGGAAATGCCGGTCGGAGCTAATCAAGTCGTTCGCACCGGAAATGGCAAAGCCGATGTTTACATCCGTCCGCATGAACTCGATCTCGATCGAACCGCTGAGACGGGCAATTGCCTTCGCGGCAAAATCATGCACATCAATCCGGCCGGGTCCGTCGTCAAGGTGCGAGTGATGGTCGAGGATTTCGGTTTGATGGTCAATGTTGATGTGACACCGGAAAAGTATCGACGATTGATGTTGAAGCCAGGCGAAGCCATCTTCATTTCACCGAAAAGTGCAAAAATTTTCGAACCGGATTATTCGATTTGATTTGATCATCGCCAGCAGAACCGTCGCTGCGCTTATGATGGATTGTGAACCATGCTTTTTCTTCCGGAGATTCCGCCGCCATGGAATTGACCGAAACACCGTCGGCTGATCAGTTGGATACCTTTCCGAACCCAGCACCGGGGCGGGACTACAGCATCGAAATTGTTTGCCCCGAATTTACCAGTGTCTGCCCGAAAACCGGCCAGCCAGACTTTGGGACCATCACCTTCACCTACACGCCGGCCAAATTGTGCGTGGAATTGAAATCCCTGAAATTGTATCTACAACGCTATCGCAACCAGGGAATCTTTTACGAGGCGGTGACGAATCGCTTACTGGAGGATTTCGTCGCAGCGGCCAAGCCAATTCGCTGCCGTGTGGTCTCGGAATGGACGCCCCGAGGTGGAATTACCACCCGGGTGACCTGCCTCTACGAGGCAGTCAAAAGTGGATGAAGTCAATGGCGTCTGAGCTTGTTCTTTGCATCTTTGCCAAAATTACTCGGGCTTATTAGCGGATAACAGTTCGGAATCATCTGCGTTGCAAAGCAGTGAGATGGCTGAGCCGACGACCTGAATCGTATTCCGAACGGGAATGTCGGGCAGTAATTCCCGAACGGCGTGCAGCGCCAGTTGTTTGATATGATACGAATTGGTTTCGCCGCGGAGAATAATGCCATCATCACCGACTTCGACCACTAAATTTCGTACTCGCCGATGCGTGCGTCGGGTAATTTCATGGCGGAGTTTGGACTCAAGACCGTGTTCTGCCATCATCAGTGACATAAATTCCTACTCCTGCACATTACCATGATGGACTGCAACAAGTAGAGTCACCAGTTGCCTAAGATGTCATCACGAAGTCTGCTTCTTTCCTGATCCACTTGGCAGAAGATGACAAAGCAAATTCAAGACCAATCTAATTGTGATTCGGCTCTCCCTGAGAGCATCGGCATCGATGAACTTCTTCATTATCAAGATAATCAGACAATTCAGACAAACTGCTTTGTGCAAAATTCCCAATTTGTCGGAGTTTATGTTCACTACGAATATTGTATCTCGGTAATTTTGCTCTCCATCCGTATTCAGTCACGAATTCATCACTGTATCTCCTGGCCTTCACGGATTCTTCTCGGGGTGCCGTACGCACTGCTGACATTGATCCTCGGACCGTGGGGGCTTCCCTGGGGACTGATACTGACCATCCGGGCACTCTGGGTCAATCTCTCCGGCGGCATCGTCGTACCATATCCACATCCATCTTGGAATGAAGTCCGCTTGGCAACTTGTGCCGATAAGGAAGCGATTGCTTTTTCAGCTCTGCTCAGCGACCAGCAGTCCCGCGGATTTCAACATGAGACAGATGATACCGATGGAGGGAATGCTGATCCTGTAAGATAAGTCCATCATGCCGCGGTGGGAAACGGTGTGTGGAAGCAACGATACCGACCGGGAAACCTTCGATGCCTTCTGCATTTCGAGCATCCTTACTAATCCTGTTGCTGCTGAGTGTGTCAGAAACGCTCAGCCAAGCAGGAGTGTATCACTCAAGCGAATCGGTTCCGTTCTCGGTTGATTCAGGCGGTTACGCGGCGGCACTGACGTTTTACCCCGACAATAGCGGCGCGTTCCCACAACGCCTGACACAGTTGATGAATGCACTAGACGCTAATCCGGCGCGAGTAGCGAATCCGGATCGGCAAGAACGCCTGGATCGCATCGCCCGGGTCTCGGGTGCTGAACTCAGCCCAACCCAGATCGCCGACCTCGGGGCCGATTTGCTCCGAGTTGGCCGGGTCGATGATGCCTTAAATCGGCTCGCCCCAAGAAGCCGGGATCGGCAGCCCGATTATTTCATTTTGATGAATCTGGCTCACATTTATGCTACACGCGGTGAGTGGCATGAGGCAATCCGCTGGCATCAGGCCGCCTTTCTCGATGCGCCATTCCCGGACAGCTTCGCCACTACGACCCCCGAGCAACGCCACTGGCTGAAACGCCTAGAACGCATCTACTATGCTCGCTGGTTGCAACTTCATCGTGACCGAGCAGCCATCCGCCTCGATCCCGCCCAGGAAGATGTCTTCCCCCTGTTCCAGGGAATCCGCTTCGTCAACGCACAGGGCGAGTATCACCCCGGAACAGTGTCAGCCGATTCCCAAGCGAAATTGCCCCCCGATGCGATCGCCATCGTCCAACAACTGCTGCTCTGGGCACCGTGGGATACCAGCTTATACTGGCTGTTGGCCGAACTGTATGCCGCACAGGGACAACTCCGCCTGGCCAACTTGATCTTCGATCAATGCGCCGGCAGTCGACAATATTCCAATCGACGGATCTTGATGGCTCACCGAGCAGCGGTGCGTGAAGCCGTGGCTCTGCTTCCCCCAGAAACGGATCCCCTGGATGCTGTCGCACTGCCCACCGCTAACCTATCCCTACCTTCCCAGCCGGAAAACGACGACTTTTTACCCTCCAGAGAAAAAGTGATCCTCGTGTCACTCGGTTTTGCCCTCTTCTTCTTGCTGCTGATCGGGCTCCAGCTGCGTTCCTTGGCTCGGCGGAGGAAAAAGACACACCGACCACTCACTGGTGGTGATACCACAGTTCCACATCCGCCTGCGTAACGGAGTATTGACTTCTCGGGGTGAAACGCTGTGATTTGATGTCACGGGAATGCCGTCACGTCGGCTTTTCCGGGAATCGCCTTAGAAATTGGAATGGTCACTCGCGGCGATGTTGCCTGAAGAAGCTCCAGATCCGGTCCCGAGCATCAATCGCGGGAATCCATGGCCCGGCGATTCTCGGATTCATTCGCCCCCGCCCTCCGGGCCAGTGGTGGCCAAGGCCGTGGACAGTCACCACCTCAAACGTTGCTGCCGATGGCTGAACCGCAGGGAAGTGATAAGTCGCCACGCCGTTTTGTTCCCCAAGCATCCGCGGCTGCGAGTCACAGCCGATCGCGTTGGCCCAGACTCCCAGCGACGGCCACAGCGGCGGTCTCGTCACTGGGCGATTTCCCCAAGGCAACTGGACCGTCCCACCATTCAGCGGGACCAACGGATCAGCCGTTCCAATCAGATACAGTGTCGGGACTGAACAAACAGGGACCGGCAGAGCCGCCGGGCAGTAACCTGCCACCGGTGCGATAGCGGCAACTCGTGTCGAGTACTCGGCTGCCAAGCGAAAACACATTCCACCCCCGTTCGAGAAGCCGCTCAGATAAATCCGCTTCGGATCGACCCAGCAGCGACGGCTCACATCATCAATGACTGCCAGGAGAAATCCGACATCATCCGGAAACGGCGACTTCGCAACCTCCGGGGGCTCCGACCCATCATTCCAGCGGGCCGGATTGCTCAAAAATCGGGGCGGCAGTTCCGGATCAACAGGCAAGCCGTCCGGCAAAGCAATTATCAGTTCTCCGGATCGTGACAGCCAGTCACTCCAGCTGATTTCTTCCTCGGCCCACTCGCCGCTGCCCCCAGTTCCGTGCAACATCACCAGCAGTGGCAGCAGCCGCGCTTCGCCTCCTGTTTTGCGATCTGGCTTGATCAGCCAATAATGCCGTTCCCGACCCTGATGCGGCAGTTTCACCGATTCCACAGGAATTTGCCTCAACAACTCGAACCGTAGTCCGCTAACGCGCAAACCGACGATTCAGCGTCTGATCGGCCGTCTTGACGACCTGATCCCATTGCTGGCGAGCTTGATCGAATCGCTGATTGAATAAACGCCATTCTTCCACGGTGGGGCGACGCTTGTCATCGATCCGCTCGCGGGCAGCGAGCAAATAACGATCCACAGTACCGAAATACGCGTGAATTTGCTCCTCGACCGGCGCTGGCCAACGATTCATCGAGCCTTGCTGAGCCGTCAACATTCGCGATTCCCAGTCACGAAGCATGGCTCGGCCCGAGTCAAGACTCTCCGGTGTCAGTCGGATCAACGCATACGACAATTCTCGATGCACCGACATCAGATCATCACCCGCCACCGGTTCCAGCATTGCCAACATCCTCAGGAATTCCCGACGCTGCAGTTGCTGCCAAGATTCGGTCTGTTGCCGGGCAATCTCAACCGTCAACGGACCTGATGCAGCGAACAAAAGAACAGAGACCATCGCCCCGACGCCACGCCAGCCGAGCCCCGGCCGAATCCAGTCGAGCAGAAACGCCAGCACCACACCAGCGAGCCCCCCGCCCAGGTGGCCTTGCCAACTCAGCCCAGGAGCCGAGCTGAGCGCTGCATTCACCAGAAGTACCAGAATCAGTGATCGGAGTCGATCGGCCAGCAGCATCGCCGGAAGATGACTCCGCCGGAGCAGCAACCAGACAATAATCGCTGTCATCAGCCCCCAGATGCTTCCCGATGCCCCGGCGAGAATCGCATCCGGCTCCGTCGCCATCGCCAGGGAACTCCCGGAGATTCCCGAAATCAGGTAAATGACCAGATATCGCCAACGCCCCCACATCGCTTCCGCCATCGGACCCAGAATCAACAGCGCGATCATGTTCGCCAAAAGATGCAGCCCGCCGATGTGAACGAAGCAACATGTGAGCAATCGCCACCACTCTTCCGCCAGCAACCGACTTCCCGAAACGGCCCCAAGCCGCAACAGCAAGTCCCCAGGCGGCTGCTTGAAATATTCACCGAAGCCGACCTGCATCCGCCAAGCCACCGCTAAACCGACAAGAAACCAGGCAACATTCATCCCCAGCAAAATCGTTGTGATCAGCATCTTTCCCGGTCCGAGCAACGCTGCTCGTGCCGCTTCGCCACGATCAAACGTGGTGATTCTTGACTCATCCTGGATTGATTGCCAGCCGTCTTCACCGTCCCCCAACAAAGACCGCCGCTTTGTCTCTGGCTGCGGGATCCAATTTTCCGACTGGGCGATTCCTGAAGACTGTGTCTTTGTAGAAGGGAGAGCAGGAATCATCTTCGGATTGTTCAGGGCTTCCTCACCCGCCGCCGTCAGCACAAACCCCTGGCCGCGGCCACGAACCCAGTCGCCGACTTTTACCAGGCCAGCTTGCCGCAATAACCACAGTGGTTCATCGAATTCGGATCGGGGTATCCCCGCACGCACCGCTTCTTCCGACGGGAACCATAGTGCCGGACGCGAAGCGGCGCACCAATGAAGAATGTCTGCCGGAGAGGGAGATTTCCTTCCGCTTGCTGAAGACAACGTCTCCGGCAAAGGATGCATCCCCCCCGCAGGTCCTGGCTCTGAACCCGGTAACGCAAAAATTTTATCGCTTGGTGACATACACTCATTATTTTCCCGATACCGGGAATCGTCGAGTCACGCTGATCATTTCCCGGCTTGAGCGTAGGAGAAGTGCATCCCTCTACTTGGCGTTCGGGGGAAATTTCTGCCACTCTCGACGAATCGAACGGACGCTCGCTTGAACGACAGGAGGTAGCTTGGACCGCAATAAGTTTACCCCATCAAACCAGCCGACTGGCTCCGTGAAGACAACGTGCTCTTCGACAAAAATGGCTCCAGCAGGTTCTGCCAAGCGTGTCAGTTTCAAGTACAACCCCGCACCAGGGTAAGCCTGTGGCTCGCCGATCACAACTCGGTCGCCTGTCTTTTTCAGCGATTGCCAGACATTCGGAAACTCACTGTCACCATGAAAACGTCGATCAACCACCACCGCGGCCAGCACGGATTCGGCCGTCTGACTCCAGGAGACCCGGCCGGTCACCGACAACCGGACTCGATCCAAGATGTCAAAACGGGTGTGGCCAATCCGCTCAGCCCGGCCGCTGTCACTCGCTTCAACCATGATATTCCGCTTCGCCAGTTGCTCTGGACTCAACGTCGTACTCCCCGCTTCAGTACCACCGGGCTCGGCGGATTCCGCATTGCTGTCGCGGCTGATTGCCAGCAGGCGATTCAAGAACGTCTGATTTGAAGTCGCCCCAAAATCTCCGTAGACCAGAAAATACACATCCAGCCCCCGGCTCGGTGCTGCTTTATCCGACGGCACAAGATCGCTTTTCAAATACAACAACTGCGGGGCCACGACCGAACGACGAGTAAACTCGGAATACGAATAATCCCCCGCGATCAGTCGCTCAATCACCCGCTTCTGCTCGGCCGCACTCAATCCATCCGACATGGTCGGTGCTGGCAGCTTCACCGCTAACTTCTCGCCAATCGGAACACCCTTTTCCACTAGTTCAGAAAAAAGGCGATTCTGATCAGCGTGTGAACTCGGGTCGGCACAGAACGAAGATCCAATCACCAGACAGGTTGTCAGCCAACCGTTCATCACTTGGTACTCGCAGGAGTCGAGGGAACTGCCGCAAGCAGTGTTCGCAACTCGCCTTCCAGGAACTTTGCTGATTCCGATGTGAACCGGCCTCGCCGAGCTGCGTCGGCGAACGCTGGTGGAATCTCGGGCAAGCGTCGCCCTGGAGGAAGTTGAGCCACGCCAAACCCCCCTTCCGAGGGAATTCCCAGTGTAAACTGATTCCAGTCCGGAATCAAATCCACCGCATACACCGCTGACTCTTTCACCTGGATAAATCCGAGCGATTCTCCCCACTTTTTCCCCTGCGGATCAACCACCCAGACCATCACATCCAACCGCCCCGTGTCCGCATCCACCAACAAGGCATACCGGAATCGGATCAAGCGATTCACCCCATCGCGATGAAACCACACCGGGGTGTCAACAATCGCCATCTGTGGGCTGCGAGCCATCATCCGTGAGTCGGCAGTTTGTCGCTCATAGGCAGTATCCAAGATCCGCCCGCCAAACAAACCCAGATCCGCCCCGAACTGTCGGGCACTCTCGCTGGTCAGCACCAGGTCTTGTCCTTGAACATTCGTTCCCAGCCCCAAGGCGAGCGAACGCAGTTCGTATTGTCCCTCAGCGGTTTTGCCCACATCCGCAACAAACGCGGTGAACATCCATTCCGCCATCCGAGCCGTCAACGCATTCACCTGCTTGCGATGCGATTCAGCGACGCGTGGCAGGCTTTTCACCACAAGATGCGACCAGCCGCGGGGCGGGCCACGGTCGACCACTGTTCCAGGCGTAATACTGGCAACCGGTCCAGGGCGAACATCGATCTCGACCACGCTTTCAGCAGCCACACTCGCAACCGCTGAGGTCGCCAGAACTGATTCTGCCGCACTCTCGCTGGCCACCGCGACATTCCCTAACCCTGCCGGTTGAAGAACAGCCCCGACGGGTTCACTTCGTTGCTGCCGACTTGTCGCAAGCGTCAAGGGGTGATCCGGGGAAAATCCCGGTTGAGGCCGGCAGGCTTTGCATGCCAGCAAAGTTACTGTCGCTGTCCCGGCGATGAGAAGAGCACCAAATCGCTTCATACCGCCTCCGGCTTCGGGAACAAATCCGCGGCGGCATGATAACGTTCAATTACCTAAGCGAACAGAGCAATTTGCCAGTCACACAATCCCGAGCATTCCGCGAGCATCAATGAACGCTACGTCACAACAGGGCACCCCACTCAGTTACTGAATTCCGGGCGGCGCTTCGCCAGTTGTGCCTGAAGTCGGGCCACAATACTGGTGTGCATCTGACTGACCCGGGATTCACTGAGATTCAATGTCGCGCCAATCTCCTTCATCGTCATTTCTTCATAATAATAAAGGATGACGATGAGTCGCTCATTGCGATTCAGCCCCCGTGTGACCAGACGCATCAAATCACGATTTTGTAATCGGCCCGTCGGATCCTCCGCTTTTTTATCTTCAAGAATGTCGATCTCGCGAACGTCCTTGTAACTGTCAGTTTCGTACCACTTTTTGTTCAATGACACGAGATTGACCGCGGTGGCCTCGGCGACAAACGCCTCGATTTGCTCAACCGGAAGACCGAGTTTTTCCGCCAATTCTTGATGTGTCGGTTTCCGACCGAGTGCGGTTTCCAGTTCCTTGGCCGCAGCTTCCATCTTGCTCTGCTTCGAGCGAACCAGCCGGGGCACCCAGTCCATCGTCCGCAACTCATCCAGCATCGCCCCACGGATTCGCGGAACACAATATGTTTCAAATTTCACACCCCGGTCCAGATCAAAGGCCTCGATCGCATCCATCAATCCGAACACACCCGCCGATATCAAATCATCGAGTTCCACACCGTCGGGCAGCCGCGACCAGATTCGCTCGGCATTGTATTTCACCAGCGGCAAATACAATTCCACTAGCTGGTTGCGCAATTCAGTGGTCGGCTGAGTCCGGTAATCACGCCAGAGTTGTGGAACGTCTACATCGGCACGGGTCACCATCGTTCCAATCCTCCCTGATGAGCCGCAGAGCGATCACATCCCGATTCGCCTTGACTGTTCTCCACGTTCCCCGCGTGGAGGCAGCATCATCTGGTGATGCCCTGGCCAAGAATCAAAAAGACGAACCGATCACGTGCACTAGATCCGGATCTCGGATAAAAACAATCGCTCTGTCGATTCCCCCCCGCTGTACCGGTCGGGATAGACCCGGACAGCCGCCTCCTCTTTATCGACTCACACTCGAACGTGACTGCAAGGTTTTCAGCAAATCGGGCAAGTCTCGGCGACACGGATACGATGCCACCCGAATCACCGATACGATCGCGAGCTACCGCGACGACCCACCGATCCCGGGAGCCCCATCCCGGGGTTGCTGCCAAACAGCGGTTCGCTTGTGAGAGCGGCTCGATAGCGTTTCCACACGGAGATGTCGAGAGGAAAGTGGTGAAATTTCACCCTGAAATGACCTGCATTTGCACGATCAGCAAACGCATTCCGTTCCGTTGACTCAGGCTTTGCCAATTATCGACCGCCAATCCCGACGACAGGAATTCACCCCGCCAATTTATTGACCCGGAAGTGAATTCTCATTGCCGATGACCGCTTTCATTTCTGTCGGCCGAGTATCACTTGGCTCTGCAACTGTGGCGCTCTCAGAGCGAGTCAGCAACGGGGTTTCCGTGGCCAGTTCAGCCGGTTCGCTTGCCTCGCTCGGTGCCGAGGGTTGCCGCTCGACATAAAGCATCGGTCCGACGGGCTCGACGCAAACGATGACTTCAGGCGGCCGATCCGGCGTCGCTGCTGCTCCTGATACCAGCGAAAAATTTGGCGGGATCGCCGGCAACGGTGGCTCGCTTCGCCAATCGTGAATCGCCAGCGCTGTCCGCGGTGGATCCCCCAGCCAGACTCCAAACACCGTCAGGGCTGCTGCAAGCAGACCGCCCACCATGGCCCAGGCGAGCGGATGACCCCGATACAGCCGGCGAGGAAAGAGACGAACCAGCGGATCGAAACTTAACCGATCACACAACTGCTGGCGAACACCAGGAGCCGGAGCCGGAACGGGCTGTCCGAGCACGGCAGCCGACAAACGATACGCTTCTTCCAAAGCATCACGGGCTTCCTGGTCGGCCGCGATGCGTGCCGCAAATTGACTCGCTTCAGCCGGAGAAAGTTCGCCGGCCGCAAATCGCAAAGCGGTCAAGGCCAGATCACTCTGAACCGCCGAGGTGTCCGAAGCCGGCGAAGTCACTCGCATGATTATCGGCTCTCCCAGAGTTCGCGCAGCCGTTTCAAACCATCATGCATTCGTGCTAAGGCCGTATTGAGCGGACAACCAAGCCGCTCTGCGACCTCGCGAAACCGCAAGCCATCATACACTCTCAACCGAATGACTGCCTGTTGACCTTCAGGCAAAAGCGCCAACAGTTCATTCACCATCCGCACTTCTTCCGCCTGATCGACGACTTGTTCGGGAAGGTTAACTTCGTCGGCAACCCCCTGCAGCAGTTCCTCTGCGGCCGAAACTGGTGCCCGTTTCACCTGGCGAAGCTGCAACATGGCCTGTCGGTGTGCCACGGTGAATAACCAGCCACGAAACTGTTCCGGATAAGCTTGATCCGAATTCCGGATTGCTTGAACAAACGTTTCCTGCAAAGCATCTTCGGCGCGGTGATGATCGCGCAACAAACCCAGCAAAAATCGGAACACCGGTCCTTCATGGCGGGCGAGGAGATGGCCGAGTGCTTCGCTATCACCCGCGCGAAACCGCGCCAGCAGTTGTGCATCCGTTATGACGTTGTCACTCATCACGAGCCTCGGTGGAAACCGCCGCTGTCACAAGCGTCGGAAATCGAGCCCTTTGTCTATGATCTTAATCATCATCATCCTCGTCCTCGGCTTCATCATCCTCGGCTGCTTCCTCATCTTCATCTTTTTCACCGACTGCCGAGCCTTCAATTTCAGCAAAACCCGCCAGCACCCGTGGATCTCGCAAGGTTACCAGCGCAAAAATTCCCGCCAAAAGCGGCAAGATGCCGAGCACGCCCGCCGCAATGCCCCACGCATAGGAATTCAGATTTTGCATTTGTGATGCGCCGTAACAGATCAGCGAACCGTAAATTACCGCAAACAAACCGATCAGAATCGTCTGCAAAAGATCGACAAATTCTTCGTCGCTCGGCGGCGCATCGCTAAAAACGATCGGCCATAAACCGATCACAATCGCACTTAAGCCAACGAGAAATGTCAATCCACCTTCGGCGATCAGCAGATTACTCGGCAGCACAAGAAGACTCATCGCCGGGCCACGAGCACTTTTCTTAAATCGATCTTTGACCGCATCAAATCTGGGTTTGTTGGCCTCTGCCAGCTTTTTTTCTTCTTCGGATTCTTCCACAACAGCGTAAGGGGAAGCATCGTCAAATTCATCCCGAACTGGTTTCTTGTCTGGCTGGGCCGCGGCCGGCGCGGAAGTTGCCGCCGCTGCGGTTGCCGGTGCCTTTGCTGCTTTCGACGGAACTGCCGGCCCCGATGCTGTCGTCGGAGCCGGCCGCTGAGTCGCTGGCTGACGTGCGGCAATAACAAACACATGCTGACAGTGCGGACATTGAAGCTTCTGCCCCGGCTGAGGCGCGGCCGACAATGCCATCCGCCCCTGGCATTTCGGACAAGTCACTTGCACCGCCATGAAACACCCCGATTCCGGAGCCTCAATGCTCGCTTTCCGCGATGAGCATCTCGTATCGCGGAGAATGATCGGCCGAAGACCCGCAATGATCTAACTCAACACCATGGTATCGAACGAATCGGGTTTTTGCCAGACACTTAACACTGCTGCCTGTCCCTGAACACGCACCCGATACTGTCGAAGCGGTTTCCAGCGGACCGCACGCAACGCTTCTCGCAACGGATCATATTCCGCCACAAGCAGCACGGCACGCCCGCCACGACGCATGACCCGATCCAGTTGCCGAGCCATTTCCGCATAAAGCGGCACCACGTCTTGTGGTGTCAATAATTGCTTGCCAAACGGGGGATTGCTAATAACCCGATCCACACTCTCCGCAGCCAACGGCAAGCGGCGAACGTCCCAGCGGGCTAACCGCACTCGGCCCACGTGGGCCAAATTTTGCGAACTGACAAAAACCGCGTTCGGATCCAAATCACCCCCCACCACGAGAACATCCTGGGTTTTCCGCTGATTGCAGAGCTCAATCGCTTCCGCGAGAATCGTCCCCGCCCCACACATTGGATCAAGTACCGTCATCCCCGGAGCAATCCCTGCCAGGCGAACCATGGCCGCAGCAGCGGTCGGCCGCAGCGAAGCCTGAATATGATCCGTTTTGTAGCTCCGATGCCTCATCGTCCGATCCGAGAGGCGAACGCCACAAACCGCGGTCTGTCCGCGGATCGTTAACCAAATCTCCAACCAGGCATTTTCATCCTGAAAAATCCAAGCCGGTGGAATATGCCTTCGCAGACCGTCGATGAGGGCATCGCGAGCATCGGAACGCTTGTAACCATGTTCGCCTTGCATCTGACAAACCAGATGAAACGTCGGTTTACCCCGAGTTTTCGGCCGCAGGCGATGATGAATCCGAAACAAATGCTCCCAATTCGGTCGATTCGCGGTCCACCTTCGGATATTCTGCAAATCCGACGCTCGGTAGGTTAGCGAATCCGACCCCCAGGCAAGGAGAAAAACATCCTCGGTTGTCCGGAGTTGCAACACCGCGGGTGACACCTCGTTCACCCGAAAAACAACAATACCCCTGGCGGTTTTTTTTACCTCACCCCCAAGATCACGTGTCATTTCCTCGGCTGCGATCGCTTCTAGACCAGGCTGTACCAAGGCATAAAGGGCCGGTAACGGTTCCGATTCCCGTGCGATTCGCCGATTCCGCGCCATCTGCTTCCTTTTTCGACTCGGATGATAAGTGCCGCTGACAAACTTCATGATACACAGCGTTAGCAATAATCCCTGTCGGTGTCTCTTCCACCGCCGAAACCCAGCACAGAGTCTCCGCCTGAAGAAGGTCGTCACATCACAGTCGCCACAATCTGGGGGTGTCCCACGACGATTCGATGCTGAAGGCCAGAAAAGAAGCGACGAACAAACAATCTACTCCTTTAAGACCGGCGGACGACTCCCATGAAATTCTCTTGGGGAAAACCAAAAATTGTTTGGAAATGGACAAGCCGCACTTGACACGAAGCGGCGAGGGAGATTTAATACCTAAAGTTTTAGGTTTTAGTTTATTCGCGGATGATCGAGGTTCGCTCGTGGAAGATTTACCCACCCCGACACCTCGGGAACTCGACATTCTCAAGGTGCTCTGGGAACACGGTCCGCTGGCGGTGACGGGGGTTCATGCCCTGATTCGCCCGGCCGATGGCAAACAGATGGCCGTGAACACGGTGCAAACCTTGTTGCGGATCATGGAAACAAAAGGGCTGGTCCGGCACACGACCGAAGGTCGGACGTTTATTTATGAGCCGGTCTTCAGCCGGGAAGAATCCGCCGCGCGGTTCCTGGATCGTGTCTTTGATGGGGCAGCATCGCAACTTGTCCTGAGTTTGCTGCGTGCGGAAAAAATTTCCCCACAGGAACTCGACGAGATGCGTGAACTCATCAATCAAGCGCGGAACAAAGACTCGTCACGACGTGGGAACCACGGATTCTAAAGTTCATAGACAACCAGATCGAGCATCAGAGGGGCAGTCGTGACTGAACTCGGTATTTTGCGGCCAAATGCTGTCATTCATGCCTGGTGTGTCGGGAGCTTACTTTTGTTGCTCGGCTTGCTGAGCACACGCTGGCTGACCTCACCTTATCTTCGCCTTCCGATCGCGGCCTGGTCGATCCGTTCAGCCCTGATTGCCGTGGTCACTGGCCTGTTGCCAGTAGGAATTGCCATCCCTGTCCCCCTTCCGGCCTGGAACTGGGGGAAAGACGCTATGTCTTCAACCTTGGCTGAAACATCGACTGTCGTCTCTGTGGAATCGAGCAAGGGCGATTTTACCAGGCCGCAGGCGGAGCAAAATTCTTTTAGCGAAATAGCGGCGGCCACCACCCAGTCTGCTCAGAGTCAAGACGAATCGAGCAATCATACGCTCAGGGAAGAGCCGGTTGTACCTTTACCGGAATGGAATGCTGTCGCGACGGTACCGCCGGCGTCTCGGGGCAGCGAGGTCGCAAGCACCACGGCGGCATCAGATCCAATTGCTGTCAACGTGTTGCCCGCAACTTGGAATATTGATAGGTTTATTCACGGCCTGATTGATCTGTACATCCTCGCCGTGATTCTCTTGCATGGGCAACTGTTATTCGCGCATCTGGGGTTATTCCGACTGCGATATGCCGCCAAGCCCGCCCCAGCACCAGTCAACCAATTGCTGGCAGAAATCGCCGGGGCCGAGCGGCGAGTCCCTGAATTAAAGGTCAGTCCCCGGATCCATTCGCCGATCTGTTTCGGATTGTGGCGGCCGGTCATTGTTCTTCCGGACGATATGATCCAGATCCCGGAGAGCGAACTTCGCTGGGTGCTCGCGCACGAACTCGATCATCTCCGTCGAGGTGATCCGTGGATGCTCCTTTGGCTAGGGATGTGCCGAGCCTGGTTCTTCCTTCTGCCGTGGTTCTGGCCGTTGCGGCATGAATTGACCCTGTGCCAGGAACAATTGGCGGACGCGGCCGCAGCATCAACGGCTGGCCGAGCCGTCGATTACGCGGCATTTCTCGTGCAGTTGTCGCAAAGCTATTTCTCCAGACCTCGAGCCATCGTGCTCGCGGCTAATGATGTGCGAGCAGTTCAATCGGACCTTTACCGGAGGGTGATTATGTTGTTGAAAATGGGTGAGATGCAACCTCGCCGCCGTTTGGGGCAGTGGAGCGCCATTGCTGCCGGCGGCATGGTGTCGACTGCGTTGATCTTATCGTCGCTGGAGTTCGCGGCAGCGGATGATCCGCCACGCCCGAAAGCAGAACAAAAACAACCGGGCAAGCCCGAAGAGAAACCATCCGATAAGCCGCGGCCCGAAGCGAAACAGCCCCCGGGCCCGCCCCGTGGTCCGCGTGATGGCGAAGGTTCGCCCCGTGGTCCGCGTGATGACGACGATCGCCCCGGCCTGTTCCGGCCCTACCCACCGGGCGAGTTCCGCAAATTGTTGGAAAAGCTGGATAAAGCCGCTCGTGATGGCAATATCGAAGAAGTTCGAGAATTGATGGATCGGCTCCGCGATTCCATGCGTTTACCTGGACCGCCTCGCGGTGAGCGGCCTCGTGATGGTGAAACCCCACCCCGGGCGGAAAAACCGCGTGACGGTGAGCGGCCGTTCTTTCCTCCGATGCCCCCGTTCTTTGAACGATTTGGCCCTGATTCTGATGCTATTCGAGAAGCCCGCAAAGCTCTTGAACAAGCCATTGAGAATCTCAAGGGCGACCCCAAGGCTCGGGCAGAAGTCCAAAAAGCATTCGAAAATTTCCGTCGGGCCATGGATGAATTCGGCCGCGGATTTGTCCCGCCACGGCGTCCTGGCTTTGAAGGCCGGCCTGGCCCAGAAGGGCGTCCTGGCTTTGAAGGCCGGCCCGGCCCTCGACTCGGCCTCGCCCTGGCTCCCGCCCCCGACTTCCTCGCGGAACAACTGGATTTACCGCAGAATGTCGGTCTGATCATCAACGATGTCATGCCGGATTCACCGGCCGAACAAGCGGGATTCAAGAAGAATGACGTGCTCGTCAAGGTTGCGGGCAAAGATGTGCCTGCTGATCCACGAAAGCTCGTCGAAATGATTCAAGAACTCAGCCGGAAGAGTGCCACGGTCGAATTTAGCATCATCCGCCGAGGGAAGGAGAAAACGCTCACTGCGAAACTTCCTCAGCCGTCTCGCGAAGAAAAGAGCAAGGAAGGCCGCGATCGTGACGATCGAGACGACAAAAAACGCTCGAAACCGAACGCATAATGAGCGTCTGAAAAGGCATTTAATTCGTGTAACAAGGAGCACTCCAGGGTGGTGATAACCCCTGGGGTGTTTCATTTTCTTTGAGTCACCTGTAAGGTTGAGCAATTTTGTCGGTATTTCCAAATGCACGAGAAATTGACCAGATTCAGATGGGTTGACAAATTCCCAGGTTGATTTGAGATTTTTTGAAATCCTTATGATGGACTGTGCCCGAAGTACCGCCTTCGAAAGACATTAGAATCGGCCTGAAAGATTAGAATCGGATTGGTCAATCAACGCTCAGGGAGCCGTAGAATGTTGGGCTGGGTCTATTCGAGGATTTGGCACCGATGCAAGATTGTTGATCTGACGGCTTAAAAGCTTCCGGGAGTTTGAATCGGCATGATGGTTGCACATTATTATATATCGAGCAGTTGCTGACGCCCCAGAAACTGAGACCCGTTGCAAATTTACCTGGTAACGGAATGTTACCGATCGACGACCAAGTGAATGGTCAACTTCAGGAAGGAGCCGCCAATGTTGGTGTTGACCCGCAAAACTGGAGAACAACTCATCATCGCAGATGAGATTCGAGTGACGGTTGTAAGTGTCGGCCCCGGGCGAGTTAAGATCGGAATCGAAGCTCCGGAGTGGGTCAAAATTGATCGCCAGGAAATCCACGAAAAGAAACAAGCTGATTATTCTTCGGAGTCAAGGCCATCGCTTCCAAAAGCACAATTCGCCGCAACGCCATTACGAGTGCCAGTTCCTAGCAACGGTCACACAGTGTCCGGAAATGGCTGTGCGGATATCACCACCCGTGCGAATACGCACATGACCGAACCGAGTGAAGGACCGGATCAACTCGAAAATCGCTTGCAGCGACTTTCTCGATTGCGGCGGAAGCCGCGATAACAAAGTTGTCTATCGCTGGCAATTGCAATTTGGCTAAGGTTCGCGGATGGCCCAGGTCATGAGGATCGGCCATCCGATTTGTTTTTCCTGACATATTCCATTCACAATTCCGAACAATCCCTTTGAGAAAAATCTTTCGCGGATCGCTTGTGAGCCGGTAACCCCTGAGTCATAATCGCTAGAACCGAATGGAGATTCCAGGAGATCGGCGATGAATTCTTTCGCAGTGCTTCTGCTGACGATGTCGGCACCGCCCGAGTCAACGGATCCGGCCGTCAAAACCGCCTTGCAAAAGTTCAATTCTCTCATTGGCGAGTGGAAGGGGACCGGCAGTTTTGAAGGAGCCGCGGGCCGACAGAAAAACGGATTTTGGACCGAAGAGATCAACTGGAGTTGGCAATTTCAAGGTCAGGATATCGCCCTCATTGCAGAGTGGGCCTCCAGTCAAAACTGGAGCCGGGGTGAACTCCGCTATCTTCCGAAGAGCGGTGAATATCAATTTCGATTGACCACTCCTGGCGAGGTTCGCAAAACCTTTGTCGGTAAATTTCAACAAGAAGGCGGGGGTCGGTCTCCCTGCTTGATTCTAGAGCGAACCGAACCGGCTTCCGAACTCGCCGAGCGGCTAATCATTACCTTACTGCACAATAATCGGCACCTTTATCGTCTGGAACGTAAAGCAGACAATAGCAACAGTTTCAGCAAAATTTATCAGGTGGGTGCCACGAAAAAAGGCGTTCCGTTTGCACAAGCGAATCAAGGGCCGGAGTGCGTTGTTTCCGGCGGTGTCGGGACAATCATGATCAAATATCAGGGTAAGACGTATTTTGTTTGTTGCAGCGGTTGCAAAGATGCTTTTTTCGCGAATCCGGAACAATACATCAGCAAGGCAGCGGCGGGACAGGGCAAATGACCCGGTATTGCTCGAGTGGATCAGTACTTGCTCCTGTCCGGCTACGCCTGTGATGATGCGCCCCGAGCGGCTCGTAAGGCCAGGACGCACTGACAGATTCGCTCGGCGGCTTCATCAATTTCTGCGGGGCTCAACTGTGGCCCGAGACTGAATCGCAGAGCCGAGTTTAAACGCTCTTCTGCCAGCCCCATGGCGCGTAACCCCGGTGACGGCAAGAAACTCCCACTCGAACAGGCGGCGCCGGCACTGCAGGCGACACCAGCCAGATCGAGCCGCACCAGCAGAAGATCCGATCGGCAACCGGGAAACGAGAGGTTCAGCGTGCCAGGCAGTCGCTGCGTGCTGTCGAGATCCGGTCCGTTCAGCAAAACAGGGGCAGCACGAGCTTGCAACTGAGTGAACAGTCGCCGACTCATTTCGACCAAGCGGATCCGGGTTTGCTCCAGGTTTTGACAGGCGGTTCGCAACGCCGCTGCCAAGCCCAGGGCCAACGCCACTGCTTCGGTGCCAGGGCGAAAACCCTGTTGCTGATGGCCGCCGAAAAACCGTGGCTGCAGTCGCCAGCCACGCCGCAGTAACAACAACCCGATTCCCTTCGGCCCCGCAAATTTATGAGCCGAAACGCTTAAGGATGTAACGCCAAGATCATGAAAGCGGACAGGGATTTTCCCCACGGCTTGAGCGGCATCGCAATGAATCGCGATCGAGCCCGGACGGGTTTTCGCCACATGCCGAACAGGTTGGATCGCGCCGGTTTCGTGATTGGCCAACATCAAGGTAATCAACCGAGTTTGCTCGGTACAGCGAGCCATGACGGCCGAGTGTTCGACAAATCCTGTGGCTGTTACCGGCAACCAGTCAATGCGTAACCCCTGACGAGCCAGTTGTTGCAGGGGTTCAAGAACACACGGATGTTCGATCGGAGCGGCGATCACTGTGCCGGCATTGTCCTGGCCAAGTTGCCCGAACAAGGCAAGATTATTCGCTTCCGTCGCACCGCTTGTGAAGATCACCTCCTCCGGGTCGGCATCGAGATCAGCGGCAATCTGTTCCCGAGCCGATTCAAGGAGTTGCCGTGCTCGTCGACCGATATGATGAGCGGAGGCGGGGTTGCCATAATGGTCCACCCACGCTGGCTTCATGGCTTCCCAGGCGGCATCGCACAGCGGTGTCGTGGCGTTAGCATCGAGGTAAATCGACTTCATTGCCCTGATCTGTAAGCGACGCCACCGGCTTTTTCCGCAGTCGGCCCGAGTCAGGGGTTGTCGCCCGACTGGCTCGGGAACGATCGTGAGGATCAAAGTTCCTGACGTGTCCGAATCGGTGTTCCGAAGACCCAGTTATTCGGAATTTTCCGGATCAAATCTTCCCCTGCGTAATGCCAGCGATCCAGATTGTCTTCGCCGATTTGCCAACGAAAGGCGGCCGGCCGACCGTTGATTCGCGTGGGAAAATCAACCAGTCCGATGCCGGCATCCACTAAAGTGACACCCAGTCCTTTCAATTCACGGATGGCGTTGTCTAAGCGTTGTTCCATCCGATTGACTTCTTCATGAACCATATACCGTCGCTGACGCGCAGCCCATTCGAGCTTCCGGCGATTGGCATCCAAAGCTTCTTGCTCGGTCGTAAGTCGACCCAGGTGCTCTTTCGTTTCAGTAATTTCCGAAACAATACTGCGAACCAGCGGAAGCATCTTGCGAGCCGTCGTCAAATCCAGCGTCGTGTCTTGCGTCCGTGGCTTTCCGCCCAGCGGATTCGACGCCCGATGTGGAGTTGAGCTCATGGTAGCCTCCCGCGTTATTTTGACGGTCACTGCCGTCGCTTAACCTATTCTAGGACGATCCCCAAGAGTCTCGTCCGATCTTCAATTTTTCTGCGGCTTCTCCTCTGTTTGCCAAGGGGAGAGGTTACGAAAGAAACCGGTTCGCGCTAAAAATCCTTAACTTCCGGCAAAACAACCCAGCCGCTCACAAAGCTTATCGCAGTCACCGGATCAGCAAGAAGCCAAGAAATATCGTATTATTATCATTCATGAAAAATTGACTTATGCAAAAAGTAAACCCTCATGAAATTTATTCCGTTCGATTCTGATTGATGTCATTTCCAGTCAAGCAAGTTGGAGCCGACAGAGCAGATCCTGGCTAGGTCATGCTTACGGGTTAATCTCCTGTCAGCTGGCAATTTCCTTGGACAATTCATGGCACCCGTGCGTCGGCAATCCTTCTCTGGCTTCAGGCTCCGATCGAGAATGCTTCCGCGACCCACGGGATGTTGAGAAATTTTGCTCTTTACAGACTGCGAGTTGCTCGGCATAAGCCCTGACACACTTAAATCGCACAGGCACGGACCGAGACGCCCCGAATGATGGGGCACGGGTGGGGGCCCGTATTCGGACCGAAGCAGGGGGAACTTTCCATGCAGCGTTTCCGGGCCTGGGGGCTGTCAGCAGCGCTTACGGCCAATTTGGGGCTGTGCGGGGCTGTTGCTGCTGAACCAGGAGCGGCGGCTGCTGGCGCCGCCACACAACCGTGGTACAGCCGGCTTTTCCGTAGCGACTCTCGCAGGGAAACCGACACCGCGGCAACTCCTCCACCTCGGCGGCCGAGTTTGCCGATGGCACCGCTCTCGCCGGAGCAAATCGCCGAGGCTCTTCGCGCTGAACAAGACGCTTATCTTCGTCGGCTGGAAATATGTACCAAGCTGCGGCAAGTGGCCCTGCACCAAGACGATGAATCGCTGTTAAAGCAAGCAGATGAGATCGAGCGCCAGGCAACCATGCTGTACCATTCGCGCGTCGCACGACTCGGGGTCAAAGGATTGCAAACTCCTTCTCCGAGTCGCTCGCAAGGATCGGCGCAGGCCGTGCTTGATGCCAAACTTTCATCAGAGATGACACGCGATCCACGCTCGGTTCCAGCAAAATCGCTCCAGGAACCGCCGGCAACAGCTTCGAACTTGAACTTTCGGAGGGCTCCCCAGCCATGAGAACGCTGCTTCTGCTTAGCGTGATGGCTTGCAGTGGCACCGGCTGTGTTCACTTGCAACCGATTGGCCCGATGGCCGCTGCCCTGGGCAAACCGCAACCGATGAAGCGAACCGCGGAAGGAGCCCGGGTTACCGAACTCGGACCGAATAAAGCGGTTGTCCCGCTGATGCGGCCGGCGTTGCCGCCACCACCACCGGCGATGCTGGTCACACCCGCGGAAGTAACCGAGGCCAACCATCAACAAGCAGCCCGTCGGCTCCTGGACGAAATGGAAGCCGATCGGAAGTCCCTCGATTCCATGCCACGGTATTCGGAAGTGTCGGTAGTCCGGAATCGTTAACCCGAACGCTTTTCAACCATTTCACAGGAGGTGCCGTGACAAAAACTGCTTCCACCCCGATCGGTTGGCGTCCGATGACCCGGGGTGGTGAAGATGTCGATCCAAGATGAGCGAAAGCGAATTTAAGGTTGATCCGTTTCAGCGAATTCTTCGAGTCGTTGACTGCGGGTCGGCTGCCGCAATTTCAACAGACCCCGCGCTTCAATCTGTCGGATACGCTCCCGGGTGATCCCGTACTGTTTTGCCACCTCATCCAGGGTTCGCGGATGCCCGTCCTTGAGGCCGAAGCGGAGCTCGATCACTTCCCGTTCTCGGGGTGCCAGGGAACGCAAAACTTCGTTGATCCGATCGCGGAGTAAGCGTTGATCGACGTTTTCTCCGGGGTTCGGTGTGTCACCATCGCTGAGGAAATCTTCAAGTGCCCGTTCGCCATCACCGCCGATCGGTTCGTGCAGACTCACCGGCTGCCGGCCGACGACCCGGAGGGACCGCGTTTCCTCGGCTTTGACGCCGAGTGCATCCGCAAGTTCTTCGCTGGTAGGATCACGGCCCGTCGCGACCGAGAGTTCGGAACGTTTCCGCTCAATCTTGGCCATCAGGCCAATTTGATGGCAAGGGACACGCACAGTCCGGGCATTATCGGCTAACGCCCGCTGCACCCCCTGGCGAATCCACCAGGTCGCATACGTACCGAATTTGAAGCCACGCCGATGCTCATACTTATCCACCGCACGCATCAAACCCCGGTTCCCTTCTTGAATGAGATCAGCGAAGGGAAGCCCACGATTACGGTAATTTTTGGCGATCGAGACAACCAGACGTAAATTTGCTTCGGCAAGTTCGCGGCGGACTTTCTGATATGCCCGCTGACGAGTGCGCAAGATCCGCACCAGGGCGATCAGTTCCTCGGCAGTCAGCAAGACTTTTTCCTGAGCTTCGCGAAGCAACCTAGTTCGCTTGCATCGATCCGCTGGTGTCCCCGGGGCGTGTGCATCCCGGACGATGTGAGCCATCTCGTCGGCCATGTCGAGCAGATCGTCTTCCATCCAGCGTTCGAGTAATTCTGTCCGCGGTGACAGTTCTTCCATCAACCGGGCCAATTTTCGCAAGCGTCGGAATCGTTGCACTTTCCACGCTCGTCGCGCTACGGGATCGGCGAGATCAAGACCTTCGGCAAAGGCACGAGCTTCTTGTCGCAACAAATGACGGATTAACGGCAAGTGGTGCGGCATCCGCTTGAGAATCTGATCTCGGCTCAGCCGCAGTTCTTCCGTGGAGTAAACATCAATTGTCGGATCCAGAGCCATTTGACCGGCACGCACTTTTTCAAACGTGGTTGTTGCCCGGGCCACAATGTGGGCGCACAACAACGCTGCCCGGCGAAAGCGATTGCGATTCCGCTCAAGCATTTCCGCCAAATACAGTTCCTGATCCCGACTGAGTAAGCGAATCGCACCCATCTGGCGAAGATACAGCCCGAGTGCGTCATCAGGCCCGCTGGCGTACTCGTCCGCGGCGACTTCCTCCTCATCACCGATCGGAAGTTCGTCGGCGTCCCGGGTCTCGGCCGGTTCCTCCCCGTCGTTCTCCTCCGAAAGAAAGTCGTCGTCGTCATCCTCAAGGTGACTCAAACCACGATCGTTGCCCAAGAATAATTCATCTTGAGTCAATTCCTGGTTGAGATCATCGGTTTCAGCGTGAAACATCCGGCTCATTGTCTCAAATCCCGGCTCCCGGATAATCCGTGGGGCTCACTAAGCGGCTCAAAGTCTGTGCGTTAAGCTCGTTATTGTCATGTTGCCTTCGGAATCAGCCTCCATCAGGCTACAATAACGATTCAAACCCGAAACAAAGAGTTCGCCGAATCCGGAGGAACTGGTCCTTCGGTTGGCGGTGGGTCGGGCATCAGCACGGCGGGAATCCGATCTCGCGGTCTATCCCCGGCGAGAATCGGCGGGCTAAGATTCTACGGGCGGACGCCGGTTACGGTCTCGACCCGTCATCAGCCAAACGCGAAAATTTCCATCTCTCGCCCTAATCGTGTTCGGGTTTTGTAAAGATTATATCCGACGTGTCCACTGAAAGCGGACAAGATTTTTTTTTGATGCCAAGTCGCTTGCGGAGATCGGTTCATTTGCCCGTAACGCGACGGTCGAAAATCCTGTAGCGGATTCTCGGGGGAACACCAGGAATTTTTCAGCGAATGATGTGGACTTTCTCCGGGCATTTCTGGCAGCCCGGGCCGCAACTCCTGCAACGGCTCCGCCTGTTTCAATGGCTGCTGTGAGACTCAGCAGCCCGATTTTCTCTGTTCTGGCAATCGAGCAGAACCATCAGAGAATCGCCAGCAATTGCACTTCAAAGATCAACCGAGCATTCGGAGGAATGCTGCTGCCCGGCGGCGGGTTATTCCCGTATGCCAGCGGAGCCGGAATATCCAGCCGACGGATCCCACCGACTTTCATGCCGGGAATCCCCTGTTGCCAACCCTGAATCACTTGGTTGAGCGAAAACGTCGACGGAACACCTCGAGCGACACTAGAATCAAAAGTGCTGCCGTCCATTAACCAGCCGACATAATGGACCGTGACGGTCTGACCCGCTTGCGCGACCGCACCTGTGCCGATGACCACATCCCAAATTCGCAGGCCATTTCCGAAATTTTGCCATTCAGGGGCTAGCAAATCAGGAATCGTGGATGATATTCCCATCATCCCCATCGAATTGGAATCGGTTGCGGCAGGGGTGGGTGTCGCGGGTGAGTTTTCCGCATTATTGCTGTCCGATCCTGAATTCAAGCCCGGAAAATTCTGCAGATTCAGTGACCCATCGGGGTTAAAAAGAGTGTTCACGTTCGTGGGAGATGCAGGCGAGGATGCGGGGGGAACCGTCGCTGGCACGGGATTTCGGCGGGCGAGATCAGCTCGAAATCCAGCGGCGTAGAGCCCCGCATACCCGGCATTCAGCATGGCCAGATGTTCGGTCCGTTTTGTGGCATCGACATAAGGTGCCAAGAATCCTGCGAGTTCCGGACGGGCGTGCTGCTGTTGCTGTAACGCTTGGCGAAACTGGCCAAGGACGGTCATCGATTGCTCTGCCTGAGCCTGCACGATCGGCAGCACCGTGGCTGTGTACTGCTTTGACAGATCGCTCCGCGGCATCCCCAGTTGTCCGCCAAGCATTCGCAAAAGCTCTGCCGAAGCCAGGGTTTGCGTGATCGCTGCAAACACATCATTCGGAGTAATCGACGGCAACACACGATCTTCAAGCCGAGTCACCCCCAGCGATTGGCGAGTCATGGCATCCTTCCTCGGCATCGTGAAACGGGCCATTCCAGCACGATTAGAGTCAATCGCGCCATCACTATGATCGGTCGAAGCTGGGGGAAACTCCAGCGATCTGAAACTCCAGCGAAGAAAGCACCTCCGGCAATCCCGGCTCATGCCGTTGATCCTGCAAAATCGTTCAACTCTGCCCGGGTTCCGGGTCGATTTCAGATTCTGACACGGTACGCGCTGGCAAGAGCAAGCTGGAGGAGGATCGGGACGATGAGACGGCAATTCTGGCTCGGCAGCATGGCGATGGCAGTGGCGAGTGGCTCGGCTGCCGCCCAGTTGGCGGAGACTTACCCCGACCGCCGTAATGGGCCGGTTCCGCCTGCCCGGTTGTTCCCGGCGGAAGCGGTGCCGCTTGGATCGGCTGAGCCTTTGCGGTTGCTGCCGATAAGAGTCGGGCAACCCCTTGCCAGTGGCCCGCAGCCGGTTCAGCCACTCTCTTCAGCCGTCACCCAGAAAACTGCCATCCCCGTTTCCCCCGCTGCCACGGGCAACCCGAATCCGACCTCGTCACTGCTGCTCCCCCAGGCAGAACAGCGATTGCCGATCGATCCCGCTCGCATCCGGTTGCAGAGGCAAAATCAAAGCTGGCAACTGGTCGCCGCCGATCGACTTCTCCATGACTTTGGCGATGATCGTGACGCTGCAGAGGAAGCCCTGCGGTTGATCCGCGGATTACGGCCTACCGAGTGGGTCCGGATCGGGGAACCACGCTCGATCGTGGAATACGGACTAGTCAACGGGGAAGCACCTCAGTGGAACATCCTACCGAAGGTTTGGCAGCCGATTGACTTGCAATCGCTGCGGATGGAATCGATCCGTGGCACCTGGGTGGTACGTGATCAGGACTCGATTTTGTTGAACGTGGGTCGGCATCAGGCCGACGCGGAACAGGCCGTGGCCGTGGCCCGGCGATATGGCTTCAATCGGCTTGCTTATATCGGCTTCCCGACGCCCGTGTTGGCCGTTTTTTTCCAGTCGCCGACGGTGATCCAAACTCAGGCGGAACTCGGTCCGTACGCCGCCCTCGTGCGAGCCGCACAAGAACGCAATTTGACCCGCACCGCCATTGATATTCCTGGGCTCGGTTTCCGCGGCGAACGCATCGTGATCAACCCCCACAAAGTCGAAGTCCGTAAACACCGCGGAAACTGGGTTCTCGCCCACGGTCCAGATATCCTGGCGGACTTCGGGCCGGGCGAACTTGTTGCTCGGGATGCCTTGCGGGTTGTGCAACAGGCACGATTCACCGAATTGTGTCGGCTCGACAGCGGTTTTACCTTTTTCCTCGTGGAGGGGACCGCCCCGACTCGAGTGCCGTTCACGGTCCAGGGGAGCCGGTTCGATGCGAATCGGCTGCGAATCGCGCCATCCGGAAACAATCGCTGGCTGGTGGTCGATAGTGCCGGCCGAATTTTTGCGGAAGGGAAAAGCCCGGCTGAGGCGGAAGAGTGCCTGCAAGTGATACGTGCTTAC
>Ga0209017_10000711_pt1 | contig 30667 bp, 13 predicted proteins | sample YNPBryunderm2012_FD_185812 | JGI IMG/M metagenome (GOLD analysis project Ga0209017, IMG submission 185812) | Anoxygenic and chlorotrophic microbial mat microbial communities from Yellowstone National Park, USA - YNP Bryant MS undermat 2012... ...
ACCACGTTGCGCACCTCGTGGCCGTACTCCAACACCATCAGTACATCTCCAGCTCGAACCTCAGCCCTGGGGTGCTCCGCGGTCAGCCCACGACGCAAGCGGATCGTAGCAATTGGCCCTTTCTCGCCTTCCTGCGGTTTTTCGATCTTGTCCACACCGATGTCCCGATAGTCGCCCGAATACGCCTTGCGACGGTCCTTCCACGCCTCCAGCAGCGAGGCCATGTCGGGCAGGCGAGCCCAGCCCCCACTGTTGAAGCGCATCATGGGTATGACGAAGGAATCGGGTTTGAAAGCCGCTCCTGCGGGAATCTCATTCTTCGGCACCAACTCGAATTCAATGTACCCGCGCCACTGCGGCAACCCGAAAGATGCAACACGATATAGGTAACCCAGGATCGGCACCAAATCGCCCTCGGCAAGCGGGGGATAAAACACACCCGGATAGACTCGCCCTTTGCTCATAGGTCCGTGGATCACCACATCCCACGCATACGTTCGCTGGGGGAAACCAGGACCAGCATCTTTGAAGCCCTTATATGACCCGTCTATACCCTCAACAAATCGCCCGTCTTCAGAATGGAGCCGGTCAGCACCGCCATATCGTGGCAATGGCCAAAGCTTGATCTTCTTTGAAGGCTCCAGTGCTTCCGCCTCGGCACCGCTGCTGCACTCGGCCGCCAGCAACGACACCAATAACGGCAACACAAATACCACTTGCACAACACCCAGACACTTCATGGCAAAGCCCTCCGCTAGTGTGTGTATATCCTGACGATAAACCGCGGAATGTCTTCAACGCTGCGCACGGCCGGAACCAAATGGAGGGACGCGCTCTGTGGCATCCACTAGCGGTTGGCGCACGGGCACGATGGAGCGTGCCTTCCCAGATCGACCTAAAAAATGCGCGGCACAATGCACCCACGATAGGACATGAGAATCTATTGCTGCCTCGACTGCTCTCGTTGAGGTTGCTTTTGGTTGGCTCGCAGCGTCTTCATGAACCGACGCAGTTCCCGCTCTGATACTTGTGTTTCCTCCGCCGAAAGGTCCCTGAGTTTCGGGTGGTCCTGGAGCATGTTTAATCCTCGAATGTCGATGCGCGTCCCGTTCAGGCTCAACTGCTCCAGACTCTCCATCTGGCGCAGGTGTACCAGGGCTTCGTTGGAAATCTGTGTGTGGCATAGTCTGAGCGCTTTGAGTCTGGGAAGCGCCTTGAGCACAGCTATGCCGTTATCATCTACTTGTGTGTTATGTAGCAGCAACGTATCCAATTTCTTCAGCTTTGCCAGCGAAGCCATTCCCGCCGACGTCACTTTGGTGCCGTCCAACCACAACCATTCCAGCTCGGACAGACCTTCCAAGTGGCGAAGCCCGGCGTCGTCGACCGCGGTGTTCGAAACAAACAAAACCCTAAGCCTCTTCAGGCCCGCCACCCGGCCAAGGGTCACAGAGGTGATCTTGCTGTCGCTCAGGTCCAGATCCTCCAAGTCCTTGAGAAGGTGCAGCTCGGTGAGGGCCTCGTCTCCCAGAAAGGGCGATCGCATTGCGAAGTGCCGCAGAGACGGGAATTCTCGAAGCAATCGCCGCACGCCTTCCGCCGACACACCCGAGCGTTCGACTCCGATAAAGTCTGGAACGTGGCTTCTGAAGGGAGCAAGCAACTCCAGTTGTGCATCGGTAAATCTTTCTCCCTCGATGTGAATGGCCTCCACTTCTTCCTTCTGCCGCGAACCGCAAAGCGGGCAGCAGGCATCTGGGTCCTGTGTGGAGACGGACTTGAGGTAGACCGTTCCTCCCAACTGTTCGATCTGGCGGATGGCACGGTAGTGCTCCCGATTCAAGGGCGTCTTGGAAACCTCCCCCATGATACAGGCCTCCGAAAGCAACAAGGTAACAAAAGATATCAAGCTCATGGTCCACTCCTTTCTGTGGCTTGTAGCCGCAACAGATTGGAACCCTTTCGATGTAGCGAGCCAATTGCGCAAGCTGAAACAAAGACAGGATACAGTAATTTGCCCCATTTGCGACCTGCGGGACACCAGTAATCTGTAGATCGCCACAGGTTTGGCACACGCCGGTAAGCCTCAGCTTTGCAGTCCGGTCAGTCGTTCGTATAAAGAGTTCCTACGGCGTAGTTTGTGCCCGTTTTGCGCGCATGTTTTCGGGTGATCTGGAGGGCCACGCTCTGTCGTGGCCGTGTTCCCAATTCTAGCTATTACCACATAGCAATGCTTCCCGTTAAGCAGCTGCCCGTTGGACATCTGCCACTCCGGTTTCTCGTCGTCGGCAAACGTGGTGAACACCACCTTCCACTGGGCATTCAGTGCGTCGCGAACCAGCGAAACCAGTTGCTCTTGGGTGTACTGGCTAGTGTCATAGCGGTTACAGCGGCTGCTGTATATCTGCTCCCACACGTCGCCCGGAAAACCTCCGTCGCTGAAATCCTCCCAACCCAGGAACTCGCGGTAGGCCTTTTCCCAGAGTTCATTTTCCGATCTCGCGGCGGATTTTCTCGAAGTCCCACAGCCGGAGCGTAGAATCGTCGGCCGAGCAGTGGACCAACCACCGGCCATCGGGCGAGAGGGCCATGTTCATGCCACCGCCTTGTTTGGCCGAGTAGAACTGGTAAACCAATTTGCCGCTGGCAACCTCCCAGATGATAATATGGGCAGGCTTGTCGAAATCGGGACCCGAACAGGCCGCCAGTAGCTTGCCGTCGGGGGAGTATGCCAGCGCTTCGGCCGGTTCGGCGAATTCAGCAAAACCGCGGCAAGTGTGCAACCTCTGTAACGTCGCCGCATCCCAGATCGCCACAGGGTGAGTTCTTTCGTGCCCATAGCCGGCGGCAATCGTCTTCCCATCCGGGCTGAAGGCCACGCTGAGGAATACCCCCTGCAACCTTTGGTCTGTTTTTAGCTGAAGCTGGCCAATGACTTGAAGTTTCTCGGCATCCCAGATTTCCGCGATCGGCCCGAGGTACGCCACCGCGAATCGCTTCCCGTCTTTGGATACGGCCAGGTCTTGCACCAGTTCTCCGCCCTTGGCTAAGCTGGTGGACTTCCAGTTGGTCAAGTCCCATATCCGCAGTCCCCGGCCGCCGGCGTTCGGGCTGAGCAGCCGCTTGCCGTCCGCGAGGATCGCCAGGTCCATCGCGGTCTGGTTAGGTGGGTCGTAGTCGAAGACTCGTTCAATCTCCCACTTTGGGGCAACAAACACGTATACTTTGTTGTCCCAGCAGGATGCCACGAGACGCTTGCCGTCGGCCGTGCAAACCCTCGCCCCAACCACATCTGGAAGCGTGCGGGTGCAGACCAACTTGCGTGTGCTCACGTCCCAGAAACCGATTATGCCCAACCTGCTTTCCCTGGCTCGCCGATCCACGCCGGTCGCCACCAGTTGCTTCCCATCGGGAGTGAAAAGCACGCGCCCGAAATAGCATCCCTCGGGACGGTCGAAATGGCCGTCTGGTTCCCGAATGCGAATATCGCTGGCCATGAGCTGCGCCCCTGCCAAGAGCAAGATGCCGCAAATCGTAAACGCTACACGCACTTGCCAAGGGACTTTGAACCGAGCATTTGCTAATGCGGCCTGCGGCCGCAACCAAATGGAGGGACGCGCTGCGGCGCGTCCGCTAGCAGTGGCACAGGGCCACGACGGCGCGTGGCCCTCCAGATCGACCGACATCACGCGCGCACGGCGCGCACAAGTTCCGCCATATGCGACTACACCGTTCATTGCACTACCCTTTGTCAGTACGTACTGTATGACCAATATTGCAACGCCGACGAACGACCTGGCAGCGACCGGCACTGGGTACTCCTCGAAATATCACTCTGGGTCATTTGGGTTGACAGTGATCCACCTGGCAGAACTGTCATTCCACTCGCCGATGTTTCGGTCTGCTCCGCGCAGGCGTCTACCGTCCGGCCTATCCGGGCCAAACGCCTGAACACGTGTGCTTACTGCGCCACGGACCCGCACTGCTGAACAAAGCCGGCAGTGGCACAGAAGATTATTCAGGCGCGGCAGTACCGTCCCCCACGTGTTCAGTCTTCTCCGGGATATCGGCGGGGCTTTGCGCGAGCTTCACTTTCCCTGACATCGTGGATGAACATTTGGGCGTCGGGCGTTTTGAGGCGTTCTGCCAATGAGAGGGCTTGTCCCTTTTCGCCCAGCCAGTACAGTGCCACGCACCGCTGCAATTCCACGTGTTCGCGCAAGGGGTCATGCTCGGGAAGCCAAGATAGGATCGCCTCGAGGTTCCACAGGGTTTTGCTTCTGGCCGCCTCGGGCGAGGGGCGAGCGCCCCCGGCGAAGCCGAGGCATGAATCAATTGGCGCCCGTACTTGTCGCAGAATGGCAAACTCCAGCGGCCAGCGGATACCGTATTCTCGCTCGCCCAGCCTTCCCCTGATCAGCACGGGCAAGTAGGGGATGCCGCGGTCGGCATTGGTGAAGACGTCCCACACCGGCTCGGCGCACATCTGTTCCCAGTTCCGCACAACGTTGCCGATCCCTTGCGCCAAGTCGATTATATCGTGGGGTGAGGACGGCAAAGGTAAAATGTCGACTTCATAAGGGCCGAGCACAATCGGGGCGCGGGGCAAGTCGGCGGCATTGGGGATGCTGCTGCGCGACGCGCGGCCCGGGAGGTCCCTGTTCCTCACATTCGCCTCGGCTGTCGCCTCGGCGCATCGCATCTCTACGAGATTGATATAGCGCACGTAGAACCGGTATTTGCCCGGCTGCGAAAAGCCAACGCCCGGATTCCAACTCGAGCGCCAATACCGCCCCCCTGGCACAAGAAAGCCGCTGATTTCGCGTTGCGCGACGTTGATCGGTATCCAAGCTTCGTAGCACTCTCCCGGCTGGAGCACCAGAGCTATACCGCCATAACGCCTGCCACCTTCATAGTGCCCCCGGTTTACCCAGTACGTTTCCCGCAATTCGGACCACTTTGCGTCCTGCCCGTGGCCCCCTTCTTGAAAACGGCTCACCCAGACGCCGATCGTCGACACGTAGGCCCCGTGATAGGGCGGGTTGAGCTTGTAGGCGAAATACGGCCCGGTATTCTCCACCCTCAACCGTGCCCAAATAACCTCGGCCAGATAGTAGCGCTGTTTGGGGAGCTTGATCGACCAGCGCAGGTCCCTCGCGTGATCAGGGCTGCCAAAGCCCCTATGGAGAACTTTTTGTACCGCAACAATCACCTCCTCACAAGTCACCGGTTTTGGCACCTTGTAGATGGGGTGCTCGTTCGGCAAGGTCCCCGGTTCGCCGCTCAGCGCAATCGCAGCGGCGACCAGAGGCGCGAAAAACCCTAGCTTCAAAAGACTTTTCACGGCGTGTACCTCCCCACCAGATCGACCAGTTTGCGCGTTTCGTCCGAAAAGGTTTCAAATAGGCCGGCCTCGCCTCCGGCCAGCGGCGCCAGCGGCTGAGCGTCCGAGAAGCTGCTGGGGAGGCTCTCGTCCTCGACCTTCCGCCGCAGGAACGCCAGAAGTTGCGCCTGGCTGTCCAGCGGATCGGCCGGCGTGCCGTAAGAGAGCAAGACCCGCGGCTCCAGAGCCTCCAGACGGAACTGCCGCCGGTAACGACCTATTGACGTTCGCAATATGTGGCGCCACGGATCACTAGAAACTAGAAATACGTTGCATCACCCGGTCGCTACCTTTCGCGAAGATCAACAGGTCGACTTCACAGCGGCGTTTCGCCGAACCGACGCCCAGGGCCGATTTTACAAAGCCCTCGGCAGATTGCAGCGACGAAACAAATCTCCGCCAACGCGACAACGACTTGAAGATGGCCAGCCCTCCGGTACTTGATTGGTGCTGCCAAGCAAGGGCCACGGCCTTGCAGCCTTGCCCCACAGTCGCCGAACACAGAAGCCGGATCGTGCTGGCCAGTGACAAGCGGTTCGGTGACTTGAATCCTCACCGTGGCCACGCCAGATAGTGAACCCGTAGGGGCAAAAAAGTCAACCCATAAAAAGAAGGGTACGCATACCCACCGCCTGGCGCCGCTGACCGTCATCGCCGCTGGCCGGCTGGCCATCGCGGCTGTTCCGCACAGCCGGGGAGCCGACGTGGCTGCGGAACTCACTGTCGCTTCGGCTGGGCACGCAGCAGGTAGCTGCCGTCTTCCTGCGAGAGCCACTGGCGACGTTCCTCGGAAAACTGCTTCTCCTCGAGGAACTCCATCACCTTACGCAGCGGAAGCGTCCCCTTTTCCGGCCAAAGGTAGCACCCTTCCAACTCCGGCGACAGACGAACCTCTCACCGCTGCGGCCGCGTTAGTTGCGATTTAGTCGATGCCCGTCCGATCACTAGTGTCAATCTGGCCACGGCGGAGCGCGGTCGTAGGGGGGCCAGTGCTGTACACGGCCACGATGCACCGAGGCCTTCCGCGGCGTCGTCCCCAAGGCGCGCATCGTGGGCAAGCCATACGCCGTAGAAATCTTGCCATCCTGGGTGCCAATGGAAGCAGCTTGCCTGCTGGCCGCCCGAATTGTCTATCAGTGCCTCCTCCGCTATAACTGCCATCGCGGCAGCCAGGGCCGCGGGTTCCAATGGATTGTGGTGTGCGAAGCACTTCCGCACGCCTTCGGCCTGTCCGCAATCGCCGGGTGGATGCTCTACAGGCTCGCAACCCGGCGGCGGGCTGCGTGGCCGGCCGGTGGGAAGACATCGGCGCCGCAATGCCGCCGTCGACCGTTGAAGTGCCTTCGCCCGGCAGAAAGACGACGCTTGGACCGCATTATTGATTTTCGCCAAAAGGTAGCGACCGGCTGATATAGCGTTTTCCTAGGAGGCCGTATCACCACGTATTGAGAATGTCAATAGTGTGTTCACACTACTCGGCCATTTTTTAAGGGTCGTGAATGATGGCTGGATCGGATGTGAAATCGGCGACTGATTGTGCAACCGGCGTTGGACCGCCGCGCGTGGGCATGCTGGCCATCGTGCGTAAACGGCGTGCGATCATCAGTGAGGTGAGGGAATTCGACGGCGACCGAGGGCGGATGCATCTGGTGCGTCTGGATTACAAGGACGACTGGCGGCCGCCGTTCGAGGAAGTCATCTGGGAACTGGAACCGGCGCGGTTGTTGTTGCCGCCCGGCGAACTGCCGCGCGCCTCGGACGTACCGATGCCCGGGGAAGATTTCGACGCCCTGGTTCGTGCCGCTCGGTGGTCGGCCATTACGCCCTACCTCGACCCGGGTGCCGCCGGACCGGTGGAGCGGCTGCCGGTCTGTTCGCCTTTCCACGGCGCGGTGGAAATCGACGACTACCAGCTCGTCCCCTTGCTCAAGGCGATGCGCATGCCGCGCGTGAATCTCTTCCTGGCCGACGACGTGGGTTTGGGCAAGACAATAGAGGCCGGGCTGATACTGTCCGAGTTGCTCATCCGGCGCCGAGTGAATCGCATCGTCATCCTTACGCCGGCGTCATTGTGCATCCAGTGGCGCGACGAGATGTGGTCCAAGTTCTCCTTGCCTTTCGAGATCATCGACCGCAACACTACTGTTCGCTTGAGACGTTCCTTTGGCATCGACACCAACCCCTGGCGGTGCTGTACTCGTATCATCGCCTCATATCATTACCTGCGGCAGCCCGACGTCCTCGAGCAGTTCCTCACCGCCTGCAAGGTTCCCGAGGGATCGCCTCGTTTGCCGTGGGACTTGTTGATCGTCGACGAGGTCCACAACCTTATGCCTTCGCCGTTTGGTGAGGACAGCCAGTTATGCCGCATGCTGCGTCTGGTGGCTCCGCAATTCGAGCATCGGTTGTTCCTCACGGCCACGCCTCACAACGGACACACGCGCTCGTTCACCGGGTTGTTAGAAATGCTGGATCCAGTGCGTTTCAGCCGCACCGACGAGTTGCGTCCTGCCGAGCGGGAACGGATTCGGCAAGTGGTCATTCGCCGTCTGAAGCGGGAGATCAACGCCCGCACCACGCCGCCCCGATTCTGCCACCGCATGCAGCCGCAGGCGATCGTGCTCAGCTTTTCGCACGAGGAGCGGCAACTGATCAGGGCGTTCGAGGCGCTGCGTGCCAAGGTGCGCGGTTTGCTTGCGGGGCAGTCGGGCAGCCGTCGTCTGGCCGGTCGGTTCGCCATCGAGGTGCTGGGCAAGCGGATGCTCAGCGGTCCTGTGGCTTTCCTGGAGTCTTGGCGGCGGTGCAAGATGGGACTGGCCGAGGAAGAGCCGGCCGAGGACAAGGACGTGCTGGCCGCGCGCCAGGCCGTGCAGGAGGAGACAGCCGACGACCGGGAGGCCGAGCAGCGCGGGGCCACAGCGGCGACGATCATCGGCGCGTGGCTCAAACCGATGATCGAAGGCGTCAGAGAGGAAATCGCCCTGCTGGACCGCGCCGCCCAGGCGTTGGGCATCGACTTGGGGGCCGATGTCGTCGCGCAGGACCCAATTTCGGACGCCCGCCTCGACGCCCTGTGCGCTCTGGTCGAGCGGCTGCTTGGCACGGGCGGTTCGTGGCGCGACGACGAGCGGCTGGTGGTGTTCACCGAGTACAAGACGACGCTCGACTACCTGCTTCGTCGTTTGCGGCAGAGGTACGTCGGTCATGAGGAACGATTCCTGTGCCTGTACGGGGGCATGGAGGACTTGCAGCGCGAGATGATCAAGGAGGCCTTCAACGATCCTGCCAGTGGGGTTCGAGTGCTGCTGGCCACCGACGCGGCGGCCGAGGGCCTGAACCTCCAGAGCACGGCCCGGTATCTGCTGCACTTCGATTGCCCGTGGAACCCCGCTCGCTTGGAGCAGCGCAACGGTCGGCTGGACCGTCACGGGCAGGCCCGCGATGTGCACGTATTCCACTTCGCCAGCCAAGAGGACGCGGATCTGAAGTTCCTGGCGTACCTGATCACCAAGGTGGACCAGATTCGCGAGGACTTGGGCGCCACCGGGGAACTGTTCGACGAGGCCACGCACCGTCGTCTTATCCAGGGGGAAGATGTGGCGGAGGTGCAACGCGCGCTGGAGGGGCAGATCGCGCAGGTCAAGCAGCTCGCCTCGATCGACGCCGACGTCACCGTGTCCGAGGACCCGGCCACCGGCCGGTCCAATCTGCGCGACAAGCTGGAGGCCTTGGCGGCGGAGCTGGACTTCGACCCGCTGGCCGGCCAGCAGACGCTAGAGGCGGCGCTGGCGGTTGGGGCGGGCCGTCCGCAACTGACGCACAGCGACGACCGGCGCCGTTTCGCCCTGGTCAATCCCGACTTGCCCGGCTGGAAGGACGTCATCGATCAGACCATCCGCAAACAAACCGACCGCGGAATTCTTGGCCCGGTGCCAAGTTTGTCGTTCAGCGTAGAGCCGTTTCTGGAGCAGGTCGGGCCGCGGCGCGTTTTCCGGCCGCGCTCGGATGTGCTGATGCTGCACCTGGGCCATCCGATGGTGCAGCGCGCCCTGACTTGCCTGGCCCGCCGGCGCTTTCCCGGCCCAGGGGCCGTGTCGCGCTGGACGGTGCGTTTGGACGACCAGGTGCCGCCCGACGCCGAGGCCTTGATCCTGTTGCACGTCGAGGAACTGGCGGTGAACCAACTGCGCGAGACGTTCCATCACTGGGTGCGCACGGTGCGGATTCCGGTGGTGCAGGGGCGGCTCGGCCCACGGCTTCCACACGTGCCGGCCAAGGAACTTCGCACGGGGCGGCCGTGTACCGACCCGGAACTGATCCACGCCGCCCGAAGGCTGCTGGACGACCTGGAGCCGGAACTACGACAACTGGTGGGACAGTTGCGCAGCGAGCTTACCGATCGTTTGCAGGCCCAGCTCATGGCCGACGGCCAGGCGGCGCGCGCAGAAGAGGAGCGGCGTTATCAGAGCCGTCTAGGGGAGATTTCCACGCTGATCGCCGAGAACACCATCGCCCGGCTGGAGCGAGAAATCGACAAACTGAAACAGCAGCGCAGCCAGGGCAGGTTGTTTGCCGAGGAGTCTGACTACGACCGACTGGATCGCAACATCCAGGCCAAGCAGGAAGAACTCCAGCGCCGCCAACAGCACTACGAGGAAGTCCGCCAGCAACTGGCCCAAGAGCGCGAGCGTATCGTCAAGTTCGTTCTTCCCCGACGTTATGCCCTTGTGGGCCAGGCCCAGGTGTTTCCCGTGGCCGTCGAGGTCCGTTTGCCGATGACGGCGGGAGGGGGCAGCAATGAACGCTGATCATCAACAGTGGTGGAGCAACCTTCGACACGGTGGGCTGCTGCTGGACGTGCAGCGTCTGACGGACCTTGTGCCCTTTTTGCCCGAACCGCTCCCTGCGCATCAGGCCGACCGGCTGCGCCGCGAGATACTGGCTTTCCAGGACGACCCGGACCAGCGGCGCGCTCGCCTGGTGTCTTACGTGTTGGGCCAGGTGTGCGGTTTCGACCCGCAGGGGGGAAGGTGGCTTCGGGGGAGCAGCGTTCCGGCCTGTTGGACGCGACACGCGCTTACCGGCGAGGCCATCCGGCCCAACCACCTGTGGCTCGGCCCCAACGGCGCGACCCTGCCGGTGTTCATCGACGACCAGCCGCGTCTGGGCGTGGGCCGCGGCAGGCGGACTATCTCCCAGGTGCTCCATTGGTTGCGCCGCGGCGGCGAGCAACTGGCCCTGCTCACCAACGGGTGGCAATGGCGGATCGTTTTTGCCGGGCTGGATTACGATGCCTTCTGTCAATGGGACGTCCAGCAATGGTTCCGCGAGGGCGACGCTGCGCCGGAGCTGGACGGCCTGCGTGCCCTGCTGGCCCCGCGGCTGTGGACGCCGCCGCAGCAGGGCAAACCCTGTCCGCTTCTGGCGGCCGTCAACGACAGCCGCAAGGGCCAGGCCGAACTGTCGCAACTGCTCGGCGAGCGCGTCCGCCAGGCTGTGGAACTGTTGATCGAAGGGCACGCGCAGGCGCTCAACAGGCTGCACAGCCCGCTCAGTCCCAGCGACATCTACCGCGCCGCGGTGCGCATGGTGATGCGCCTGGTGGTGATCCTGTTTGCCGAGAGCCGTCCCGGACTGCTGCCCCACGACAACCCCATCTATCACGACGCCTACAGCCTGGGCGGTCTGCGCGAGCAACTGGAGCGCAGCGGCCGCGACCGGCTGGCCAACTCCTTTTGGGCTTATCCGCGGATGCTGGCTCTGATGCGGCTGATCTACGAGGGTTGCAGCCACGAGGCCATGCCGGTGCCCGCCTACGACGGCGACCTGTTCCGTCCCGGCGATCCCCACGACGCCGACGGCATGCAGCGGGCGCTGCACCTGATGGAGACCGCCTGCTTCCAGTACGACATCCTCAGCGACCGTCAGGTGCTGGAGATACTCAACCTCCTTTCGCGCACGCAGATGCGCATTCGCCAGGGCCGTGCCGCTGCGTGGGTGGCGGCTCCGGTGGACTTTTCCAGTCTGGACAGCGAGTACATCGGCATCCTATACGAGGGGCTGTTGGACTTCCAGTTGCGCTGTGCCGCGCCGGACGAACCGATTGTCTTCCTGGCCGTGGGCGACCAGCCCGCCTTGCCCCTGGCCACGCTGGAGGCGATGGACGACTCGTCGATCAAGAACCTGTTCGAGAAACTCAAAAAACAGGCCAGTGCGGACCTGCCCGGCGACGAGGACTCGGCCGAAGACCAATCCGATGCCGACGAACAACCAGAATCGATCGACCAGCAGGCCGAACAGCAAGAAACCGCCGCCTTTGAAGAAGACCGGCCGATGGTGGCGGCAGACGTGGCTCAGTCTGCCGGGCCCGAGGCGGTTTCCACAGCCGACCGCTGCTATACTTTCCAGGCCCGGGCCGAGTCCTGGGCGCGGCGCGCCTGCCAGGCGGCCGGTCTTGTCGAGCGTCCTCGGGGGCGCCCCACCCCCGAGCGCCAGATGCACTTCCAGCAGCAACTGGACGCCGCGGCCCGCCGCCTGATCAGCAAGGTGGTCTTGCCCGGCCAGTGGTATCTGGTCCGCTGGGGCGGCACGCGGAAAGGCTCTGGCTCGTTCTACACCCGGCCCCAACTGGCCATCCCCACCGCTCATCGCACGTTGTTTCCGCTGGCCTACCAGCCGCCGACCGGACCGGACGGCCAGCCGAATCCCGACGCCCCGGCGGACCAGTGGACCCCCAAGACTCCCGAGCAAATCCTCGCCCTGAAGGTCTGCGATCCGGCCTGCGGTTCCGGCTCGTTCCTGCTGGCCGCTTTGCGCTTCTTGACCAATGCCTTGTACGATTCGCTGATCTACCACGGGCGGATCGGCGCGCACGGGGGCCGGGCGGTCATCGACCTGATCCGCGACGAGCAAACTCAGCACACCCTGGCCAGCGAAGCGCTCCCCTGCCCGCCCGACGACGAACATTTCGAACCCCGCACCAAGGCCCTCCTGCGCCGCTACGTCGTCGAACGCTGCATCTACGGTGTGGACCTCGATCCGCTGGCAGTCGAACTAGCCCGCCTCTCTCTGTGGATCGAAACCCTCGATCCACATCTGCCCATGACCTTTCTGGACCACAAGATCAAGGTGGGCAATTCCCTGGTGGGAACCTGGTTCGACCAGTTCCTCCACTACCCGGTGATGGCCTGGATGCGCGAAGCCGGCGACGCCAACCACACCAACGGGGTCAATTTCGGCCCCGGGCAGTTCTCCCGCGACATCACCCAGCGCCTGACGGCCGTCAAACAGGAACTGCTGGCCTTGATTGACGGCAGCCGGTTCCCCCAGGTCTATCCTGTGGACCTGACCACCGTCCGCACCGGCCACGACGCCGCCGAGCGGGCCTTGCGCGAAATCCACGAACTGGGCGTCGCCCAGGTCGCCCAGCGGCGCCAGCGTTACCTGGCACTGCGCGCCAGCCCCGACTTCCATCGCCTCAAGGACGCCTTCGACCTCTGGTGCGCCATCTGGTTCTGGCCCCCCGAGCAAATCGAGCTCTGCCCCTTGCCACAGGACTTCGCCGCCGCAAACATCTCGCAGGAAGCCTGGCTCGTCGTCAGGCAACTGGCCGCCAGACACCGCTTCTTCCACTGGGAACTGGAGTTCCCCGACGTCTTCAACGCCGCCTGTGGCGGCTTCGACGCCGTGCTGGGAAACCCGCCCTGGAACATCGCTAAACCCAACAGCAAGGAGTTCTTCTCCGCCTTCGATCCCCTGTACCGCTCCTACGGCAAGCAGGAGGCCATTCGCAAACAAACCGAATACTTCCGCGGCGACGCCCAGATCGAGCGCCAGTGGCTCGATTACTCCGCCTACTTCAAGGCCATGAGCAATTGGGTCAAGTATGCGGGCTTTCCCTTCGGCGACCGGGTGAGCCAGGACAGCCAAGGCCGAAAAGTGCACGACTTCAACCTCGGCGACCGCGGTCGCAGCAGTTTCCAATCCTCCCAACTCCGTCACGAACGGTGGCGGGCCAAACGCGAACAGTCCACCGGATATGCCGACGCCCAGCACCCCTTCCGCCATCAAGGCTCGGCCGACATCAACACCTACAAACTGTTCCTGGAACAGGCCCATGCCCTGCTGCGCGACGGTGGGCGGATGGGCCTGCTTGTCCCCTCGGGACTGTATAGCGATTACGGCTCGAAGGCCCTGCGGGAACTGTTCCTCGATCGCTGCCGCTGGGAATGGCTCTTCGGATTCGAAAACCGCGAAAAAATCTTTGATATCGACTCGCGCTTCAAGTTCAACCCTGTGGTGATCGAAAAGGGAGGCCAGACGGCGGCCATCCGCACCGCCTTCATGCGGCGGCGCCTGGCCGACTGGGAGCAGGCCGAGGAACTGGCCACCCCCTATCCCCGCCAGCGCGTCCGCCAGTTCAGCCCCAACAGCCTGGCCCTGCTGGAAATCCAGTCCCAGCGCGACCTGGAGGTCCTCACCAAAATATACTCCAACTCGGTGCTGCTGGGCGACCAGTCGGAGCGCGGCTGGGGAATCAAGTATGCCAGGGAATTCGATATGACCAACGATTCCCACCTCTTCCCGCCGCGCACCACGTGGGAACAGTGGGGCTACCGGCCCGACGAGTACAGCCGCTGGATCAAAGGTCCTTGGAAGCCCATCGACGAGCTTTGGAAGCTGCTGGGCGTTGACCCTGCGCGTCCGCAGTCCGCAGAGATCGAACTGGAGGACTGGCTGTTCGACGCCAGCGCTACAGCCGAGGAGCGTGCCCGGCGCTTTCGCCGCCTTCACGGGCACACCTTGCGCCCCGGCGACGTGGCCCGAAGCGACTGGCGCCTGCGCTGCGCCCAGCCGCCATACGATGCGTTGCCCATCCCGCGGGCCGACATCCCCCCGGGGATCATCCTGTCGCGCCAGGCCGACGCCTGGATTCGGGAAGACGAAATCCCCATCGTCACCTTCACCGACGCCCAGGGCCGACCGCTGAGGGTCAAAGGCACCACCCCGGACGGCAAAAAGCAACAAGTCGAAGTCCGCGGCCCGGCCATCGCCCTGCCGCTGTACCAGGGGGTGATGATCTGGCAGTTGGATCCCGCTTTCAGTGGTTATGAGCGCGGAGCCGGCAACCGTGCCCGATGGACACGCTTGCCCTGGGAGCGCAAGATAATTCAGCCCCAGTTCCTTTTAGCTTCGGCCTTGTTCAATGCGCCGCCTACCGAGACCGACCGTTGGGTATTCCGGGACATATCGAACGCAACCAACGAAAGGTCCTTCGTGACGGCGATTATTCCGCGATGCCCGGCCGGCAACAAGACACCGGTACTTTACCCACAACACGCACTCGGGCGATATTCGCTTGCGGGCGCAGCCTCAACGCTCACTTTCGACTGGGCTGTGCGATGCCGGATGTCAAGCACTACCTTGAACTTTTTTATCGCTGAGGACCTGGCAGTATTGAGAAAGAATAGGTCCATCAGCGAGGTCGCCCTGGTCAGCGTACTGCTCAACGGTGTCTTGCCCACGTTCGCTCCCACTTGGGTAGCGCTTGGCGATAGCAGCGTTCGCCCACTATGTGCGCTGTGTGAACACGAGCGTATGCGTTTGCGCACAATACTTGAAGCCCTCGTTGGCTCGGTTATGGGGCTGGATTCGCTTGACGTAAGGGGGATACTTGAGGAATGTGATTTTCCCACGGCGTACATTGCACGTAACAAAGACCTACTAGAGCCCAAAGGTTTCTGGCGAGTGGACAAGGACAAGCCGCCGGAGTTGAGGCAGACGGTCTTGGCGCTGGTGGCCTTCCATGACCTTCAGCAGAAGATCGACTCGGCCGGCGGTGACGTTGAGCGGGGCATCGATGCGTTTCTGAATCAGAACGACGGCGAGGGGTGGATGCTGCCCGAGACCCTGCGGCTGGCCGACTACGGCCTGGGCCACGACGAGCGTGCCCGGCACCACCAGCCGGTCCGCGCCTGCTTCGGCCCGCGCTTCTATGACTGGCAACTGGTGCAGTCTGTGGAGGAGTCGTGGCGCGAATGCCACCTGCACGCCCGAAATCTGCTCGGCCAGGAAGGATACCGCAAACTGCTGGTCGAAATCCTCACTGGCGGGCGCGAAGCGTGCGGCTCCGGCCGCCAGCCGCCGGTCGGCCAGCAGCGCGAGGCCACGCTTGGCTACGCGCGGGCCATTTTGGGCCAGTCGGGCTATCAGCGCCTGCTTGCGGAGTTGTCGGCCGGCGGCGCGCCCGCCGACCCCCCCAGCTTGACTTCCGACACCCCACCGGGCATGCTGTTCGATACTGCCCATATGCCCCTGTTCCGGCGCAAAGAAGAGGATTGAGCCATGGCGCTGAACCCGATCGCCTTCGCCGAAAAGGTCATCCGCAGTTTTCTCCGCTACCAGTTGACGGCCTATCCGTTCGCCGATCCGCGCTTGCACGATCAGATGCGGCAGCTTTTGAACCTGGACCAGGTGCGGCGCACGCCGCTGATGAAGGGGCCGTTCGTCAGCCTCTCGCAGAGCTTCCGCGCAGGGGCAACGGTAGCCCAGTTGGTCGACCAGGGACTGCTCCACCCGCACATGCGGCAGATCGTCGGGCGGCGCGTGGAGCGTCTTTACGGGCACCAGGAGGCTGCGATTCGGGCGATCCTGGCCGGCAGGACCACGCTGATATCCACTGGCACCGGGTCGGGCAAGACCGAGTGCTTCCTGTATCCGATCATCAGCAAGTGTTTGCATTTGCGGGACCAGGGCGCGCCGCCGGGCATCTCGGCGGTGATCGTCTATCCCATGAACGCCCTGGCCGAAGACCAGTTGGAACGACTGCGAGGATTGCTGGCCGGCAGCGGCATCAGCTTCGGCATGTACATCGGCAAGACGCCGGAGGAGGAGCGCGAAGTGGCGGGACATCGCCTGCGGCCGGGCAGCAGCCGGGCCGACTACGAAGCCGTGCTCGACCGCTACCGCCAGCAGGGCCGGCCCGACACCGTCCATCCGCCCGAGGAAGTCTGCTCGCGCCAGCAAATGCGCACCGCCGGCTGCCAGCCGCGGATTCTGCTGACGAACATCAAGCAGTTGGAGCTGCTGCTTACCCGCGGGATTGACGTGGAACTGTTCGACGGCGCGCGACTGGACTATCTGGTGCTGGACGAGGCGCACACGTTCACGGGCATACTGGGAGCGGAAACGGCCTGCCTGGTGCGGCGGCTGCGGCAGTTCTGCGGCGCCGGCGGTCGACAGACGGTGTGCGTGGCCACCTCGGCAACCATCGCCGACCGCCGCGACCCGGAAGCAGGCCGACACTTCGCCGCCCGGCTGTTCGGCGTGCCGGAAGACCAGGTCCACTGCGTGTACGAGCAGTACGAGCCGGAACCCTGGCCGGCACAGCGGCGGATGCCCCCTGCGCCAGGCAATCCGCCGGAGGTGCTGGCGCGGGTGCTGGCCGCCGTGGACTCGCAAAACCCGGAACAAGACGTGCGCGACGCCTATCGCCGGCTGACCGGCTGGACGCTGGACGACGGGGCGTGGTCCGATGCGCTCCACGACGCCCTGAAGGGCAACGAGCTGGCCTTCCAGATTCGCACCGAGCTGGTGCGGCCGCGGCCGGTAGATGATCTGCTGGTCAAGCTCCGCAGCCTGGCCGGACGCGCGGTGGCCGAAGAAGAACTGCTGGCCTACCTGGCGCTGGGTGCGGCGGCGTTCAAGGACGGCCGACCGGTGTATCGGCCGGTAGTGCACGCCTTTGTGCGGGGCATTCCCGGAGCGGTGGTCTCCTTTCCCGACGGAAACCAGCCGCGCCTGTGGCTCAGCAGCGAAGACGAGAAAGTGCAACCCGGCCAGACGCCCCTGTGGCATGCCCCGGTGTACACCTGCACCACCTGCGGCCAGCACTACTACGTGGCACACCTGAAGGACTTCCAGTTCACCGCCAGCCAGCCAGAGGGCGGACAACTGGCCGAAGGCGATCAAGTGTACTGGCAGGCGGCCGACAAAGAGCACGGCGGCCTGCGCGCCGTGCTGGTCGACCAGGTCATCAGCCAGGAAGAAGACGACCTGGCGGCCGAGTCGTGGTCGCACCCGCTGTGGTTCTGCCGCCGCTGCGGCTCGGCCCACCGGCACCAGTTGCCGCGATGCCTGGGCTGCGGCGCCGCCGGCGCGGCGGTGAAGCTCTTCGCCGTCTGCAGCAGCGACAAAAGCGCCGGCTACCTGCCCCGTTGCATCTCCTGCGGTGCGCGGGGCCGCAGAACCGGCCGCAGTTACCGCGAGCCGATACGCCCGGTGCGGGCGGTCAACGTCTCAGACGTCCACGTGCTGGCCCAGGACATGGTGCACCACGCCGAGCGCAAACGGCTGCTGCTGTTCGCCGACAACCGGCAGGACGCGGCCTTCCAAGCAGGCTGGATGAAAGACCATGCCCGCCGATTCCGACTGCGACGCCTGATGGCCGATGCGATGAAGGACGGGCCGGTGTCCATCGGCGACATGGTGATGAAACTGGATGACTTGCTGGACGCCGACGACGGGCTGTCGCGGGCACTGATCCCCGAAGTGTGGCGAGTGGTCCCCAAGGAAGGCAGCGGCGGAGTCCACCAGGACGAGCGGCGGCATTTCCTCCGCATACAGGTGCTCAGGGAAGTCACCACCGCGGCCAACCAGCAGATCGGCCTGGAGCCGTGGGGCCGGCTGCGGGTAAGCTACCAGGGACTGGAAACCGGCGCCAGGTTCATCCAGCAATGGTCGCGACGGCTCGGCCTGCCGGCAGAGGACCTCAAAGGAGGAATCGAAACGCTGCTGGACCAACTGCGCCGCCAAAGATTGCTGTGGGACCCACACCGCATCTTCACCAAATGGTGGGACGAAGGCGACCGCGAAATCCAACGCGGCTACATGCCCATCCCACCAGGACCACAAGGAATGAAACTGACGCTGGAGCCGGGCGATAACCGGCAATACGTGCGGGCATGGCTGACGGAGCGCAGCACGCTGGTCCGCCAGATCGCCACCAAGTGGGGCGTGCCCGACAACGACGCACCGGAGTTCCTCCAGCAGCTTTGGGACTACCTGCGCAGCGAGCCTGTGGGCCTGCTGGTCCCGGTTACGCTCCGCAGCAGCAAGGGCAAGCCGCTGGCCAATTGCAGCGGGGTGTATCAGATCGACGCCAGCAAGCTGCGGCTGAGCGAGAATCACGGGCACTATCGCTGCCGGAGGTGCCGGCGGAAAGTGTCGCGCCGGACGCCCAACAACATCTGCCTGGCCTGGCGCTGCGAGGGCCAGTTGGAGTTCGTCGCCGAAGACCCGGACAACTACGACCTCCAGTTGCTCGACCAGGGCTACTCCATGCTCCGCCCCGAAGAACACACCGCCATGGTCCCCCAAGACCAGCGCGAGCGAATCGAGAACTGGTTCAAAGGCGGTAGCGACGTGGTCAACTGCCTGGTGTGCACGCCCACGCTGGAACTGGGCGTGGACATCGGAGCACTGGACTGCATCCTGCTGCGAAACGTGCCGCCTCTGCCGGCCAACTATTGGCAGCGGGCCGGACGCGCCGGTCGCCGACACCGCATGGCGGTAACGGTGTGCTATTGCCGCCCCAGCTCGCACGACCGCGCCTATTACGAAGACCCGGTCAAGATGCTCGACGGCAAAGTTGACCCGCCGGCCTTCAACCTGCGCAACGACGTGATGGTCGCCAAGCACGTCCACGCGGCGGTGATCACCCGACTTTTCCAGCTTGGGCGCGACGGGGCCGCACTGCCGGAGGAGCAGATCCAGCGCATCGGCGAAACATTGCGGCAGATGCTCCCCGGACGCATCTCGGCATATCTGTTCGACGCCGCCGGCCGGATACGCACCACCCCGTTCGACCTGTCGCCTCTGCGGAACCTGATCCAACAGCACCGCGAAGACCTTGTGCAATACGTGCGCGGGGTGTTCCAGCAGGGCTGGCCGACGGCGGACGCCGAGGTCGCCTCGGCCGAAGCGCTGGCCGCCCACGTGGACCGCATGGCCGACGAACTGGACGAAGTGCTCCGCAGGCTGCGCAAGCGGCTGCTGTGGGCGCACGGGGAGATTCGCCGACTGAACGAGCTGCGCAAAGAGTACGGCACCCTGGACGCCGAAGACGAGGCGCACTACCGCCGCTGCGACAGGCTCATCAAGAAGCTTAAAGGAATGGAAAGCCCGCAAAGACGCGAAGCCGAAGGCATCGACGACATCAACACCTATGGCGTGCTCGCGGCAGAGGGATATCTGCCGGGATACGGCTTGGACGTCGGTTCCGTGGTAGGCATGGCCGAAGTGCCCTTCTGGCACCTGGGCGGAATGGACTTCGACCTGCCCAGGCCGCCAGGCATAGCCCTGCGCGAGTATGTGCCGGGAAACCTGATCTACGCCAACGGACATCGGTTCGTAGCGCGGCGGTTTCATCGCCAGCCAGAAGAGCAACGCCACGAAATGCCTCTGTTCGAGGTCAATATCCAGCGGGAGGCGGTTACCGAGACCAGCCTCGGCCAGGCTGGCGGTTGTCTCGGCTCGGGCACTCTGCGGGCCATCGCTGTGTGCGACGTGGACCTGGTGCACCAGTCGCAAATTTCCGACGAGGAAGAAACACGCTTCCAAATGCCAGTGTGCATCTACGGCCGCCAGAAGGGACGACACAACGGCGGCATGTGCTACACCTGGGGAGAGAAACAATTGACGATCAGACGGGGCGTTCATCTTAGACTGGTCAATGTAGGCGCCACACCCGTGATACAGGAGAGGCAGGTGCTGGGATACCCAATATGCGCCGTCTGCGGCCAAAGCGTCTCCCCGCTGGCCTCGGACGCCCAGATCGACGACTTCCTCCACCGCCACGAGCAGCGCTGCGGACGAAGGCCGGAGATGCTCGGCTTGTTCACCGACGTGGTGGCCGACTGCCTCACGCTGCCCGCCTGCACCGACCGGACACAGGCCTACAGCATCCTGGAAGCTCTGCGCATGGGCGCCACGCATGTGCTGGATATGCACATCGAGGACCTCCAGGTGCTGGTGATCGGGCACATCGACCGCGACGAAGTGGACGGACTGCTATGGGACCCCATGCCGGGCGGATCAGGCCTGCTGGAACAGATGCGCGCCAACTTCGATAAAGTGCTGGCCGCAGCCAAAGCGATCGCCGAAGGTTGCCCGGCCGCTTGCCAGCATTCCTGCATCGACTGCCTGCAAACATTCCGCAACGCACACTATCACCGCTACCTGGACCGTAACGTGGTGCTGGCTACCTTGCAGTCCTGGGGTGCGCAACTGCGCAGCGCCCATCCCATCCCACCCGAGCAGCCCAGCACCCAGCCGCGAGACTCAACCGCCCAGCCAGTCAACGACGCCGAGACCAAGTTGAAACGCCTGCTGGAGGCCGCAGGATTCACCACCGGCCGGTTCCAGCAGCGCATCCGCTTCAAGCAGCCCATCACCCTCAGCCATCTAATCGGTAGCACCACTGCGGATGTCTTTTTTCACGGGGACGAGGACGATCCCGACGATAAGGGCGTTTGCATCTACCTGGACGGCATGAGTGCCTCGATCCACGGCGACCCGGCGGCGGCTGAGCGCGATCGGGAAATCCGCACATGGTTGCGCAACCACGGCTACAGGGTCATCGAGATTACGGTTGTGGAACTCGACGACCGTCAGGCCATGATCCGGCACTTCCGCAAACTGGCAAAGTATCTTTCCGGACCAGAATTGGCAGATAAACTGTCGCAGGATACTTCGTGGTTCGACCTTCCAGGGCGAAACCAGTCGGCCGGCAGTTAGCCGGAGATTCCATCAACCCCGTATCAGTAGAATCGGAAAGGACGCAATCTGGGGAACCACATCGCCGGCCAGGAAGGTTGAATGTATGAACAGCAGCCCACCTGTGCAGCCACTGGCGATCGCCGTGAAGCCCTTCGGCCCTCGTCCCGAGGCGCTTCCGCAGCGCAGCCTGTCCCCCCGGCTGATCGCCGTTGCCGCACAGCGCGGAACTGCGGTGGCAGACGACCGCCGCTGTAGCCCTTTCCGCCTGTGAGCAGTATATCACACTTCCGCCCTGCCAACGGCGACTGACCATCACCGGAAGTTGTCCTGGTTTCCCCGCATTCGCTCCTCAGCAGGACCCTGCCAGTCCAGCAGATAACGGTCCATATACTCTCGCACCCGGACTTTGCGCGCCGTGTTCTGGGAACTCATGTAGCGAACCGTGCCGAAGATCGGCCGCTCAGGACCCCACGGCCGGTCGTAGCGGCCAGCAATCCAGAAGATGCCCGAGTACGAGTTCGGGTCTTGGCCGTCCAGGGCGTACCGATTATTCAGTTCGATCATGATGTGGAGTGCTTCCTGCGGGGAAGGCGTCCACTCCAGGATCTTCTTTCCCCACAGCATCCTCAGATAGTTGTGAATGTAACCTTCGGTGATCAGTTGGAGCTGCGCTGCGTTCCACAAACGATCATGAGTCCTGGCGGAGGCGAACTCCTCGATGCTATAGGTGTAAGGGCGTTTGTCCCTTTGATGCCTGGCCAGTGTGGCCTTGGCCCAATCGGGCAGGGATTGGTAGTCGGCGTAGTCCGATCGATGCTCACAAAAGTTGAAACCCAGCTCGCGCCACGTGACTAGTTGATCCAAAAAGGCCTCCGCCGGCTGGCTCATTCCCCACCATCCTGTGCGCGAGCCGGAGGCTTTGTCCGCCAGCTTCGCTGGGGACCATCCTTCCTTCCGAGCCAAACTGTGGAACAGTTCGTGCGCGGAAATATGCCCAAAATGCAGATACGGACTGAGCCTGCTGGTCGCGTCAGCCTGCGGTTGGTTGCGAAGTTTGGGATAGGAGGCCAGTTGAGTGCTGAGGAACGTTTTCCATCGGGCACAGGCCGCCACGGGGCCGCCTACGGTTGAGACCGGCGGCACGCCGTGGTCGATCGGCAGCGCCGCCAGCGCCGACGGCTCGCAGGCCAGCAGTCGCTCTGAGGCGGCCGGCCAGCGCCGCGGTATCGGCGCAGGCATCAAGGTCAAGCGAGGGAGTTCCACCTTCGCAAAAGGGTCAGACCTGGGCGCCGTCAACAGGTGCTCGCGCAGGACCTGTTGAAGGAACCGCCGAAACGCATAGGCAGTCGGAAACGCTTGATCCGCGGCCCGAAGCGGCAGCAATCCGTTGCTATCGACCTTCTCGACTCTCACGGGGACCCGAGGGTCCACCGAGGCCATCGTTGGTGATACGATGGGATAGTCATCGGTGACAACCACACACGCCAGGTCGCAGATTGCGCGAAACAGTCCGCGGCAATCGCCCGGTTTAGGCTCTACATACGGATAGTAAAGCGCCGGGGCGTGGGCCGCCTGCCGCTTGTTATCGCGCATTCCTTGCAACACGAAACAGTGATGACGGTCGCAATCCCAACGTCCCCCACAGGCGAGGACTTCGATGATGGCCAAAGGGCGCTTCAACTGGCAAGCCCAGCCGATAGCGCGGTCCAGGGCGAAGTTCCATCGCAGCCGCCGGGCGGCAGTCATCCAGTAGGCGACGAAAACGCCGTCCGCCCTGGGCTGGCGATCCACCAACACCCTAAGCCGCAGCACGGGAACCCTGCCGATTGCCCCTGTTTCCATAGCCCCAGTTGCATATCGAAAAACGTTTAACCGTTCGGGCTGGCGAAAAATGTCTCTGCGCTAAGATACCATTTGTCGATGGATATTCGCCGCAGGCGGCGATTGGCCGCGATATGGGGATTCCTCGTGGTCGGGTATCCAAGGAATCGGGAATGTCAATAGTGTCGGCAGGCCGCGTGCGGCGAATGTCGTCGATGTTTCCAAAATGTTTCCAAGGGTTATCGTGCGTGTTCGTTGATGTGTTCAATGGGGAATGCCCCACGGGGACTGATTGGGCTGCCGAAGATTTGCAGGCTGCGGATCTGGCCGCGGAACTGGCGATCCAAACCGTAGCTGTGCATGGTTTGGTTGAAGTTGCCGATCGCCAGGCCGCCCAGGTCGGCGCCTACCCGGCCGTTGTTGTAGGTGGTTTTGCGGTCCAACATCACTTCTGTGGGGCCAGGAGAGTCCAGCGCTCGGCTGAAATACCAGCTCACGTTGTCTTGCGCCTTCCCGGCGTCGTAAGTGACGGCGAAGAATGTCCACTTGCCTGCCACCAGTTTGCCTGGGGAACTATCGTTGCGGATGCCGTCGGGCCATTGGTTGACGGCCAGACGCAATCGCCCGTCGGCGTGGCAGACCAGGTCGATCCCATCGCGATCCTGGTTCAGGCAAAAGACAATGCGGTTACCGCCCGAACCGGTTTCCAGACTGGCCGGACACAGCCAGCCAGAGATGGTGAACGACCGCAAGCCACGCAGTTGTTCGAGCGGTTTGTCGCCGGCCTGTACCCAGCCCCAAGGTTGCGAGACGGCTGGCAGCAGCAACGCGCCGTCTGCGCCGCGCTTGGCGGTGCCGTGCAGCTTGATCGCCGGCCGCTCGCCGCTGGCGAAGCCGACGCGGACCAACGGCTCGGTCGTTTCGTTTGCGACGACGATTTCTGTTTGCGTCACGGTGACGCTGCCGCTGGTATCGCTGGCCGTAAGGGTTACCGTGTAAACGCGCGGCTCTGTGTACGTATGCTGGACCTTGTGGCCAGTGGCTTTGCTGCCGTCGGCGAAATCCCAATCGACTCGCGCCGCGGTGGTAACGGCCTGGAACGCCACAGTCAACGGTGGTTGACCCTCGGTCGGGGTCGCCTGGATGCGCGCCTCGGGCCGTATCGTTTCGCCCTCAGCATAGGGAGTGAAACGGAATGCGACGTCGCCCCGCATGGGCTTGAGGGTGAAGTCACCGGCTTGTGCCGTGCCGCTCGGGGTGATTGTCATCGCCCAGGGATCGATCATGTCCATCTTGTAGGGACGGTTGCCGTCTAGATGGATAGTGACCGGTTCTTGCCTCGGGCAATAGACCAGGTAGTATTCGCCCGGCTTGGCCAGGATAAATCTTCCTTTGTCGTTTCCCATCGGTTGTAGTTCATGGAATGGCGGCGCTTGGGTCATGAAGTCCTTCAGCCATTGGATGCGTTTTGGGCTTTGTCCGTGGAGCACGCCGCCTTTTGACCACCACAAAATATCCTGGGGATGCTTGTAGCATTCGCCATGGCCGACGTAACAGCCGCCGAGCGTGCCGAGCCAGAAACGCTGGACCATAGTGCGCGCGTCGAGGTTTCCCCAGCCTTGCGGGATGTCGCCCTCGTATCGGCACTCATCGTAAATGACCGGCTTTTTGAACTGTGATCGGAAGCGCACACCGCCGTTCATATCGGAACTCTGAAGGCTGGCGTGCGTTACCCAGGGCTTGGTGTGATCGTAGAAGGCGCGGCAGTTGTGGATGCTGCGCATCCGCTGGTGTGCGTCTTCCTGCTGAAGAATCTGAAAGAACCGGTCCCAGTCGGCCATTTGCTTGTCGCCGCGGTGTCCGCGCATGGCGCCAGGGGCCATCAGGTCGTATTCGTTGGCCAGCGACCACCATACGTTGCGAAACGCGCCCAGCCGGGCGATACAGTAGCGCAGATAGCGGTCGTCGTTCTGGCGGCCCATTTCGGCAAAGCCCCAGCGGTCGTAGGGATGCCACAGAATCACGTCCGCCTCGATGTTCAACGTCTGAAGGTCCAATATCCTCTTTTCAAAATGCCTCCAGAAGGTGAAGTCCGGGCGGGTGAAGTCGAACGTTCCATCGGGCCGCCGCATGAACGGGAAACGCTCCGGCTCGTTCTGGTTATACGCATAGCTTTTGGGAAAGACGCAAAAGCGAATCTTGTTGAAAGGCGACGATGCCAGCGTGCGGAGTGTTTGTTCCTGTAGTTCCTGGGTCTGATGCACCCATGCGTAGCAGGTTGTGCCGAACTGGTGGTAAGGCGTGCCGTCGGCGTACCGAAAATAATACGTTTTGAAAACCTGCACCGGCCCATGGTTGTTGGCCGATGGCGGACCGACGGTAAACGAGCCGCTCTTGCCGTGCAGCTGCGGCCGATTGCTTCGCGTCTGGTAGCGCCATACGCCTTGTGCAGGGGGAGAAAAACGGATTCTGTAAACGCCGTCGCCATCGTAGAAACCCCGCACAGTTACACTGTGATCTTCCCTATGCAATGTGGCGCCGAGTTCCACCTCCAGGTACGGGTTGCCATCCCGTGGCCCTTCCAGCGACAGTTCCCATTCTCCCCACTGCTCGATCTCAACGGCCGCTGCGCTGCCCATGAGGAAGCTGCCCACGAGGACAGCGAACATCCCCAAGAAACACCCAACCGATAAGCAGGCCGTTCGGTAATCGCCGTAGGTCATCATATCAGTGCTCCCATCTGAAAACCGGACCAGCATAAATCAGAGCACACGCATTATGGCAAAGCAAGCGTTCGCTGGGGGAAAACACCAAGGCTTTTCCCTACGCATCGACCGGAGTATTTGCCTGCAATTAGCTCGTAACAGGGTGCCCCAGATGGATCGCCAGCGGTATTAGGCCGACATCGCTGAGTTGCCACTTCGCAACGACCCGTTGTGGTGCTGTTGGCTATTTCACCCCACGATATTGTGGTTTTGTCGTAAGTTGGCGCTGTCGTATTAGCTGGCCATTTGAGTCTTCGACCGCACACCGCAGCGTGGGGACACCACCAGCGCACAAAGGAAAGAGACTTTTAGCTGCTGTGGCTTGTTCCTCGAAACTTAGCCAGGTACTATGAGAATCCAGACGCCCCTGGGAGGGGCCAGCAGGACTGTCGATGACGCGACGAAGGAAGCGACACAGCCAGGGGCTGATCATCCGCAAGCTTCGGGACGCCGACGCGATGTTGGCGGTCGGCAAGGCAATCGGCGAGGTTTGCCAAGCGTTGGAGATCAGTGAGCAGACGTTCCACAACGTGCTCAACCTTAGAAAGCAGAATTGGCACCGTTGGCCGATCCGGGTACCGACGCGGTAGCGTTGGTCTGGTGGGATGAAGGCCGAGCAGTGGCTTGCAGGAGGTCCTACCGCGTAGCTTGCTGGTGGCTGGGAAGGGATACGGCAGTACATTAGTCGGTGGCGGCGTGGGATACGTGACAAGAGGCGAAGGAAGAGTCTGGATCGCTTGGAGGATTATCTGCGGAAGCATGGGAAACGTCTGAATTATCCGCAGCGGTTGGCCGAGGGACGAGCGATCGGCAGTGGGCAGGTGGAAGGGGCGTGTAAACACGTGATTGGTCGGCGGCTGAAACAGACGGGCGCCCGCTGGCAAGTCAGCCGGGCCAACCGCATGGCCATCCTGTGCGCGATGCTGTACAGCCACAACTGGGACACATACTGGGCCACCTCGCCGCCATAATCCGTTACCGCGCCCTTGATCTACGCCGTCGTGGCGTTGTACGATGAGAACCGCGCCTTGGTGGGCGACGTAGGGATCGGGCCGTTGCAAGGCTCGTTCGATTGGCGCGCCTATTGGATTGGCGCGCCGAGCGCGCCGGGATCGACGTTTCGCCCCAGGCACGCAAGGCGATCCTGCGCATTGGGCTGTTTGGCGCCACGGGCCAGATCGACTTCGACCAGTTCGAGCTTCCCCGAACGCCGAAGTGATCCCATCGGCGATTGCGCGTGCCGCGACGGTCGTGGCCCTCGAAGAAGCCGCTGGACGGCGCGCCGAGGCGATCGGGCAGGCGTTCCGATCGGGTGGGGGCGCCCGTCGCGCGGCGTTTTGCCTTTCCCTCGAACATTCCTTTCCGGAAGGCTCTCGACGATGATCTGGCGACTTGGCGGCTCGGCTTGGTGGATGGCGTTGGTCGTGGCGGGACTGGGGTTGGCGATGCCGGCTCGGCCGGCACCGGGCGGCCAGAGCGCGTCGCCAGCCGCGGCCGATGCGGTCGTGGATCGTTACGCCGCGCGCGATCCCGCTTCGCTCCATGTGCCGCACCGGGCGGTGACTCGCCGCGATTACGTCGAGCTGGTGCGTCCCCTCGCCGCCGGCTTCGAGCGCGGTCCGGATCACGGCTCCTACGGCCCGCGCCACGCCTTGCCCGCGCTGGCCGTCTTCGCGCTGGAGGGCGACGTCCGGCTCGGCGAGGGAATCAAGAAGACGCTGCGTCATTACGGCGATTGGGTCCGCAAGGAGATCGAAAAGACCGGCGGCGTCTTCTCGATGGAGGGCGCCACGCTCCTGGCGTTCTACCAGCGCGAGTTGCGCCGCCGTGGTCTGGTCTGGGCCGAGGACGAGCAGTGGTTCAAGCAGATGTTCCTGGCACTGCGGCAATACCAGTACGCATGGCGCCCTGGCGACGGCCTGTGGCGTGGCTCGCACCATCGGAGCCAATGCCAGGGGATCAACCACGCACTGGCGGCCGCCTTCTATCCCGACGAACCCGACGCCGCGAAGTGGAACGATTACGCGGCGAAGGTGTGGGGCGATTGGTGGAACTTCCGCGACGTGGGCATCAACGACACTGGCTACTTCTATTCGAGTCTTTGCAGCATCCTGAAGGCGGCCGAACTGCTCGATCGCCGCGAGGTGTTCACCGACGCCGAGTCGCGCAAACTGTTCGATCGCGTGCTGTTCGAGCTGACGCCTGACGGCGTCGACGTGCCCTACGGCGCCAGCGGCGGATACAACGGTTCGGCCGGCGCGCGCATCTTCGTGCTGGAGCTGGCCGCGCGCCACACGCGCGACGGCCGCTATCGCTGGGGCGCGCATCGGCTGATGAACCACGGCCAGGCGCGCGGTTTCTCCAGCACGCACCATCACCTCAACGCGCTGAACCTCGAGTACATCGCGCTGGCCAGCCTCGTGTGCGACGACACGGTCCAGCCGGTCCAACCCGACCCGCGCTCGATGCTGCTTGAGCGCAAGGAGATCGTCCGCCTGAGCGACGCCGAGGCCCGACGGATGTTTCCCGAGGCCGGCGGCGTCGATTGCAACATGTGGATGACCCAGAAGACGATGCCCCACAAGCTTGTGCTGCGCTCCGGTTGGCGGCCGGGCGACCTGTTCATGATGATTGAGTGCTACGTGCGCCACGATCCGCTCAATCCCACGGCCGTGCTGGCCCTGGAGCGCCACAGCGCCGCCATGGCCGAGATGACCAGCGAGAAGTTCGTCAGCCGCGAGAACGCCGTGCATCTGGCCGACCTGTCGGGCACGGCGAGCTACCTCGGACAAAAGCCGTTTCAGGGCCAGAAGAAGCTGCCGCTCGGATACGTCGGCATGGAGTGCACGGTGCCCGAGCTGACCGAGACCGATCGGATCGTCCATGCGCGCGTCTGCGTGACGAACTACATGGGCTACCGCGCCACGCACCAGCGCGACATCCTGATGGTCAAAAACCGCTTCGTACTGCTGCGCGACGAAACGGAGTTCGACGACGCGTTCCGGGCGGCCATAGGCCCGGCGTGGAACACGCAGCACGTCGGCCAACCGCGCGGCGCCCACTGGCTCAACACGTGGTTCTCGGCCCACTACTTCCAGGCGGCCAAGCTGTACGACGTGCCCCCCTGGGATTTGCTCATCTGGTACGCACCGAAGCCCGGGGCGACCCTGGTGGTCGAGTCGGCGCCGGTCGACACGCCCTTTGCCAGCCGCGTGGTCCCGACGCGCTACACCTGGCAGGGCGAGGTCGCGCCAGGCGCGCGAGTGCAATTCATCACCCTGTTGCTGCCGCACGCGCCGCTGGCCGACGCGACGCGACTGGCCGAGTCGATCCGCGTGCTGGCCGACGAGCCGGGTATCGCGGCGGTGCGTATCGACGAAGGACCCAAGCCCGAAATCGTCGTGCTCAACGCCCCGCGGCGGCGGCTCCGGTTCGACGACGGCTCGCCCAACGGCTGGCAGACCAGCGCCCGGGCCGCTTACCTAGAACTAGGCGCCGGCCGCCCCGCCGACGAGATTCGCTGACGGCCGAACCGGCAGTGGCGCCGCCACTGGGCGGCCTGCTGGGGCGATAACTTGGTAAGCTGGTTTTCAGATGTTATCGGCGAGCAAACACGCGGTATGGGGTCGTGCGCATTGCAACGCGACTCAAGATCCTCGAATTGCGTATCGCCGATGCTCTTGGCAGTGGCTATGTACCGTGGAAATTGTTGCGCGCTTTGGCAAACCTGGAGCGTACAACGCCGAAGCGACTGCGGCCACGTTGCGGTGCGAAGACCCGATCTGGCCGGCTTTGCCAAGCGCCGGCGGTCTGGGATCGAGAGCACAACCGGCCACGCAATGGGCGCTGCCGGATGCATGGCGGTCTGAGTACCGGCCCGCGAACCCCAGAGGGGCATGCCCGTTGTGCCGAAGGGCGACGCCGTGCAAGGCTGCAAAGGCAACAGCCGACCACATAGTTCCGTCGCCTATCCACTTGATCCAGGTCGAGGCGGCTGGTCGAGCAGCCCCGCGATCCACCAGCCCCCACCGGCAATGCAGCTAGGTTCTCCCAGCGCCCGGGCGCTTCCGCCCCCGGCCGAAGCCCATCGATGTTATGAGCAGAGTTTGTTTTGCAAGCCGTTCAACAGTTGCAACGCCAGCAGCAGCTAACGGCTTGGCAATAGCGGGAGGTGTGATAGATTAGTTCGCAAGGTTGGTGTACAAAAAAGTTGCGGGCGGCCCTCACCGACCGCCCGCTAAACACGAAAGGAGTTTGTGCAATGACGAATGCTCTTGTACCATACCCCGGCCAAGGCTGTCAAGGCTTCAGTTTTGCACCTGCTGGATGGTACTCAGGCCTGGCGGTTGCCTGGCCGCTCTTTCCCGCGTGGACAGGTAACGGGACTATCCGCCCCACCCTCCAGTTAGCTTGGCGGCCTGGAGAGCAGCCGGGCGATGAGTTTGAGTGGTGGCTCCCGGGGGATCCGCGGGGCTCGGTAACCTATTACCGCCCGCTGCCCGCTGACTTTGGTGTATCGGCATCGCTCTTCCCCGGCCAGGGGCACGCCCCACCGTGGTCCGTGGTTTATGAAGAATTGGCGCACTTGTGGCCCAGGGAGGTGTATAGACTGCGGTGCATAGACGCGCTGAGGCTCTTTGGGCGGGTCGTTTCTTATCAACAGTGGCGACAACAGCAACAGCAGCAACATGATCTGCACTACCTTACTTCGACCTGGTTACAAACCCAGAAGAGCCACGAGCAGGTTCTGACTGTTCTGGCAGGGGCAGTTTGTGCGGCTTTGCAGCAACAGCGGTCAGCGGCGACAGCCCAGCCGGCCGACAGTCCAGCATGTACGGCAACGGTGGCGCTGCCTACGTCGAGTGAAGCCGTCACAGACAATCAACGGGCGACAGCCGCCAAGCGGCGGCGACGGCGGAGC
>Ga0209017_10000714_pt1 | contig 30631 bp, 23 predicted proteins | sample YNPBryunderm2012_FD_185812 | JGI IMG/M metagenome (GOLD analysis project Ga0209017, IMG submission 185812) | Anoxygenic and chlorotrophic microbial mat microbial communities from Yellowstone National Park, USA - YNP Bryant MS undermat 2012... ...
AAATCCTGCGCGCCGGGGAAGAATTTGAGGATCGAGCAGACCATCGGGAAATAGACGATTTCCTCATTGCCCAGCCCGTCGCGCAGCCCGGCTTTGACGTTGGGGGTGCAGCCGTGCATGACGAACTTGTTGGGGGTGTAGTCGCCGGTCTGGTTGTTGTACACCCAAAAGCGCGAGGTGAGCGGGTACTGCATGGTCGAGAGGTACCAAAGGCCGCGGACGGGGATGGATTCTTCGGCTTGCAGGTGGAACCAATACACATACTTTTGGGGGATGCCTTCGTTGTAGCGAAAGCCGTTGAAATAGGGGTGGTCTTGCAGTCCGAGCAGGTGGGCGGCTTCTTCGGGGGAGTAGCCGTTCTGGATCGCCATGGTGAAGGCGAGCCAGGGCATGAGGTTGTCGTAGGCGCAGGTGGGGGTGAGCAGGCGGTAGTTATTGCGGTAGATGTTGCCGCTGGCGTCCTTTTGCAGGTTGAGCGTCCAGCGTTCGGGCTGGCTGGGGCAGGGGTCTGGGGTGGGGGTGGGCGGGATGGTGGGGGTGAAGGTGGGGGCCGGGGTGTTGGTCGGCACGGCGAGGGTGGGGGCTGCGCCCTGGGCTACGGCGGTTTCGGCGGGCGGCGGGGTTGGGCTGACTGCGGCGCAGCCGTAGGCGGTCAACAGGACGGCGAGGGCGAGGCAGAAGAACAGCGCGCGGCGGGGTTGAGCCGGGCGGTTGGGGTGGGAAAGAAGAGCAGGGTGGTTCATGAGGGGAAGAACTCCTTTCTAAAATGATGGTGTGCCGGCTGGATGAAGGTTGGGCATCACAGCCCTATTTTGCAGGAATTATCCGAATTGTCAACCGGAATTGGACGAAAAATCGCCGAATTTTCAAAATCGAAAGGAGGTCAACGCCTGAGCAGGGGAAGAAAAATTCTCTCCCGAAAGAGATATTGGCTGATTCTCACGCTGCTGACGATGGAGTCATCCAGGTAAATGGTCGCCGTGCCGGGTATTGCGCCGCCTGTGACGTAATCGGTGTAGTTGCCGATGCCCCATTTGGCGGTTTCGTCCTGCGGCAGGACGGTTCGGATGTCTTTTTGTTCAAATATCTGAATGCTGTTTTGCCAGACGATCACCTCGCCGTCATAATTTTTTGATTTCTTGTAATAAACCTCAATATGATTCCATTTTGCCGGTTCAACTGGGACAGGGCTATCGGATAGGATGTATCTGAATTGATAATGGGAGCTGTGATCGTCAGGATAGTCCTTAATCACCAAACCCAAGTACATTTTCCCATCTTTGTTGTACAGGTCTAATACCACCAAAGGCTGCGAGCCGGCGTTGTTGTTCGATTTGAACTGAAAGATATTCCACCAGCCGCCGTCCCCTTCGGGGTCATTGTCGGGGTCTTTTTGGGGGTCGTAGGTGTCCTTCATGTAAAAAAAGGTGCTGTAATATGCTGCTTCGGGAAAATAATCCCCATCCTCGTACCATGGTTTGTCGGTCCACCTCATGAAACGGATTGCTTTTGGTAGAGTTGGAAACCGCGCATTTTTGATGGTGGCGTAAGCAGAGTAATTTCCCGAATGCACGATGGAAGACTCAATTCCGTACTCCGTATTTGTTTCATCGGTAATAAAAATGCCGCCGCCCGCATTCGCATCATTTTGTCCCTTGCCTTCCCATTTGGAAAAGCTCCGGTCTTCATAGTCACAGAACCACAAGATTTGTTCCGGCGGGACGGGCAGACCGGCCAGAAAAGTGTTTGACGATTGTGGGGCAGAAAATTTTAGCCTCGCCACCGATGCGGAAGCCTCTCCGCCTTGGCAAGAGGAAAAAAGGAACAATAAAACCATACCGATCCAAGCAGTTCTGTTCGCAGAGTTCACCCAATTTCAGGAAGTTTAGCCTCTTCAAGCCATCCAATTTACCTTGTTTTTAGAACTCGAAGCGTGTATCTACAGGGTTCATTCGCATCAAAGCGGCTAAATAGAATTACGGACTTACTTTGACAACCATCGGTAAAAACACCTTCTGCGCACCGGCCTGGGTTTGATCGGAAGGTTCGGTTTTCGGCGGCGGGTTTGAGGTATTCTGCCCCGAATTTTGAGCTATAGCCAGAATCAGTGCCTGCGGGTTGACGACCACATTCCCGCACAGGCTTTTTTCGGCACAGTCGGCAGTAGTCGGTTCAAAAGGCAGGGCAGTAGATTTCAGTAAACCTTCAATTTCCGCTTGAGTCAATTCCGGTTTTATCGAAAGCATCAAAGCGATCAGCCCGGCGGCAATCGGCGTTGAAAAACTGGTGCCGGCAGCATACACAAAATTGGGGGTGAGATCTTCCGCCAGCGAAGCGGCGGTGACCGATAAACCCGGCGCATAGATATCCACCACTTCGCCGTAATTTGAAAAAGCGGCGCGGGCACGCTTTCCGTCGTGATCGCTGGCGCCGACGGTAATCACGTTCTGGCAGTTAGCCGGCGTTCTTAGGGATGCGTCGCTGTTGTAGTTGCCGGCGGCCGCCACCACCACAACGCCCCGCGCCGTCACTTCATTAATCGCCTGCTGGATGAACACCGGGCAGGTGGTGGCCGAGCCGCTCAGGCTCAGGTTGATGATCCGCGCCGGGTTGGGGTTATCGGGAAGACCGGGGATGGAAATGCCGGCTGCCCAGCGCATGGCGTCCACCACATCGCTGAAAGAACCGCCCTCTTTTCCAAGGGCGCGCAAAGGCAGGATTCTGGCGTTCCAATAGATGCCGGCCATGCCGAACTGGTTGTTGGTTTCGGCGCCGATGACGCTGGCAACATTCAAACCATGTTTCTTGAAACATGCGTCTGCGGCATCTGCATCGCGGCCGTCGCCGTCGCACGAAATTGAGGCATTCGAAACAAAGTCAAAACCATCCAGCCAGCGGTTGTCCATGTCGGGGTGGGGCAGCCTACCGGTATCCACCACTGCAATCACCATCGGGGCGGCAGCCGGTGCGTTGGCGGCTGCCCAGGCGGCCGGCAGGTTGATTCCGTAAAAATCCGTGTTTGCCGGCGGTTTCTTGAGCGGCCATAAGTGGGTGAATTGAACGGGCAAAGAAGAGAAAGAGGGATTGATCAGCGGGTCATTGGGCAAAAGGATGACGGAGTCTTCTTCATACGCCGTTATGTCTTCTTCCACCGCAACAACCCCCGGCAGAGAAGACCAGAATTCAACCAGCTGGCGGTACTCCTGGGGAGTGGTGCCGGGCTGAATGTCAATTTTGAGCGTTTCGGCGACAGATTGTAAGGACAGGCCGGCCGCTCCCTGCGGCGCAACTGCAGCGAAAGTGACGATAATCCTTTCCGGCAGGGTGGGTTGGTCAGACAAAGCAGCGGCCGAGGCCGGCCGGCTGCCGACCAGTGATAAGAAGATAGAAAACAGCAGAGTAAAGGAAATTGCGACCCGATTCTGCCTGCGTCGGCCGGCGGCTGAAACTGGTGTATGACGAATCAAGGGGAAAGAACGCTTTGCACAAGGGATCACATAATCATTGTCGTTAATTAATCAAGAAAACACCATAAACAAACCATGAAAATCGCGCTTACAAAACTGCAAGTTGTCAGCGCTGGCAGGGTGGACTGGCGCGGCTTTCTCAAAGTCGAAAACGGTCAAACCGCAGCCGGCGGGCGCTGACCGATATCGATTTGGAAACCTCTATTTTTGAGTCCAATCAAGCGCTTTTGCCCACTACTGTTCCTCCCCCAATATTGCTTGCCCGATACTGGGGGAGGAACGAGGGGGTTGGTTTTGTCTCTTTCAATGGAGCAACGACTGGTGCAGCGGCAGCGGCGCAGCCATGCCTTCGGTTCTTTGCGCGCTCAAAATCGTCCGGCCACCACCGCCGGCTGACGGGCGTCGAAGCGGAAGACTTGCGCGTTTTCCTCGTTTTCAAAAGGCAGGGCGGTTTTTCCCAGGCTGATCTGGGCTGCCGGTTTTCCGTACCACTTTAGCACCACCTCGCCGATTGCTTCTGAAGCGCGAATTTCAAATCCATCCTCTCCGCTGAAGTATTCGATCCGAATTTGCCTGCCTTCCGGCGTCCATATCTGCCGCTCGTGCCTGCCCGAAGCCGGATAAATTTCCACCGTCAGCGGATCGCAGGGCTTTTCGCCCACGTAATTCATCGGCGGTGCGTAGGGGATGATGCTGCCAGCGCGGATGTACAGCGGAATCACATCCAGCGGGGCTTCCACATTCAGCCAGACCGGCCCCTGCAGCCAGGTTTTCTGCCAGTAATCCATCCAGCTGCCGGCCGGGAGATAGACCCTGCGCCGATTGGTTTCATCGAGAATCGGAGCAACCAGCATACTGCTGCCGAACAGGTACTCGTCCTCGATGAACGGGGCAAGCGGGTCGTCGGGATATTCGAGGATCAACGCCCGCAGGAAAGGCAGGCTGGTTTTGCCGCATTCGGCTGCCTCGCTGAGCAAGTAGGGCAGCAGTTGATAGCGCAGCTGGACGTATTCGCGGAAGATGGATTCGGTGCGTTCACCGTATTCCCACGGTTCGCGCGGCGGCTGACCGTGACAGCGCACATGCGAAGAAAACACGCCCAGTTGAATCCAGCGCGCATACAGTTCGGGGCTGGGCAAACCGCTGAAGCCGCCCACATCGTGGCTGTAAAACGGGAAACCGCTCAGCCCAAAGTTGAGCGCCGAACGCACCACACAGGCCAGGTCCTCAAAGCGGGCAATGCCGTCCCCTGACCAGTGCAGCGGGTAGCGCTGCAAACCGGCCCACGCCGAGCGCGCCCAGATGACGGCATTGCCTTTGCCAAAGTACTCCTCGCTGGCTTCAAAGACGGCGCGGTTATACAACAGCGGAAAGAGATTGTGCATCGCCGTCCCCGGAACGCCGTGATAGACGGCATCCGGCGGTGCGCCTTCTCCAAAATCGGCTTTGATGGCGGCAACGCCCAGCGCAAATAAGTCCTTGAATTTGCCTTTGATCCACTCCACCGCCGCCGGGTTGGAATAATCCAGCAGGCCGGCGTCGCTCAAAAAGCCGCTGAACAGGTAGGGCTTGCCGACCGGCCGCTGCGCCAGAAAACCCTTTTGGGCAGCTTCGTGGAATAGTTTTGACTCGATCACCAGATTGGGCAGCTGCCATAAGCAAATTCGGAAGCCTTTTTCGCGCAAACGCTTCATCATCCCGGCCGGGTCCGGGAAGCGGCTGGGTCCGAATTCCAGATCGCAGACCCACTCTTCTTCGTACCAGCCGGTATCTATGTGAATCACATCGCAGGGAATCTGGTGTTGGCGCAGTTTTTCGGCGGTTTCTTCCACCTGCTGTTGAGAATTGTAGGTAATGCGCGACATCCACAGGCCAAAACTCCACGCCGGCGGCAGGCCGGGTTTGCCGGTAATGTCGGTGTAGCGCGGCAGAATATCGCGAATCGTCTCTCCCTCAATCAGGTAAAAATCCATCCAGTCGGCATCCTCAACCAGCACGGAAAGGGCGGTATGCTCGCGATGACCGATGTCAAAGCGGACGGCGTTGGAGGTGTTGACGAACAACCCGTAACCGCGCGTGCTGACGTAAAACGGCGTGTGCTTGTAGGCGGCCGGTGAAGCATTGCCGAAGCCTTCCTGAATCCACAGGCGGCGTTCGATGTTGCGTTTATCCAGTCTGCCGAAATCCTCGCCCAGCCCGTAGATATGTTCGTCATAATGAAGGTCGAATGAAGCAAAAACATAGTTTTTCTGCGCCCCGCTCAATCCGCACGGATAGGCGTAGCGGTGCAGGAACAGCCAGCGTTCCTGAGGCGGGTTCCACTGGTAGGCCGGCCGGCGCAGCGGCTCAATATCCACCGGGCGGGTTTGCCAGATCAGCTTTCCTTTGCGGTTGTACAGCTGCAATTGCCACGGCTCGCGCACAACAAACAAAGCAACCGCCGATGTAAAAAAGGCTACATACTCTTCGGTTTCATAAACATCAACTTCAACCGCCTCATCGAACTTGGCAACGACCATCGGGGTTTGCAGCTCGGGAAGCGGCTGCCCGCGGCCGTAACGCACCCGCAGGACGTGCGGCGTGCAAAAATCAACCGCAACGCAGATGTCCTCCCCCGCTTCGGGCGGGTTGAAGGTCACTTCACAGTGCGTGCCGTAAAAGTTATAGACGGCCGGTTGATAGTGGTTGGCTGCGCAGGTGAGCAGCACCCGCTTGCCCTCCAGGGTGTAAGATTTCAGCTGGCTGATCAGGTCGACGGGTTGGGTTTGCGGCAGAAAAGTGGGTTGTTCGTAAGGGTGAGTCATGCGGAATCTCTCCAGGTTGAGTTTGGGTTGAATCGCGGTATCTCATCGTTCCAGAAAACGCCGATACTCCGTGAGGTCAACTTGTTGCAGGGTGGAAGCGAGCGGAATGCCGTCGTCATCCCATCCAACGCGGCGGTAATACACGCCGATCCAGTGCGTCAGCTCCTCAGGTGTAATTGCCTGATTGGCAATTGGGCCTTCGGCCAGGCGGTAAAAGGCGCGTGCCGTGAGCGTGTCATCGCGGGCGCGGAAACCTTCGCGCAGCAGGTACAGCCGGGCGAGGTGGACGGCGCGCAAGCCGATTTGGTTGATTTCCTCCAGCGTGATGTCCCAACCGCAGGCCGCGCTGAGCGCTTCGACCATGTGCTGGTAGCGGTAGGGGTAAAAATGGCAGATGACGGCGCAGTCGTAAAAATTCTTGAAAGCGGTTTCGTAGAAGTACGCCTCAATTTTGTGCTCCGAAATGCCCCACAGCGGAATGGGCACCGCCACGCCAACCTCTTTCAAGCGTTGGCAAATATCGCCGTCTTCGCTGGTGGCAAAGCTGTCGTTGAAGTTGTGCATGTGATCGGCGCCGGTCGGCGAGAGGGCATAGCCCATTGCCATCGTCTGCTTGAGGCGCGGGTCGTGCATCGGCAGTTCCTGGCCGCGCCCGGCTGCCAGCCACTGCGGGGCTTCGCCGCCCAATTTTTCGGCCAGCCGCTGACTGCCTTCTGCCATCCAGTCGCCCCATCCCTGACGGTGCGCAATTTGATGAATGGCGTTGATCAGGCTTTCCCCGTCTCCAAAGCGCGGGGCCTGCGCCTGCCAATCGGCGGGCAGTGCGTTGCGTTCGGCGGCTTCCATGACAAAGGCAATCGTTCCTCCGGTGGAGATGCTGTCCAGTCCGTAGGCGTTGCACAGTTCGTTGGCTTTGGCAATGACCAGCGGGTCGGATATATCGCACAGCGGGCCGAGCGAGCCGATCGACTCGTACTCCAAACCGCCGTAGCGCGGATCAATCGAAGTTTGCGCTCCTTCATAGCCAACCACCAGTTTGCAGCGCACCGGGCATTTGTTGCAGGTATCGCGGTCCACTACCAGCAGGGAAAAAAGATGCCGGGCATCCAGTTTTTCGGCATCGCTGAGCCGGCCGGCGGTGTAATTGCGGATGGCGGTTGCACCGATCAGCACATTTTCCAGCGCCGAGCCGGCCGTTCCGTATTGAATGGCCCAGGCCATATCGCTCTTGTAATGCGCTCCAATCCATTTCTGCACGGTTTGCATCAGCGTCTTGTTCTGCACACCCACCGGAGTTGAACCGCGCACGGCTACCGCTTTGAGGTTTTTGCTGCCCATCACCGCCCCTAAACCGGAACGACCGGCGGCGCGGCTGACATCGTGCATGATGCTGGCGAAGCGGACGAGGTTTTCGCCGGCCGGCCCGATGCAGGCGACGCGCACTTTCTCATCCCCCAGCTCTTCGCGGATGATTTGCTGGGTATCGGCAGTGGTTTTGCCCCACAGATGATCGGCCGGGCGCAGTTCAACCGACCCATCGCGAATCAGCAAATAAACCGGTTGGGCGGCGCGCCCGTGGATGACGACCGCGTCGAAACCGGCGCGCTTGAGCTCGCTGCCGAACCAGCCGCCCGCCTCGCAGGAGGCCAGCGCGCCGGTCAGCGGGGACTTGCCGCCAACCGCATGGCGGCCGGTGCCGGGCAGGACGGTTCCACTCAATACGCCGTTGGCAAAAATGAGCAGGTTTTGCGCGCCGAGCGGATCCACTTGCGGCGGGGTTTCGGTCAGCAGGTAATGCAGGATGAAATTCCGTCCGCCGATCAGGCGGCGGTAAAAGCGGTCACCCGGCGTATCAATCCAGAAGCAGGGCGTGGAGAGATCAACGTGCAGAATCAGCCCCGTGTATGCGCTTTGACCGTTGAGGAACTCGGCGCGGGGGGTAAATCGTTCAGTCGGTTCACAGGGAGCCATGCGGGCAGCCTCCACTCAATTGAATCAACAGATAAACTTCGTCATCCGGTTGAAGGATGTAAGAAAGGTCTTGGGTGGCGCCGTTGACCAGCGGAAGGATGGCGGCGGGCAGGCGCAGCTGCAAAAGCTCGCAGGCTTCGCGAATGGAAAGACCGGCCGGAACGGGAATGCGGCAGGGAATGCCGGCGCAGTCCGGCGGGGTTTGAGCGAGCAGGGAAGCCAGACGGCGGGAGATGATGAAATGCGCCTGTCCGCCCATCGCTGAATCAGATTCTTCCGCCCATTGTCAGCGCCATGAGCGCTTTTTGGACATGCAGGCGGTTTTCGGCCTCGTCGTAAATGACGGATTGAGGCCCGTCCACCACCGAGTCGGTCGCCTCGTAGCCGCGGTCAATCGGCATACAATGCATGTAGATGGCGCGCTTGTGGGCGAGTGCCATGCGGCGGTCGTCGCAAATCCAGTCTTTATGCTGGTCGCACATCGCCTGGACTTCCCTGGGGTCTTCGGTGACCGTGATCGGCCCCCAGGATTTCGCATAGACAATATCCGCCCCTTCACAGGCGGCGTCCATGGAGTCCACCACCTCAAACTTCGTGCCGTTCTCGGCAGCATGGCGCTGGGCGGCTTCAAGGCACTTGGGCATCATTTCAAAGCCTTTGGGATGCGCCAAAGTTACATCCATCCCGAATCGGGTCATCAGCATAATCAAGCCTTGCGGCACCGAAAGCGGGCGGACGTATTTTGGCGCGTAGGTCCACGAGATGACGAACTTCAAGCCGCGCAGATTGCCTCCGAACTTTTCGCGGATGGTCATCAAATCCGCCATCGTCTGACAGGGGTGATCCACATCATCCTGCATGGAGATGACCGGAATCTGGATGTGCCGCGCCAGATCGTACATGTAAGCCTGTCCAATGTTGGTGCGGCAGTCGCGCACTGCAATCCCGTGTCCATAGCGTTCCAGAACCATACCGGTATCTTTGGCATTTTCGCCGTGCCCAACCTGCGTTCCGCTGGGGGTGAGGTAAATGGCGTGACCGCCCAGCTGGGTAATGCCCGATTCAAAGCTGTTGCGGGTGCGGGTGGATTCTTCAAAAAAGAGCATGAACAGCGTTTTGCTGCGCAAAATGTGGTCATGGGGTTCGCCGCAGGCAAAGCGCCGCTTGAGGTCCTCTGCCATGTGAAGCAGCGCGTTGAGTTCGTGGACGCTCCAGTCTTCGGTGGTAATGAAATGTTTGCCGTACAAATTGGTAAGCATGACTTAGATTCCTCCTGAGTGATTGAGATATTGGTGATAAACGAAAGGAAACAGCGCGTAAAATAAAGCTGCCCTTTTTACCTTTTGCAAATTGACCTGATCCAGAGGGGTATGGACGTACTGTTCTTGCTGCGGGCCGAAGCCGAGCGTGGGAATGCCGGCCTGCCCGGCGGAGTAGGCGCCGTCGGTGCTGAACTGCCAGATTCCCACCGGCGCATCCGCATTCCACAGCAGCCGGGTTGTCTGAAGGGCGGATTGAACCAGCGGGTGACTCTCATTCAGCATCCAACCGGGAAAAAAGGCGCGGTCATCCAGATCCACGCCGGTATGGGTGCGCACCTTTTGAACGGGAATAAACACCTCGCCATCGAACAGGGCAGCCGTTTGGCGAATCGGCTGAAGCACACTTTCCGGTGTTTCTCCGGCAACCAGGCGGCGGTCTATGGTGATTTCGCACCATTCGGGGATGCTGTTGGGCGTATGCGGGCTGGAAATCATGGTGATCACCTGCGTTGCCTTGCCGAGGCACGCATCTGCGGGGAGGTTTGGCGCGGCGGCTTCCAGTTTTTCGATGATCGGCATCATTTTGAGGATGGCATTTTCGCCAGCTTGGGGCGTGGAAGCGTGCGCCGTTTTGCCGCGCGTTCGGACGCGCACCTCGCAGCGTCCGCGGTGACCGATCCGAATGGTCAAATCGGTGGCTTCTGCCAAAAGGACGGCGTCGGGGCGCAGTCCGTCTCTTTCCACCAGACTGCGCAGGGCAAAGCCCTCGGCGTCTTCCTCTAATGTTGCGCCCATGCAAACCACGCGGCAGGGCGGCTGCAGGCCGAGTTGATTGAGAATCGCCAGACCATAGAGGATGGCAGCGACGCCGCCTTTGCAGTCAGATGCGCCCAGGCCGTATAACACATCTCCCTCGATGTGCCCTTCCAGCGGGGGGTACGGCCAGCCGCGCTCGTCGCCGACTTCGTTGGTATCCAGATGGGCATCATACAGGATGAGCGGCTTGCCATTGCCGATCATCCCCAAAGCGTTGCCGGCCGTGTCCATCCACACTTCGCGGCAGCCGATCTGGCGCAGCTCGGCAAGCGTGCGCTGCACCGCTCCGGCTTCCTCGCCGGTATAGGAACGGATGCGGATCAGATCCGCCAGAAACTGCACCATACGCGGATAGAGTTCATCCGCGGCCTGAAGTAAGGCGTTGGGCTGCGGCAGGCTGGAGTTGATCATCACGGCGTCCAATCGGCAAAGGCATCAATGACCGGGCGGATGTCGTCCATCATCGGGTAGAGAATTGGACAGGTCACCCCAGCCTCAATGTATTCTTTGACCTTGGCGCGGCACTCTTCGCTGGTGCCGACCGCTATCAGACTGCTGACCACTTCATCAGGAATGACCTTGCTGGCGCGGATGTAATCCTCTTCGGTCGCCGGCCAGCTCATCAGCGACTGCACCTTTTCCAGCAAATCCTCGCTGACACCCGAAGCCTTCATTATATGAGGTTCGGTTGCCAGATAGTAAGCAACCAGTTTTTTGCCCTCGGCCATGGCAGCAGCCGGATTATCGTCTGAAAGACAGCAAACCAGCAGCTCGGGGCGGTCTACCTGATCGAGCGTTTTGCCGGCTTTTTCCGCCCCGGCTTTGACCCGCTCTACTGCATGTCGAATGTAATCCACCGAAACGACATAATTCAGCACCACGCCGTCGGCAATTTCACCGGCCATTTCCAGCATCTGATCGCCGGTCGCGCCGATGTAAATGGGAATGTCGCGCGGCGAGCGGTCCCCGTAGGCGACATCCAGGCGGACGTGGTCGAGGTGGACGAACTCGCCCTCGTAAGTCACCTCCTGCATGGTGAACAGCTGGCGGATGGCTTTGACATACTCGCGCATGGCTTTCATCGGTTTGGTGCGCTTCACACCAACCCGGCTGGCAATCGGTTCCCACCAGGCGCCCAGCCCCAGCATCACCCGGCTGCGTCCCTCCGGTCTTCCGCCCAGTTCCCACATCGTGCTCCAGGTGGCGGCAATCACCGCCGGGTTGCGCGTCCAGATCGGTAAAACCCCGGAGCCGATCCGCAGGCGGCGGGTTGAGGTGAGCAGCGCGCTCATCATCACAATGCAGTCCCGCGCCAGGCGGGTATCGGCCTGCCAGATTTCGCTAAAGCCGCGCTCCTCGGCGTAACGCGCCATTTCCAGTTCGTAAGGTATGTTGTGCTTATCCTGCAAGTACAGCGCCATTCGTTGAGCCATGAATTCCCTCTCCATTAAAGATAATTTTGCAGGTCAACCGCCGGGTAGTGGACGCGCTGACCGTAATTGCGCACTTCGGGCTTGTAGGTTGCGTCAATCCCAATTTTGGTCTGTACGCCGCGTTCGTTGGCGGTGGGGTCCATTTCATGCCCCTGAGCGCCCGGCACCACAAAGACATCCCGCTGCCAATCCACGCGGTTGACCAGTGCCCACCAGACATCGGCCGGGTCATAAATGTTGACATCCTCATCCACGACGATGACTTTGGCGATGTTGACATGGGCGGTAAATGCGGCCATTGCCACGTTTTTCGGCTCGCCGGGATTGCTCTTGTGAATTTGTACAATGGCCAGAAAGCCGTTGCCGTACGGGGGAATGTGCAAATTGCGCACGTTTTTGCTGACGTGGCGCACAAATCGCAGCAGGAGCGGTTCGCGCGGCAGCACGTTGCCGATGTAAATATGTTCGTCCCAACCCGGCACAATGGTTTGAAAAATCGGCCGCTCGCGGAAACAGACCGCCTGCACTTCAAAGACGGGCGACTGCCAGATTTCGCCGTAATAGCCGTGAAACTCGGCCAACGGGCCTTCCGGGCGGCGCACATGCGGCGGAAGGCAGCCCTCGATGACGATTTCGGCATGAAAAGGGATGGGAATATCCACAGCCGTGCCTTTGCAAACCACGACCGGCTCACCGCGCAAGGCGCCGGCAATTTTCAATTCGTCGTCGTCATAACGGGCCGCCGCGGCAATCATGACGGCCGGGTCGAGCCCAATCGCCACCGCAATCGGCAGAGGCTGATTGCGTTCCTGCTGAAATTTGTAAAAACGCATTACATCGCGCCACTCGTTGACGTTAAAACCGAAGGTGCGCCGGTCTAAAATTTGCATCCGGTTGTAAGACAGGTTGCCGCGGCCGCTTTGGGGGTCGCGGCAGACGGTCACCCCGCCGGTGATGAACGCTCCGCCGTCATGGGCGCCGTGGGTGGGGATGGGCAGGTCATACAGGTTGATCTGGTCGCCGGTCAGCACATGCGCCTGCCAGAGCGGCTTTTCGCCGGTCATTTGCGGGGCAACGCCGTTGGCCGGTTCAAGGGCATGAGCCATTTTCTGCGGCAAATCCAGCGGGGAACAGCCCAAAGCCAGACCGGCACAAACGGGGTTGACCACTGCATTGGCAAACACCGGCCAGTCGTTGAGCCGGCTTTGAGCGGCGGGTGGCTGCTGACGTGCAACCTGTTCAAACAGGACGGGACTCCCTCCGCTGCGCGCCAGCGTGGCGGCAACATTCGCCAGTTCGTGTTCCAGGTCCACCAACCGGCGGATGCGGGTGAGTCTCCCATTCTTTTCCAGCACATCCAGATAACTGCGCAAATCAAAGATTTCTGCCATTAATCACTCCATTCAAACTTCCAAACCGGCTTTTTGACGCAGCCACACCACCGCCTTTTGGGATTCGCGCAGGACGGCGGTTTCGTCTATAGTAAGCAGCCGGTTTTCGCGCAGAATGAACTGCCCGCCAATGGCCAGGCTTTCCACATCGGCAACCCGCAGGCACAGGGCAAGCGCCGAGTCCAAATCCTGCACCGGTGCCGACCAGACGCCGTCTAACCGCAGTACCGCAAAATCGGCCGGCTGTCCGACCTTCAAGCCTGGACTATCCCATGCCATTTGCAAAGCGGCACGCGGCGGGATGAGAGCGGCGTTGCGCTGATGAGCACGGGCCAAACACAGCGCGAATTTCATCGTTTCGAGTGTGTCCTGAGTGTCATTTGATGCCGGGCCGTCCGTCCCCAGCCGCACGTGGACGCCGCTTTCCATCATTCGGGCTAACGGGGCTATGCCCGATCCCAACACGGCATTGCTGACCGGGCAGTGGACGACTACCGCACCGCGTTCCGCCAGCAATGCAACTTCGCGTTCTTCGGCCCAGACGGCGTGAACGATGTGCGTGGCTTCATCCAGCACACCAATGTGAGCCAGCCACTCAATTGGCTGAATGTGGTACTCATCGAGGCTGAGCTGAACCTCATCCTCAGTTTCAGAAACATGAATGTGGGTGAATGCCCCATACTGCTGCGCCAGCTGATGACTGGCGCAAAGCGTTTCAGCAGAACAGCGCCAGGCCGCCAGAGGACCGTTGGCAAATTTCACCCGTGCGGAATAGCCGTTGCGCTGCATGAATTCCTCCATCTCCTCAAGGATGCGGGCGGGGGATTCGGCCGCCGCGCCGCGGTCTGACCAGGCGCGCGCCAGCCACACCCGCAGTCCGCTCTGTTGGGCAGCGCGAAACACGGCCTCGCTGTGCGCCGGCGTCAGGGTGATTTTCTGGTGATCCACCACCACTCCAGCAGCGCTGCGGATGTTTTCGGCCAGGCCCAATAAAGCCGCCAATTCCAGCGTTTCAGGTGTCAAGGCGTCTTGCAGCGGCCAGATGCGTTCTTTCAGCCAGCGCAGCAGCGGTCGGCCGCCGGCCAGCCCGCGCATGAAAGTCTGACTGAGATGGGTGTGTCCGTTGACCCATACCGGCGTAACGGCGCGATTGTGAAGGGAGAGCGTTTCGGCTGACGCAATTTTCTCGGCGGGGAGGGGCACGGGAGAGATAGCGCTGATCCTTCCGTCTTCAACCAGCAGGCAGGCATCCTGCAGCCATCCGCTGGGATGAATTTCGGGGGATACGGCAATGTTGGCGTTGGTCAGGTACAGGTTGGGCATCCATCGCTCCTTTGCGGTTGGGTCATTTCAACTTCAATGGAAAGCTGGTCAAACGCTGACCGGAGGCCTGAAAGACGGCATTGGCAATAGCCGGAGCGGTGGCAACAATCGGCGGTTCGGCTAAACCCTTTGCGCCGTAGGGGCCTTCGGGCTGTGTGGTCGGCAGCAGAAAAACCTCAATTTCAGGCGTCTGAGCAGCACGGGGAATGGTGTATTCTTTCAATGATGTTTTTTGCGGATAGCCATCCTGATAAATAAACCCTTCGGTCAGAGCATACCCCAGACCCTGCACAATCCCGCCGATCATTTGACCCTTGGCGCCGGCCGGGTAAATAATCGTTCCGCCATCGTGAGCGGCCCAGATGCGCAGCACGCGAATATCGCCGGTCTGCAGGTTGACCTCCACCTCGGCAACTTGAGCGCCGTAGCAGTAGGTGAAGTACGGCTCGCCGCAGCCTTTTTCAAAATCCCAGTGGATGTGAGGTATTTGCCAGTAGCCTTCCACCGCCAGCTGCAGCCCCATTTGGCGGGCGTGGTCAATTACTGTGTCGAGACTGGCTTCTTCTTCCGTTTGCGGATGGATGAAACTTTCTTCCACCCGTTGGATTTGATGCGCAGGGCAGCCTAACAGGTCGGCAGCTGCCAGATTGAGCAAGTTTCCCAGTTTTGCAGCGGTGACGCGCACTGCGTTGCCGCCGACAATGGTGGCGCGCGAGGCGACGGTTGGGCCGCTTTCGGCAGCGGTTTGCGTGTCCGGGCGCAGCATTTGAATGCGGCGCGGGTTGATCTTCAGGGTTTCGGCGGCAATCAGGGTGAACACCGTGCGGCTGCCCTGCCCGTAATCGGTGAGGGCATGTTGCAAGATAAAGGTGTGATCATTTTCGATGTGCATCCGCGCACTGGCATAGTCCTTGCCTTCGCCGCCCAAACCGGTGCCGTGGAAGTAACAGGCAACCCCAATCCCGCGGCGCAGCGTGGCTTCGGGGGGTTGAGCAGCGTATTCCCTGCGGCGGGCGTCCCAGTCGCTTTTTTGCCGCACCCATTCCAGACATTCCTGAATGTGGACGGGATGCCGGATAATGTTGCCGGTAAAAGCCGGCCGTCCCTGCCGAATGAGGTTGCGCAGCCGGAACTGGATGGGGTCTTCGCCGAGCCGGCAGGCGAGATCGTCCACCAGAATTTCACTGGCGGCGCAGGCCTGCGGGTTGCCAAAACCGCGGAAAGCCCCGGAATAGCCGTTGTTCGTGTAGATGACAGAGGTATCCACTTGAGCGGCTTCATATAAGTAGCAGCCGGCGGCGTGCATGGTTGCCCGCCAGGAAGAAAGGGGGGTCATCGAGGCGTAGGCGCCGCTGTCAGCCCACAATTCGGCCTGGGCAGCGCGCAATCTCCCGCTTGCATCGGCGCCTAACTTCAGACGGATTTCCATTCCTTCGCGTTTGTAGGAGGCGGTGAGCGACTCGCTGCGGTCGAGAATCAGGCGCACCGGTCGGCCGGTGAGCAGCGCCAGTTTGGCGGCCTGCGCCGAACACTGATAGACAATGTCGTCCTTTCCGCCAAAAGAGCCGCCCACCGGCGGCTGAATTACCCGTACCAGATTCGCCGGTAAACCCAAAACGGCGGCGGTGTTGTCGCGGTTAATGAACGGACTTTGATCGTTGGCGTAGAGCGTAACCCCTCCATCCGGTTCAGGAATGGCCAGCGCGCCCTCCAGCTCCATATAGGCGTGTTCCTGATGGGCAAAGTGGAAGGTGTTTTCCACGATGTGGGCACATTCTTCAAAAATGGGTTGAGGGTCTCCGTTGCGGACGATGTGGCGGGTGCACAAATTGCTGGTCTGGCCAGCATTATCCGCAACCAGCGGGCTTTCGGGATTCAAAGCGGAATGAACATCGCTGACCACCGGTAAGGGCTGCAATTCCAGTTCGATGGCTTGGAGTGCCTTGCAGGCAATCTCTTCGCTCTCGGCGGCAACCGCAGCAATTGGATCGCCCACACAGCGCACTTTTTCATGTGCAAGGATGAAGGCATCCCGTACCGGCCAGCCAAATTGACCGTTATCCACGAAATCACGGCTGGTAATTGCCGCATATACGCCGGGGATTTGCAGGGCAGGCTGCACATTCAACCGCAGAATGCGGGCGTGCGGGATAGGGCTGCGCAGAACTTTGGCGTGTAACATGCCCGGAAAACTCAAATCTCCCACATAGCGGGCTTTGCCGGTAACTTTTTCCAAACCGTCCACCGGCCGGCTTCCCAGTTGATGAATGAAGCGGTAGGACTGCCCGCGATCAGGTTGAATGGGAGGGGCGGGCGCTTGCCAGTCTTTGTTTTGTCGCAAATGGGCGGTTTCCTCTACAGCGTCCACAATTTGCTGGTAGCCGGTGCAGCGGCAGAGGACGCTGTCCAGCCCGCGGCGGATTTCATCACGGGAAGGCAGGGGGTTGCGCCGCAGCAGGGCTTCGGCAGCCAGCACCATCGCCGGGGTGCAATACCCGCATTGAACCGCGCTGTGGCGGATGAACGCCTCTTGAATATCGGACAGCCTTTTGCCGTTCTCCGATAAGCCTTCAATGGTAGTGATGTGTGCGCCTTGAATGCGCAGCGCAGCCACCTGGCAGGATTTTACGAGATGGTCGTTCATCAGCACCGAGCACATGCCGCAGCTGCCCGTGTTGCACCCTTCTTTGACGCTGGTCAAACCGAAAATTTGGCGCAGCGCCTGCAGCAGGGTAGTTTCGCCGGCAACCGTGCAGCTGACTTCTTTGCCGTTCAGGGTAAATTCAATGCGATCGTCCATACAGCCTCCTCCAGAACGCTACACCAGACTGCGCCCGCCATCTACAAAATAGACGGCGCCGGTCACAAAGTCGTTTTGGATGAGAAAGAGAGCGGTTTGGGCAACATCCAGCGGCGACCCGACCCGTTTGAGCAGCGAGTTTTCCACTGCCCAGCGTTTTTTCTCCTCGCTGGCGTTGGGCGGCAGCAGGACAGTGCCGGGCGCAATCGCATTGACCCGCACCAAAGGAGACAACTCAACCGCCATCCCTTTGGTCAGCGCTACCAGGCCGGCTTTGCTGGCGGCATGGTGAACATAGCCCTCCCACACTTGAAACGCGGACAGGTCGGTAATGTTCAGAATGACGCCGCCGGCCTGTTTCAGCATGTGGGGGGCGACCGCCTGCGAACACAAAAAAGGCCCTTTCAGGTTGACATCCAGCGCTGCATCCCAATCCGCTTCGCTGATTTCCAGAAACGGCGCTTTCAGCCAGATCGAGGCGTTGTTGATCAGCACGTCAATCCGCCCAAACAGCCGGATGACCTCTGTCACCGTTTGGCGAACCTGAGCGCTGTCGCGCACTTCTAAGTGAAAAGCCTCGCAGCGGACGCCCAATTCTTCAATCTCACGTTTGGTTTGCTGCCACGGTTCGTCGGCAGCGTAATAGGTGAAGGCAATCTGGGCTCCGTGGCGGGCAAGGTAGAGGGCAACCTCCCGCCCAACCCGCGTTGCGGCTCCGGTAATCAACACAACGGCATTTTGGATCTCCATGAATGGTTCACTCTCTTATGGAATTTAGCGATGAAATCGGCAGTTTACCACAGCCATAAAAACGGTTTTTCTATCAAGCGTTTGACATGCTGGAGAAAGCGCGCCGCCGGCGCACCGTCCACCAGACGGTGGTCGAAGGACAGGCTCAAAGTTACCTGCGGGCGAAGTATCAGGCTACCGTCCTGTTCAGCCGGTTTCGGCCGAATCCGTCCGATCCCTAAAATGGCGGTTTGAGGAGGATTGAGAAGCGGTGTGAAGCCGTCAATTTCATAAATCCCCAGATTGGTAATGCTAAAGGTGCCGTCCTCCAGGTCTTGAGGCTGGCTGCGGTTCTGCAGGGCGCGCTGAATGACCTCCTTCAACTCGCGGTTGATTTGACGAAGCGGCTTTTGGTCGGCCTGATGGATGACCGGCACAACCAGGCCGCGCTCGGTATCCACGGCGATGCCAATGTTGATGTTTGCCGGTTGTACGATGCGATCGCCCTCAATATAGGCATTGAGCAGGGGATGTTCGCTCAGGCTGTTGGCGCAAATTTTGATGAAAAGAGCGTTCAAGGAAACTTTCTCTCCACTTTGGGCGAGCTCGTCATTCAGCTGCTGGCGCTCCTGCAGCAGGTGGACGGCATCGGCTTCGGTGAACAGGGTCACCTGCGGCCTTTCCTGCCAGCTGGCGGTCAGCCGGCGGGCAATCACCGCGCGCGTGCCGCCGAGTGGCTGAGATGAAGACGGGAAATGATCCGCAGAAGGGTGGAGCGCCGCTTCGACATCGCGGCGCAGGATGCGCCCACGGCTGCCGCTGCCCTGAATGCCGGACAGGTCAAGACCGGCCTCGGCGGCGATGCGCTCGGCCAGCGGTGAGGCACGCCGCTGGAACTGGTGAGCCTGACGCTGGACATCCGCGCTGATGATCATGCCGCGCAGGCCGCTGCCGCTCACTTCGGACAAGGGGACGCCGAGCTCCTCCGCAAGACGGCGGGCTTTGGGGCTGGCGGCAACGGGTTTGGGCGTTTCGGCAGCGGCTGCGTTCGGCGCGCCAGCCGCTTTAACCTTACTCCCAGAAGGGCGGGTGGATGCTGGATCGGGAGAAATGGGAGCTGCGGGTGTATCCGGCGGCTGCAGGTGAATTTCGGCAATTGGAGTCAGGACGGGAAGGGTGATACCGGTTGAAACCAAAATGCGCAGATAACCGGAGGCCGGCGCTTCAATATCCACAGCTGCTTTTTCATTTTCAATGGCAAATAACGGCTCGCCTTTGTTGACCCACTCGCCATCCTGGCGATACCACTCCAGGATGCTGGCCTCCACCATGGTCAGCCCTAAACGCGGTATGACTACCGGATAAATCTGCTGAACGGCTTTATCCATGGATACGCTCTCCTTGCTTCAGCATCGGTTGAAACAGGGTCTGGATGTTCTGCCAGGATTCTAATTCGCTGACCGCCGGGTAAAATTCCAACCCAATCAGGCCGTCAAAACCCAGCTCGTCAAGTTTACGGATGATGTTGGGGTAGTGGATTTCCCCCGTTCCGGGGTCCTGACGGGTAGGCACATCACTGATGTGAACGGTCGGGTACAGCCCCCAGCACCTTTCCAGATAATAAATCAAATTCCCGCCGCTGCGCTGTTGGTGGTAGCAGTCAAACGCCAGGCGAAACTGGGGATGATCCATGCGGCGCACCCAGTCGGCTGCCAGCTCAAGGTCGTGAACCAGCACACCGCCCTGAATGTGGTACTGATTCAGCCCTTCCACCCACACCTGCACGCCGGTTTGTTCGACCAGTTTTAAAATTTTCTCGGTTTGCGAAAGCAGGTTGGCGTACTGCTCGGCCTGGCTGAGTGTGCGGGAAAGACGACGCGTCCACTCTTTGCCGTTGACCACATCCACCTGGTTGGAGAAAATAAATAGATGTGGAATTTCCCAGCGGACGGCCATTTCCAGGCTTTCCTGCCAGGCGCGCAGTGTTTGCTGGTTATCGGCCGGGTCGGCCAGGGAACCCATCTGGTCGTCAAATGTCGAGTTGATGATGGCGTTGCTGGCTTTGCACTCGGCGTACAGTCGTGCCATATCCACCTGCCGCCAGCACCACACATCCAGGCGGCGGATGCCCAGACCGACAAAGGCAGCCACCCTTTCGGTCAGCGGCCGCTCACGAAACCAGAAATCGAGATAACCGGTAAATTCCATGCGCCCATTCCTTTTCAGGACATAATCAACCCGCCGTCTATTTCAATTGCCTGACCGTTGATATAGCGGGCTTCTTCAGAGGCCAGAAACGCCACCAACGCGGCAACCTCCTCCAGACGTGCCAGCCGGCGCATTGGGTTGGATTCGGCGAGTTGTTTCAGATAAGTACCCGGCGGCCAGTTGTTTTCGGCGCAGATGCGGCGGTCCACTTCGCGCATCATCTCAGTATCGGCATGTCCCAAACAGACCGCGTTGCAGTTGATGTTGTGGATGCCCAATTCCACCGCAACCGAGCGCGCCAGCCCTATCGCTCCACTTTTGGAGGCGGAATAAGCGGCAGTGCTTGGCCAGGAGGTTTTTGCCGCCATCGAGGACATGATGACGATGCTGCCGCCGCCCTGTTCGATGAGAAACGGCGCCGCGGCATGACAGGATAAAAATACGCCCGTCAGGTTGACATCCAGCACCAGCTGCCAGTCATCGAGGGCATCCTCCACAATGGGGTGGCTGCGGTAGATGCCCGCATTGGCAACCAGCACATCCAGCCGTCCGAAATGCTGAACGGTTTTTTGAACGGCAGCGTGAATTTGGGTATGATCGCTTACATCGCAAGCCAGTCCCAGGCCGTGAATGGACTGGGCAGTTTGATGGGCTATTTCATAATTTACATCTAAAATAGTAACCATCGCGCCTTCGGCGGCAAACCGCTCGGCGCAGGCTTTGCCGATACCCCTTCCCCCGCCGGTGATGATGACGCTTTTCCCTTCAAACCGCCGCATGGCTCTTGACTCCTTTCAGCAGTTGATAAGCGGCTGCAAGAATATCCTCGCTTGAAGGCAGAACCACCTGCTCCAGGGTTGGGCTGTACGGCAGGGGAACGTTCCTGGCGGCAACCCGCAGGATAGGAGCATCCAGATATTCAAGGGCCTGCTCGGCAATCACCGCAGCAATTTCAGCGCCGGGCCCGGCGCGGCGGTGCGCCTCGTGAACAATCATTACCCTCCCAGTTTTGGCAGCCGATTCAATTAACGTGGGGCTGTCCAGCGGAACTAACGTGCGCGGGTCAATCACTTCGGCCTGAATGCCTTCCTGCGCGAGTCGTTCGGCGGCCTGCAGCGCTTTGGGAAGCATGGCGCCAATCGCGATGATGGTCAGGTCATCACCATGGCGGTGAAGGTTGGCTTTGCCAAATGGGACGGTGAAATCTTCATCCTGCGGCACTTCGCCGCGCACGGCGTATAACATCTTGTGTTCAAAAAATAATACCGGGTCTTTGCCGCGCAGGGCGGTTTTCAACAGTCCTTTAGCATCGGCCGGGGTGGCTGGCACGGCAATTTTTAGGCCGGGAATGTTCATGAACCACGACTCGGCGCTTTGGGAATGCTGCGCCGCCGCCGAGCCCGGCGCGCCGGTTGTAACGCGGATGACCAGCGGGACATCGGCTTTACCGCCGCTCATGTAACGGGCTTTGGCAACCTGATTGACAATCTGGTCGCCGGCGCACATCAGAAAATCGGCAAACATGATTTCGACAATTGGGCGCATGCCGCACAATGCAGCCCCCAATCCCATGCCGACAATGGCAATTTCGGAGATGGCGGTATCGCGTACTCTCTGTTCGCCAAATTCCTGCAGCATGCCTGCCGAAACGCCCCATACTCCGCCAAAAACGCCGACATCTTCCCCCATGAGGAAGACCGACGCATCGCGGCGCATTTCTTCACACATCGCTTCTCGAATAGCTTCAGCGTAGGTAATTTGTTTCATCCTTCCAATTCCTGTCTAGAAAACGAGCTGCTGGTGGGTGTCGGCATATACGCCGTAGAGGGCATCCTCCGCTTTAGGCAGGGCGGCCTGTTTGGCGAAGGCAACCGCTTCATTTAACTGCGCCATGACTTCTCCCTGAATCTCTTCCAGCGTTTCTTCAGTTACCCGGCCTTCATGCAGCAGAAGAGCGCGGAAGCGGGGGATTGGATCGCGTTTTTTCCATTCTTCGATTTCTTCTGCCGGGCGATAAACCTGCGGGTCGCCCTCGTAATGGCCGCGCAGGCGGTAGGTTTTGGCTTCGATGAGGGTTGGGCCTGCACCGTTTCGGGCGCGCTCGGCGGCGGCGCGCACCGCCTCATACACCGCAAGCACATCGTTACCATCAACGATCACCCCCGCAAAACCGTACGCTTTGGCGCGCTCGGCAATATCGCGCACCGCTGTGCTGCGGTGGATGGCGGTGCCTTCGCCGTACAAATTGTTTTCGCAAAAGAAAATGACCGGCAGTTTCCAAACCCCGGCCTGATTGGCGGCCTCGTGAAACGCCCCTTCGTTGGCGGCGCCGTCCCCAAAGAAGGCCAGAGCAACCCGTTTTTCGTTGCGCATGGCAAATGCCAGGGCTGCCCCCGCGGCAATCGGCAGTCCGCCACCGACAATGCCGTTGGCGCCGAGGATGCCGAGGTTGAAATCGGACAGGTGCAGCGAGCCGCCGCGTCCCAGGCAGTAACCCGGCTGACGGGCAGCCAGTTCCGCCATCATATAACGCGGATCGCCGCCCTTGGCAATCAAATGCCCATGCCCGCGGTGCGTGCTGGTGATCACATCTCCCTCTTGCAGGGCAAGGCAGGCGCCAACGGCGGTTGCTTCCTGACCCACGCAAGAGTGAATGAAACCGGGGATCAGCCCCTGGTGACGTTCTTCGATAGCGCGCAGTTCAAATTCGCGAATTAAGGTCATCCGCCGGAACATCTCCAGCAGGAACGGCAGCGGGTAAGAACTCAAGTCGGCGTGAAGATCACTCATAAAGTTTGCTCCCTTCCATCAGAGCGGGGTAGAAGATATGAATTGTCCACATTCCACAGCTGGACAGCGGCGCGGTGGGCTTGCTGGAGGGCATCATGGTAATCCAGATGAAGCAGGCTGCCCTCTCTCATCAGCCACCTTCCATTGACCATGACCGCCCGCACATCGCTGGCGTGAGCGTAAAGCAAAATCTGCTCATACAGGTTATCTCTGGTGAGCGGAGTAGGCAAAACGGGCTGAATCAGCTGCAAGTCGGCGCGGAAGCCGGGCGAAAGGCGGCCGACCTGCTCAAAATCCAGCAGGCGCGCCCCGCCTTCGGTTGCCATGTACCACACCTGCCAGGCCGGCATGACTTGCGGGTTCTGACGGGCGGCTTTGTGAATCAGGAAAGCGCCGCGCATGACTTCAAAAAAGTCGGTGATGTAACCGTCGCTGCCCAGCCCCACGTTCAGGCCGGCAGCCAGATAATCCGGCACAGGGGCAATGCCGCCGCCCACCTCGCAGTTGGAAAGGGGCATGTGACTGATGCGTACATTTCTCAACGCCGTGCGCTCAATTTCCTGTTCGGACAGCTGAACGCATTGGGAAGCCAGCATTCTGTTGCTCAAAACGCCCAGCCGGTCATACAACTCGACCGGCCGCATTCCAAAATGTTCCAGACAGTAGGCTGGCTCAAAGCTGCCTTCCGAAAGGTGCAGGTGAGTCAGCGTGCCGGTCTGTTCGGCCAGTTCAAAGGCGCGGCGGATGAAATCCTCGCTGCAGGTGAAGGTGGTGTGGAGGCACATCATTCCGCGCACAAGTTCCTCATCGGCGCAGGCCTGGATGAAGTGGAGATTTTCCCTCAAGCCCTGCTCGCCGTTTTGCGGCGAGATGCGCTGAGTGGCTTCAAAAGAGAGGATGGCGCGCAGACCGCTTTTACGCACCACTTCGGCCTGTCTTTGGAGAACGCCCGGCAGGGCGTTGGGAGCTTCGGTACAGTCGTAAAATGCGGTGATGCCGGACTGAATCATGCGCGCGGTTTGCACGGCGGTAGCCGCGCCGATCATCTCCTGCGTCAGGCGGTTTTCGACCATCGGCCACCAGAAGTCATTGAGAAACGACCAGAAACCAGAAGGCGCGTTGGGCAGGGGAATGCCGTGCGCCAGCACCCCGTACAGGTGGGTGTGGGTGTCCACAAAGCCGGGTGCGCACACGCCGCCATCGGCGCGGACGATTTCCGCTTCCGGGTATTCGCGCCTCAACTCGTCGTTCGCCGCCACTTTGAGGATGCGGCCGTCCTGCACGCACACCCCAAAGCGGTGTTCGGGCGGCTGGAGCGGACTGATGATTAACCATTCGGGCAGGATGAGCGTGGTATCCATAATTCGACGGTTTTTTTAGCCTTTGACGGCGCCTTCGGTCATGCCGCGCAGGAAGTAATCGCGCAGGCGCAGGAAGAGGATGATGGCGGGTATCATGATGACCACACAGGCCGCCGCCAGCAGCTCATCCTGATTGCCCTCCAGCACGTGCTGAAAATCAAACAAACCGACGGTAGCCATCTTCATGCTGGTTTTGTTGATCAGAATCAGCGGGGTGATAAAGTTGTTCCAGTTATAAACGAAATTGACCAGCAGTGTAGCGATCAGACCGGGGATGGTGATTGGCAAAACTACCTGCAGGAAGGTCTGCACCGGATTGGCTCCGTCAATGGCGGCGGCTTCTTCCAGAACTTTTGGAACGCTTTCAAAAAATCCTTTCATAATCCAGATGCTGAGCGGAACGCCGTAAGCGCCGAATACCAGAATCATCAGGGTATAGGTGTTGAGCAGTTTCAGGTCGCTGGCCAGTTTGAAGATGGGAATCAGGTTGGTCAAACCCGGCAGCAGCATCATCCCAAGGATGAAGGCTTCGATGGCGGCCTTGCCTTTGAATTGAAAGCGTGCCAGCGAATAGGCTGCCAGCGTGGCGGCCAGGGTGGTCACCACCGCGCCGCCCAGCCCGTTGATCAGGCTGTTCAAAATGTAACGCGGAAATTGCCCGTGACTGAACAGGCGGGCGTAATTTTCAAGTGTCCAGCGCTGGGGGATGATGCTCAAAAAGGCGGTTTTCGGTTCGTGCAGCGAAACGAGTATGGAATAAACCACCGGAAAGAGGATGATCAGGCAGAAAATCATCAGAAGTGTGTTATACAACAGCGAGCGGATCGTTTTGCGTTTCATCGAAGCCCTCCGGTGGTCAGGCGGCCAGTACGCTTTCGCGGCGCAGGGCGCGCAGGTAAAATGCTGCCAGAATCAGGTTGATGATCAACAGGATCACCGAAATGGCAGCCGCAAATCCAAAGTTGAAGTATTGCATCGCCTGGCGGTACATCATGATTCCTAACACTTCCGTTGCGCGCCCGGGTCCTCCCTCGGTAATCGAGAGGATCATTCCTACGCCGTTGATGCCCTGAATGAGGATGAAAACGGCGGTTACAACCGTGGTGGGCAACATGAGCGGCCAGGTGATGTAGCGGAACAGGCTCAGGCCGTCTGCGCCGTCAATTTCGGCGGCCTCGTTGATTTCGTGCGGAATGGTCTGCAGGCCGGCAAGCAGCAGCAGCATGGCAAAACTGATCGAACGCCAAACGGTAGCAGCGATGACAATGGTCAAGGCCCCGGCCGGGCGGGTGATCAGGGCAACATTGTTAAAGAGCGGAGCAATCAGGTTCTGGATGATGCCTTCTTTGGGGTAAAACATCCAGCGCCAGACCACGCCGGTGGTAATCTCCGAAAGAATCCACGGCAGAAAGATGATGGTCATGTACACGCCGGTCAGCTTCAACCCGCTGTTGAGCATCAACGCAATGCCATAGGCAACTGTGACGGTCAAAAGAACATAAAAGAAGGTGAAAATCAGGGTTACTTGCAGGCTTTCATAGAAAGAAGGAGAGGACAGGATGCGGTTGAAATTATCCAGTCCGACAAACTCGCTGACCCCGCCGCGAATCCGCGTCAGGGACAGGTAAATGCTGTAGATGGACGGATACAATGTGACGGCGAGGATGAGAAGCAGCGCCGGCAATACCAAAAGGTAGGGATAAATTCCGCCCGAGCGATTTTTCATGCTCACTCCACAAAACGGTATCGGGGAAGCCGGCCTGTCAGGCAGAATTGCTGCCCGGCAGGCCGGCCGGGAAGGGAAGGTTTACTTGAAGTACTGGTTGATCAACTCATTCTGGAGTTTGGTCATCTCGGACATAATGTCCATGTTGGGGTTAAGCATCAATTCCTGTACCTTGGCGGAGAGGGCGTCCATGCTTTCATTGTAATATGGGCTGGTTTCGGAGGGATGGCCGTTGCGGGTCAGGTTATCCAGCGAGTCCTTGTAGAATTGATCCGCAAACATGGGGTTGTTCAGGGCGCTGACGGTGGCCGGTACGCCGAAGTTGGAGCTGGCCCATGGGGCAAGGATAGACGGTGTGAAGAAGAAGTTGATGAATTTGACGGCATTGTCCACATTTTCGGCGCGGGCGGTGATCGCCCAGTTGTCGGCGTTCATAAAGACAAACCCCTGCTTTGCGCCGCTCAAGGCCGGCGGGTTGCCGATTTTGACCGTACCGCCTTCGTAGCGTTCCTGCAAACCCGGAATGAAGATGTACGACCAGGTTCCGCCGCGCACCGCCCCAGCCGTCTTTTCAATGAACGGGCCTTCGGCAGCCGACCAGTCGCCGGTGAAGGAGATTTCGGGGATGCACTTGTCGGCCAGCAGTTTGCGCCAGAAGGTGAGCGCTTTCACCATGGCGTCGGTGGCAAAATTGGGTTCGCCCTTCTCGGTGAACAGGGTTGAATCCAGCGACCAAATCAACGGCGCCAGACCCTGAGCCATGGCGGCCGGGTGTCTTCCGGCAAAGAAGGTGGCTACATATTTCCCCTGCGGTGCAAGGGTCTTGCAGGCCTCTAACCAGCCTTCTTCGGTGGAGGGCATGCCATTCGGGAAAAATTCGGTATCATAGTACCACTGACCGCCGCTGATGAAGGTGCCAACGCCGTAGCGTTTGCCGCCTTTTTCATTGAGTTGTTTTTCAAAGGGGTTGATGTCGGCGTAGAAGAAGGAATTCTTGATCGGCTCGGAAATTTCCAGCAACGCGCCGGCGTTGACCAGGCCCTGCATGTACTCGGCGCCGACCATGATCAAATCGGGCAAATCGCCGCCCGCCTGAGCGGCAACCGCCACTTTGGTGGCCATCTGGTCCCAGGCGACTTGCTCATATTCGACTTTGATGCCGGTGGTGGATTGGAAGGCATCAATCATCTGCTTCATTTGAACGGCGCGGCTGTCGCCGGTGTCGGTCAGGTCGTAAAATCCCCACATGCGCAGGTTGCCGGGCTGGGCCGGAACTTCGACCTGAACCTCTTTGGTGACCTGCTTTTCAACCTCCACGGTTTTGACGACTTCTTTGGGAACTTCAACGGTTTGGATGACGGTTTGGGGCTGGCAGGCGGCGATCAGGAGGCTGAGCAAAACGACCAGCACAAACCAGCGCAAAAACTTGACTTGAGACATGGTTTCTTACTCCTCTCGAAATTGTGGATTGGGGTGGAAATGGGTGTGAACGATTGGATATGGTTTGGGATAAGATGGAAAGTTAACTTGATTGGAATATGTTAAATAGACACCACCTCCTTTGCATGCGGGGTTCCATCGAAATAACGCGGCAGAAATACGCCCAGCAAGTGCGGACTGGACGGCTGGCGATGGGCAACAATCGGCGCGCCGCGCAGAAACACCGTCACCGGCCAGCCCTTCACTTCCCATCCTTCGTAAGGGGTGTAGTCCACGCCCTCGTGCAGGCTGAAACCGGGCCGGGTAGATTGAGCGGCGAGACGGAAAGAAACACGAGGATCGAAAATCACAATGTCGGCGTCACTCCCGACTTGCAGACATCCTTTTTTCGGGTACAGACCGAACAACCGCGCCGGCTGCGTGCAGCACAAATCCACCCACCGGGAGGCGGAAATGCGGCCGGTGCAAACCCCACAGGTATAGATCAGGCTCAGGCGCGCTTCTACGCCCGGCAGACCGGGCGGAATGAGGTTGAAATCTTCAACGCCGCGCGCCTTTTGGCGGTGAAGGCTGAAGGCGCAGTGGTCGCTGCCAATCGTGTGGATTGTTCCACTTTCAATGTGCTGCCACAGCGCAGGAGGGTGCACGGCGGGGCGCAATGGCGGCGCACACACATAACCGGCCGCTTCCAGCGGGTTTTCAGCGCTGTACACCGAATCGTCCAACAGCAGGTACTGCGGACAGGTTTCGGCAAACAACTGCCAGCCTTTGCTTTGTGCCTGCTGAACGGCCTGCAGCGATTCGGCAGTGGTCAGGTGGACAAGATAGAGACGGGCAGCGGCAGCCTGCGCCAGGAAGATGACCCGCTGAACGGCTTCCACCTCGGCGAAAGGCGGGCGGCTGAGCGGGAAAAAGCGCGGCGCGGTGCGCTTTGCGCGGCGCAGTTTGCGCGTACTCCACTTCACCAGCGCGTCGCTTTCAGCGTGAACCAGCGCCAATCCGTTGACCTCATGTACCGCCTCCAGCGCTTTCAACAAGTCTGCATCCGAAAGTCCGAAACCAGAATAGGTGGTATAAAACTTGAAAGAGGGGACGCCGCGCTCCACCACGCCGGCCAGCTGGGTGAGAACCCGCCGGTGGGCTGAGGTAATCGTCATGTGCAGGCTGTAATCCACATAAGCCTGAGGAGCGATCAGGCTCAGGCGGCGGTCGAGTGCCTCCAGCAGCGGTTCATCGGGCAGGGGTTCCACAAAGTCAATCAGGGTCGTCGTGCCGCCGCACGCCGCGGCGCGGCTGGCGGAATACCAGTCATCGCCGGTACTTTCCGATCCATAGGACATTTGCGGGTGAACGTGAACATCCACCCCGCCCGGCAGCACCAGGCATCCCTGCGCATCATACACCTGACTGCCGCGCAGTCCGCTGCCGACCGCCGCTATCTTGCCGTCCCTGACGGCTAAATCCGCCTGAAATACGGCTTGTGCGGTGACGATTTGCCCATTTTGAATGACGAAATCGGCGTCCATACCTCTGTTTCGGGTTTTTGACTGCGGCTTGACGTTTTTTAGAAGACTGGCGGGGTAATCACCGAGATCCAGCGGGTCACCCCTTCACAGCCGCTGGCTAGGTAAGTCAAATCGCGCCCGTTGAAGTAAATCGAATCGCCGGTGCGCAGCTCGTAGCGGGTCTGGTTGAGTTCAACAATCAGCAACCCTTCTAATACAAAAATGAACTCTTCTGTTTCGACAGGCAATTGACGGCAGATATTCTCCCCGCAGGCATTCGTGACCTGCCCCAGCAGGGCTTCCATTTTCCCATCCAGGCTCGGGGATAGCAGCTGGTAAATCACGCGGTGATCGTCCAGGTCGAGCAGAGAACGATTTTCGGCTTTTACCAGCGGAGATCGCGGTGCTGAATTGGTCAAAAAGTGCATCATCGGGATGCACAACGCATCGGAAATGCGCTGCAGGGAGTTGAGCGACGTGTTGGTTTTGCCGTTTTCTAACTGGCTGAGAAAGGCGGGTGTGAGCTGCGTTTTTTGGGCAAGGTCGCGCAGCGTCAGGTTTAATTCCAGCCGCCGCTTCTTGATTTTTTCTCCAATAGTCATGTTCATGGTTTGTTTTGAGCAGGTGAAATTAAAAATTGGGGATTGACGACTTAACTTAATTTACCTATACTTAACATAAGTATAGTAAGAAAAAACGGCTTGTCAATAGGTTTTCCGAAAAATCCCTCGTTTTTTCCAAAATCTTCCCATTAGGAGAAAATCCATGTCTGCTTATACTCCCAAACCCGAGCATAAATTCAGTTTTGGATTGTGGACGGTTGGTTCGAGGGGGGCAGACCCTTTCGGGCAGCCGGTACGTCCTGCCAAAAGCGCCGCCGATCTGGTCTTTTTGCTGGCGGAGGTCGGCGCGTGGGGGGTCAACTTCCACGATAACGACCTCATCCCGATTGACGCCACGCCCGCCGAAGCCGAAGCCATCAAACGCGAATTCCGCCACGCGCTGCAGCAGACCGGGTTGGTGGTGCCGATGGCAACCACCAACCTGTTTTCCGATCCCATTTTCAAAGACGGGGCGTTCACCAGCAACGACCCCAAAGTGCGCGCTTACGCGCTGCAAAAAACCATGCGCGCCATAGACCTGGGAGTGGAGTTTGGAGCGCAGGTGTATGTCTTTTGGGGCGGGAGGGAAGGCAGCGAGAGCGATTCGAGCAAGAATCCCGCCGATGCCATCCGGCGCATGCGCGAGGCAATCAATTTCCTGTGCGAGTACGCCCTCGACCAGGGCTACGATTTGAAGTTTGCCCTCGAACCCAAACCCAACGAACCGCGCGGCGATATTTTCCTGCCCACTGTCGGCCACATGCTTGCCTTCATCCAGACGCTGGATCACCCGGAGATGGTGGGGTTGAACCCGGAAGTCGCTCACGAACACATGGCCGGTTTGAATTTTGTCCATGCGGTTGCCCAGGCCTGGGAAGCCGGTAAGCTCTTTCACATTGACCTGAACGACCAGTACCCCGGACGCTACGATCAGGACTTTCGCTTTGGTTCGCGCGACCTCAAGGCGGCCTTTTATCTGGTCAAGTTTCTGGAGGATGTCGGC
>Ga0209017_10000715_pt1 | contig 30628 bp, 27 predicted proteins | sample YNPBryunderm2012_FD_185812 | JGI IMG/M metagenome (GOLD analysis project Ga0209017, IMG submission 185812) | Anoxygenic and chlorotrophic microbial mat microbial communities from Yellowstone National Park, USA - YNP Bryant MS undermat 2012... ...
AAGCCGACCCCGAACTCTTCGAGGGCAAAACGGCCGACGGACAGTATGTGGCGGTCAATCCCTTGTTCGCTCGTGCCGAATCGGAAGCGGAACGGCTGGCCCTGCTGCAACGCGGACGGCAACGCTACGAGATCTTCTGTGCAGTTTGCCACGGCTCGACCGGCAACGGCAAGGGGATCACCACCGAGTACGGCATGCAAGGCGTGGCGAATTACCACACCGACTACGTCCGCAACCAACCCGATGGCCAGATTTACAACACGATCACCCACGGCAAGGGAACCATGATGCCTTACGGCCATGCGATTCGCCCCCGCGACCGCTGGGCGATCGTGGCCTACATCCGAGCGCTTCAACTATCGCGCGGCGTGCAACTGGCCGGTCCCAGCACCGGCACCACTGCTCCGCCCGACGCCGAATCCGCCGCTCCCAGTGGCGACGTCCCCGCCGACGGGGCGACGCTCAAGGGTGAATCGACCTCGCTTTTGTCGCCCGAAGCCTCCCCGACCTCGATGACGACGGCGACCACTTCGGAGGAGTCCCGCAAGTCATGAGCGCGCCCGATCCCGTTGCTTCGTCCCAACCGGACGCTGCCCCCCAACCGAACGTCGCCCCGGTCACGCCGACGCGGCCCACCGCGGAGTCGTCCTCTGGCCCGCCTTCGGCTTCACCCGCGCCCATCTCCGGCGGAGCGCCTCTGCCACCCACTCCGGTCCTGCCCGACCCGGTGGTCACCCTCACCGAGGAACGACTTCGCCCAGTCTCGCGGCTCTTGGCGACCCTGTTCGTCGGCTCGACAGCCGCCACGCTGGCCGGTGTGCTTCTTTTCCCCGGCGGAGTCCAGGTCGGGGTCAAGCAATTCGGCTACTCTTACCTCGTCGCCTTCATGTATCTGAGCAGCTTGCTGTTAGGCTCGTTGTTCTGGGTCATGATTCACCACCTGACTGCTGCGGGTTGGTCGGTGGTGTTGCGGCGCCTCTGGGAAAACAACACCCGCGCCTTGCCGATCCTGCTGCTTCTGTCCGCGCCCGTGATCACGCTGATTCCCACCCTCTACAAATGGGCCGATCCCAACGCCTACCAACACGGGGTTCACGGCACCGTTCAAGTGGCTCAAGACCCACTTTGGCTGGAGAAACAACCGTGGCTTAGCCCAAGCTTCTTCATCGCCCGGCTGCTGGGTTACTTCGCAATTTGGATTTATCTGTCCACCCGTCTCGCCGACCGCTCCCAGGCGCAGGACACCACCGGCGACTCGTCGCACAACATCCCCATGTCCAACATGAGCTCATGGGGTATGGTGCTGCTGGCGTTGACCACCAGCTTCTTCGTCTTCGACATGATGATGTCGCTAGACTACCACTGGTTCTCGACGATCTACGGCGTTTACTTCTGGGCCGGGTCGATCAACTGCGCGATGGCCTCGATGGTGCTCACCGTGCTCACGCTCAAGTCGTTCGGCATCCTCAAGAACACGATCACGATCGAACACTTGCACGACATGGGCAAGATCATGTTCGGCTTCACCGTGTTCTGGACCTACATTGGCTTCTCGCAGTTCTTCCTCTACTGGTACGCCAACATTCCCGAGGAAACCCTTTGGTATCAACATCGGCGGATTGGTGGCGCGTTTGACGGTAACTGGAACTCGGTGAGCTGGTTCCTCTTCCTGGGGCGGTTCGTGATTCCGTTCTTCTGGCTGCTCCCCCGATCGGCCAAGAGGAACCCGACCCGGCTGGCGATCGCCGCGGTCTGGATCATGTTCATGCACTATGTGGACCTCTACTGGCAGATCATGCCCAACTACCAGAACAGCCACGACCATCCCAGCGGGGTTGACGGCGTCCACCTCCACTGGATGGACGCGACCACCTGGATCATGGCTGTCTCGCTGGCCGCGTTGTTCGTGGTCGCCCGCCAGTGGCCTGCACGCCCGTTGATCCCCACCGGCGACTCCAAACTCAACGAGTCGATCCACCACGTCAACCACTGGTAACTCCCCCCTCGTTACCAACTAACGACGAGCGACTTCCCCCCAACACTTCGCACTCGCGCCGTCACCTCCCAATCCCAAGAGGCCGACGGCGCGGCGTTTTTTCCCTTTTGCTTCCTTGAAGCGCCGCGTCGTCTCCCTTCAAATTGTTTCTCAAAGGTCTGCCAACCTTTTTCCTTGAACTCTCCCACTCCGTCGGCGAGGCCGCGCATGGACCGTCCCGCTCCCTCTCCCGATCGCGCCGTCGATCCGGCTGACCTTGACACCACATCCCGAGGCCCCTCCTGGATGGTCATTCTAGGAGTGGTGGCGGTGGGATTGATCGCCGTGGCCGTGGCGCGTTATCCTCGCACGGTCGTCAACACGCCCGACGAAAACGAACGAATCGAGAAGCTTCAGCGCCTCAAACGCGCCGATCAGCCCGTCACGTCGGAGATCGACGACGCCATGAAGCGTCTGGCTCGGGATCCTACCTTGCACCCCCAAATCGGTCCCGACCTGAATGTACTCGACTCAAACACTCCGATTCGTCCCGACGATTCGCCCGAACCCAAGCGTCTCCCATGAACCAACGCCGCTCGGTTTCCAACCTCACCTTGTTCGCGTGACCTCAACCAATCAGAGGCGCATTCAACCCGCGACTTCCACCACTCATTTCCGGTTTGCTCCCGCTTGCCGATTCTGCGGTTCCTTTTCAGATACCTTGTCCCGCGTCGTCCTCTCGCGCGATTGTTGTTGACAACGACGACCAACGATTTTCGAGGATGGTTGATCCATGAATTCCGGTCCTTATCTGATCGTGGGCTTGTCCCTGACCTGCCTGACCAGCTGGCTTGGCTTGTCCTACGTCCCCACCGTGGAGACCTCCAACCTCGTCCCCGTCAAACCGATGCAAGGAGCCAATGCCTACCCTGCTCCCCTGGTCGGACTCGCCGAAAAAGGCCGCCAAGTGTACATCGCCAACGGTTGTGCCGCCTGTCACACCCAATTCGTCCGACCTGACTCAATCGGCGGCGACATCGCCCGCGGCTGGGGACTCCGACCCACCCTCCCAGGCGACCTCATGTTCGAATCCCCCCCCCTGCTGGGCGGCAACCGCAACGGACCTGACCTCACCAATGTCGCCCTTCGACGGCCCGACCCCAATTGGCATCACCGTCACCTTTTCTATCCCCGCTCCGAATCCCCCAACTCGATCATGCCCTCATTCCGTCACCTTTACGAATACCGCAAAATCGTGGGTCAACCTAGCCAGGACGTGCTCAAAACCCGCGACCCTCAGGGCAACTTGATCCCCTGGGACTTCAAGGGACTCCCCGCCCAGCTCAAACCCGCCAAAGGATACGAGATCGTCCCCACCGACGACGCCAAGGCGTTGGTAGCCTATCTCATGTCGCGTGACCAAACCACTCCGGTGGAACTGGTCAAGTAACCAAATGCGGTTCCATCTCACTTACGTCCCCATCGCCTTATCGAATGTCCACTTCATGGACGCGGGGGGCTAGCCGGCTTAGAGGAGGGCGCGGCGATGGAGGAAGGGTATGACGCCCTGCCCGACTCGGCCGATGTGACCGTGGACAACGCCCCGGTCTTGAGTCTGACGCACAACGGCCTGACCATCGAGGGTTACTCACGGGCCGCCGTGCAGACCTACTGGCGGGTGCCCGAACTCAAGGTCGGCTTTGATCTAGGGGTGCAACCGTGGTCGTTCATGACGACCCCTACCTATTTCGTGTCGCACACCCACCTCGACCACATCGCCGCTTTGCCGGTCTACGTCTCGCGGCGTCGTCTGATGAAGATGGAACCGCCCACGATCTATCTGCCTAGCGAGGGGGTCGAGCCGGTCCAAGCGCTCCTGCGGGCGATGCGACGGCTCGATCGCGGCGCATTGCCTGCCGCGATCATCGGCGTTGAACCTCATCAGGACATCGAACTCTCGCGTGAGTTGGTGGTCCGCACCCTGCCGACCCAGCATACCATCCCTTCACTCGGCTTTCTCGTTTACGAACGTCGGAAGAAACTCAAACCTGAATACCACGATTTGACCGGCGACCAGATTCGTGACCTGCGCCTCTCCGGAGTCGAGGTTTCGGCCGAGATCCGCATTCCTAAAGTCTGCTACCTGGGCGACACCACGCCCGAGGGGATCGACTGTCACCCCGACATCCTCAAGGCCGAGATCCTGATTTTGGAAATGACGTTTGTGACCGCTCAGGAGCGTCCCGCTCTGATCCACAAGTTCGGTCACACCCATCTAGACGACATCCTCGCCCGAGCCGACGCCTTCGAGAATCAAATCATCATCGCCTCGCACTTCAGCACCCGCCAACCGGTCAACCAAATCCATCGCGCTGTGGAACGCAAGCTGCCCAACTCGCTTAAAGGACGGCTCAAGATTTGGTTGTGAGCTTGTTCCTTAGGAGCACCATCCATGAACAACACTCAACCGACATACGATATCCAAACCGATTTGAACTCCCTTTGGAAATGGAGTGTGATTGGCACAGCGGTTGGTCTGTTTCTTGGCTCCCTCATGGTCTTCATCGCTTGGTTGCGAGTCGGTAAGACCTGGCCGGAACCTGGCGCTGAAAATTCTACGTTCTTCTGGTGTTCAATCCTTTTCATAATTCTCACTTTTCTGCCAATAATCGCATATTTGAGTGTAAAGTTTGAGAACAAAAACAAGCCAAATTACATCTTTATCAGCTTTATCTGCTTATATTCAATGCTACCTTATTCTATGTTGCTCTTTTGTGAATATCTGAATAATCCTGGTGGCTGGGCCGGCTTTTTCCATTACGATCACCCTTACTATCTCGCCAACGGCCGAGCTATCTTCAGTCGCGGGAATGGTTTATTTTATCCCAATCCTTATGATCCTTCTGTTGACTCGCCTGCAATTTACTTCCATTGGCTCATATGGGTTTATGGTTTTTGCCTCAGCAAACTTGGTTTGTCGGTTGCGAAGTTCTCCTTGTTCAACTGGATAGTTTCCTCATTTTGCTTGAGCTTCTTTACTTGGATGACGATTCGAGAACTCACAAAAAACCCCGTGCTTCGGGTTTCCGTTTTCTTTATGGTAATGTGGGGCGGAAGCATTCTCTACTTGTCAAAGGTTTTTGGGATTTTAATTCACTCTCAATTTCTAAAAGGAATAATAGCATCTGTTGAAAACGAATGGCTTTGGTGTTTCACTTGGGGATCAAACTTGAACTATCCAACTGAGTCAATTTATCATTCTCTTGTCATTTTTTCATGGTGGTCAGCAATCCGTAATCGTTGGAGCCTTGCGACGATGTCCATCATTCTTCTCGCAGCAACTCATCCTTGGTCGGGTCTTCAGCACTTGTTGATCCTCAGCGTATTCTGGTTTGTTTTCCTTGTTCTCCTTGGAAAAGACGGGCGGGATTTTGCGAAAAAAAATCTTGGTTCCATCTTCGCAACACTCATTGCCTTAGGTATTTTTCTCTGGTATTACATGATTTTTCTCAATCAATTTGAGTCGCATCGTAGAATCTACAACGACTGGAAGGTGGAATGGTTTCTTCCACTGGGAACCTTACTCCTTGTTGACGGAATTCCGTTCCTGTTTGCACTTCCCAGGATCACTCAAGGTTTGTTGGCATCTTTTGGACTGAGGGAATCCTCGCAGAAGTTTCAGGGATGGGAAATCCTCTTGTTGCTCACTTCACTCATCACGTTGTTTCTTAGCAAGCATGAGCTTTTCCTAGAGAACCACCGTCAACCAATCCATTTTCATCGCGGCTATCTCGGTACGCCTCTACTTCTGCTTAGTATTGGTACCTTGGAACGCTTGTTTGCAAAGTTGACATCAAAAGTCCTTTTATTCACTGCAATATTTATAATACTTATAGCATCAATAGACAATATAATCTCTATCACATACAATATTACTCAGAAAGATTCATGTGACCTTAGCAGAAGTGAAGTTGAAGTTTTGCGTTGGCTTGATTTGGGAAACCATGACGGGCTCATTCTCACTGAGACAGCGAAACAAGGATACTTGATTCCTGTGTATACAAAATTACGAACATTTTATGGACATGAATATAATACACCCCAATTCAACGTCCGAATGGAGAAGGCGACTCTCTTTTTCAAGCACGGCCAATATCCAGAGTTGCTCGACGAGGTGGATTTCTTGCTTTGCTCGCAACTCCCGCCGCAATTGTCCCAAGAACCAAGGCTGAACCAATTTGAGGTGGTTTTTTCCTCTGGGAAGTGGACCTTGATGAAAAAGACTCCGCAACCATCCAAACCTTCTCCACCTGCTCAGTCACCATGAACATGAAATTTCCACGAATCCGCCGCAAACTGGAGGCTTGAAGGTTGTTTGCCGCGTCGGGGTCGGCGATAAGGTGGGGCGATGGTTGGATCTCGCGGTTGAGGTCCAACGGGTCGAGTCGAGGTCCCCATCGATCGAGGTAGAACGACATGATGACCTCTCAAACAGAATCTCACGGCTCTGGCGTCCAACACCAAACGTCTCCGGACCAACCATCGCCAACCCCACCCCGGGGAATGCGGGATTGGTTCCGCGCTGCGGGGCTGGCGGTGACGCTGGCGGTCGTTGCCGCAGGTCTGGGTGTCGGCGCGGTCAAGCTCGGCACGGTCTATCTCGGCAAGCAGCCGGACGGGTCGTTTATCGTCTCGTCTGGTCAGAGGATCGAGCCGGGGACGATCGCCTTCTCGGGACGACCGATTGATCTTGCGATCAGTCCGGCGGGCGACGTGGTGGCGGTGTTGCATAAGCGCGAGGTCTTTTTGATCAACGCGACCACCCGCGAGGTGATAGCCGACTCGAACCGTCCACTCAACGCCAGTGCTGCGTTCCGAGGCATCGCCTGGAGTCCCGACGGATCACTCCTGGTTGCCTCAACCGATCAGGGGTTTCTCAAACTCTTCCGCCGCGACCGCGACACCAAAACGCTCAAGGAGGACGGGGTAATCAGGCTCGTAGCCGACGGCGAGAAAAACCCAGTGCCCGGCGGTATGGCATTCACCAAGGATGGCCAAACTTTGTTCGTCGCGGCGGTCAACCGCAACGCTGTCGTGGAACTGGATGTCGCTCAACGTGTGGTGGCCCGTGAGCATCCGGTCCAAAACCTACCATTCGAGGTTCGACTCTCCGAAGATGAACAAACGTTGGTTGTCTCTAACTGGGGCGGCCGGTTCGCCCGCGAGGGGGAGCGGGTCCAACTGTCCGACCAGATTCCGATTCTGATCGACGAGCGGGGCGCGGCCGCCTCGGGTACCATTAGTTTGGTCGATCGCTCGGGTGGTCCCACCCGTCACATCGAGGTCGATTTGCACCCCTCCTCGATCGCCGTCAAGGGGGATCGGGCCTTCGTCGCCTGCGCGCTGAGCGACACCGTGGTAGAAGTCGATCTAACCAAGGGGGAGGTCGTCCGTCGCCTGCCGATCACCTACGCCAACCTCAAGGTGGCCGGCTCGATGCCCAACGCCCTGGCGATCCGGGGTGACACGCTTTATATCTGCAACGGTGGCGACAACGCGGTGGCCGAACTTGACCTGACGACCAGCGCGATTCGCGGGTTTCGTCCGGTGGGCTACTTCCCCACCGCCATCGAACTAACCGCCGACGGGCGGTTCGCCTACGTCCTCAACACCAAGGGGAACGGCTCGGTGGCCCGCACCCTGCTGGGTCAAGCCGGCAACGCCCACGATTTCCAAGGAACCGTCAGCGTGTTGGACCTGAGCGAGGACCTCGCCACTGAAACCAAGAAGGTGGTCGCTCACAACCGCTGGAAAACCCCTCTGAGTGTGCCCCCCCTCAAAGTGTACCAGGGGGCAATCGAGCACGTCATCTACATCATCAAGGAAAACCGCACCTACGACGAGGTCTTCGGCGACCTGCCCCAAGGCAACGGCGACCCCAAACTCTGCTCGCTGGGTGAAACGGTGATGCCCAACCATCGCAAACTCGCCCGCGAGTTCACCCTGTTCGACAATGGATACGTCTCCGGCACCAACTCCGCCGACGGCCACCAGTGGTCTACTCAGGGACTGGCCAACGACTACCTAGAACGGTTCTACGTCGGCTACTCCCGCAGCTATTCCGACGACGGAGCCGATCCGATGGTCTTCTCCGGCGCAGGGGCAATCTGGGATGCTGCGCTCCGCAAGAACAAAACGCTGCGGGTCTACGGCGAGTTTTGCGACGACGAGAAAAACCGAGTCGTGCCCGAACCCAAAGACTGGTTCGAGGTCTGGGAGGACCGTCAACAACAGACCGGCAAGTTCCGGTTCGAGGCAGTCACCAACATCCCCTCGCTCCAACCCCACATCCATCCCAACTACATGTACTGGCCCCTCTGGCAGTCCGACCAACACCGAGCCGATCTGTTTATCGAAGACTATCAACGCCTCTCCGCCGAAAATCGCGTGCCCAACCTCATGATCCTGTCCCTGCCCTGCGACCACGCCGAAGGCACCAACCCCCGCTATCCGACCCCCCGCGCCATGATGGCCGACAACGACCTGGCGCTAGGCCGGATCGTCGAAGCAGTCTCCAAGTCCCCCCAATGGGCTAAGACTTGCATCCTCGTCATCGAGGACGACGCCCAATCCGGCCCCGACCACGTGGACGGCCACCGCACCGTGTTCATGGCGATCTCCCCTTACGTCAAACGCCAATTCGTCGATTCGTCGTTCTACACCACCGTCTCGATGCTACGCACCATCGAACTGATGCTTGGTCTCGACCCCATGAATCGGTTCGACGCCCTGGCCGACCCGCTCAACCTCTGCTTCACCGATACCCCCAACCTCACCCCCTATCAGGCCGTCCCCGCCAACATCCCGCTCGACGAACGCAACCCCTCGGGAGCCGACATGACCGAGGCCGACCGCTACTGGCTCGAAAAAACCCTCTCCCTCGACTGGTCCAAGATGGATCGCGCTGATCCCTACTGGCTCAACCGCATCAACTGGTACTCCATCCACAAAGGCAAAATCCCCTACCCCGACCGACCCGGAGACGCCCCCGGTCAATTCGACGACCCGGAAGAGGAAGCCGAAATTATTCGACCCAACCAGGTCGGCATCAGTGACGACGATTGAATTCGACCAGCAAACGCATCAATCAAACCGAAAACCGGGAACAAATTCTTTATTTTTGGCTCCTGGTTGATTTCATCAAAACTTCACTCGACCGTTCGTGAAATTAGGCAAAATCAAAGCGCAAACTAGGGTGGGTGATTGGGTTGAGCGTCCGGTCACCCACTTGGGGAGCGTCGCGCGAACTTTATCACGGGAGTTCTCCGAGCGAGAGCCTGACCGAAGTTTGCTCCGCCCCGGATCCCGTTTCGATTCCGAAGTCTTTTCGAGAAAGCGAGACACGCTTATGGCTTTTTTGATCCAACGCGGCCTGACCGCCCTAATCGTGGCCGCTCTGGCCGCTGCGCCGGTCCAGGCCGAGGTCATCGCTCAGTACAATTTCACGGGCCAACCCGGCAATCAAGCCAGCCAGGCGGTGGCAACCACGGCCCCGGGCGTGACCGCCGGTGACATCATTCGGGGCCCTGGGCTGTTACCCAACGCGGGTGCCACCTCGATCAACTCCAACAGCTGGACCTTAGGCGGCACAATTGCCAACGCGATAACAAATAATGATTATTACTCATTTACGATCAATTTTGGTTCAACTGTCTTCAATCTGACCACATTAGACTACAACCAACAAGTCTCCAGCACCGGTCCGTCGACCATCAACTTGCTGACCAGCATTGGTGGTTTTGTGGACACCGCGGTGGTTGCCTCGTTCGCCTCGACTTCCGGTCCGATCTCGGTGAACTTGTCGAGCCTCACCGGCGTGACCGGTACGGTGGAGTTCCGGCTCTACGGCTTTGGGGCTACCAACACGGCCGGCACCTATCGCCTGGGCCAACCGGCCAACCCGCTGTTCACCCTCAATGGTGATCGCGTACCCCAAAACGGCAGCGACGCCATTCCCGAACCGTCCACTCTTGTCCTGGCGGGCGTGATCGGCCTGGGCGTGGCGGTCCGCTTGCGAAACCGCAACCGCCTTGACCATAACGCGGCGTAAATGCCAAGTGGACAACGAGGCGTCCCTTTCTCCCTCGATTCATAACCATCGCTCGGCTTTGGGCGGGGTGATCCGATGGGACGTGACGAGAAAACTGGCCGGCGCATTCCAGAGACAGGCTCTCGTAGCGCGCCGGCCCACCCGATTGCCCGGACTGGGCCAGAGCGGTCTTCAAGAAGATTCGCCCGAATCGACCGATCGGATAGAATGACGGCGGCGGGCGCGGTTCGTACCCTTCGCCGTTGGCCCCGGCTTCTCTCTGGTCGAGGTCGGTCGCGGACGAGGGGCGAGTCCGCGTCGCGGCCCCGATTCGGAAGGTTTCGACCTGATGGACCGCGCCAAGTACGATCACGTTGTCAAGAATTTCTTCACCTGCGACCCAGCGGCTCTGACCGAAATCCTTCAAGAACTGCTGGCGGCCCTCTCGGCCGAGGAGACTTTGCCGCCCGTCCACGCCATGTCGCAGAACTACGAGACCGCCCAGGCCAACCCGGAAATCCACATCCTGCCCGGCAACCTCAAAGACGCCCGCGACGCGATCTTCCCCTATTTTTGGGGAACCGACGGCTGGTCCAGCCCGCTACATCTCGAGAATGTCCGGGGACCGGCCAACTACGCCTCGTTCGTCGGCGCGGTCGCTTGCCTGCTCAAAAACCCCAACCTCTGCACGGACACCTACGCCCAACGCTCCAACGAGCTGGAAGTCAAATCAGTCACCGCTCTGGCCAACTTGCTTTTCTACCACACCCGCGACCCCTGGGGCATTTTCACGATCGGCGGCACGATCTCGAATATGTACGGAGCTCGCATCGGCATCGAGAAGGTGGTCCCTGGCGCGATGCGTCAGGGTCTGCGTGAATGGGGCCGGGTGGTGGGAATCGTGTCGGAAGCCAGTCATTACTGCAACCAGACCATCGCCGGTTGGACCGGCATGGGGACCGACAACCTCTTGGCGATCCCTACCGATCCGTCGTTGGCGATGCGCCTGGACCGATTTGCCGAAACTCTGGACCGGTGCTACCAACGGGGCGACAAGGTGGCCTTCGTCATCCCCACCTTCGGCACCACCGACGCCTTCGGTGTGGACGACGTGGAGGGCATCCGGGCGATTCTGGACGAAACCGCCGACCGTCACGGCCAACCCCGCCCCCATCTGCATGTGGATGCCGCGGTGGGTTGGGTTCTCGCCTTCTTCAGCGCTTACGACTTCAACGACAACCCCCTTCATTTTTCTCCCGATTTGCTCGCCTTGCTCAAACGGGCCGTCAAGCACGCCCGAGGACTTCGTTACGCCGACAGCGTTACACTCGATTTCCACAAGATGGGTTGGGGACATTATCCCGCCAGCGCGTTCATCGTCAACCAAAAGTCCGACCTCAAGTATCTCAGCCGCTCGGTGGCCGAGACGCCCTATTTCGCTGGGGCCGACCCTAGGCGCGATCCGGCGTTGTTCTCGCTAGAGTGTTCACGGCCGGGCCTTGGTCCCTACACCGTCATGGCCTCGCTCAACGGCCTCGGACTCACCGGCTGGCAACTTCTCGTGGCCCGTTCCTTGGAATTGGCCGACAAACTCAAGGACCGCCTTGAACGCCTGGACTACTGCAAAGTCCTCAACCGCGACACCACCGGACCCAGCGTCGTCTTCCAAGTGTACGCCAAGGGACGCGACGCCAAGGCGATCCACCGCGAGGTCGAAGAGGGAACCATGACCCCCGAACGCTATGCCCGGTTCGCCTCCGAAGTCCGTAGGCTGTTCGAGAAACGCGAAAAGACGATGGATCCCCGCAACGACGCCCGTCTGAGTTTCACCACCAACATTGGCTACAAGCCGCACGGGCTGAGCCTGCCGGCTTGGAAGGCGGTGTTCTTTAACCCCCGTACCGATGAGACGGTGATTGATCGTCTCATCGACAGCATCGAGGAACTGGTCTAAGCCCAGGCGAACCGCCCTATGAGCGTCAAACCCCGGTGGAACGTCCAAGACATCCCCGACCTGAGCGGGCGACTCGCCCTCGTCACCGGAGCCAATAGCGGTCTGGGTCTCGCCAGCGTTGTGGCCCTTGCCCGCAAAGGGGCCCGAGTGCTCATGGCCTGCCGCCACCCCGACCGCGCCGCCCGAGGACGCGACGCCGCGCTGGCCCAGGTTCCCGAGGCCGCCGAACGCCTTGAAATCGTGTCGCTCGACCTGACCTCGCTGGACTCAGTGCGAACCTGCGCGCGGACCATCCTCGAACGATTCGATCGTCTTGACATTCTCATGAACAACGCCGGCATTATGGCGATCCCTCGGGGACTGACCGCCGACGGCTTCGAGATTCAGTTCGGCACCAACCATCTCGGCCACTTCGCCCTCACCGGCCTGCTGTTGCCGTTGTTGCTCCAGACTCCCGCCTCGCGGGTCGTCACTGTCACCAGCGCCGCGGCGGAATTCGGTGTCATCGACTTCGACGACCTCATGGGTGAGAAACGCTACCGACGTTGGAGCGCCTACAGCCAAAGCAAGCTGGCCAACTTGCTCTTTGCCGTTGAGTTGCAACGCCGCCTCAGCTTATCGGGTTACTCCACGATAAGTCTGGCCGCGCATCCGGGCATCGCCGCGACCAACCTGCAACGCGCCTCAATGGCCGCGGAGGCGTCGAAGTTCCAGATCGCCTCGCTCAAAGGGTTCCTGTCGATCGCCCAAACCGCCGACCAAGGTGCGCTGCCCCAACTCTACGCCGCGACCGATCCCCAGGCCGAACCCGGCGGCTTCTATGGCCCCCGAGGCTTCCTCCAGATGAAGGGGAGTCCCGCCCAAATCCCGCTCCGCCTCAACCGCCGTGGGCGCGACGAGGCCACCCGGCGACGCCTCTGGGAGGTCTCCGAAGCCTTGGTCGGATTCCGCTATCCCCTGGCCGACTCATAGCGCTGGACAGCCCGCGTCCCCGCATCGTCACGCCACGTTCATTCCTCTGCCCGGATCCGACTCCGCGACGAGACGGGAATCCGTTCCCCAAGATCGGGGAACCCGCGCCGGGTTCTGCTCGTTCCGGTTGGATCGACTTCAAGCGTCGTCACGCGAAATTCCGACCAAATCGATCTCAACGAAGTGAATAAGTGGGTTGGCACACCAGTTGCTCCAGGGGATGAAACCGACGAGTTGATCCGCATGTCGCGGCGGTTGCGAGCCGCTCGACCCGACGCGACGAGGCGACTGTCGGACGTTTCCGCGCCGGTCGGTCGATTGGCCGGACGGTGGGTTCCTCCCCTTGCTCACGCTCCACGGAGTCGCAATCATGGCCAAAGTCACCAAGTCCACCGATAGCTCCAGCCTGGCCGAAGTGGTGGACCGGATTCTGGACAAGGGCATTGTCATCGACGCCTTCGCCAAAGTGTCGCTGGTCGGCATCGAACTGCTGTCGGTCGAAGCGCGGGTGGTGATCGCCTCGGTCGAAACCTACCTGAAGTATGCCGAAGCGATCGGGTTGACTGCCTCGGCGGCGACGCCGGCCTGACCCGTCCCGTCGGTCCGACCGGAGCCGGTCTTCCGTTTCCCAAGCCCCAATCCAACAAACGGTGGTTCGAGTGAATCTTCGTCAGTGGAAGCGCGTATGCCTCCGATCGGCCGCCTTCTCTCAAGATGAGCCGCGGCCGACTGAGCAACCATGAGGGTCCGCGTGTTCAACAGCTTGGTTGGTGTTCTTGGAAGGATGAATGGTTCCGGTCCCATCGGAGACTCGCTTATGGCCAAAGTGCCTCCTCCCCCCCCTCCCCGCCCGGTCGGTCCCCGGGTAGTGGGCGCTTCGGGCGTCAATCCCGGCGGCATGGCGGCGCGTTCCGCCGCAATGCCAAACCGTCCCGTCGCTTCCACACCCCCACCCCAAACCGCGGCGGCTCCGTCGCCCCGTCCCGGTGTCTCGGCCACCCCGACGGCTCCGTCCCTTGCGTCGGCCTCGGCTCATGTGGTCGGACCTTTTTCCGAAGGCATCCGCAACCTAGTAGATTCCATTCGTGGGTCGGACGCCGAACGCAAAAGCTTCCTCACCGGCGTGTTCCAGGCCACTGAGCAGATCCTGGAAACCGCCCGCGCCAACGTCGAGGCGATGCGGGCTGATCACGACGCGATGGCAGCACATCTGCACGCCGCCCTTGCCGAAGGTCGTGCCGAACTGGCCGACGAGGTCGCCGAACTCCGTCAGCAGATCCGTGAGGATCATCAACGCATGGCGGACAACCTTCGCGCTGACCTCGCGGAAGCAACCCAGAGTATCCGCGACAACGTGGCCGCCCTCCGTGAGCGCTTTCAAGCCGAACGGGCCGTCGTCGCCGCTGATCTGAACCAAGCCGCCGCGATTTGGCGTGAATTCGCTGGCCGCCGGGGACGTTGAACTCAACCTCAACGACTCCCCATCGGCTGAACCAAGTTCAACCTGGTTCGGCTCCGTTCCTCGTCAACCCTCCCGACAGCGCTGTGCTGTTCCCTCGACCCATGCGGCGTCGCAAAGGTCACCAACTGGTTCGCCAAGCTCCGCCGCGTGGGTCAATCCCGCTCCAACCGGAAATCGCAACCGCATGGCTTGGCATCGCGCCGCGCACGTCCTAGAGTCACGTGTCGCGTCATTGCGACCATTCGCCTCCGCGCGTTGCCAAGGTTCCCCCCTCGTCCCTTCCAGGTTGACTCACCACCGTGGACTACGAATCAACTGCCCTGCAACTCAAACCCCGTCCCGACTTCGTCGCCACCCCCTGGGTGCGCGAGCTGGCCGACCGGGCCCTGGGATACCTGACCGCAGGCTACCCCGTCCACTTCTCTGGGCCGGCCGGCACCGGCAAGACCACCCTAGCGATGCACCTGGCGGCGTTGGTCAACCGCCCTGTGGTGTTGCTTCATGGCGACGACGAATTCGGTTCCTCCGACCTGGTGGGCGACCACCTGGGATTCCGCTCCACCAAAGTGGTGGACAACTTCATTCATTCCGTGGTGAAAACTGAACAATCGGTTTCCAAAACTTGGGTGGACCATCGCCTCACCACCGCCTGCCGCCACGGTTTCACCCTGATTTACGACGAATTCAACCGCTCCCGGCCTGAAGCCAACAACATTCTGCTGACCATTTTGGAGGAACGTCTGCTAGAGCTGCCTCCCATCGCCGGCGGACGCGACGGCTCAGGTCCGCTGCGGGTCCATCCCGAATTCCGAGCTATCTTCACCAGCAACCCCGAAGAATATGCCGGGGTCCACAAGACTCAGGACGCTTTACTCGATCGTATGATCACAATCTCGATGGGCGGTCACGACGAGGCGACCGAAACCGAGATCACCGCCGCCAAGTCGGGACTCTCCCGCGACGAGGCCGCCCGCATTGTCGAACTCGCCCGTGCCGTGCGGGCGTTGAAGCCGCTGCGTCATCCCCCGACGATCCGCTCCTGTCTGATGATTGCCAAGGTCGCTGCGCTTCGCAAGGTGCCGATCGACCCCAACGACGCGCTCTTTTTGGCGATCTGCCGCGACGTGCTGCGAATCGACGCGCTGCCGGTGGACGACCCCGAAGCCACCTTTGCCGAGCTGATTCGTCGCGTCTTCGCTCCCGCTCCGGCGGTCGCGCCCCCGCGCGTTGCAACGACCGGCTCCGCGGCCAACCGCATTGCCCCAACCCCTCGCCGGCCCCTTGCTGCCAGTGCCTCACCCCCTCCAGGAGCCAATGGCCATGCCCACCTCCGGTGAACCCGTCCGCCGCGGAATGCGCGTCATCAAAACGATGGGGCGACTCTCCGATGCCCGTCGCGTCCGCAACCGCTCCGGCGCGTTGATGGAACTCTCGGTGATGGCCAACGAGCGTCACCTGCTGGGCCAGGAATTGGCACGGATGCGAAGACGTCATGTCGAGATTCAAGCTCGTCTGGCCGAACTGGACCGCAAGGAACGGGAGCTGATGCGGCTGGTCGAAGGGTCGGCCGGCCCACCGACGCCCGGCAAGCTAGTCAAGACCCTAGAAGCCTCCGACCCAAAATCGCGCGGCGGCGTCTCCGAATCGTCCGAACCGGAGTCGCGCCGCCCGGCAGTCGCCTTCGTTTCGTCGCCCCCCACCGTTCCCGCCGGCGGCTCGGTCCGAGTGGTCGAACTCTCGTATTGATCCGCCCAGCACGCTTGACCTCCGGCGGGATCATGCCCCAAACTTGAAACACCGTTGGTCGGCTCGCGGAATGTCCCCAGACTTGGTTTCCCGACCGGTCCCTCCGCACCTGACCACACGCTCGAGACACGCCCCGATCTGAGGCAACCCAAGGAGGGAAGAGCCCAGTCTTCAATCCGGTTCCTCGCCCCGAGTCCTCCACAGGTAGGCAACCGCCCCCATGAGGAACGCTCCCCCAACCCGACCCGGTTCCGTTACACCCGCCTCGCCCGGCAAGCCGGTCATCGACGGTCCGGCCCGTTACCTCTACGCTTTCACTCACGACCTGCCCGAAGGTCCCCTCGCCGACCTCGAAGGTCTTCCTGGCGCGCGGGTAGTGGTCGTGGCCGACGGCCGTGTCGCCGCAGTCGTCAGCCCCTGCCCCCTGGGCAAGGTCCGGCCCGAACGGCAACGGGTTGCCGGTCATCATCATGTGCTCAAGCATCTTCAAGACACGCTCGGCAAGGCTATTCTCCCCGCCAGCTTCGGCATGGTGGCCGATTCCGAGGAGGATCTGCGCGCTCTGCTGCGACACCACAGCGCGGCCATCGCTGAGGGTCTAGTCCGGGTTCAGGGCAAGGTCGAAATGACCGTCAAACTCCGCTGGGCCCCGGACAACGTCGCCCAAGCCGTTCTGGGCCGCGACCCCGAACTACGTCAACTTCGTGACCAACTCTACAGCAACGGCCAAACCCCAACCCGCGATCAATCGCTCGACCTGGGGCGGCGGTTCCATCACGCTTTGGAACGCCAACGCGACCACTACGCCGCCTACTTACGCGCCGCGTTGTCTCCGCTTCTCAGCGAACTGGTCGAAGAGGACCTCCGCGACGAACGCGACCTGGTCCACTGGGCCTGTCTGATCGAGAACCAACGCCGCGCCGGATTCGAGGCCGCCCTCGACCGCCTCGCCGAAGAACTTGAAGACGACCTGGTGTTGGAACTCACCGGTCCCTGGCCTCCCCACCACTTCGTCGATCTCGACCTCGACGACGACCACGACGACGACGAGGAGGAGTGACGCCTCCAGCGTGTCCCAGCCGGCCCGCCGTGTCTCGCCGTCCGCTTGAACCGGTCGGTTTCCTCTCCGACGCCCCTTGGATGGAGTCGCCTCATGTTCCTTGTCGATGATGTCCTGCTTGCCCCAGCCCATTCGCTGATGTTCCTCCTCCGCGAGATTCACCAAGCGGCGTTGGAGGAACTCCGTCGGGACGCCCAAAAGGTCCGCGAGGAACTGGCCGAGTGCTACCGCGCGCTTGAGACCGGCGCATTGACCGACGAGGAATTCGCCTCCCTCGAAACCGACCTGCTGGATCGACTCGACGCCCTGGAGGAACTCGCACGGTTTAACTCCGACGAGGACGACGACCCGGAGGATGAGGACTGGGACGTCGAGGACGACGACCCCGCCGAAGCTGTCTGGTGAGCTAAGCGCCGGTTCCAGTTCGCCCGCGCCAATCGACTCTCAAAACAAAAACATCGTCAAGGACCATGCAACATGGACCGCCCTCCATCCCACCCCTCGCCACCGCCCTCCGCAGCCACGACCTCCTCCGAAGCCTCCAGCGAACCCCAACGGCGAACCTCGCGGGTACTGCAACGATTGCTGGCGATGGCCGACTCCTACTACCACGACGGCGCAATCAACCAGGCACAGGAGATCTATTTCGACCTCATTACGAACCACGGCGACAGCGTGGAGGCCAGTCTCGCCGAGGAGAGACTCATGGCGCTAGCCCGGTTGCGGGAACTCGCCGGCGAACCCCGCGCCGCCCGAGCGATCTATGATCGTCTGCTCAAGCTCAACTCCTGAACGAATCGGTCCGCCCATGAACCTTCCCCCTCCTCACCACGCTCCTTGGTGCTACGACTCGCCCGATCTGGAAACCTTACCACTGGATCCGGCCGAGCGGATTGCGTTATGCGAGGTGTTGGATCGCGTTCTGAACAAAGGCGTGGTCATTCATGGAGAGATCACCATCTCCGTCGCTGGGGTTGATCTGGTGTATTTGGGACTCAACCTGCTGCTCACCTCGGTCGAGACCGCCCAAAGCTGGAAATTCCGTGGGATGATCGAATGAGCGATTCACTGTTTGAAGTTCGATCCCCGTCCGCAGCCCCCCCCTCACCGGTCAATCCCGGCGTCGCCGACGAGTGGACCGCCGTCCTCAAGGATTGGGACACCCTCACCGCGCAACTGCGCCAAGCAACTGCTCCGCCCGACGCCGAAAACTCGGCGAGGCCGCACGCTACGACAGGCCGGATCGACCTGGACCCCGAACAAGTCGGCGATGGTTTGGCGAAACTCGTCTTGACCCTGCTCGAATTGATTCGTCAACTGCTAGAACGTCAGGCGATTCGCCGACTCGACGCCGGATCGCTCGACCACGAGCAGACCGAGCGTCTTGGCTTGACCCTGATGCGGCTGGCCCAACGGATGGAGGAACTCAAAACCCATTTCGGTCTGCAAGGCGAGGATCTCAACCTCGACCTGGGACCGCTGGGCAAACTCCTCTGATCGGGTCTGAGCGTCGCGCGAAAACAGAGCGTTCCATTTGATGACAAACATGTTCAACTTCGATGATGCGCCACTGGCGGTCGCCATCATTTATATTTACTAGTCTTTATCAAATCAGGGGGGGGGTCAATGTCCCATGTCCCGGCCAAACCGATCTTGACATTCCGTCGTCCCGCCACTCCCGACCCGGAACGGGGTTGGGTCACCTGCGCGTTTTGCGGCGGAACTGGAATCGATCCCTTCGGCATCATGTCGGAACTCTCCACCTGCTCGCGGTGTATGGGTCATGGGGTCGTCTACGTGCGGCCCCCCCACCTGCATTGCGCTTACTGCCGGGGAACCGGGCAACACAAAACCTATGCCTGTCCGGTTTGCAAAGGAGCCGGCGTGGTCACTCGACCGCCGGGAACCTTGTTAACTTGTCCCGACTGTCGCGGACGCGGCTACGAAGCTGAAAGCGGGATGCCTTGTCGCACCTGCAAAGGCATCGGTGTCGTCACCTCCGGCCGCAACGGGCGGTTCCGCAAAGCGGTCCACCTCGTTCCGGCAACGGGATCGGAGACTCGTTAAGATGGCCATCACCCGATCGTCGCGGCGCGACGTGACCCACTCTACCTCGGGAGCGACCCTCGCTGACGTTCTGGAACGGGTTCTCGACAAAGGGCTCGTCATCGCGGGCGACATCAAGATCAAACTGGTGGACGTGGAGTTGCTCACCATCCAGATCCGCCTGGTCGTCGCCTCAGTGGACAAAGCCCGCGAGATGGGTCTGGATTGGTGGACCCGCTCGCCGGAACTCTCCTCGCTGGCCGCGACGACTTGTCCCGCCCTGACCCCTCCCAAACAGGAAGCCACCCCTCCCGCTACCCAAGTCCAGGCTCTGACCGAATCCGCACAGACCACCCCTGACCAATCCCACCCCTCCGATCCGTCCGCCTCCGACATCGACGAAGTGGCGGAACTGCGCCGCCACATCGAACTGATGCAACTCCGTGACGAAGCCCGTCAACGCGCTCATCGTGAAGAGCTCGCCGCCCTCCGTGCTCAACTGACCCGACTGACCGAGCTGCTCGACTCCCCCCGTTGACCCACACCCCAGCCCCGCCGATCCTGCTTGCATCGCCGAGCCGAGTGCGTTACAACTCATGATTAACCGAAGTTCAACATTCTGACACGGCCTGATGAAAGGGCGCGGCAATGCAACCCCCATCGAATTGGACTCCGACTCGTGGTTCCCATCGTCATCCGATCGGGGTCGCGCGGCGGGAGTTCCTGCAAATCGGTTTTTCGGGCTTGCTAGGCGTGGGAATGGGTTCATGGTCCCTGGCCCACGCGGCCGCGGCGACGGGCGGGACCACCGCGCCGTCCCGCCTCAGCCGCGCACGCTCGGTCGTGATCGTCTTCTTCACCGGCGGCGTTTCGCACCACGACACCTTCGACCCCAAACCCGACGCGCCCGACGGCATCCGAGGCGACTTCAAACCCATCGCTACCAAAGTTCCTGGTCTTTTCATCAGCGAACATCTGCCGCGGCTTGCATCTCACGCCGACAAGCTGGCGATCGTGCGGTCATTGAGTCATGGTCACTCCAACCACCTCAACGCGACCCACTGGATTCTCACGGGGCATCCGCAACCCGGCGCGTTTTTCGACAAGATCGCCTCACGCGACGACTATCCCCACCCAGCGGCCCTGGTGGCGCGGGTGCGTCCACCCGCCGACGGCCTGCCTTCGGGAGTGCTGCTGCCGACCTTTCTCATGCAGGGACCGCTTATCTGGCCGGGCCAGCATGCTGGATTTCTCGGCCCTAAATATGACCCTTGGATCATTAAGGACGACCCCAACCGTAACGAGTTTCAGGTCAAAGGACTGACTCTCCCCGACGGATTCTCGGTCGAACGTCTCCGAGCGCGGCGCGCGCTCTTTGAGCAGCTTCATACGCTGCGCGATCAGATCGAACGCGATGCCGACCCTCTGGACCCGGCTCGCGCTCTAGCCTACTCCACCCTCACCTCCGACCGCCTCGCCAACGCCTTCCAACTCGACCGCGAACGCGCTGAGGTCCGCGATCGCTACGGACGCCACATGTTCGGCCAGTCGCTGCTGCTGGCACGCCGCCTGATTGAAGCCGGTGTACCGATCGTCCAGGTCAATTTGGGCGAGGTCCAGACCTGGGATTCTCATGGCGACATTTTCCGACGCCTCAAGAATGATTTGCTCCCACCCACCGATCAGGGTCTCTCGGCGCTGTTGGACGACCTGGACGCCCGCGGATTGCTTGACGAGACGCTGGTGGTGATGGTCGGCGAGTTTGGCCGGACGCCGCGGCTGGGTCTCTCCGCCGGGGCAACCATCCCTGGACGTGACCACTGGCCCGGCGTCTTCTCGGCGGTCTTCGCCGGCGGCGGTGTGCAGGGCGGTCAGGTCGTCGGCAAGTCCGACCCCATTGGAGCCTATCCCGGCTCTCGACCCTACGCCCCCGCCGACGTGGCCGCCACGGTGTACGACGCCCTGGCGATTCCTCCCCACATCGAAGTGCGCGACCGCCTCAACCGTCCTCTTCACCTCATCACCGGTAAACCGATCGAGGCGCTCTATCGGGGATTCGAGGCCTAAGTTGGAACGCTGCCCCTCGGTCTTGGTTCGCTCGATTCCTGCCCCCCTCAACCACTGACGGAGTCATAAATCGCCGCGATGCGGAAGCACTGCAACGGGATCGGCGAGTGGAGCAACGCAACGCGGCGGGACGGCGGGATCGCGCGAGCGGTTCCGATCGAATTGAATTGGTCGAGTTGGAAGTTTTCAACCTCCTCCCGCTCGCGTTGTTATCCCACTTCAGTTCCCTCCACGTCCCAACGTTTTGCGTTCACTTGCCGCCGAAGTCGCGGAGGCGATTGCGCCACAGGGAGTGGAGATGATTGGCCGGAGTGCCCAGCGGATCGGCTTGGGAATTGTCGAAGTCGATGATGAAGGTGGGACCTTGAACGCGGAAGGTCCAGGGTTGATCCTTTTCGACCGGCCCAGCCCAGGCGAAGTGAATCGCCTCCCAACCGGCCTGTTCGATCTCATCGAGGCTCCGCGCGGCCTCCTCGGGAATCATTCGATCAAGATACGCTTGCACCAGCTTCTTAAGCAGCGTCATTTGATCCGGAGTGAACTCCGAGGCAGCCACCCCCACCGGATCGCCCGAGTAGAGCCGATGGATCGGTCCGGTTTTGATGACGGCGAACTGTTCTGGAGGCAAGACTGCTTTGACCCGTTGCGACTCGCTGAGCGAAGCCATCAAGGCAAGCGCGGCGTTCTCTTCCTCGGCAAGGGGTTCGTACCCTTTGGGCATCGGCACAAAGTCGAACTCGCCGTTGAGCCGGCGGGGATTGAGCCCCAGGAACAGTGGCGTGGTCGAGATCAGTCGGCCCTCTTTGAACGTGACGTTGACCGACAGGTGGTGTCCCTCGATCGAGTAGCCCCAATCGGCGTTTGGACCGGGTTGGCCGAACACCGTCCAGTGGAACTTGAGACGGTCGCGTCGTCCAGTCTTGTCGTTTTCTTGAATCCGAATCACCTCTTCCATGATGAGGATATATTTCGCCTTGGCGTAGGCCGAGGGGCTCAGGCTGGCCTTGAGCAGTTCCAACGCCGCGTCGCGTTGGTCCTCGTTCATGGCCGAGAGGGTCAACCCCTTGCGTGGTTTGGGGATGAAGTGCCAGTCGAACCGTTGCGGGGTGTCAAACGGCAGTTGGGCGACGGCGCGTTGTTCTGGTTCGAGGCTCTCCAAAAAGGTCCGGGCGGCCTGGGTGATCGCCGCGGCGGAGTTCCCCTGATCGAACTGCGTGGGCGTTGCGTCCACCCAAGCCGGCAACATCAGGGTCAAGACCAGGGCCGGGACGACCCGACGTGGGGAAACGAAGGCTGATGTGATCATTCTCGGTCAATCTCCTGATAGACACAAACCAAACTGGGCGACGACTCCCTTAGGCGGTTGCGAGAGGCGAGTCGGCACGCCGCGATCGCCCGCTCCACGTCGTCATCGTCGAATCGGCTCACTCCGTCTTCGACCGTCCTCAAGCAAGGGCTCTGAAGAAAAGAACGTGGTGCAGCGGTTGTTGAACATCGCGCTTACATTGCATCTGCAGCCTAGCGGTCTCTTTGAACCGAAGCAAGCGGCCGCTCGGCCCCGGATCGCAACAAACGAGGCGGAACTGTTGCGAACGCGGAGGAGAACGTTAGGATGGACCTTCCTGCCGCTTGCCGATCTTGCTTGCCCGCATCCGACTTGAGGCTCCCACTAACCCCTCTGAGCTGAGAGACTCACGCCATGTCTGGTTGTTGCCGTCACCCATTCCCATTCCTCTCGGAGGCTTCCTCGTCCCAGCCGGCGGTCAACGGTTGGAGCAGAGCCGCCTCGTCGGTCCTCATCCTCGTTCTCGGTCTAGCATGGGTTGCGGTTACGGCTTGGGCCGACGACCCCCCCTCCGCGGCCTCACCCCGGGAAAACAACCCGTTCCCTGCCGACCAAGACGGCGAGGACGGCGACTGGATCGACCTCTCCGACCTCTCCGCCTGGAAGCCCCCCACCGGCACCTGGTTCACCGCGGCTGACGCCGGCCTCAACCCGGACAATCGTCGGCTGCTGGTCGGCTTAGAATCGCCCGCCTCGCCGGGACAGTCCAACGCCAAACCTGTCCTCATCAATGGACCCATCGGACGTACTCACAACCTCGTCAGCCGCCGCAACTTTCAGGACGTCGAGGTAGACCTGGAATTCATGGTCTCCGAACGCTCTAACTCCGGCGTCAAATTGATGGGACTCTACGAGATTCAAATTTACGACAGCTTCGAGAAACCCGACGACCAGCTCAAAGGGTTCGACAACGGCGGCATTTATCCCCGCGCTTTAATGACGCCCCGCTACCATCACATCGACGAGGGTTATCGTCCCAAGGTCAATGCCTCCCGCGCCCCCGGCCAATGGCAAACCCTCACCATCCGGTTTCGCGCGCCCCGATTCGACGCCAAGGGAACCAAAACCAAGTGCGCGGTCTTCGAGCGGGTCACGCTTAACGGTGTCGTCGTTCAGGAGAACGTCCAGATGGAGCTGCCCACCGGCCACGCCCACGTCGCCCGCAAGGAAGTGGCCGAAGGACCAATCCTGCTCCAGGCCGACCACGGCCCGGTCGCTTTCCGCAACATCCGAGCTCGCCCTCTGCCGCCAATCGAAACCTCACGGTGACCGCTCCAAACACCCCTCACCGTTGCGTCGTTGCAATCCACGTTGTTGAGATCGATCTCGTCCACTTCATCGAATATGAGTGTTTGATGGAACCTACCTATTCACAAATTGCTGGCATGATCGACCACTCGCTGCTCAATCCCACCTTGACCATCGAGGCGCTAGAGGAAGGCTGCCGTCTGGCCAAGGCTTACGAAACCGGCAGCGTCTGCATCATGCCGTACTACTTGAAGCGGTGCGCCGAGATTCTGGCGGGGTCGGGGGTCAAAGCCAGCACCACGATCGGTTTCCCGCACGGAGGTCACACCACGGCCATCAAACTGGCCGAGACCCGTCAGGCCCTGGCCGACGGCGGCGAGGAGCTCGACATGGTGGTCAACATCTCCCGCGTCCTCTCGGGCGACTGGGAGGCGGTGGCCCTGGAAATCCGCGAGATTGTTGCCCTCACCCACGACCACGGCCAAAAGGTCAAAGTGATTTTCGAGAACTGTTACTTGAACGACGATCAGAAGATCCGTCTTTGCGAGATTTGCGGCGAGGCGCGGGCCGACTGGGTCAAGACCTCCACCGGCTACGGCACCGGTGGGGCTACCGACGCCGATCTGATCCTGATGCGTACGCATTCCCCGGCTCATGTTCAGATCAAGGCCGCCGGCGGAGTACGCGACCTGGACCGCCTGCTCTTCGTGCGTAGCCTGGGTGTCACGCGGGTCGGGGCCAGCCAAACCCGGACAATTCTCGACGAAGCCCGCCGCCGCATGGGTCTGGAGCCGATCCTCTTGAATGAACCGGGCGACTCCAACACCGGATCGTGAATTGAATGGATCGGGTCCGTATCCTGAACGATCCGTCCTCCCCCCACATCCACTCTCCTTCGACGCCGTGGAACCAGTGTAGAACTTGCTGGGGTTATCCCCGTCGCCTCCAACCATTCTTTTGGGACGGGACGGGACCGCGTCCTGTCGATCATCACGCTCCGCCCCTCTCTTCGAACCTCTTTCGAGACGAGCGAATCGATGCGTCGTTTGCCCCGACCCGCTTGGGTCAGCCTCGCGGTTTTTGTCGCTTCGGCTTTCTTTCTGGGGCTTGCGACGGGAGACGGTCCTCACGCCCCTGCTCAGCCTCCACCGGCCAAGCCCCCCGACGACCCCTCCCTACGCAACACCCAACCAGGCGAGCCACTCAGTGCGCAACAGGCGCTGGCCGGCATGACCACGCTCGACGGCTTTCAGGTTGATCTGGTCGCCGCCGAGCCGATGGTGGTTCAACCAATCGCCCTGACCTTCGACGATCAAGGACGGATGTGGGTGGCCGAATGCCTCAGCTACGCCGAGCGTCCCACCAACTACGACCGCGACCAACGCGACCGGATCGTGATCCTGCACGACGACGACCGCGACGGCAAGGCCGATCGCCGTCAGGTGGTCTGGGACCAGGCTCAAAAGCTCACCAGCGTCGCGGTCGGCTTCGGCGGCGTCTGGGCCACTTGCGCGCCTCATCTGCTGTTCCTACCCGATCATGACGGCGACGGCGTGCTCGATGGCCCCCCCGAGATCGTCCTGGATGGATTCAACGACGGCGCGGTGCGCCACAACATCGTCAACGGCCTCAAGTTCGGTCCCGACGGCTGGCTCTATGGCCGTCATGGCATTCAAGCTTTCTCGGAGGTCGGCGTTCCGGGCACTCCCCGCGATCAACGAATCCCACTCTCCCGCTGCATCTGGCGCATCCACCCGATCGACCGCCGCTTCGAGGTCGTCTGCGAAGGGACCACCAACCCCTGGGGCCACGACTGGGATGACCACGGCCACCTCTTCTTCATCAACACCGTCATCGGCCATCTCTGGCACGCTATCCCCGGCGCGCACTTCAAACGCATGTACGGCGAGGACATTCATCCATTCATTTACGAACTGATCGACCAGCACGCCGACCATTACCACTGGGACACCAGCCAAACCTGGAGCGACTCCCGCAACACTTCGGGAATTCATGGTCAACTTGGCGGCGGTCATGCTCATGTCGGCATGATGATCTACCTGGGCGACGCTTGGCCCGAGGAATACCGGGGCGAACTCTTTACCCTGAATTTCCACGGACGACGAATCAACCAGGAGCATCTTGAACGGCGTGGTTGCGGCTTCGTCGCTCGTCACCGTCCCGACTTCCTCTTCGCGGCCGATCCGTGGTTCCGCGGCATCGACCTGACCTACACCCCGGATGGCTCGGTCGTCATGCTCGACTGGTCCGACACCGGCGAATGTCACGAGGACGACGGCGTTCACCGCACCAGCGGGCGGATTTATCGGATCAGCCACCGCGACTTCACCTCACGCTCCCGTCCTGCCTTCAATCTCCGCGACGAACCCGACGCCCGCTTGCTCGAACGCCTCGCCGAACCCAACGACTGGTTCGGCCGCGCCGCAAGGCGTCTGCTCCAGGAACGGGCCCACGCCGGCACGCTCGATCCTCGAACCATTCCGGCCCTCCGCGCCCTGCTCGCCGACCACCCCGAAGAACGCATGAGGCTCCGCGCCTTGTGGTGCCTCCATTCGATCAATGCACTGACCACCGAGCGATTGCACGCTGCTTTGAACGATTCAGGTGAGCATCTCCGAAGTTGGGCAGTGCGGCTGCTAGCCGAACGTGGCGCGGCCGAGCATCCCGAAATCGGCGCTGCTTTGTTGGACCGGGCGCGACGCGATCCCTCGGGACTCGTTCGCCTGGAACTGGCCTCCGCGTTGCAGCGTCTTGGTCCTGACCTTCGCTTCGAATTGGGCGCGGCGCTGATGGAGCGATCGGAGGACCGCGACGACCACAACCAACCGCTCATGGTGTGGTACGGCATGGAGCCGGTCGTTTCCGCCGCGCCTGGTAAGGGGGTCGAGTTGATCAAACGGGGAGCATTTCCCAAGGTGGCGCGGTTGATCGCCCGACGCTTGGCCGCCGATCTGGACCAACCCGCCTTCGGGCAAGCGGTCGCGCAGTTGATCGCCCTGGCGGCCTCCCAACCCATTGAAACCCGCGCTGCCGTGCTGGAGGGCATGGCCCAGGCGCTGAGGGGACGCCGCCGTGCCCCCGTTCCCGAAGGGTGGGAAACCCATCGAGACGCGCTGGCTCGGAGCGGCGACAACGCGCTCAACAACCATGCCCGCGAACTTGACCTGCTGTTCGGATCAGGACGCGCCTTGGCCGACCTCCGCGCCGTGGCTCTGGATGAAACCGCTCCTTCGGAAGCCCGACGCGACGCCTTGCGGTCACTGATCGACGCCGATTATCCCGAGAAGTATCAGGACCTGTTCAAGCTCGCCACCGACTTGGCGACTGCCGGACTCGCCGCGCGGGGGTTGGCCGCCTTCGACCACCCCGAGGTGGCCGAGCGGATTCTCAAACGCTTCCACGTCTTCCGCCCCGAAGATCGGCCAATAGCTATTGACGCTTTGGTCTCGCGGCCCTCCTGGGCCATGACGCTTCTCGAGGCGATCGCTCAAGGTCGCGTGCCTCGCGCTGATCTCAATGCCGGTCACGCCCGCTTGATCCTGAGCCACAACCAACCCGAACTCAAGGCCAAACTCGCCGAGGTTTGGGGTGAACTGCGCGAAACTCCCGCCGACAAAGCCGAGGCAATCGCCCGTTATCGCGCCTTGCTCACCCCCGAGCCTCTTCAAACCGCCGATCTCAAACGCGGGCGCACGCTCTACACCCAGACCTGCGGGGCCTGTCACAAGCTCTTCGGCGAGGGCGGAGCGATCGGGCCGGAACTGACTGGGGCCGACCGGCAAACCCTGGACTATTGGCTCGCCAACCTCATCGACCCCAGCGCCGTCGTGCCGGCCGGTTACGTCATGTCGGTGGTGCTGATGAACGATGGCCGCGTCCTCAATGGGATTGTCGCGTCCCGCAGCGGTTCGGTGGTGGTCCTCCAAACCGCTTCCGAACGGATCCATCTCGACGCGGAGGACGTTGAGGAGATCCAACCCACCGGCCAGTCGCTCATGCCCGAAGGCCAACTCACTGCCCTGACCGACGAGGAAGCCCGCGATCTGATCGGCTATTTGATGTCCTCCGGCCCGAATTGAGGTGAATGAACGGTTCGCAATTCAAGCCACGACGCCTCCCGGATCGGATTCAATCCGAACCGTCCGCCTCCCGACCGTCCGCGGAGAATGCGGGTGGTTCCGTTTCATCTAACCAGGCGTGGGCGAAGCGTCCGACCAGCCGCAGGTCGCCATCTAGGATTTCCAAGCGCGACTCGATGAAACGGGCGGCCTGGGCCATGAGTGGCCGTCCCTGACCCAGCAACGGCGCGAACGGCGCAGTGCCGCCAATCACCCGAGGCGCGATGAACACCTCGAGCGCGTCGATCGCGCCGGCGTCGAAAAACGCCCCGGCAACTCGTCCCCCGCCTTCAACCAAAAGATGGGTCATTCCCTCACGTCCAAGCTCGTCGAGCAACGGCACGATCGGCACGCCCGAGGTGCGATGTCGTTCCATGTCCTCGACCTGAGGCGCGAACAGCTTCACACCAGCGCGTTCCAAAGCAGACAAGCGGTCGGCAGGCGCGTCGGGACGATGAACCAACCACAACGGAGCTTGGTCGATCGTGCGGACCAATCGAGAGGAGAGCGGCAAGCGCGCCTGGGAGTCCAGCACGATTCGGGTTGGCGTGCGGGGTCCGGGAGGCCGGACGGTCAACAGCGGGTCGTCGGCCAACGCGGTACCGATCCCTACCAAGATCGCGTCCATCCGGCCCCTGAGTTCGTGAACCCGCGCGCGGGAACGCTCGTTGGAGATCCAGCGGCTGTCGCCGGTGGCCGCGGCGGATTTGCCGTCGAGCGTCATCGCCCACTTGGCAGTGACGTAGGGACGCCCCATGAGAACCCGTTTGAGATAGGCGGCGTTAAGCCGTCGCGCTGCGGTCTCCTCCAAACCATGACACACTTCAACCCCCGCCGCCCTCAAAGCGGCCAACCCCCCGCCGGCGACCTTGGGAAACGGGTCGGCCATCGCGGCCACGACTCGGGTAATCCCCGCCTCAAGAATCGCCTGGGTGCAAGGCGGAGTCTTGCCAAAGTGACAGCACGGCTCCAACGTGACGAACAGCGTCGCCCCCCGCGCCAGGGCAGGATCGCTTAGGGAACGCAGAGCCTCCACTTCAGCGTGCGGACCGCCGAAACGACGATGCCAGCCACGTCCCACCACCTCGCCCCCGCGGACGATCAACGCCCCAACCATAGGGTTGGGTTCGACGTGGCCACGGCCCCGCTCGGCCAACGCCAACGCCAAGCGCATCAGACGTTGATCCCACGTTGTAAACTTTGGTGGATGCGAACTGACGGGAAAGGAATGATCATCAAACGGCATCTCAAATAGAAACCTTTCCGTCTGAGAATTGATAAGGATGTGATGAGGGTTCGGACGCCTCGAACTCAACCATGTTCTTGAGGGTGTCGGACTCTTTCAACCGTTCAGCCAGGGCGGCGAGCATCCGACGGGCCTGGTTAGGCGATCGCAAATCCAACTCCGCGTGGACCCATTCGGGAAGACGTTCCAGCAAGGCCGCGGCGTGGTCGGCGGGCAGTTCGAAGGGAGGACGACGCCAGTCGAGATCGGCGTCATTGAGGCGGATTAGGAGAATCCGTGCCGGGATCGCGGCCAGCCGGGGACGGTTGCGCAACCCGCCCAGCCCGAGATTCGGGGGGGCGGCGAGGTTGAGGAGGCGGTTGCGGATCACCTCGTTCCAGCGGGCCTCGCCGCTCTCGACCGGCTCGACGATCATGCCACGTCGGGCTGCGTCCTCAAGAAGGCGGTTGAGCACGACGGAGGGGTCCGCAGCGTTGGCGGTGATGCGGGCGCGTTCGTCGGGGCTGAGGTCGTTCCAGAGTTCCAAGGCGATCCGATGGAGGGTCGGGGAAAACCAGGCCGCGTCGAAATGGTCCCGAATCAAACGGGACGGATCCAAAGGCGTGAAAGGGCGGGGACGCTCACCTGTCAGCCGTTCTTGGAGGTCGCGACCATGCCATTGGACGATCTCCGCGCGCCAGGCGTTCAAGTCGGTTTGGGCCAGATCATCCAACCTCGCTCGGTCGTCGGCTCCCAGAGCCTCCCGCCAGGCAACGTAACACCGCGTCACGGCCTCCAAACGGCGGCGACGCTCGGGGGGAAGGTTGCGACGCCATTGATCCATGCGACGCCAACGCATTTGGGAATCCGGAGGCGCGGAGTCGAACGCGGTCAGACGCGCAGCGAGTTCCAAACGAACCGCGCGGGGCATCGCGTTCAAACGCGCCCATCCATTGGTCCGTCGCGTTGGTCTCCGACTGGTCGGAAACCCGCAAGGCGTCCGCGTCCGAAAAGACCGCGTGCCCGATGGGTTCGGCCTGACCGATCAACGAGTCCCAGGGAGCGAGCGTCTCCATCGCCTGGAATTGCTCAACGGTCTGGATGGCTTGATATTCGTCCAGCCACTCGACGAATTCCAACTCGCGGACCAAACGATCGGCGGGATGGGTGAGACGTCCCGAGGAAATCAAAGCCACACTCAAAAAGACCAGGAGGGCAACTGGCCAAAGCAACCAGGCGCGCTTCCTGTTCATGTCTTGTCGGCGAGCTTGGTTGGTCGCGCCCTGGCGAACCGTGGACT
>Ga0209017_10000716_pt1 | contig 30591 bp, 25 predicted proteins | sample YNPBryunderm2012_FD_185812 | JGI IMG/M metagenome (GOLD analysis project Ga0209017, IMG submission 185812) | Anoxygenic and chlorotrophic microbial mat microbial communities from Yellowstone National Park, USA - YNP Bryant MS undermat 2012... ...
CTAACTCGTTTTACAAAAAGGAGTTACGATAGGGTTTTTAGGCGATTTTTGGCACATTTTTTGCTAGTTTTCAGCAGAGGTGGGTTAGTGGGTCTGAGTTAGTCCAACTTGGTTGGTTCTACCGGAACCCATGGCTACCATGCGGGTAAAAATCGTGGATTTGGAACAACTGGTGCGGGCGGCCAAACGGATCAGCCATGCCGCCGGTTACCTCGAATTGGGCCTGATCCCCCAGGCGCTAGACCAATTGGAGGAGGTCAAGGATTTCGGCCCATTCGACGCAGCGGCTGATCTGATCCGAGGAGAGGCGTATCGATGTCAACAGCGGCATGAGGATGCAGCCAAGTGGTTTCGGCAAGCCGCCCGGAAGTTTGCCAATCCCTTCAATCAAATGGCTCTGATTGCTGTAAGCCAATGCCTCCAGGCTGCTTTGCAAGGGATGGGGGGCTGCCCCTCTCCATGCAGGGGAGGCATACCCCCCAATCGCATCCGGCCTAATCCTCCTCCTCCAGAAAGAAGCAGAAACCTCTGAAAGGATCTCCCAAATTCCGTTTTTATCCGAAGGCACCATCCAACACGGTCCCCCATGCCTGCCCAAAAACTTCATTAAAACGTGCATTTATTTGGTAAACAGGAGCGCTTTGAAAAGGTTTTGAGGGCTGCCTCCGGCTACCCATTTCGGACAAGCTTCGGAAGGCAAAGACAGAAATCCCATTAGCCAACTCCGGATAAGGCCGGCTGGAAAGCAAAACAGGAAACGCTTCGGGAAAATTGTGTTTTCAGGGTATTTCTCCAAACACCAACTCCCCCCCTAAAATAGTAGCCAACACACGAAACTGTAGGGGTATAGGGAGTATTTTCGTTTCTTGACGTGCCGAGACGGTTTCCGTAGTTTGCTTATTTTCTTTCTTTTGTGTATTTTGTTTATCTTTTCCGGTCGATAAATGCAAGGCAAATACGACTAAATCGGCCCGGGTTCCGGCGGCCAAGCCGGTCCATTCCAAACCCAGCACCTCCAACGGCCTTTCGGTGGCCAATCGGATAGCCTGGCCAAGTTCCAGCCCGGCAAACCGCATCCCATTGGCTACCCCCTCTCCCACCGGCAAGGTAGCGCCGGCCAATAACTCTTGCTGACCTGCAATCACCATCTTCCCGGTGGGCAAAATCTCCAATTCGCACAGATTGCTGGTGTATCGGCCCGGCGGCAGTCCGGCCATGCCGGAGAGATCGCTCACCAGCACACACCGCTCCGGTCCCTTCGCACGCAGCAGACATTTCAGTACATCCGGGGGCAGATGAAACCCGTCGCCGATCAATCCGGCCGTTAGCCGATCGTCGGCCAACTGCGCCCACAGATAATTCCGATGCCTCGGCAAGACCGGATGGCACCCGTTGCCCAGATGGGTGCTCATTCGGGCCCCCGCGTCGGCGGCCCGGTGAATCTGTTCCGGGCTAGCTGCCGTATGACCAATCGAAACCACCACCCCACTGGCCGAAACCCGTCGGATAAACTCCTCCGCCCCCTCGTATTCCGGCGAAAGGGTCAGCAGGCGGACCCGGCCCTCGGCTGCCGCTTGAAATCGCTGGAATTCTTGCCAATTGGGCGCTCGGCAATGGGCCAACGGATGGGCGCCCCGGGCTCCGTCCTGAGGGGAAATATAGGGGCCTTCCAAATGGATGCCGGCTACCCGTTGCCCAACCTCCGGCAATTGCCGACAGGCCTGGGCGATGGTCCGCAGCGCATGTTCGATCACCTCTGGGCTGTTGGTGGTGATAGTAGGACAAAACCGAACCACGCCGAACCGATCCATCGCCAGGGCGATCTGACGCACCTTCTCGACGGTCAAATCCGGCGACGAAAACTCCTGGCCGCCGTAGCCATTGACCTGCAGGTCCACCAAACCCGGGGCAACCCAGGGCCAACCTCCCTCCGGTTCTGAGCGAGGTTTTATCGGCTCCACCTGGCCGATCCGATCCCCCTGGATCTGAATCCGCACTAATTGGCCGCTGTCAAAACGTCGGGCAATCAGTTCCATGGTAAGAATCTTCCGTTCCACGAAAGGATTCCACAACCAATGCGGATCCGCCTCCTTCCATCCAAAAACCTGGACGCCTGGTTGCTCCGGGCGAAGTGGTCCGGACCGCCCCTAAGGGAGGGTGTTTCCTAGCAACGGGATATCCACGGCGGCCCCGGCACGACGGGCCGACACATACGCACTGTACATTGTTGCAATCGCATCGGCGGCCAGGCGTAGATCGCTTTCGGCCGGTTCGCCCGTGGCAATACTCCGGTAAAACGCCTCCATCTCCTGCGGATAACCGGTCATCCAATCCTCGTCCGGCGACGTGAAGTTCCAACCCTGTTTGGTGCCGATCTTCTCCACCGTATAAATATCCCGGAAATATTCTTCCCGGGGGTTGTAGGTCAGCATGGCCGTATTCGGGTTGATGTTGCAAATGCTGCGGTGGTTATTGGCGCAGATTTCCAGCCAGTTGTGCACCCCGCCCAAGACAATATCGGAAGTAAACACGGTGGCCAAGGTGCCGTCCTCAAACTCCACATGCATAAAGGCGAAATCGTCGATGTCGTAGTAATCGCAGCGAATATGGCCGGCATCACGGAAGGTGGGCAGCCGTGTCAGGGCATGGGTCCGGGCGGAGACCTGCCGGGGGCGGATCGGCCGAGCGTCCCTGGCCCGGCCTTCCACCCGTTTCAGATACAAGGCGGCCGTCAGCGGATGGCACCCTTTGCCGATCAGCACCCCGCCGCCACACCGAGCTGCATACGCATAATCCACCGAATGCGATCCGCTGTGGGCCTCTTCGCCGTGCATCCAGAGGATTTGGCCACCGGTTTTCTCCAGGATTTCCCGTTCCTTTTGGATGCTGGGCGCATAGACCCAGTTTTCGGCGTAGAAGAGGCGGGCGGTGCTTTTGGCCTCGGCTTCCAAGAGCCGTTGGACCTGAGCCAGGGCCTCAGCGCGGGCCAGTTCCATGTCGGCCCGGTCCCAATGGAAATCCGGCGAACCGTCGCCGAAATAGCCGGTAAGCGGCTTTTCGCAAACCACGTATTTATTCTGCTCCAGGGCAGCGATGGACAAAGGAGCATGTGCATAGGGAGGCGTACATATATGCACTACATCCACCGCCTCCAGCAGAGCCTCCAGACGGTCGAAATAGCGGATGCCCCGCTTCTGGGCAAAGGGTTCCGCCCGCTCCGGCCTGCGGGCATACACGCCCACCACCTCCACATCCACGCAGGCCACCTTCTGCAACGCCTCGTAGTGAAACGCCGCCGAAAAACCCGCCCCAATCATGCCGGTCCGAACCGTCTTTTTGGCCATCCCTATCTATCCTTCTGATCCAGGAACATAGCCGGATGAGGCAATTTGGCTCTTTCCCGGGGCTGAAGCCAGCCTGCCCCTGCTGCGTAAGCAGGAATCCAGCTCCCATACCTTTTTACGGCCCCTTCTACGGTCTGGAGTGCCGCTTTCGCGGCCGTGAGCCAGCCGACCACTCGATTCGGCTAAAGTGTTCCCTGAGCCCAAAAGAAGCCTTCCTCTCCACCTGCTACGGGAGAGATATTGTTACCCCCCAGAATCCCTGCCGTCAACCCTCCCGGAAAAGTTTCCGAAATCGTTCGGCAGGTGATTGTTGACAAGCGGCGGAAATGGCGAAAGGGGCGTTTCAAACTGGGTTGCTCCGGGCCGGGAGGCTAATATTCAGTACGCCTGCTTGCGAAAATGGCGAAAGCCCTGCTTAAAACTGGCTGACATCCAGCGGGAGTTGGTCTTTGCGGTTGCCTAGGCGGCGGAAGATTTCTCGGTCGATGGAATAGGAGATCGACTGCACATGGCCGTCGCAAAAAACGAAGTTCACCCCACCGGGATGGGCAGAACCGAAAATATACGGATTGGTAACTCCCGGCGTATCCTGCCGGGGGCCATTGAAGCCGGGATAGGTGGACCGATACATGTCGTTGTCATAACCAACGTACATATTTTCATTATCTGCCGAATCCCCGCCCGTCAGATAGAGATCCGGATTGATGTATTTTTCACCCACCAGCAGGGTATTGCTGCTCCCGTCTTTGACATCGTCCAGAGTAACTTCGCTTCGTTCGTAGGCGATGCCGGTATGTTGGGCCAGGATGCTGGCATGATTGACCCATTCGGAGTAGTTCGGATCGTCGCCGGTGGCCAGGTCCGGAGGCCCGCCGAAAATTTCGTTTCGGTTCTGATCCCCGCAGTTAATGGCGTAGTCGCTCCGGGCAGACATGGGGACCCGCATCGCCGTGGAAGTGGCCGTCTTGTAGTTGGCATGATAATCGGGGAAAATCCCAGGCCGACGTCGGGTGGGACAATTAAACACGGCAATCGGCGTCTGGCAGCGCTGGATGATGGCCTGGGTGCGGGCGTCGCCAGAAAGGCCCAGGCCCATATTGCGGACCGCCTGTTGTTCGATGTAGCTGAGGATGTTGAAGGCCCAGCCGCCCGGCTGTTCTGGGCCAGTGCCACGCTCCGGTTCGCCCACCCAAAGCCAGCCCCATCCGCCCGACGGAAATCGGCCCATCGCCTCATGATGATTCAGCAGGGCCAGGCCGAGTTGCTTGAGATTGTTTTGGCACTGTGCCCGTCGGGCCGCCTCTCGGGCCGACTGCACCGCCGGCAAAAGCAGGGCAATCAAAATCCCAATGATCGTAATGACCACCAGCAGTTCCACCAGCGTGAACCCATCTGCCGACCGGCGGAATGCCCGTGGGATTCCATTCTCTCCGTAGATGGTGGAGGTGAAACCAACCGTCCGCCGGCGGGGTTCTTTTGGGCCTCCGTACCCTCCAGAGATGGTGCAGTGGAAATCTTTGGTGCGTCGGCGCAAGCACAGATAGAGCCGCTTTGAAAAGCCCGCCCACCCGCCAAGCCCATAGACTCCAGTCCGGCATGTTCCCCCCATAGGACCGCCTCCTTCCAGAAAAACCCCTCCGCGGTTTTCCCACCCGTGCCGAAGATTCCCTAAAACCAACAGTGTATATCATACCGGCTAAAAAATCTATGCCTCCCCCCTATTTTGAGCAATTATACCCCCTCATTTGAGCGGCAAAAACGCTTTTTTGATCCCCGACAGGGCGAAAAAAGGAGAAACTCAAAAACTGCTAACCGCTTCGAGGGGGTTTGGAGATTCTTTTCCCGAAATGCTCTTTCCCTAGTGGGCTGGTTTTGGTAGTTAGGGAGCCTTCCGGGTGGTGTGGTTTCGGTAGGTCCAGGGTTTGTGCGGCAGACCGAGGATCCAATTTCTAAGACGCGCCCGGAGCCACGATTCTGCCCCAAGAGAGTTAAAGAGAGTTTTTGTAAGCAGGACGTGGGCCGATGGCCTGGTTTGCAAGAAAAGCCCCGCTGGCCGAGGATGTAAGGAAAAAGAAGATGAAACGGGTAGTGATTTCGTTGTTGGCGGTGGGTTGTTTATTGGGGGTGGTAGGAGCGATCGCCATAGCCCAAGCCCAACGGCCCAGCCCCTCCTCAGGGGGGGCACCCCAGCAAGCCACGGAAAACCCCTCGCCCCATCCGTCCTCCTGGTCAGATACCCCTTCTGAGGCCAAAGGCAGTCGAGCCGGAGGAACCCGTAGCCCTGGTGCTGGGGGACCGGTTCCGAATATCTTTATTCCTCCGGAGACTTCCCGGCCGATTCAACCTGCCGCCGGTGCTAAACGGGAGGCCAGTTTGCCACCTTCGAACAGTCCGGAGTCTCTTTTCCTTCGGCCCAATCCGCTTCGGACCACGGTCTTTCCGGCATCGGGAGTCCAGCAGTCTGGTTCTTCTGGCTCTGGGCAGCCACCAGCAGGCAATCCGATCCGGCCGGAAGGTGCTGGCGGCGTTCGTGGGGGGGAATATGGTACACCATTTGGGGCAGTTCCTGAATCGGCTGCACCTACTGGGGGTTCCGGATCGGGAGCGTCAGGGGGGATTTCCGGGCCAGCAGGGGCTTCCGGAGGTTCCTCTGTGCCGCCGATGTTGGACCCATTTGGGGATCGGATAAGAGCCGGTGCCGGTGTGTCTGGGGGGGATGGTCCCCCACCGGCAGCGGCATCACCCCCTACTGGGGCAGCAAATGATACTCCAGAAGGGGTACGGGTAGCGCAGCATCCATCAGCCCAGCCGCCTGGGAGCCTTGCTGTGCCTTCCGACGCGTCCGGAAGCCGGCAGCCTGCTCCTCTCGGTGGGGATCCTGGCACAGCCCTTTCCGGTCCGTCTGGTTCCAGGCCGGGCGAAAAATCTTTGGGGGTGCCGGGCGGCGGCAACGGGGCCGGGAAGGGAGCATCGGCTTTTCCGGCCCCTGGTTCGGCTTTTCCTTCCCCTGGCGAAGGAGTTCCCGGAGTGTTATCTGCGCCGTCGGCTCGGCCATTACCTTCGGCAGCCCAACCGGGCGGCCATATGGGTCCCGGAGCGGCCGGGACTTTGCCCTCTTCGGAAATTGCCGGGCAAGAAGAAGGCACCGGGCAGCCGGGTAGCAAACAGCTCGAAGGTCCCCAAACTGCCCAAATTACCATCCATAAGCAGGCACCTCAGGAGGTCCAAGTAGGCCGACCTGCTAAGGTGCAGATCAAAGTGGTCAATACCGGTTCGGTGGCCGCGGCGGATGTGGAACTGCGGGACCAGATTCCCCGAGGTGCCCGGCTGGTCCGCACTCAGCCGGCCGCTCAGCGAGGTGTGGGCGGCGAGCTGGTCTGGAAACTGGGCGCCATGGCCCCCGGACAGGAAATTACTGTGGAAATGGAACTCGTGCCCACCACAGAAGGGGAAATCGGCAGTGTGGCTACGGTGCGCTATGCAGCAGAAGCCTCTGCCCGAACCGTGGTTACCCGCCCCTTGTTGGACATCAAAGTTTCCCATCCGCCGCAGGTAGTTATCGGGGATTCGGCCACGCTCAGTATTACCGTATCGAATCCGGGAACCGGAGTGGCCGAGGGAGTGGTTCTGGAGGCGCATCTGCCGGAGGGGTTTCAGCATCCGGCAGGCCGGGAGTTGGAGTATGATGTGGGGGTACTTCGGCCTCGGGAAAGCCGACAGCTGGAGTTGATCCTGACGGCTGCCCGGGCCGGGGTCTATGAGCCGGTGATCATCGGACGGGCAGAGGGCAACCTTCGGACGGAAAGTCGGCAACGGATGCAGGTGCTGGCCCCGCAAGTGGAACTGAGCGTGGTCGGTGCCCCTCGCCGGTATCTGGAACGAGAGGCCGTCTATCAAATTTCGATTACCAATGTGGGTTCGGCGCCGGCCAAAGGGGTGGTACTTTTGGCGGAGGTGCCCTCGGGCATGAAGTTTGTCTCGGCGGATAACCATGGGTATTACGAGCAGAGCACTCGGACGGTTTCCTGGCGTCTGGCCGAGTTGCCGGTGCAGACGACCGGCACAGTGAAACTAACGCTTTTGCCAGAGGAACTCGGCCAGAAGATACTGCGGATCAGTTGCAGTGCGGAGCGGCTGCCCACCGTGGAGAAGGAACATCCGGTGGAAATCGAGGGGATTGTGGCGCTGAACTTCCAGGTAACGGATACAATCGATCCGGTGGAAAAACAAGGGGAGACGACCTATGAGATTCGGGTGGTCAATCAGGGGTCGAAGGCGGCACGGAATGTGCAGTTGGAGGCGCTGCTTCTACCGCAGATGCGGGTGGTAGCGGCGGAAGGTCCTGCCCGGCATGTGGTGGAAGAGGGGCGGGTGCGTTTCGAGCCGCTCGGCCAGCTTGCACCCAAAGCCGAAGCCACTTTCCGCATCCGTGTCCAGTGTCTCCAGCCGGGGGACTTGCGGATGCGTGTGCAACTGTTGGCCGAGGAAATGGATCGCCCGGTGGTGAAGGAAGAGAGCACCCGGGTGTATGAATAGCCTGTGGCCAACAGCCCTCCTCTGCGTAGCCAGGCCAGGCCTCTCTGCCGGGAGGCCTGGCCGGCTTTTTGGCCACAGGCAAGGGCTTGCCGAGGCCCTTGGGACCAAATGCCGCCGGAGGCCTGGCCGGTTTGGACTCCGGCACACCAAATAACTTTCCATAATTGCGAAAGTGGTCCAAAGGTGCGAACTACCTTCGTTTCCGTGGCCTCAGGAATCCAATCACTACTGGTATTTTGTGGACTTATTTACCACCGAGGGCATAAGGTAAAGGCCACGCAGCGGCAGCATTGATCCCCTCGAACAGGCACGAACTGCGGTTTTCGGACAATTTGGCCCTCCGGAGGAGTGCTCTTTTTCCTCTCCTCCGGCGGGAGAGGCGATTGGCTTCTTTTGGCTAAAGTGTTAGGACGGGGGGTAAAATTTTTCGTTGGGCGGTTATGGCAAAAGAGCCTTTTTGGCAATCCGCTTGGTTGGATGGGGTTTTGGAGAAGCTGGCCCGATGGGGACTGGCGCCGGGCTGGCTGCGGTTGGCTTGGTGGCGTCGGCTTTTGCGTCCGATTGCTGCCTGGGAAGAGCGGTTTCGGACGCTCTCGGATGAGCAACTGCGGCGGGCAAGCCTGGGGCTTCGGTATCGGGCACGGAGCGGGCAGCCCCTCTGGCTGCTGTTGCCAGAGGCGTTTGCCCTGGTGCGGGAGGCGGCCCGACGCACCCTGAACATGCGCCACTACGATGTCCAACTCTTAGGCGGCATTGCCCTCTGCCATCGCACGATCGTGGAAATGCCAACCGGCGAGGGCAAAACGCTGGTAGCCACCTTGCCCCTGTATTTGTACGGGCTTTTGGGCCGAGGGTGTCATTTGGCCACCGTGAACGATTATCTAGCCCGTCGGGATGCCGAGTGGATGGGGCCGATCTATCGGTTGCTGGGGCTTTCGGTGGGGGTGATTCAGGCGGGCATGTCGGCTTCGGAGCGGCGCCAGGCCTACCAGTGTGATATTACCTACGGGACGGCCAAGGAGTTTGGGTTTGATTTTTTGCGGGATCGGCTCTATGGCCGGTTATGGCAGGAAGGGATGGGGGTCTCCGGTGGTTTCGGTCAGGATGGGACGGAGCTGGGGAGCCGGTTCGGCCAGGAGGGGATCGACATGGAGAGCCGGTTCGGCCGAGGAGGGAGCAACCCCTCCGGTCGATTCGGGCAGGAAGGAATCCCCAGTCGGGGGCGGTTCGGCCAGGAGGGGATCGGTACCGGCAGCCGATCCTGGCCGCGGGGGATTGGTGGGGGCGGTCCGCCGGGCGAAGCCTGGCTCAGCCGACACCCGGCACCTCCGGACGGTTGGACCCCCATGCAACGCCCCCCTTTTTTCGCCCTGGTAGATGAAGCGGACAGCGTGCTGATTGACGAGGCCCGGATGCCGTTGATCCTGGCTACCGGCGCCGCTGAAGCAGAACCGGCAGAGGAGGCCTGTTTTCGGTGGAGTGCCCAGGTGGCCGCTGATTTCCAGCCGGAGATCGACTATCAGCAGGACCCGAAAACCCGCTGGGTTCAGCTTACCGAAGCGGGACGGGCGAAGGTACGTCGGCTGGATAAACCGGCTCTTTTAGGCGGCCTGAGCCTGCCGAAAATCTATCAGTTTGTCCAGCGGGCGATCTATGCCCGTCAGCATCTGCAACGGGACCGGCATTTTGTGATCCAAGAGGGCGAAGTGGTTTTGGTGGACGAATTTACTGGCCGGTTGGCTCAACAGCGCCGCTGGCACCAAGGGCTCCATCAGGCGGTCGAAGCCATGGAGGGGTTGCCGATCCGGCCAGCCACCGCTCAGGCCGCCCAGATTACCGTGCAGGACTTTTTCCTACGGTATCCGCATTTGGCCGGGATGACCGGCACCGCCCAGGAAGCGGCATGGGAGTTCCGGCGGATTTATGGCTGCCCGGTGGTGGTGATCCCACCCAACCGGCCGATCATCCGGCAGGAGTGGCCGGCCAAGGTCTTCGGCACTTCCGAGGCCAAATGGGCGGCCGTGGTGGAGGAGACGAAACGTCTTTGGCACCAGGGCCGGCCGGTGCTGGTGGGCACCCGCTCGATCGACAAATCCGAGCACCTTTCCCGATTGCTCACGGCAGCGGGCATTCCGCATCAGGTGCTCCATGCCTTGCACGAGGCCGAAGAAGCCCAGATCATTGCCCAGGCGGGGCAGGCAGGCCGGGTTACCGTGGCCACCAACATGGCAGGCCGGGGGACCGATATCCGATTGGGTCCTGGGGTGGCCGAGCGGGGCGGTCTGCATGTCATTGCTACGGAAATGCACGAAGCCGCCCGAATCGACCGCCAATTGGCAGGCCGGGCAGGCCGACAGGGCGATCCCGGATCGTTCCGACAATTTGTTGCCCTGGACGATGAACTGTTGGAATTGGGACTGGGAAAACCGAAGGCCCGGCAATGGGCGGAACGGGGACGCCAACATCCGGGCCTAATCCACATGTCGCTCCGTGTGTTCCGGAAGGCCCAACGCCGCATCCAACGCCGGCATTACCGGATGCGAAAAATACTCCTTTGGCAACACCGCCGCCGCACCGAACTCCAACGCCGGTTGGGCCTGGATCCCTACCTGGATATGCCGGAGTAGGCAATCCCTCCCCTCTGGCCAATGGATACGTAAAAAGCACTCCCCGGGAGGGCCAGGGAAACCCTGCCAGCCCCTTCCCGATGGGGGCAGCATGGACGCTTCCTGAAGAGAAAGTTCTAAGAAGTTGTCCCGAAATCGTCTTCCGGAGGCCATCGGCCGATCCTTTCCCTCCATCTCCAGTTTCCAAAAGTCCCGTTTTTGTGCGGCTTTTCGGAAGATTGCAGGTAGAAGGTGGGAGGTATCCACTTTGGATCGCCCCTTTGGCGGGCCTGCCAAGCACGCCCCGAGTACCATGTTCCAAAATGGCATTTCGGGACAGCATCTAAGGTTCGGGTCATGCTGTTCCGGAGCGGGGAACTGCTCGTATGCCGGCTGATTGGGCGCTCGGAGGATGAGGGGCATTCCAGTGGGAGGCCCAAGGTTTGCCCTGGGCATTTCGTATTGCATCCCATTGGAATTCCACGGGGCTTCCACCGGCTTTCTGGCTCTTGTGCTGCGGAGGGTGAAGGGATTCGGAGCGGGTTGCTTCTGGCCTTTGGATCGCACCCGTACTCCCTGGCAGAGGGGGCCAACTCCACCGGCATTCATGAATTGACCAAGCCCCAAGAGACCTTTAAAATATCTTTTTTTTTACCTTGCTTTGAGTCAAAGGAATGGCAGGATGAGACGGATTCTACCAAAGCAAAGGAAAAATCTCCCAAGGGTGTTTTGCTTCGTGGTAATGGCCGGGCTGGTGGGAGGCCTGGGGTTTGGCGGAGGAACTTTTTTCTGCGAAGAGACTGCGGAAGAGGTTGCGGTGGGCCATCCTCAGGCGCCGGGCATCATGGTGCTGCTGGAGCAGGAAATCCGAGCGGGCTTGCGGGACCGAGGCTTGGAAGCTGCTTGGGAACGGTTCTGCGCCTATACTGGACAGATGTTAGATGAAAGTGCCTCAGGCCGGGGCGGCGAACTGCGGGGCAATTGTCGGCTCCGCTGGTATGACCAGATGCTTCGGAATCCTCTTTCGGCTCCCGCACAGGCAGAGCGATTCACCCGCCAGTTGCACCAGGCGATTATAAAAGCGGATGGGCCGACCGGCTTGGACCTGGTCTTTCGCATGGTACGGGAGAAACTGGATCTGGCTTCCCGGAAGCCGTTGGAAAACCCCCAACCTGCTAGCCCGGAAGAGGCTTTGGATCTGGTGGAGAATGCGCTGATCGAGGCGCACCGGCACTACGCCCAGGCTTTGGCCCCCCTGTTGCCGGAAGAACTGGGCCAGTTGGTGCGGCAGTTGGAGCCGGTCTTTGTTGGACAGAATCGGATGGGGCATACGCTGGCGGATCGGCCTGCGGGACGCCGCTTGTGTAATCTATTGGAAAAGCTCGATCGCACCGAGCTGGTGGCCGCCGCGGAAGCCCTCTTGCCTCTTACCCGGCCAGACGTTCTCGGGCAACTGGCCCAATGGCCGGAGCAGGGCGCCCCGGGAGGCCCCCCGGAAAACCTACCCGGTGTGGAAGGTTCCATCGTCCGCTGCATCCAGACTCCGGTGGGGCGGATTCTCATTGGCGGCCGAGGGAAAAATCGGTACCAATTGGATCAGATCCCGGAACTGGCCGCGGTGATCGACCTGGGCGGGGATGATGAATATCTGGAAGGAACCGCCTCGTTTTATCGGCCGGTCATGGTGCTGCTGGATTTGGCGGGCAACGATACCTACCGGGCCTCCAAACCGGGGGTCCAAGGGGGCGCCATCCTGGCGGTTTCTCTCCTGGTGGATCGGGAAGGAAACGATACGTACTTGGCTCGGGATGTGGCCCAGGGATCGGCCCTGGCCGGGGTCGGCATACTCATCGACTTCCAGGGCGACGATCAATATGTGGCTTTGCGCCGGGTGCAGGGCCACGGCCTGGCTGGGCTGGGTTTGCTAGTGGATCGAGCCGGTCAGGACCAATACCGGGGAGTACTTTGGACCCAGGGCTTCGGGGCACCCCTCGGCATGGGCATCCTGGATGATCTGGACGGACCGGACCATTACTACACCGGCGGCTATTATCCGGATACCTACGAAGAAACCCCCGGATATGAAGGTTGGGGACAGGGAGTGGGAGCAGGGCTTCGGCAGGTTGCCAATGGCGGGATCGGCGTGCTGCTTGACGGCGGCGGCGACGATATCTATGAATACGATTACCTGGCCCACGGCGGCGGCTATTGGTGTGGCATGGGCTTTGCCCGCGATTTCGCCGGCAATGACCGCCGTCTGGGCGCCACCTTGAAAGCTTATGACGGCTCCCAACGCCGTGAATCCCGATTCCAGCGATTCGGCACCGGCTGGGGGTGCCATTATGCCCTCGGCTTCCTCTTCGACGACCAAGGCGACGACACCTACGGCGGCACCATCATGGGCGTCGGCATGGCCTGGGACGATTCCGTAGGCGTGCTGTGTGATTTCGGCGGCAACGATCGCTATGAAGCCACCGGCGGCCTCACCCAAGGTGTTGGCGCTCAGGCCGCTTTGGGCATCCTCTTCGACTACAACGGCCAGGATGTCTATTTGGGCCAAAACCAAGGATATGCTTCGCCCACCAATACCTATCATCCCAGCTTAGGTTCGGCAGGAAACTTCAGTTTTCTGATCGACTACGGCGGGCAGGATGTGTATGGCTGCGGGGCGGCCAATAACGCCATCACCCAGCGCGGCACGGCCGGTGGATTCATCATCGACCGGCCCCACCACGACGAAACCGAGCATGCCCCCACCGGCCGGTAAACAACGCTTAGAGCTGGCCCGAAATGGCCAAATCTGGCTGCTGGCAACCGACCGGGGCTGCCCATCCGGTTCCAAAAACCCTACAAAAACAGGGGGGTTCCGAGATCATCGGGTTCCAGGCGGGAATCGTTCGGGTAGGGTAAAACGGATTTTCGGGACAGCCTCTTAGATCAGCCTATATCTCTCAGCACGCATATTTCCTGTATTTCCTGAAACAGATATCCGACGCTCCAGGGACAGATATTGCCCAGGAGACAGATGTTTCTTTGGACAGATATTTCCGGGTACGGGTATGCGCCATTTCTTGCCAGGGGACAGGGAAACCCGATGCTCTGGTAAAGCTTGGTTAAGGGACTCGGTTTCTCGGAGCGCTACCAAGCGGCTTGTCCGCCTGCTACAAAAAGAGGCGCCGGTGGCTTTTAATCAACCGGCAAAGCGTCGGATCGGCTTCTAAAGCGCTCCCCTATGCCAACCAGAACGCCGGTTTCTGCCTTGGCCTCATACCACCGGCTCATCTGAACCGTCTGGTCGCTTAGGCCAAACAGACCGCCCATCTGTGCCCTTTTAAGCGGCTTGGCTGGGCGGGGTGGGGATGGGTTTGCCTTTGAGTTGATAGACGTAGGCCAGCACTTCGGCCACGGCGGCGTATTTGTCTTCGGGGATCGGTTTACCGACGTCCACCTCCCGATACAGGGCTTGGGCCAGTTCTTTACGCTCCACGATGGGAATGTCGTGTTCCAAGGCCAGCCGGCGAATCCGCTGCGCCAAGACGCCTGCCCCTTTGGCGACCACAATCGGGGCGATCATTTCTTCAGGCACATACCGCAACGCCACGGCCAATTCGGTCGGGTTGGTGATGACCACATCGGCCTTGGGCACGGCGCTGGAGAGCCGCTGTAAGGCCAACTGCCGTTGCACCGCCTTCCGCCGGGCGATCACATGCGGATCGCCTTCCAGATTCCGCATTTCCTCCCGAAGTTCCTGGGTGGTCATTTTCAGGTCTTGTTCATACCGCCACTTTTGGTAGCCATAGTCTAGAATGGCCAACACCACCATGGCCAGGGCAATCTTGAACGTCGTGTGGAGGATGAGCTGGGCCGTATAGGCAGCACCTTGCCAAAGCTCCATGCCAGCCAGTCCGAGGAGGGTCGGCCATTGGCTGGCCAAGATGGCCCAAGCAATCGCTCCGATGAGGGCAATTTTGATCATCCCGAAGAGCAGGCGGAGGAAATTGGCCACCGAGAAAATTCGCCGCATTCCTTGCAGGGGGTCGATCCGTTGCAAGTCCGGCGCCAGTTTTTGGGGGACGAAAAGGATACCGGTTTGGATAAGATGGACAAATATCCCTCCTACCATCATCCATCCCAAAACCGGCAGCAACCCCTTGGCCAGTTCCAAACACACCCCGTTCCAGCACCCAACCGCCCAGGTAGCGTCTGCTTGCAGGTCGATGACCGATCCCCAATGGTGCCGGGCAAACCGCACCAACCACTCCACCATCCCACCGCCGAAAAGCATTAACACCAGCACGCCCATCAACAGCAGGAGGGCGGCGCTCAAATCGTGGCTTTGGGCCACATGGCCTTCCTGCCGGGCTTTCTGCCGACGATGGTACGTTGGTTCATGTGTCTTTTCGCCGGCATATTCGGGCATGGCCCCTCCTTATCTCCGCACCTTCGCCCCCCAACTTACCAGCCTGCTCCGACTCCCGCTGCCGACAGCTCCTCCAGGGCTTCCTGCAGGAAATCCACTGCCCAAGCCCATCCATCCTGAAACACCCACAGCGCTCCGCCCAAGCTGAGCGCCATAATCCCAAACGTAAGCAGGGAGTTCACCCCAAAACCTAAAAGGAGGATGTTTAGTTGTGGCACGGCTCGGCCGATCAGCCCCAAAAGCACCGACGCCAACAGCAGCGCTGCCAGCGTCGGCAGCGCCGCCCGCATTCCCAGATGAAAACTCTGGTCCAAAAGCACCACCAGGGCTTTGGCGGGCGAATCCGTAGGCAATCCACTGCCCGGCGGCAGGCTTCGCAGCGTATCCAGCAGGGCCGCCATGATCATCCGATGCCCCCCCAACAGCACCAAACAGGCCAACGTCGCCAGGCTCAAAAGCCGAGACAATAGCGGCACATAGGATTCCGAACTCGGATCGAATAGATCCGCTGCCATCAGGCCGCCCATCCGACCAATTGCTTCCCCGGCCACTTGGGCGCCGGACAGAAAAATACTGACCCCAACGCCCAAAAAAAGGCCGATCAAGATCTCTTGGCCTACCAGGATAAAAAAGTCCACCATGCTCAGCCCCTGGGGGATGGCTGCCCCGGAGACCATCGGCCAACACATCACCGCCAAGGCCAGGCTCAAAAGCCCCCGGACCTGCACCGGAATTTCCGGCCCGCCAAAAAGCGGCATCGTAAAGACCAGCCCGCTCATCCGCACAAACACCAGCATCAGGACCAACAACGGACCCGACGCCCACGCCATCAGCCACTCCATGGTTTCCCTCCTTCCCAGCCCGCCTTGGCGAAGGGGGCAGTTCAGTCCGACTCTCAGAGTCTGTCCCAAAATGGATCACCCACGGTGGGCCCATACCTGTTTCCAATCCGTCGGGTTTACCAAAATGCCCGCTGGAGGGATTTTTGGCAGTTTGGGGGCCGCCGGTGGGTGATCCATCTAGCTAAAAAACGGAATTTCGGGACGGCCGCTCACCAATCGCTCATTTCGGAGGAATCCGTGGCCTCCTTACAACCCGCCCAAGTGGTGGGGGATGTTGGAAATTAAGTCCGTGCAGTATTCCATCATGCGGGCCAGGAGCCAGGGCAGCAAGAAACTGGCGGTTAAAAACATGGCCAGCAACTTCGGCACAAACGAAACGCTCTGTTCCTGCACTTGGGTGAGGGCCTGCAGAAGGCCAATCACCAAGCCGACCAGCATCCCGGCCAAGAGCACCGGCCCGCCCATCAGCAGGGCCATCCAAATGGCTTCCCGGCCTAAATCGACCACATGTTGGCTGTCCATGCCCACCCTCTTCGACGGCAAATAGGACAAAATACCCTAAAGATTCTGAGAATAACCAAAGGCGTCGCTATTGAGCCGAATCATGCCAACTGCCTCTCCCCCGGTGGGAGAGGCCCTCCACTGTTTCAGGCTACCCGGATGAGAGGAAAAAAGAACGTCGCGGTGAGTTGATTTCCCCTTCACCCTGACCCTCTCCCGGCAGGGGAGAGGGGTAAAGAGTGTCTTCCGTCGGCTAACGTGTTACCAAAAGGCAAATTGGGGGAAGACCGCCTATCCATAGGGCTGAAAACTCTCCAGGAGCATGCCGACCACCAGTCGCCATCCGTCCACCAAAACAAACAGCAGCAGTTTCAACGGCATCGAAATCATCACCGGCGGCAACATCAACATCCCCATGGACACCAATACGCTGGAAACCACCATGTCGATTACCAGAAACGGCAGGTACAACTGGAAGCCGATCAAAAAGGCCGTCTTCAGTTCGCTGAGCATAAAGGCGGGCACAAGCACATGGAGCGGCACCTCCTCGTAACTAGCCGGTTCCAGCTCCTGCCCGGAGTATTTCAAAAACAGATAGACATCCCCCTGATTGCCGGTCCGCTCGATCTGGAGGCTCATAAAACGCCGGATCGGGGCGATCCCTTCGTTCCAGGCTTCCTCCAGCCCGATTTGCCGTTGGCTGTAAGGCGCAATGGCCCGATCGTAGGTCTCCTTCCATACCGGGGCCATGATCAAAAGGGTAACGAAAAGGGCCAGACCGGTAATCACCTGACTCGGCGGCAAATTTTGGACCCCAATCGCCTGCCGCAGCAGGCCTAAGACCACCACAATCCGCACAAAACAGGTGGTCATCAGCAAAATGGCCGGGACCAAGCTCAGAACGGTTAAAAGCAGCAGGATTTGCAGAGCGGCACTGAGTCCTTCCGGACTGGTCCACTGACGTGGCCCGCCGAAAAGCGCTTTGGACCAATCGTCCGAGGCCACGGAGATCGGCCGATTGGCCGGGCTATGCCGCACGGAACTGCCCTCTTGGCTCGAAACGACGGCCCGGTCCGAGGCGGCCGACGACGTTCTCCGGTCCGATCTGGCGAAGTCGGCCGTCTGCCCAAATGCCACCGCAATCAACCCGCCACAGCCAACCAGGAGAACCAAACTGACCAAAAATTGCCCGATCCGCTCCCGAAAACCGCTCCGCCCCCCCCACCGGCCAGACGCTTTCGAAGCGTTGGTTCGGCCCCCCTTCGGGCCGGAAAAATGCTCCGAGAGCCGAACCGGCATCTGGCGCTGGTCCAATGATCGGACCGAGAGGCCAGGGAAGGATTGGCCTTCCGCCGGGGCCGGGCCAGGTCTTGCCGCAGCCTGATCCTCCGGGACCATCTGGCGTGGTTCCCCCAGGTCGATCGGCTGCATCGGAGGGGGGTTTGTCGGAGCCTGATCCTCCGGGGCCTCCGGACCTCGTTCCAGGAGGCCGCTTGGAAACAGTGGCCAGGCAGGTGCTGGAACATTATGCTCCGGGATCCGTTGGGGTTGGTCTTCTGGCCGGCGGAAAGCCCACTTAAACATGGGCAGGCTCCTGGTCGGGCAAGTGTTCTGGCTCAACCGGTTCGGTGGATACGGCCGGGAAGTCGCCGGATCGATGCCGGAGGCCGGCAGCGCTTTTCTGCCGACTCATCTGATCCAGGATTTGACGGAAAGCGCCGGGGATGCTTCCCGGCTGGTTTTGGCGGCATAGAGCCACGATGCGGGCCACCTCATCCGGATGCTCGATTTCGGTAAGTGTGTCCACCCCTTCGGGGCTGACCGAGATCAGGAGTAATTTCGGGCCGAATCGCACTAGGTGCATCTGTTGCTTTCCCAGAAGCGGCGCTCGGCCCAAGACCTCCACCACATCGGAAGGCAGAAGCTGGCTGCTGCGCGGCATGGCCCGCCGAATCGCCCACACCAAAAGCAAAAACACCCCTAAAACCACCGCCAAACTGCTAAGGACGGTGAGCGTGGAGGCCGTCGGATCAAACCGATTCCCGGATACGCCCGAAAGAGGCCGATCTTTCTGCACCGGCCCTAACCGAACGGGTTGCCGGCCGGAAGCCGAGGCAGACTCGCCCCCCGCTTGGCCGGGGTTGCTTGCCGATAAACTTGCCCCTCCGTGGGGAAGGATAGCGTCTGCGAAGCCTCTGGCCGTATCCATGGCGCCGTTTACCGTATCGGGGAAGCCTTTTGCCGTATCGGGCGAGCCGTTTGCAGAAGAAGCGGGAGCAACTTCTCCGGGAGCCTGCGCCAGATGCCGGTCTTTGCCAGAGGGTGCCCTCCTGTCCGGCTGCTGGAACTCCTCACCGCGCCGATCGGCGGTTGGACCCTTGTTCGACGGTGCTGCCGCTAAGGAGGCCGCATCCGCCGGAAGGGACGCAGAGACCTCCGCACTTTCTTTGGCCTTGGGTTCGTTGCTGGGTAGAGTAGGCCAAAATGGCGGCTGGGCCTGAGCTGCCTGGCCCAGCAGGACCAAGACCGCCCCTATCCACCACCACGTCCACCTGTTGGGCATCCTTGCCCTTTCCGATGGTCTAGAAAACGCGGATTTGCTTTAGAACCTTCGCCGATGGGGCCGGAGGAATCTTCGCCTCCTGGCCTCCAACCCACCGCAAAACCAAGTTACTTATTTTCCGGGCCGGCACCGGCCAGCAATTCGGCCACCCGGACACAGAAATTATCATTCAGGACGAGCACTTCGCCTCGGGCGATGAGGCGGTCGTTCACATAGATATCCACCGGGTCACCGGCCAGTTTATCCAACGGGACCACCGAACCCCGCCGAAGCCGAAGCACATCTTCCAAATACATATGGGTCCGGCCGAGTTCGATCCGCAGATCCAATTCGACATCCCGAATCAGGTCCAAGGTGGCTGCTTCCGTGGAAGGCGGGGCACCGGAAAATTCTTCCAATCGGAAAGCAGCGACTCCTGGAGGAGCGGCGTCGGCCGGGGCGTCGATCGAAGCCAAAGCCTGCTGCGCTTGGTGCAAAAGGTATTCCACATCAGCAGGGGCAATGTCCGAATCGGGAATCTGCAGTTCCGGTTTGGTTTCTCGCTCAGGGGCAGGAGGGGGGGATGCGGAAGGAGCAGTTCGACCGGCCTGGGCTAAAAGCCGTTCGATTTCCTCTTGGCTGAGCACTTTTTCTGCATCCTCCCCGGCAGCCGAAGGAGGCGTCTGTGTGGCGGAGGCGGATTTTCCGGCCCCACTGATCAGGGCCTCGATTTCTTTAGGATCTAAAACGGCCTTTTGGGTGCCACCGGCCGCTGCGGCGGGAGAACCTCCCGGGCTGCTTGGCGGCGGCGTGGAAGGCGAATCGCCCGCCGGAGCCGCCTGCGCCGAAGGGCCGGGCTGACCCCTCCCTTTTGTCCCGGCCTGACGAAGAAGTTGTTCAATTTCTTCCTGGGAGAGTTGGTTTTCGTCCGGCATGGGAGTCCATTCCCTTCTAATAGGGGTATTCGGTATGCCCCAAAGCGGTTGTTACTGCTCGACAAAGGAGAAGTCGCTAAAGATCACGGCCTTCAAATACCGTTTGCCGAGTAGAGCGTTAGTTTTCTCTAAAATCTTCCTTTTAATCAAGCCCAAACCTGCATCGGTCAGGTCCGTCAGTTCTGCTGCCCGGAGGATCGCAATGACCTGATCCCGGAAACGATGGATATTGGCCTGGATGGCCTCTTGAAAAGCCTTTTGATCTTCGGTGGCCACGGTACCGTACAGATGGAAGTCGATCCGTAAGGTGGTATTGGAAATGGGCTGGTAGGAGGTAATTGTAAATTCCCCCAAATCGACCTCTACTTGGGGCACTGTGGCTTCCGGGGTCAGGGGTTCCTCCGGGGTGGGGAAAGAGGCAGAGGGGTTATTTTGGGCTGAAGCGGAAGAAGCGCCCGCTAAAGCAGCGGTTTCCCCCTCTCCGGGGAGGAAAAAATACACTAGCAAGCATTCGACGGCAACCACTCCCAGGAGGAAGAGGCCAATCAGGATCTTTTGAAAAGCCCCCCTTTTGGCTGGAATTGCCTGATCAGATTGGGTGGCTACAGTCTCAGGTGCCGGTGTCTGGGACATATAGACCAACTACACAAAATGGAGAAATTAGGATTTCAAGGAAAAATATGCGAGCTAGAAAATGGAAAACCCCGCCAAAAAAAGAAAAGACCCACAAAGAAAAGGTAACGAAAAGAGCTGAGGAATCATTCAGATCCCTCTAAAGTTACTATAGCTTATGAATGCCCCCCGGCGGAAAAAACCGGCGAAAAATCCGGGAGATGAGCGTCTCATCCCGGAAAGGGACTAACAAGTGGGGGAAAGGAGAACTACATCTAATGGGGGGCTATTTGCCAGACTTAGCGGGGGTTTCTGCTGGACTTTCCCCTAAATCTGCCAATTCATTTAACAAGTGGATTTCCACTCGAGAGTTTTCTTGGAGCTTCAGAGGATCTTCCCCCTTTTCGAGGGGTTCGTTGTCTGCCACCACCGTCAAAACCAATCGCTTGGGGTTAATTCCCAGCCGAACCAGAGCCTCCTTGGTCTGGATGCATCGTTCATAGGCTAATTGCCAGTGGTCTTTGAAGGGCGAATCGGCCGGCAGAGGCCGAGAAGTGGTATGCCCTCGGATTTCGATTTTTTGGGGTTTGCCTTGCAAGAAACGGGCGATTTCTTCTAGCCGTTGGAGGTTATCCTGGTCGATTTGGGCGGAGGTTTCCTCGAAGCGGATTCTCCCGCCTAAGGTGCGATCGCCGGTTCGACGAATCTGTTGGACGCGGGCGAAATCGCCCACCGGCGCCCGGATGCGGTCGCCACCGTTCATGGTATCCAGTCGGCGGGCCCGGCCGGTGGCAGCCAGAATGGCCAGCTTCATCGTGGTATTCAACGGAGGCGACGGGCCGGGGATCATACTGGTCTTGGCCCGTTCATAACCGAACTGCCGGCGCAAGGCCTCCAAAATCGCTTGGAACTGCTCTTTATTGCGGATTTCGCTCATGGACGCCAGCAGAATAAAAAAGCACAGAAGCAGCGACATCATGTCGCCGTAGGTAACGACCCATTCGGGTGCCCCTTTTGGGGGTTCTTCGGGTGGGAGAGGCATGGTTCAGGCCGCCTTTCGGAGGTTGCCGCGCTGATTGGGCGGAAGGAATGTGCTGAGCTTTTGCTCAATCACCCGGGGGTTATCCCCCGATTGGATGCTCATGACACCTCGGAGAATAATTTCCATGCCTAACATCTCGTGTTTGCTCAGGCTGGCGAGTTTGTCGGCCATGGGCAAAGCGAACACATTGGCTACAATCGAGCCATAAAACGTGGTGATCAAAGCCACCGCCATGCCGGGGCCGATGGCGTCCGGGTCTTTCATATTGCCTAGCATGATGATCAGCCCGATCAGAGTGCCTAACATCCCAAAGGCAGGTCCATATTTTCCGAAGCGTTCGAAGAGCAGTTTGCCTTTTTGATGGCGGGCGGCCATGGCGGCCATTTCGTTGTTGAGCACTTCCTGAATCACTTCTGGCCGAATGCCATCCACCGCCATTTGAATGCCCAGAACCAAGAAGGGGTCGTGAATTTCTTCCAGTCGGTTTTCCAGGGCCAACAGGCCGTCTCGCCGGGCGGTTTCCGCCAAAGAAACAATCAGGGCGATCAACTTCCGATGGTCTTCCAGACGATTTTTGAAGAGTTTTTTCACCACCCGGAACAGATTGAAGAAGTCGGGCAAAGGGGAAGAAAGCAGGACCGAGGCGAAGGACCCGCCGAGGACCACCATCATGGAAGGGTAATCAATAAATGGGCGGATGCCGCCGGACATCACCATGCTCACCAGCAACACGCCCGCACCGCCAATCAAACCCACGATGGTTCCAATATCCATATGGGTGCCTCCGATCGTCTATCAAGACCGGCTTTGGGGACCTACCGGACAGGGGATCAGGTGTTTGGCCTGTTGATAGGCGACTGCCCGGCGGAGCACTTCGTCCATGGTTTCGGCCACCACCAGACGCTGGCCGGTGGTTAAGGTGATGAAGGTGTCCGGCCGGGCCTCGACGAATTGGATCAAATCCGCATTCAGGACAAAGACCTCACCGTCGAGACGTGTTAATTTGATCATTAAACCAGCCTCCTTACTCCAGACCTGTCGGAAGCTGGGAGAACTCGGCCGTTGGTTGCTCGCTGCCGGTGTTTGGAGAACATTTTTACAATAATCTCCTGAGTTAGATAGCTTCCCTAAAAAACCGATGTATTCCTTGGTGTTCGCTCTGGATGTTCAACCCCATAGGATGGGAAGAGATGTCCAAAGCGGATTTCCATACCTTCTTACCCGATAAGAACGGAGAACTTTTATGGAACGTGGAACCTGGATCATGGGCCGGGGTTTACCGGTGGATTGACAAAAGTTCATCTAACATCTGCTGCGAGGTGCTGATCACTCGGGTGTTACTCCGGTACATGGTGGCGGCCAGGATGAGATCGACCAGGTTGCCGCCGATATCGGTATTCGAGAGTTCCACGGCGCCGGCAATGATCTGGCCCAGACCTTGTTCATTGGGCCGCCCCATGACCGGCAGCCCCGAGTTCACCCCGGCAGCAAAAAGGTTCTGGCCGCGCTGTTCCAGACCGGCTGGGTTGGCAAACCGGGCCAAAATGATTTGCCCTAAATCCCGGGTGACCCCGTTGGAGAAAACGCCCCGGATTCGGCCATCTTCCCCCACAATGAAGCTGGTAAGCACCCCGGGGGCAGAGCCGTCTTGCCGGGAGACGGCAAGAGTACTGTTTTGCACTGCCAGACCGGACAGTTGACTAAAATCCAAATTAAACTCCAAGGGCGACCGGGAAGCCACGTCACGCCGCTCGATCGAAACGGTCGAATTGGTGGCCGAAACAAAGTTCCCCTCCCCGTCGAAGGTAATCAATCCGGTGCCGACAGCGATGTTGACGCCGTTAAGCGGCTGGTTGTCCGGAGAATCGGCATACCAACGATAGACCGTCGTGGTGCTGGTCCGTTCCACCAGGGTGGCGGTAATCCGTACACTGATTGGGATACCCAAGGAGTCGTAGGCGATGAAGTCCGCCACAGCACTTTCTCCCTTGCCCGACTGAACCGTAAAAAACGGCAGGTTCACCGTGGATGCGATACCTCCTACTGCCAATTGGATGCCGGACAGACCGATGCTCACGGCATTGGCCGTGCCGGTATTGCTCACAATCCGGATTCGGCCGTTTCGGATGGAAGCGCCGGGACTTTCGCCGGTAACCGAGTCCGAGGGGATGGGATTATCTGGATCGGGACCGGGCGGACGTTGGATGCCCAGCGCCTGTTCCATAAAGGTAAGCAGCTCCTGGACGGTGGTCTTGTTGGTGATGGTGAGCTGTTTGGTGGCCAGGGATCGGCCGCCTTTCCGCCCGGTAAAGAGCAAGGTGCCTTCCTGAAACACATGGAGATAGTTCGGCCCATCCCGTCGGAGGACGTTCACCAGAAGGGTATTGTAGCCGATGCGGGGCCCGTCGAGGTCGATGGTGGGATTATTTTTAATCTCTTCATCGGTGAAATGGTCGGTCCAGCCGCCGGAGATGCTCGGTGTGTCGATCCAATCCACAAAATGGAAGGAGTTTTCGTCGTCTGCCAGGTTGCGGTAAATCCGCACGTAGGACCACTCACCCGCTGGGACCGGGATGTTGGAGATTTGAATCCGGCCATTGACGACGTTGACCGGGCCGAGCAGCTTGGTAGGACGGCTCTCTTCGCCTGCCGGCGGCGGCCCCGGTTGCTGGGCAAAGGTAATGTAGTAGCTGTAGTTGCCTGTTAGGACTGTTTCGTTCAGTTTATCCCCCGGCACCTCCGTGCCGTCGTCGGTCCAGGTGGTAGTAACATTGTCGGTAATTTCATGAATCAACCGGAACGGCCCATACTGGCCTGACAACGGGTCATAGTCGGCCCGATAGATCCGGCGTGTCTGGTATGTGCCCGTAGGATCGATGGGGATATTATCGATGGTAATTTGGGAATAAAGTCCTTCCATGTTGATTTCGACACTGGCTGGCGAAGGGGTGCTTTCGGTCGCAAAATCCGAGCCGATCGGCCCATTGGCAAACACCACTCGGTATCGGTACCTGGCGTTTGGGTCCAGGCTGCCGCCCACATCCCGTGTAAAATCTCCCGGCCCCATAATGGTAGGCACAGGAGAAAATTGGGCTTTTGTACCGGCCGCATCGGCATCCGGAGCGGTCCGGGCCGCATCGCCAAGGATCTGGGTTTGGATGATTTCGGAGGTATCGGCCAGATCGCCAGTGGGGGAAAGGGTCCCTTCCAGATAGACGTTTTGCGTCGGTTCTGCCACCGCTGCTGCACCCAGCGGAATGGTCAGGGGCTGCAACACCGTCGATTGGATCTCAAACTGGTCGTCCACCGTATAACCCAGAAGCCGGTTCCCAGTGATCGTCACCAATTGACTCTCGGCATTCAGCTTGAAAATTCCGTTCCTAGTATAAAGATTTTCTCCGCTGGTCGCCTGAACGATGAAGAACCCCTGGCCCTGGATGGCTAAATCCGTCGGACTGGAACTGATTTCAATGGTGCCTTGGGAAAAATCTGGGGTAATGCTGGCCACCATCGTGCCCAGACCGATCTGCCGAGGATTGGCTCCGCCGGAAGTGGTCGTCGGGGCAGCACCCAGGCTGCGGGTCTGCAAAAACTGGGTCGCAAAAGCCGCCTGGGAGGCTTTAAACCCAACCGTATTCGTATTGGCCAGGTTGTTGCCCACCACGTCGATGGTGGTTTCCGCCGCCGTCAAACCGGTCAAGGCGGTACTTAATGCCGATGCAAGTCCCATGGACGTTCCTCCTTACACAAAACTGCCGACAAGATGCTCGTTGATCTAGTTTCCCCCGAACAAACGAATCTGTCTTCTGGTCTCCACTTTCACAAAACCGGATGCCTGGGTTCTCTAACCTGCCCAGATTGAAGAAGTTGCGATTCGCTGGTCTCGAAATTGCTTCTCATAACTTCCTGCGGTATAAGAAGTGAGAACTTTTGGGAAAATATATTTTTGTTTATGTATTGCGGAATCGCTCCAGGCCCCCCCTCTGCGTGGCGGACCGTTACTGCTTCGGAACGGCGACTTCGGTAATATTCTTCAATCGGATGACTTCGGAGCCGATGTGAAGCTGGGCATCGCCGTCGGCGAAGCTGACCCGTTCCACCGTGCCGGTGATGGTCTTGCCCGATTCGGCCAGCCCTTGGACCGTCTTGCCCAACAAGCTCATCGCACTGGCCACGTTCTGCGTCATTCCTAATGCCTCAAAGGCGTCCACCAGTTTCATATTGGCTTGCAGTTGATAAATCTGGTTCAACTGCTGAACCATTTCGCTGTTGTTCATCGGATTGAGCGGATCTTGATGTTGGAGCTCGGCAATCAGCAGTTTCAAAAACGTCTCCGGCTCCATCTTCTTGAAAAGGAGTTTGGTGGTGTCGGAATTGTTTTGGGTGGAAGAACGGGAAACGGTCGATACCGAGCTGGGAGAACCGACGCTCATCGTTGGATCCTTTCGGACAAGTTAGATCACGACGTTCAGTTTGGAACTTTCCGAAGTGGCCGCTGGATTTCCCCTGGTAGGCAGCACTCCGGCATTGGTGTTTCGGGGCCGATGGTTCGCAGGCCCAAAGGCAAGGCCCTGCTGTTCCGGGGTGGAACTGCCCGGCTGTTGGGAATGGGAACCGGAAAACTCCTGGCCGATTTCCACCTCGAATTGTTCAATCCGGATGTCTTGCTGAGCCAGTCGTTCTCGGAGCATCGGCAGATGTTCCAGGAGGGTGGTTCGGGCTGCCTGGTTTTCCACTTCCATCCTGGCCCGGAGGGCGCCATCCCGGACCAGAAGTTCCACCCGGAGGGAACCGAGCTCTGGCGGATGCAACCGAAGCCGGATGCTCCCCCCGCCATCCCGCAGCGTCTGAAAGGCCCGGGCGACGCGCTGGATAAACCGGACCCGCTGTACATTTGCCTCCTGCGAGGAGCCTTCAGGCCCCCGGCTCCCTGAGGAGGAATCGGCTGAAGACACACCCCGGCCCTGGGAAGCACCGGAAGAAGCTGCGCCCGTCTGTGTGCCGGCAACGGTTGCCCTGCCCGATCCCTCGGCCTGTGCGGCTTGGATCGGTTCGGTGGCACTGGCCGCAGAATGGCCGCCGCCAGAACCGGCCGGTTCCACCGTGAAGACTCCCGATAAAATCGCATTGCCTGACTCTGCTTCGGACCCAGGGGCAGTCTGAAGGCCGGCTATGTTTTTCGCCCCGGTAGCGTCCAACCGCTCCGCCCCTGCTAAACCGGCCGGTTGCTCCTTTTCCTGAGACACCGGATTGGCCGGAAATGTTTCAGAAACTCCGGCAACTGCTCCCTGTCCGCTCCAAGCCGGTACCGCTATAGATGCCGGTGCTTTTTCTTCTTTTTTGGGGGAGATTAGTTGTTCCGTGTCCTCCGGCAATATCTCCGAAAGCGGCGTAGGAGCCGGATCGGTTCCCTCCGAGTGTTGCCCGCCGATGGACTCCTCTGCCGAAATCGGTTCCGCAGAAACGGGCACCACCTGCTGGGCTGTTGAAGGACTTCCGGTATCGGTCTGGGGGTTTGGGGCTGTGCCTATCGGCGATGAACTCGGGCAGGAGCTTTGTGGGGGACTTTGTTCCTCCGGGCGGGAGGAGTGTTCCGTTTCGGCTCCTCTGGGAGAAGTTGTTTCTTCGGATGGGGCCGGGACAGCCGAAGGCGCTGGACCTGGCTTCTGCTTGGTTTGGGCGGGATGGGTTTGCAATTTTTCATTCCGGCCTGGTGCATCGAGTACTTCCGGTGGTGGGGCAGGAGTGGCCGGTCCGATGGGGAGGGTCTTTTTGATCATCGGCAACCCGCCCCGAACTTCCTCGTCCCCGGAAACGTTACTGCTTTGGCTGGCCAGCTTCAGTTGCTCCTCAAAAAGCCCGCTCCGGAGCATCTCCAGGTTCAGTCCTGCCGAACCGTGCCTGTCAAAAAATCTTAAGATTTCCAAGCTGCTCAAAGCGGTCATGCCTCTTCTCCTCCGGATGTTTCCGACCGAGTCTCCGATGGCAGGGAGATTTCCGTTTACCTCTCGCTAGGTGTGCCGACGTTCTTGTAACTGGAGTGTTTTGATTTCTCGGAACATTTTAGCCGAATGAAGGGTACCAGGTGTCGTTCCTGCGAAAGCAGGAATCCAGGCTGTTTTGTGCCTGCTCCTGTGTTCCTGCTGGGCAAGCAAGAACTTTGGGATACCTTCTGGATTCCCGCTTTCGCGGGAAGGACGCCCGGACATTAGTTTGACTGTATCCACCCGGCCAGGCCCCTCCAACTTCTAGGGGGTAAAAGTCGGCCCGAACCTTACTGATTGTGGTAATGACTTCCAGGGAATGTGGCAATGACTTCCAGGGGATGTGGTAATTAGTTCCAGGGAATGTGGTGATTACTTCCAGGGAATACAGTCCACTTAGCCCACGAGGGGGTTGCTTCATTCGGCTCCCTTGTTACTGCACGTGATGTGTTGGTTTATTTTTGGTTTATTTATGGTGTGGGTGGGCCGGAGGGGAGTTGTTTTTGGGTTTGTTCGGCCAAACCGGCCACGGGCGCTCCTTGCCGGAGCCGGCGCAGGACCTCGGCCAACTTGGCCGTCTCCTCCGGCGTTTTAAACTCGTTGAGGATTTTCGCGCGTTTGCTTTCTTGCATTTCGCTCAACAGGGATACGACCTGATCGGTTTGATTTTCCTGGAGCATGCGGAGGATTTGTTCCTTGGCTTGGGCGGGTTTGAGGCGTTGCAAGATGGCAGCGGTTTGGCTGGTGCCTTCGCTTTCGGCCTGCTGGCGAAGGGCGGCCAATTTGGTCTCAAACTCGGCCCGTTGGGTTTCATATCGGCGTTTTTCCTCGGCCAGTAGCTGCTGGTGCGATTGGATCTGTTCCTGAAGGGTTTTGAGCATTTGCTCTCGGAGTTCGATATGGCGCAGATGCACAGCCCGCTGCTGGGCGATTTGCTCCAAAGAAACGTATTCCTGCAAGGGGGGCGTGGGTTCAGCCGGTTTGGCTGCCGGTTTGGTTTCGATGCCATGATACACGGCCAGCATCTGGATCAGTTTTTGCCGGGTGAGTTTGCCCTTGGCAAAAGCCCATCCCAGCAGGAGGACCTCGCTCAGGCAGGTCCCGACACAGAGACAGATCATCAGGATCATTCCCATCCGCAGCAGCCGACCGATCATACCTGGCTCTCCTCAGGGGGCGCCAGGAATATTTGTCCATCGTTCGACGCGTTCCCCCTCACCACCTGGCGCACGCCTACCTCATCCAGATGCTGGACTTCCTGGTGCCATTGCCGACGGCGGTACCGATCAGCCTGTTTGGCCTCCAGCCGCTCCAAGATCCGTACCTCCCGGTCGGCCTGGGCCAGGGCTTCCCGTCGGCGGTTGATTTCCCCAGCAAGCAGGCCCCGATGGTGCTCCAAGATGCGTTTTTGTCCCTCCAGCAGGAGGCTATGCAAATGGGCCTGAGTGAGCCGATCCACATCCACCGGTCCAGGCCCCGAGGCCGCTCGGCATTCTTCCACTATACTTGCCATGGCCCGGTCCAGGGCCGCTATTTGCTCTTCCAACAGGGCGTCCGCCTGGAGTGCCTCGCCCAGTTCCGCCCGACGCTGGTCTCGCACCGCCTCTCGAAGTTTCTTCAGTGTTGCTAGTCGAAATTTGAATCCGTTCATGGGAGGCTAATCATTTCAAATCAATCGAGATCGCTGGTTTGGGGACCATCGGAAGGCCCCATCGGCGCCAGTGGCGTCTGCTCCGCTTCATGGCCGATTCGGAGCAGATTACCCCGGCGTTGGGCCGGGGCGGGGGCCGACGGTTCGCCCCGTTCCGGCACTGCTGCCTGGCGGGTTGGCGACGGTGCCGGCTGGCTTTTTACTCTGACGCATCTCCGCCGCCCGAGCCGCCAATTCCAACAATTGTTTCCGTCCTTCCTCAAAGTCGCTCCGCTCCTCCCTCCCCTGCCGGAGCAACCGATGGATGTCTTCCCGAAGGTCCATGGCCGTATCCACTGTCGGGTTACTGCCTCTTCGGTAGGCGCCAATGTGGATCAGGTCTTCTTGGTCTCGGTAGGCGGCCAGCAGTTCGCGGAGAGTGAGGGCCGCCTCCCAATGCGGGCGGCTAACCACTTCGGGCATGAGTCGGCTCAGACTTTCCAGCACATCTACGGCCGGATAATGGCCTCGGCTGGCCAGGGCCCGGGAAAGCCAAATATGCCCGTCCAAAAGGCCCCGCATGGCGTCGGCTATCGGTTCGGTCGGATCGTCCGCTTCCACCAGCACCGAATAGAATGCGGTGATGCTGCCGGAAGGCGATCGGCCGGTCCGTTCCACCAACCGGGGCAACAGGGCAAAGACCGAAGGGGTGTAACCTCGGGTGGTGGGCGGTTCTCCGGCAGCCAGCCCAATTTCTCGCTGCGCCATGGCAAACCGGGTGATCGAATCCACTAACAGCAAGACATCGGCCCCCTGATCTCGGAAGTATTCGGCCACGGTGGTGGCGGTGGAGGCCGCCTGCACCCGCACCACGGCCGGTTCATTGCTGGTGGCTACCACGACCACACTTTTGGCTAACCCCTGCGGCCCCAGGTCTCGTTCGATGAACTCTCGTACCTCGCGGCCCCGTTCGCCGATCAGGGCGATGACGATCACATCGGCGGTGCTGAACCGGGCCATCATGCCCAGCAGGATACTTTTGCCCACTCCTGGGCCGGAAAAGATGCCCATCCGTTGGCCCCGGCCGCAGGTAAGCATCGTGTCGATGGCCCGGATGCCGGTCGGCAGGGGCGTATCGATTCTAGGTCGGCTGCACGGTTCCGGCGGTCTGCGCTCGAACGGCGCCCGATCCGGGAGCATCGGCTGCGGTTTGCCGTCGATGGCCTCTCCGTGGGCATTGATCACCCGGCCCAGGAGTTCCCGGCCCACCCGCAGCCACCGGCTTGTCCGAACCAACCGCACCCGGTTGCCCCGCCGCACCCCGCTCAGTCGGCTTAACGGATAGAGCAAGGTCAGGTGGTCCCGGAAGCCGATCACCTCGGCCAAAAGGGACGGACCGGCCTGACGCTCAATCTCCGCCAATGCGCCGACCGGAGCGGGAAAATCCGCCGCCGCTGCCGTCATCCCCACCGTCCGCACCACACTGCCTTCCAAGGCCGTCGGCAAGATTTGCTCTAACAGTTCCCCGGTGTCCATCCTCGTGGCTTCCTGATAGGAATCGGCTGCCTTTGGCACTAGCTTTGCCTGGGAGAGCGGA
>Ga0209017_10000719_pt1 | contig 30499 bp, 26 predicted proteins | sample YNPBryunderm2012_FD_185812 | JGI IMG/M metagenome (GOLD analysis project Ga0209017, IMG submission 185812) | Anoxygenic and chlorotrophic microbial mat microbial communities from Yellowstone National Park, USA - YNP Bryant MS undermat 2012... ...
CAACATTGGGCGGCAGGAAGGTTCGCAGATCATTCAACTGTTCGGGCGGGGTGTGCGGCTGAAAGGCAAAGACCTGAGTCTCAAGCGCAGCGCCGCGCTGCCTGGCGGCCATCCCAAACACCTGCGCTTACTGGAAACGCTGAACATCTTTGCCGTGCGCGCCAATTACATGGCGCAATTCCGCGATTATCTCGAACGTGAGGGCGTGGAAGTCGAACCACCGATCGAATTGCCCCTGTTCGTGTGGGCCAACGAGCAATTTTTGCAGCGTGGCCTGGTCGTGCCGCGTCCGCCGGAAGGGCGCGACTTTGCCGCCGAAGCCACCCTGCTCTTGAAGCCCGACCCCGATCTGTCGGTGCAGGTGGATGTATCCGTCCATGTGCAGGCCCTGGAAAGCACCAGAGCCGGATTGCAGGCAGCCACAGTGCAGTCGGCCCAAGCGGCGCGTCCCATCCCGCCGGAGAGTCTGGCTTTCATAGACTGGCAGCAAGCCTATCTCGACCTGCTGGCGTACAAAGAGCGCAAGGGGCTGAAAAATCTGCTCATCCTGCCTGAAACGCCGCGCCAGATTATCGCTCAAGTGCCTTGCACGCTTATCGCGGAGGATTCCGTCCTCCGCCCGCAAACCTGGGCTGACCGCACCCGCCTCCAGGAAGCGGTAACCCGGCTCCTGTGCCGTTACCTGGACAAGTTTTATCAAACGCGTCGCGAGCAATGGGACGAAGCGACAATCATCTACCGTCCGTTGAGCAAAGAGGATCCCAATCTGAACTTCCGCCCGCAAGGCGTAAGCGAAGCAAAAGCTGCCTATGTGGTCCGCGTGCCGCGTTCGGACCAACACTTGATCAAGGCAGTGCAGAAATTACTCGCCGAACAAGAACGACTTTATCAGCAGGAGAATGCCGGCCTGCCGCGCATTCACTTCGACCGCCATTTGTATCAACCGCTTCTGGTAGCCATGCCGGACAAAGCCCAGATAGTCCCGCCCGGATTGCAAGAAAGCGAAGCCCGCTTTGTACGCGACCTGCGTGACTACTGGAATGCCGAAAAGGATAACGCCCTGGCAGGTAAAGAAGTGTTCCTCCTTCGCAATCAAAGCCGCGGCTATGGCATTGGTTTCTTTGAAGAACGCGGCTTTTACCCTGATTTCATCCTGTGGGTAGTGGGCCAAAGCAATCAGCGGATTATCTTCATCGAGCCGCACGGAATGCTCCACGCAAGAGCCTACACTCATGATGAAAAAGCCCGCCTGCATGAGCGCCTGCCGGCCCTGGCGCAGGAAATTGCTCAACGTAGCCATCGCCAAGACATTACAATTACATTGGATGCGTTCATCATCTCCGCGACGCCTTATAACGAGCTTCATAAGTACTATGACGACGGCAAATGGGATCGGGCAAAGTTTACCGAAAAGCACATCCTTTTCCAGGAACGCAATGGGGAATACGACTACATTAAGATTCTGCTGGAGAAGGTAACCCGCGAAGAGGGGGATCGCATCCAATAGAAGGAAGCGTCGGAAGACTGAATTAAGTTCCTGCCGGAGGAGGCAGGGCTTATCAATTCTCCAACATTGTGGTAGAAAGAGGGGCTGAACTCGGATCGGAGGTGGAAGCGATGAGAGACGAGCAAAATAACGGGAACGGGTTGCACGCCTCTCTGCAGGAGATACCGGATCCCCGTCGCCGTCAGGGGCGTACACTTCTTGGACAAGCGACATAGCACAATCGGATGACGGCAGAGAAATTGTTTCAGAAGTGTTGATGAAACCATAGACCATAAAAATTCGTGATCTGGCTGATTGTTCATTTGCTAGCCCTCAGCCCTGTCTCTACAGATTTGTGAATATTCCTGCTCCTGCTATTGAAATTCACCCTGACTGGCAGCTCTACCTTCAACAACATCGAAGCGTTCTAACTAAGTTTTGCCTGCGTCATTTGACCAATTATTTGCAGAAGAATAATCCCAATGTCCCGAGTATTGCTGAAAAACTCTTTGAATCACAGACAAAAGACTCTCTCCCAGGACACTTGTCTTAAAAAATTTGTCTATAAGAAGAATTTCGCCTACATTTACTCCGGTCAGTTACTCCAGAAAGACAGTGTTTCGCCCAGCTACTTGCTCCCGTGATGTTTTGTGGCACACAATTTACTCTGGAATATCATTCCCACACCCAAAGAAGCGAATTTTCAGAAAAGCGATAACCTGCCCGACCCTTTCTACATTATGGACTTTTTGAGTCGTTGGAAGATTACGCCGTACACCAGACCATCGACAGCTTTCAGTAAATACTGCGTGCGCTAACAAGGTATGTAATCGTTTATACACCGATGTGAGGTGGTTGAGACAGGATACACCCTTGTTCAACCGTGTCAGGCGCAATTCTTACCTACCTAACGAAGACGGAAACTCACGCACTTACAGAAATCGTCAGGCACTATTGCAGCATCCGTTGGCAACATTACCCACCCTCCCCTCATTGTCCTCACTACTACCGTGGTACAATAGCAACGCCGGGTGGACTGAAGTGTTTATAGATGCTCTTGGCGAGTGAGTTCGTGCCTGCTCACCTGGAGCAACAGTGATGTGAAGGAGCTTGCATGGCAGTGGTAGCATCCGTAGTTGACAATCGTCGGGAACAGATCGGTTGGTACTTCTACGATTGGGCGAATTCAGCATTTTCGACCACAGTTGTAACTGTCTTCTTAGGGCCATACCTGACCTCAATTGCCCGCAATGCGGCTGATGCGAATGGATTTGTCTACCCCTTTGGGATTCCGGTGGCAGCCGGATCGTTCTTCCCCTATGTTGTGTCGCTCTCGGTTTTGTTACAGGTCTTTTTTCTCCCTATTCTCGGCGCTATCGCCGATTATTCCAACGCCCGTAAGCAAATGCTGGCTATCTTTGCTTACACAGGTGCGTTTGCGACAATGGGCCTCTACTTTCTCGAGGGTACAAACTATTTGTTAGGTGGAATCTTGTTTCTGATTGCCAATCTCACCTTCGGCGCCTCGATTGTCTTTTACAATGCCTTCTTGCCAGATATTGCCAGCGCTGAACGGCGTGACGCGGTTTCTTCGCAGGGATGGGCCCTTGGGTATCTCGGTGGTGGGTTACTACTTGCCGCCAATCTGGTCTTCTTCCTCAATGCCGAGTCGTTTGGCGTAGAGAGTGCGATGGCAGTACGCATCAGTCTGGTGTCGGCAGGGATGTGGTGGGCGATCTTTACCCTGATTCCGATGTGGACACTTCAGAATCGGGGTGCGGTTCGCCAGTTGCCGCCAGGCGAAAACTATTTGACAGTCGGTTTTCGTCAGTTGGCACATACCTTTCGCCAGATGCGCGGTTATCCACAGACGTTGCTATTTCTGGCTGCCTATCTGCTCTACAACGACGGTATTCAGGCTGTTATTGCCCTGGCCGCTCAGTTTGGCGCCGAAGAACTCGGCATTGGGGAGTCTACCCGTATTGCCACCATCTTGATGGTACAGTTTGTAGCCTTTGTTGGTGCGTTGATCTTCGGTGCCCTGGCGTCTCGCCTCGGCTCGAAGCGTGTGCTGTTGGGTAGTTTGGTGATCTGGACGCTGGTGGTCAGTTATGCTTACGTTATGCCAGCTAATAACGAAGCACAGTTCGTTGCCCTGGGTGCGGCAATCGCACTCGTATTGGGGGGAAGCCAGGCGATCAGCCGTTCGCTCTTCTCATTGATGATCCCAAAAGGCCAGGAAGCAGAGTACTTTAGCCTGTACGAGGTTGGCGAGCGTGGTACAAGCTGGCTGGCACCATTTTTGTTCGGGATAGCGTACCAACTTACTGGGAGCTATCGCATCGCGATTGTGTCGCTAATCATCTTCTTCATCAGTGGGTTTCTCCTGCTGTTGTTCGTCAATGTGCGAAAAGCAGCAGCCGAAGCCGGGAATGAAGCGCCAGCGCACGTATGAGGCATTGCCAGGGGCAACCTCTTGGGTTGCCCCTATGATTGTGAGCGACGACGAGTATTTTTACGACCACGTTGGACCATGATCTGCCACGCTTTGTCTGGGTCTATCGTTGTCCGCAATTGTTGATCACTGATCCGGTAGGCCTGTCGTTCGTTGAGTTCGGCAATCTCACGGAGATGCTCTTCATCTTCTGGTGAAATGTTCACCTGCTCGCGCCAATACCGCCAGGCGGCAAATCCGATCAGTCCGAGAAGAACGGTCGTGACGACCGCAATCAGGATTCCACCGATCTGTTCCATAGGGCACCTCTCAGCATGTCGGTCTTGCGGTTTGCCGAATCATGGCCAGAAGCTGATGACGGGTGAAGGGTTTACTCAACACCGGAAATGGTGGTGCGTTGCCGTTTGGCATGATATGTTGCATGTATCCTGACATTAAGAGCACCCGTATCTGCGGGAAAGACGCCTGAAGATGATGGGCTAGTGTGATCCCATCACCGTGCGGTAATACGACATCGGTTATCAACACATGGACTTCGTGTTGTTGCGCAATGGCTATTGCCTCCTGCGCATTAGTTGCTTCTATAACAGTATACCCATGTTCGCGGAGCAGACGAGCTGCCATCTGTCGTACTCCAGGTTCATCTTCAACCAGTAAGATCGTTTCACGATCAATGTTCTCACACGGGTTCTCACTGTCAATTACGTCAGTATTGACATCTATACTATCGGCAGACACTACCGGTAGGGCAACGGTAAAGCAACTTCCAACACCTGGCTGACTATCAACGTTGAAAAAACCTCCGTGCTGGGTCACAATACCACTACAAATAGCTAATCCCAGCCCACTTCCCTTACCCATCGGTTTGGTCGTGAAGTATGGTTCAAAAATATGTTCGCGAATGGATTCATCGATGCCAGTGCCGGTATCACATACTGATAGTAAAACATATCGGCCAGCCTGAGCCTGACTGAGTGGCGGAATATCATCAGCAGAGATATACTGATTGGTCGTGCGAATCGTTAATTGACCGCCATCTGGCATTGCATCACGGGCATTCACTACCAGATTAATCAGTACCTGCTCAAACTGGTTCGGATCAATCTTTACCTTTTCTACTGCATCACTCAATTCGAGTTGTAAATCAATGTGTTCGCCTATCAGACGCTTCATCATGCTCATCGTGTTACGAATCTGGCGATTGATGTCGATCACTTGCGGTTGACCTGGCTGGCGGCGGGCAAACGTCAATAGTTGCCGTATCAGCTCACTGGCCCGAACTGTACTCTGTCGTATCGATTCAAGTTCGGGATAGATTGGGTGATCGGGGGTTATTTCTAACAAAGCTAACTCTACATTGCCGGTAATGACGGTCAGAAGATTATTGAAATCGTGAGCGATCCCACCGGCCAATTGACCGATAGCCTCCATCTTTTGTGCCTGAAGCAATTGGGCCTGCAATCTTGCCTGTTCACGCTCGGCCTGTTGACGTTCGGCAATTTCACGCTGAGCAGCAGCGTACAGTTTGGAATTGTCGAGGATCAGTGCAGCCAGTTGGCATAACAACATCGCAAATTGAATCTCCTCCGTCGTGAAGGGCGAGCTGTATTGATTGCGGGCCACACCCAGAACACCCAAACATACATCTTCAACGATGATCGGAATGGTCATTGCTGGTCCAAAATGGAACGACTCATACGCAGATGAGCGTTCCGGCCACTCAGCGTAATTGAGAACGATAGCCGGTTCGCGGGTATGATATGCACGCCATGACAAGACAGCAGTAGAAGGAGTTTCACGACGTGATGTCCATGCCGATGACGGAGGTGTACATGCATGGATGACGAGCGTTTGCTCATCCTCAACTAACAGGAACTCGGCGTAGCTCACTTTGAGCAACTTGTAAGCGCTATCGGTAATTGCCTGCAAGAGGTCATCTATCTCACGGCAGTGTAGCCAATCGAGGGTAAGTCGGTGAAGGGCAGCGAGTTGATCTCGTTGGCGACGGACGCTCTCTTCTGCCCGCCGAATATCGGTAATATCAACTTCCATACGGACAATATCGCTGACCTGCCCTTGAAAGAAGAGTGGGAACATCGCTGAATACATCCAACGATCGTCACCGATTTTGGTACACATCTGCCAGGTTCGTGGGGGCAGAGCATGACCGCTTCGCCAAATCTGTTCAATGTGATGTTCAAATTCCCTTGCTTCCTGTCCGGTCAGGATCAACTCTTGTAAACGGCGACCACATGCTTCGGCTGCTGTGTAGCCGTAAAATTGCTCACATACCCGATTCCATTCCAGTATCACACCGTGACGATCAAGACGTTGGATAGCAACCAGCGGTGTCTGCTCGATAATATCGGCAAAGCGACGGAGAGCCTCTTGCAGGCTTTGCTCGGCTTTCTTACGAGCCGTGGTCTCGCGAAACAGCAACACATAACCACTCGGCTTCCCTTGATACCCTTCGATAGGGTTGATCGTCACATCGAAGAACCGATCAGGTTGGTAAGGATAACCGAGTTCGACCCGTACTGGCTCGTCTAAACCGACTGCTTTTAGTAACGATGGCCATTTGAGGGCAGTTTCCAGACGATTATTGATTGCCATTGCAGAACCGAAAAGTTGTTGGGCAGCAGGATTCAGATCAACGATTCGCCATTGTTCGTTGATAACGACCATCGCGTCAGACATGACCTCGATGAGACGGTTGCGGGCAATGGGAGTCAGGTTCAAAAACCGATGTTGGTATAGTCCGAACAAGATGAAGGGTGCCGAGAGAAGAAGTGAAATCGGTGTGAGATCGACACCCAGGTAAGGAGTCCGACTGAGGTATATCCAATTCGAGAGAAATGGAAAGACGAATCCAATGCCCAGTAATAACATCTGACGCCGGAAAAGCGGTGAAGCGTGCCAAAACGCGCCGGCAATCAGAGCCAGACCACTGGTCAGGCATAAGTATGAGTAGCCGATATGAAACCAGTACCAGTATCCAGGCACCACTTCGAGTTGCGGTGGTATGTCAGCATTCAACCTTACCTCGTTGTAAAAGAGATGGTGCCAGGAGTTGGTGAGAACAACTCCCAGCATCAGGACAGGGACGAAAAACAGCAACCAGCGTGCCCGTGAATGACTCCAAGGTTGTACATCAAGATAGGTAAAGGCAAATAAGAGCCAGCTTGGCGGTAGAAAGACGATGCCAAATTGTTGGGCTATGCGCCAAAACAGTTTCTGTTCCAGTGTCGCTGATGCTAATTCCAACCCATCAGCACCTGCCCAAACAGTAATCGCAGCCAGCATCAGCAGAAATGCCATCCCTCCTGGTCTGGTACGACGTGGCCAGAGATACGCAAATACGCTCACTGCCGCTACGCAGACGATGCCGAGCAGAAAGATTGTTATATTGCGATCGAACACCATTCTTTTGCCTCCGGTGCATCGGACGAGATTGGCGCCAAAAAGATTACGCACCCTTGTGTTACCTACATTGTAGCCGGAAATAGCCTGCGTGGGTTAGTTAATTTGACAGAAAGATTGCTCTCGGTCATAATATTACCAATTCCTGGGTTTCTAATAAATAGAACTGCGATGAGGCGTCTATGGCTCCGATTTGGAGTTTACGAGAGTTTTTAGTCCGTAAGCGGCAGGCGCTGGCTGCGTTTCGTGATCGGTTACGGGATCAGCAAGTGACACCGGTCAGGTTGAGCGCCGCTGTTACAGTTGCAGCAGGCACAGGTTTACGTCCGGTGCGGATACGCGATCATACGGTGTTGAGTGATTCGGGGCCAGCCCTCGGTGGTTATGATCTTGGTCCAAATGCGCCTGAGCTATTGCTGGCAGCAATGGCCAGTTGCATTGCGCATTCTGCGCTAGCAATTGCCGCTGATCGTGAACTGGCAATCGATGATTTACAGGTTGAAGTTAGTGGTCAGATCGATTATCGCGGTGCGCTGGCCGTCAGCATCGATGTGCCGGTGGCGCCCACCGATCTGCAATATACGATCCGGTATCGCGGCGATGTCAGTGATGCCGAGATGAAGGCACTTCAATCCGATCTCGAACGCCTTTGTCCGGTCTTGCTGGCAGTGTTGCAACCACAATCACTCAACGGACAGGTAGAGCGGATTGAGGCTTGAAGCTCTGGGAGCGATGGTCAGAAGAGGCGATCGCATTCTCTGCCCGATGCCCCTCTCGGTAAGTATTGGTTGCAAAAGGTGGATTGAAAACTCGCTTCTGCTGATACGTTGACGGTGTGATTTGCAGAAAGTATCTGAAAAGGAGAGGTTGTATGTGTCCACCGCGCTTCATCGAGTCGATCCAGTCACCCGAAATCAGTCGGCGCAGTCTCCTCAAATTTGGCTTGGGTGCAGCGGTTGCAGCCGTGGCTGCACCGTTTACTGCTGAAGCAGCCACCAGTACGCGGGTAAGTTTTCGGAATGTTGCCGATCTGACCCATTTGTTAGGAACCCAATTTCCTCTCTTCCCCGGTGCGGCGCCGTTTCAGATTACACCGGTGGTCTTCCACGACCGCGACGGCTATTACGGCAGCATCTTGAATTATTGGGAGCATTCGGGCACCCACATGGATGCGCCGGTGCACTTTGCACCCAACGGCCTCTTTGTCGATCAAATTCCGGTGCGATCACTGGTCGTCCCGGCGGTCGTGATCAACATTACCGAACGCGCTGCACGTGATCCCGATACGGTGGTTACTCCAGATGATATTCGGGCCTGGGAGCGACGGTACGGTCGCATTCCCAATAATGCAGCAGTACTGATGGCCAGTGGTTGGGGCGCACGCGCTCATTCGGTAGAGCTGTTCCGCAATACCGATTCGAGTGGGGTGATGCATTTTCCCGGTTTTGGGAAGGATGCAATTGATTTTCTGCTTACCGAGCGTAACATCAGCGGAATTGGGGTTGATACGCTAAGCCTTGACCATGGCCCATCAACGACGTTTGCCGTCCACTATACGTTGTTGCCAACCAATCGCTGGGGATTAGAGAATCTGGCGAACCTGGAATCTATTCCGCCCAGTGGAGCAACGTTGGTAGTTGGTGCGCCGAAGATTGCCGCCGGTTCTGGTGGGCCAAGCCGGGTGTTTGCGTTGTGGTGATGTGCAAAGAGGGGGCGGGTCAGGAACCCGCCCCTATACAATGCCCTCAGCACGGAAGCGGCGAATCTGTTCGGCAGAATAACCAAATTCTGCTAGCACAGCCTCTGTGTCAGCGCCAAGCGCAGGTGGTGCCGAGCGAATGGTCGCAGGTGTGGCACTGAAGACAGGCACCGGGCCAACCATCCGTATCCCATCAATCTGCCGTACCATTGCTCTGGCTTGGGCCTGGCGACTATGAAGCGCGGTAGGGATGTCGTTGACCGGCCCGCACGGCACGTCAGCAGCATGCAACTTTTCTACCCAAACCGCAACCGGTTCACGGGCAATGATCTCGGCAATAGCTGCGATTAAACGTTCACGATTGATGACCCGGGCCGGATTCGTGGCAAACCGTTCATCGGTCACCCACTCAGGACGGTCGAGCACCTGACAGAAACGGGCAAATTGTCGGTCATTCCCGACGGCAATCATGATGTAACCATCGGCAGCGGCGAAGGGCTGGTAAGGTACAATCGTAGCATGGGCATTACCGTACCGTCGTGGTGGTTGACCAGAGATCAGGTATGCCGAGGCGACATTCGCTAACCAACTCAGTTGTACATCGAAAAGGGCTAGATCGATGTATTGGCCTTCACCGGTTTGGGATCGATAATGAAGGGCAGCCAAAATACTGGTTGCAGCATATAAACCGGTTGTAATGTCGGCAACGGCAACCCCAGTCTTCATCGGTGGACCGTCTGGATCACCGGTAATGCTCATCAATCCGCCTTCAGCCTGAATGACGGTGTCGTAGCCGGGTCGGTGCGCATCAGGACCGTACTGACCATAGCCGGTAATGCTACAGTAGATCAGTCTCGGATTGACGATTCGCAGATCGTCATAACTCAGTCCTAGCCGCGCCATTGTCCCCGGTAAGAAATTCTCGATCAGAACATCGGCCCGTTGGGCGAGAGTGCGGGCAATGGCCTGACCGTCTGGATGCTTGAGGTTGAGCGTCACACTCTGTTTGTTGCGGTTAACGGCAATGAAATACGCACTGCGTCCATCCTCGGTGAAGGGTGGTCCCCACTGGCGCGTTTCATCACCAAGACCAGGTTGTTCGATCTTGATCACACGCGCACCCAGATCGGCGAGAACCATGGTAGCGTAAGGGCCGGCGAGAACCCGACTAAAATCGAGAATGAGCAGATCGGCTAAAGCACCAGGCATAAACACACCTTTTTCAGATACAAACCGGTTTAGACGAATAAGAGGATTTCTTGGCCGTATGATGACAGCCCGATTGGTTTTATTGCCGTGCGTAGCGTAGCAGGTTGGAACCTCATTCCTCTACCGACGACAAAAACACATTGTTATGACCGCTCTTCGTGTCGTATCCTACGTGTAATGTTGCACCTCAGGTTATGATACCATTCCCCGATGTCAGGGACGTTCGGCCAAAGTGTTGAGGAGTCGATTATGCATGAACGGATTGGTTTTATTGGTCTGGGCATTATGGGGCGCGGAATGGCAGCCAATATTCTCCGTGCTGGCTTTCCGCTAACCGTCTGGAATCGGACACCGGGGCGAGCCGATGAGTTAGTAGCAGCCGGAGCACGGCTGGCGACTTCGCCAGCCGATCTTGCGGCACACAGTGATATTGTGATCAGTTGTGTGAGTGATACACCTGATGTTGAAGCGGTGCTATTCGGGCCGCACGGTGTTGTAGAGGGCGCACAGGCCGGAACGCTGGTTATTGACATGAGCACGATCAGCCCGCAAGGAGCACAGCAGTTTGCTGCTCGCCTTGCAGAGCGCGGCATTGGCTTTCTCGATGCGCCGGTAAGTGGGGGCAGTGAAGGAGCTGCGCACGGGACGTTGAGTATTATGGTTGGCGGTCCGGCTGATCTGGTCGAACGAGCGATGCCGGTTTTGCAGGCAATGGGCAAAACCATCACCCATGTCGGCGACCATGGCGCCGGACAGACGGTGAAGTTGGTTAATCAGATTCTGGTGGTTGGAACAATGCTCGCTATCAGCGAAGCGCTTGTCTTTGCGCAGGCGAGTGGCGTTGATCTCGAAAAGACACTAGCAGCGGTCAGTGGCGGTGCTGCGGGAAGCTGGATGCTCACAAATCGCGGTCCACAGGTCATTCGGCGCGATTGGCGGCCCGGTTTTACTATTGATCTTCAGCAGAAAGACTTGCGGTTGGTTTTAGCGGCGGCTGATGCGGTCGGGGCGCCGATGCTAACCACTTCTACCGCCTTTCATCTCTACCGTACCTTGCAAGCCGCCGGTTTGGGGAATGAGGGTAATCATGCGTTGATTAAGGCGCTTGAACGTCTGGCCGGTATTGAAGTTGGGCAGCACCGCGATTAAACACATCTGGCAGAACAGGGGTATCTTTTGTTGTACCCCTGTTCTGCTATTTAATTTTAATCCGCTCACCGCTGATCTGTTCCCACAACCAGACGACCAGGAACAATCCGCAGATGCCGAGCAGAGTAAGATTGGCGAACACTGCGGCGTTGATAATCAGGCCATTCTGACCAATAATGCGTACAAGATTCCCAATTGGGGCAAGGACGCCCAGCAGTGCTACGAGCGCGGCCAGTCGTTCAAAGAGACGTGGGTTACCGCTGCGTTCAATTGCGACTCCCAGGCCGAGGAGAACGATTCCAAACAGGGCAGGAATAGTAGCCGTTATTGCACCGGTAGAAAAGACACCGCCAACCCCAAGGACAATAAGCAGAATAGCAGTAGCGATAGTGGTATTTACCGACATGGAATAACCTCGTCAGTCATAATCTTCTGGCTTGTTACAAGATTATACGAAATAATAGGAATAATGGATGCCATTTTTTACAAAATATGAAACACCGTAACGGATCGTCGCCATTCCATATCGTACAACCGAACAACTGTAGGGGCAAGGCATTGCCTTGCCCCAGCAGCAAAACAATTACTTACGATCACCAGAAAGGGGCACGTTTGCGCCGTGCCCCTGCCGAAATTCTGGCGTACAGCACCTCAAGCTTGATCAAGGAAATCCTTCAGCAGCTTCCCTAATCGTGGATGGCGCAATTTGCGCAATGCTTTGACCTCGATCTGACGCACTCGCTCGCGCGTCACACCAAATGCCTTTCCCACCTCTTCCAGCGTGCGCGGCTGACCATCGGTTAAGCCGTAGCGCAGCTCCAGCACACGTCGTTCGCGCTCGCTAAGCTGATCGAGGGCGGCAGCAATCTGCTGACGGAGCATACCACTTGCCGCTGCGTCATCTGCATCAAGCGCATGGGGATCGGGAATAAAATCGGCCAACGTGCTATCGGCCTCTTCCCCGACTGGGGTTGCCAGCGATACCGGGTCTTGCGCAGTACGTCGCAACTCACGCAGCTTCTCCTCGTTCATGCCGAGATGATTTGCCAGCTCGGTATCGGTTGGCTCGCGACCGAGCGTCTGGGTAAGTTGACGACGGGCTGTCTGAATGCGATTGAGTGTCTCGCCCAGATGAACCGGCAGTCGTACCAACCGCGATTGATCGGCCAGGGCGCGCGAAAGCGCTTGTTTGATCCACCAAGTCGCGTAGGTACTGAACTTATAGCCTTTCTTGTAATCAAACTTTTCGATTGCCCGCAGCAAACCCAGACTTCCTTCTTGAATCAGATCGAGTAGCGGCAAGCCACGGTCGCGATAACGCTTGGCAATACTAACTACCAGACGTAAATTTGCTGCCGCCATTTGCTGACGGGCCTCATCACCCTGCGCTTTAACCTGCTGTAAGCGTGCCGCTTCAGGGCTATCGGGCGGGAGGGTAGCTAATTTCCGTTCCGCCTCCTGACCCCGTTCAATCAATTGCGCCAGGCGCTTTTCTTGTTCAGCCGTGAGCAGCGGCACCTGTCCGATCTCACGCAGATAGAGCCGTACACTATCGCTCAGCAGCGCGTCTGACAACTCATCGTCGAGATCGATATCCATTGCAGACAGCGATGATGGCTCATCTTCCAGAACCACTTCATCGCCGTCTTGCACAGGGATACCGGCCTCGGCTAACATGGCGTAGATGCTATCGATCTGTTCGATCGATTCATCAGAGTTAGGGATCAGCCGCTGAATATCCTCGAATGTGACGAAGCCTCGTTGCCGTCCCTGCGCAATGAGCGCCTGCAAATCAGCCGGATTGATCGCAGGACCGGCGCGGTCGGTCTCGGGCTGGCTTTGCGTCATAGTACTTCCTCGTCTGAGACCTCATAAACACTGGCTATCGTGCGTCTTTTATTGTAGCACAAGCTGTTACCCGCGCAGGCCGAGAACAGAATGAGCAATGACCCCACGTAAGATTTCCGACGTTCCTTCACCAATAGTCAGCAGACGTGTATCACGGTAGAGGCGTTCAACCGGATACTCTTGGCTATAACCGTAGCCGCCAAATACTTGAATGGCATCGCGACAAATACGCTCTGACGCTTCAGAAGCGAAGAGCTTGGCAATAGCCGCCTCGCGGGTATAGGGGCGACCGGCGTCTTTCAAGCGCGCGGCACCATAGACGAGAGCACGGGCGGCTGCCAGATCAACGGCCATATTTGCAATCATATTTGCCACCGATTGATGAGCGCCAATCGGTTTGCCGAAGGCCGTGCGCTCGCGAGCGTATGCCACTGCGGCCTCGTATGCAGCCTGGGCAAGACCGATGGCCATTGCCCCAATTCCAATTCGGCCGCCATCCAGAACCTGTAGGAATTGAATAAAACCACGACCACGCTCACCGAGCAGGTTTTCACGTGGTACCCGCACATCATCGAGCATCACGGCGGTACTAACCGAGCCGCGTAATCCCATCTTTGGTTCGTGTTTACCGAAGCTCAGTCCCGGTGTTCCGCGCGGAATGATGAATGACGAGATGCCCTTCTTGCCGAGTTCGGGGTCGGTAACAGCAGTAACGATGATATGACCGGCAATAGGCGCGTTGGTGATCCACATTTTTTGCCCGTTGATCACCCATTCATCACCCACCAAGCGAGCCGTAGTACGAGTCGCGCCAGCGTCAGAACCGGCGTGTGGTTCGGTGAGACCAAAAGCGGCTAGATATTCGCCTCGAGCGGCCGGTGCCAGGAAGCGACGCTTCTGTTCTTCGGTGCCGAACATCGCAATCGGCGCGCTACCCAGGCCAATGTGGGCAGCGTATGCCAGTGCTGTACTGCCACAGCAGCGGGCCACCTCTTCAATTGCAATTGCTGTACTCACACTATCAGCACCGGCGCCACCATACTCTTCAGGGAAGGGCAAACCCATCAGACCGAGCTGAGCCATTTTTGCAAAAGTCTCACTCGGAAACGCACTGTGTTCATCGACGTAGCGGGCCTTCGGTGCAATTTCCTTCTCGGCAAATTCACGAACGGTCTGTCGAATAAACTGCTGTTCGGGTGTCAATTCAAAATCCATACAGGGAATCCTCTCTAGTACTGCTGCTCAATGAGTATGGATTTCCGGATCAAATGCCATGACCGGCACGCCTTCCATCGTCTCGGTCATCAGATGGTCTACCACAGCTTTCAGGTCGTTTGTTTCGGCAAACACGCGCAACTGGCGGTCGGCGCTCGTTCCATGCTCGACAATCTTGAGCAGATATTCTACCTCATGTCGTGAGCCAAGCATATCAACAACATCGTCTACCAGTTCAACGATCTCATACACCAGCGCCTTCGCCTCCACTTCTTTCCGTTTACCGAAATCGATGAGTTTACCATCAAGCCCCCAGCGTTGGGCCCGCCACTTGTTCTCGTTGATCAAAGCACGGCGATAGACGCGGAAGGTCATATTTTCCTCGAACAGGGTGTAAAACTTCACGATGAGCGCCTGCATAGTGGCGGCCAACGCCAGACACTCTTCGACTTTGGTAGCAATATCGCAGACGCGAAACTCAAGTGTACCGAAGAAGGGGTGAGGACGCAAATCCCACCAGATCTTTTTGCCATTATCAATACAGCCGGTATTGATTAACAACTGTACGTAACGCTCGAATTCACTGGCCGAATGAAAGGTTGGCGGAATACCGGTACGCGGAAACGTACTGAAAATGACGCTACGGTACGACTTGAAACCGGTATTGCGTCCCATCCAGAACGGTGAAGAGGTACTGAGCGCCAATAAATGCGGACAGATATAGCGTGCGACATTCATTAGCTCAATCGCGACCTCGTTGTTGGGCATCCCAATGTGGCAATGCATGCCGAAGATGAGGAGTTGGAGCGCGGCCTCCTGCATTTCACCGACAACCATGCGGTACCGTTCATCGGGTGTGATCTCTTGCTGCATCCACGATGAGAAGGGATGGGTACCTGCGGCCACGATCCGTAGGTTGTGGCGAGCAGCCAGACCAGCAATTGTGCTGCGCAACCGGGTAATCTCGGCCCGCGCCTCGCTAATTGTGCGACAAGGACGAGTACCTACTTCGACAATGCTCTGATGCATCTCTGGTTTGATTTGTTCGCGTAGAATGGTACGACCTGGCTCAAGGATTTGAGTGATGTAGCTGCGTAACTCACGGGTTTCAGGATCGACGATCTGGTACTCTTCTTCGATCCCGATTGTGAACGCAAAATCGGCATCGTTGGGGTTATACACGCTCACCGCGCACTCCTCACTGATGATGAAAAACGTTTTTGTACCGGTATCCTGTATTATATCGCGTCTTGCGAAAATGTGGGGGAGAGTTGGGAGGGTGTCTTTTGGTCTTACGAGAACCAATGCGCTGTAACCGGACGGAGGGATACAACGATGAATAGCATCCAGGCGCTTAAAACGTCATTGACCTACGCGGTCGCCCGGGTCTGGGTACGCGGACCTCTGGCCCGCATTGAACGTGAGGTGAACGAACACCGCTCTGCTGACGTGCATAATCGGCGAGCCAACCAGAGGTACCATAAACGTCATTGACCTACGCGGTCGCTCGGGTCTGGGTACGCGGACCTCTGGCCCGCATTGAACGTGAGGTGAACGAACACCGCTTTGCTGACGTGCATCATCGGCGAGCCAACCAGAGGTACCATAAACGTCATTGACCTGCGCGGTCGCCCGGGTCTGGGTACGCGGGCCTCTGGCCCGCATTGAACGTGAGGTGAACGAACACCGCTTTGCTGCCGTGCATCATCGGCAAGCCAACCAGAGGTACCATAAACGTTCATCTGAGCGGAAAGCAACGGGCCTCCACATGCGCTACGGACGGGTCGGAATCTATCTGTACCTTGATCCTCTCTTCTTCTACCCTCCGTCCCTATGTCGGATGAGGTGAAAACAGAGCACTTTGCAACGTGCTAACCATCACCCATACTGGGCAAAGAATCATTAGACATACGCTCACTTCTATACTCATACCGTCTAAACGACCAAAATCGGTAACTGACGGGCACGCAACAATGCTTCAGTTGTCGAACCAATAACCAGATCGCTTAACGGATCGCGGTGGCCATAGCCGCCCATTACCAACAGATCGGCGCGAGTCTGCGCGGCTGCGTGGATGATTGCCGAAGCCGGTTCACCGCGTTCGATGATATACCCGGCAGCAATCTGATACTGTTCGAGATAACGAAATGCGCGTAACCGTACCTGTTCGGCACTAGCGTTTCCTTCGAGCACGGTGACAACGTTGAGCGCCAGGTGCCAGCGTGCGGCGAGGTATGTCGCCAGATAGAGCGCCTCTTCAGCTTTACGACTACCATCGTAAGCCAACAGTAACCGCTCGACCTGCGTAACCGTTTGGGGTACCGCTAACACCGGACGTACTGAACAACGCAGAATTGTGCGCAAGCCAGAGGCCAAACGCGCCAGCGGTGATGAACCGGGTGGATGGTTTACCTGAACCGCGATCAGATCGACCAGACGTGCCCGCTCGCGAATTGCCCGCCCGATGGCGCCAACCTCGATGGCACACTCACCGCGCACACCAGCGGTAGCGCAGCGATCTATAAACGTCTGCACGACTGATCGAGCAGCAGCCGAATCACGCTGACGAGCACTACGCACAACGTGGAGACCGAGTAGTCGGATCGGCTCACGTTCAGCCCATTGCAATAACTGATCGAGAACCTGCCATTGGTCAGGCTGACTACTCACCGGCACCAGCACCTCGCGAAACAACCAGAATGCCGGATCAAGCCGACGATGGCGACGCCAGACACCGGCCGGTGTCGCTGGCTCGAGGTTGTCGGGGATCATCCGCTCAAGGAGTTGTTCAGCCCGACCAGGTGCTTCTGCCAGATCATCAATAGCCTGGGTCAGACTGATTTCCCAGCTCAATCGTTTGCTTAGCTCGTCACGGTGATCACAGAGCCAGAGATAGAGATCGGTCGTCGTTCGTTGCGGAAAATCGCGTAACAGCCCCCGCTCCTGAATCAGATCGGCAATCGGACGATACACCTGATCGTACCAGATGCAGGCCGCTTCCACGAACGATGACGCAGTATCGGCTGTGGTCAGTCGTTGTTGAAGATGCTCGATCTGTTGACGCAGCTTCTCATATTGTCCGGCAACAGTTACTCGTAAATCACAACCGGGCCGCAGCGTGTCAAGCCGGGTGGCTTCGAGAAAACCAGCATATTCACCAGCGATGATCACCTCCTCTAGTGTCATTGACGGATCAATCGGCACTCGCGATTGCAGCGGGATGACATACGCCTGGATGTGATCCATCCCCATTTGACGTGCTACCGATACGCGATGATTGCCGTCGATCACAAAGTAAGCATCGCCGATCTGACACACCTCAATCGGAGGCCAGCCATGCCAGCTTTCAACCGCAGCCATCACTCGTGACCAACGCTGCCAGTCATCGTCGCGGCGAGGTAAGAAATTGCGGTTGAAGTCATGGTACCGGCCAACACTGCCTACGATTGCGTCGAGCGGAATTTCACGCAACTGACGTTCGCCAGCTACACTGGCACGGACTCGTTGGCGAACTTCCTCAAACGGCAGCAAATCATCTGACTGACCCCGTAGGCGCGCCAAGAGATGTTCAATATCAGCCCGCCAGCGCAGTCGTTGAAAGTCGTGCAGTGCTGCCACCATGCGGCTATTGGTTGATTCGTCCATAAGGGTTCTATCTGAACAACGGCGGTTGTTGCGACGAGTATCATGGTACCATTGAACGCGCATTTCGTTCAACGGAACCTATGAATGGTACGCAAGCCCCCGGCCCGCTTCGGGCCTGCCCCCCCTGGGTACGTAAGCCTCCGGCCCGCCTTGCACCTGCCCCCTGGGTACGCGGGCCTCCGGCCCGCCTCGGGCCTGCCCCCCCTGGGTACGTAAGCCTCCGGCCCGCCTTGCACCTGCCCCCTGGGTGCGCGGGCCTCCGGCCCGCCTCGGGCCTGCCCCCCTGGGTACGCGGGCCTCCGGGCCGCTTCGGGCCTGCACGCCTGGGTACGCGGGCCGCCGGGCCGCCTTGCACCTGCCCCCCTGGGTACGCGGGCCGCCGGGCCGCCTTGCACCTGCCCCCCTGGGTACGCGGGCCGCCGGCCTGCCTCGGGCCTGCCCCCCTGGATACGCGGGCCGCCGGCCTGCCTCGGGCCTGCCCCCCTGGGTACACGGGCCTCCAGTCCGCCTTGCACCTGCCCCCCTGGGTACGCAAGCCTCCGGCCCGCCTCATGCCTGCCCCCCCTGGGTACGCGGGCCGCTGGCCTGCCTCATGCCTGCCCCCCTGGGTGCGCGGGCCTCCGGCCCGCCTCGGGCCTGCCCCCCCTGGGTACGCAAGCCGCCGGGCCGCTTCGGGCCTGCACGCCTGGGTACGCGGGCCGCCGGGCCGCCTTGCACCTGCCCTCCTGGGTACGCGGGCCGCCGGGCCGCCTTGCACCTGCCCTCCTGGGTACGCGGGCCGCCGGCCTGCCTCGGGCCTGCCCCCCTGGATACGCGGGCCGCCGGCCTGCCTCGGGCCTGCCCCCCCTGGGTACGCAAGCCGCCGGGCCGCTTCAGGTAGTATGGGAGACAACAGAACGCGCACCACAGACGGGTTAGGAACCTACCCATCCCTTGCCCGCCTCACTCTGCCTACTGCCGCTGCCGTCCAGGAATAGCCTTGAACAGCGCTGGAAACACAACGAGGGCAACCCGCTCTTTCAGCAAGTTGCCCTCGTAAGCGGCGTTCTCGCTCGCTCTACCAGCCATTGAATCGAGCTGCTGCCTGGACGGCTGGTGTTATCGCTTCAACTAGCCCTTGCACTGAACCGGAAGTTCCACTCAGCAAGACATTCGGGAACAATCCCAGGGCAATGATAACCAGCGTCAACCCACCCAGTGTTATCAGTTCGCGACGTTGCAAATCTGGCAAATCAAAGTTCACCGTATTACGCACTTCACCCATGAAGGCTACGCGGAATACGCGCAGAGCATACACTGCTGCCAGGATTATGCCAATCACCGCACCCACTGCAAAAGGCCAACCGAGCAGTGGTGAGGTAAAGATACCCTGCAACATCGTAAACTCACCGACAAAGCCGCTTAAACCAGGCAGACCGGCCATTGCCAGAAGTGCAAGCAAGGTAAAACCGGCGTAGATGGGTGTCACCTGCCATAGACCGCCAAATGAACCAAGTTCACGACTCTCGCGGCGCTCCTCGATAACAGCGACGATGATCAGCAGTGCTGCGGTGACGATACCGTGCGATACCATCTGGAGCAGAGCACCATTCATCGCAATGGTATTCAAAGCCAGTATGCCCAACACGATAAAGTTCATATGACTAATCGAGGCATACGCAATCATGCGTTGCAAGTCGCGCTGGGTAAAGGCGATGAGCGCTCCGTACACAATGCCGATAACGGCCAGAACCGCAATCCCTGGCGCTGCCCAAGAGGCAACCTCTGGGAAAAGCGTTATATTAAAGCGGATAAAGCCATACACACCGAATTTCGCCATCAACCCGGCCAGCATAATTGCTACCGGTGTTGGCGCAACGCTATACGCATCAGGCAGCCAGGTGTGGAATGGCCAGAGTGCCAACTTAATGGCAAAGGCGAGGAAAAACGCACCGAACAGGAGCCGTGCGACCAGCGGATCGAGCGTAAAGAGGCCCGAACGCATATCGGCCACAATTTGGTTGAGGGCAAATGTACCGGTGTAGGTCGGATCGATGACGGCTACTGCATTACGATGCAAGAGGTGCAGACCGATAATAGCCAGCAGCATTAACAACGATCCGCCGAACGTATACAGGAACAGCTTCAATGCGGCCGCAGCTCGACCATGGCTACCCCACACTCCGACGAGGAAAACAATCGGGATTAATGCCAGTTCATAAAAGACGTAGAAGAGCAGCATATCCTGGGCGAGGAATACCCCCAGGAAAGTAGTTTCTGCCAACAGGAGCAACACGAGCAGCAAGCGCAGGCTACGTGTCTGACGTTGCCAGGTTGCGGCTACAGCAAATGGGGCCAGGAACGCAGTCAGACCGACCAGCCACAGATTAATACCATCAACACCTATCAAGTAATTGGCACCAAATGCAGGCAACCAGGCCACCAAGTCGACAAATTGCAACGGAGGGCCAACAACGACACCGGATGCAGGTCCATAAGGACCGGTATAAAACAGGACAATAACGGTTCCGGCAACGACAAGGGTTGCTAACGCTGCACTCATTGCTGTCCAGCGATGCAGCGTAGAACGTCCTCGCGGTTGCAACAAAATTACTAGGGCACCAAGCGCCGGTAGCCAGAGCAACAGTGACAGGATGGGTAGGCCAAGCAGGTTCATAAGCGCCAGACCTTCTTTCATTTGAATTAAACAATAACCACACGACAACACGACACCCATTTGGTGCCGCTGAACTAAAGCTTTCTTAGCTCAACCGTCGGTGACGACTTCGTCAGGAGTGAAGATTATGGTGTTAATAGAATGATACCATGGTTTCCGGTAGATGTATGATTTATCGAAGCGATATGTTGTTCTACCTGTTTTAGCCGAGGTTACACCCGTATTGTCACCCTGTTTGTGATAAACCTCACGTTTGCACCACGCTCATTGTTATAGCCCGATTCTGTTTTTTTGTCAACCGCTGAAGGTTCGGCTTTTTGCAGGTATCATTCAATGTAGAAGGGTCAGTAAAAATGTAGAAGGTTCAGAGTGGTTCAAAAAATTGTGATACATATCACAAGAGTGAGTGGAGCAACAATGTTGGGCATCCATGTCGTACAACCCGCGACAAGAACTCTCGGACGGTCCTGAATGACCAGAGACTCTTCCCTTTTCCCCCGTGACGTCGAGAGGAACTGGGGAGACGCGCCAACCGACCGGTTTACGTGGAACGTAGCACTCTTAGCAGGAAACCCCCTCACCTTCTCCTAACGCCCTTACTCTCCCACTAGAGAGCGAGAAAGAATCCGTTCCTTCTGCGTTTCTCTTTCTCGAACCAGGAGACCTGCACGAGCAGGTGAATTCATGAGTCAGGAATCGTTGGAAGCGGGTGCGTGATGTTCGTTCGTACCATTCTAACATCAAAGATGACCCGAAACCTATACACTAAAAATCCTCCCTACCGTTATAATAGTTCTGACGACAAATGGGCATGTATGCTACAATGGTGTGGAATGCCTATGAAATCAACACAACCTTTAATTGACACACATCTCCATCTTGCTTCAGAGCAGTTTAATGAAGACCGCAGAGCGGTGATTGAACGGGCTATTGAAGCCGGTATCGCCGCTATGGTTGAGATCGGCTACGATTTAGCCTCGAGTCATGCAGCCGTAGCGCTGGCGAATGCGCATCCGGCCATTTTTGCAGTCGTTGGGATTCAGCCTAATCATCTGCATGATTTACCGTCAGACTGGATCGACCAGATTCGCAGGCTCGCTACCCATCCAAAAGTCGTGGCAATTGGCGAGATTGGTCTTGATTACTACTGGATGAAATCGCCACCCAGTGAACAAGAGAAGGCGTTTCGGGCGCAACTAGCCCTGGCCGCTGAGCTAGGGTTGCCGGTTGTGATTCACTCACGTGAGGCAATGCCCGAAACTATTGCGGTCTTACGCGATGCTGCACGTGGTCCGGGCGTGATGCACTCATTCTCAGGAGACTGGACCGCGGCTCAGGAGTGCCTGGAACTGGGTTTCTACCTTTCATTCTCAGGACCTCTCACGTTTCCAAAATCAGCAGCGCTTCATGAGGTCGTGCAACAAGCACCGCTAGAGCGTCTGTTGATTGAGACTGACAGTCCATACCTTAGCCCGCATCCGCATCGAGGGCAGCGGAATGAACCGAGTCGGCTGGTATATATTGCGCAGAAACTGGCCGATCTGCGCGGTCTGTCGTTAGCAGAATTGGCACCACAGCTCTGGCAGAATACGCTACGTGCGTTTCCGCGAATGGCTGAGACATTAGGGTAGGATGAACCAACCAGCTCCGCCAACTTTAATTAGTCTCACTCGTGTCTGGTGGATGTTGCCGGGCGTCGGCTTGATTGTACTCCTGACTGGTGCTGTCATCCGTAGTCTGGCTATATCTGGCTGGGCTGGTGGGTTATCGATTTTACCGTCGATAGGTGCATTTGCCCTAGTGGTTGGGTTGGTGCTGGTAAGCTGGCAACGCTTACCGAGCTGGAGTGCTCATATCGTAGCGCTGGTTTTCGCCTGGGTCTGGATCGTCCAGCAGGTCGGCCCACTGCTCGATGAACGACTCGTCAGTTGGCGTGACCGCGCCGTTGAACTGATTATTCGGATCAGCGGCTGGGTTCGCGTGCTCGCCAGTGGTGGTCGTGGTGAAGACATCGTTTTGTTTGTGGTTGCATTAGCCTTTCTCTGCTGGTGGCTGGTCTACGCAACCGTTTGGGCCGTGTTTCGCCAGCAGCGACCGTGGCTACTGATTGTTGCCAACGCCGCAGTATTTCTCGTTAATTACACATATGTGTTGCCCAAACCCGATACAGAGGCTCTCGTTTTGATCGCCAGCGCGTTACTATTGCTGGTGTATCACCATGTGATGCAGCGCCGGTTGGTTTGGGAAACCCGGCAGATGAGTTATCCTGACCTGTTACCTTTGCGTGCGATGTGGGCAGCGACGGTCGTTGGTGTGGTCTTGATTGCGTGTACTGCACTCTTACCTGCCGATATTCCCACTGATCGGGCAGCACAGACATGGGAGATGCTGCGGTCGCCGTTTCGCATTGCACGGGCCGCATGGGAAGATGCCTTCAGCACGATCAACGCTCCGCCCGGAGCCGGAAGCATTTCGTTTACGGCCAGAGTCGCACCTCTTGGTGGTTCACGGGCACCGGGTTTCGATCTCGTTATGACGGTGCGCTCGTCACGTCCTGAATATTGGCGAGCAGTTGCATTTGATCGGTACGATGGATCGGGTTGGTCGAACACGACCGGTGAGCTAGCTCGTTCAGCATTGGGTGTTGCTACTGCCGAACAGGCACGTACACCGCTTGCTGCCGGTGAGACCCTACCACTCACTGAGCGGCGGGCACGGCAGCTCATTACCCAGACGATCACGCTGGCACAAGAACGGAATGATGACCTGATAGTATTTGGAGGGGCGCCATTACAGTTGAGTCTGCCGACGCGAGTTGAACACCTTGTTGTTCGTGATGAAAACGGTAGAGTAGCGCCGGTTTATGACGATGTGTCACTCATTACTGCGTTGACACCATTGTGGGCCGAGACAACCTATACCGTGACCGTCCTGGCTTCAGTGGCCGATGTGCAGAGTCTGCGTCAGGCCGGTAGAGATTACCCAACATGGGTTCGCGAACGCTATCTGCAATTACCCGATACGCTGCCGGCACGGGTACGGGCAGAGGCTGCGCGAGTCATTGCGGCTGCCGATGCTGAAACACCATACGATCAGGCTGTCGCTATTCAAGATTATTTGCGTCGGCTGACCTACAGCGAGGACATTCCACCCCCGCCAGCGAATGTTGATCTGGTAGACTGGTTCCTCTTCGAGCAACGGTCCGGTTACTGCGACTATTTTGCCTCGGCAATGGTTGTTATGTTGCGTTCAATCGGTGTGCCGGCACGTTGGGTACGCGGTTACGCTAGCGGTGATTTTGATCCTGATCAGGGGGTGTATATTGTGCGCGAAAATGTCGCTCACAGCTGGCCAGAAGTGTACTTTCCTGGTATCGGCTGGGAGCGATTCGAGCCAACGGCAGCCAGTTATACGTCACTTCCGCAGCGTCCACTACAGCCAATCTTTGGCGCCGAAGACGAAGGGGTTGCGAGTAGTGTCGGGGGGGCTGGCCTCGATCCGGGTCGATTTGAGGAGCTTGATGATAACTCGATTGCCAGTAGTGCAATCGGTGGAGCTGCTACTTCATCATCGCTGAACAACCCACCAGCCCGTTCTGGTGGAACACCGGTCGGTTGGCTCCTAGTGATGCTAGCGATCCCGCTGAGTATTAGTTTGATATTGTTTGGGTGGCAGTGGTGGCTCAGGCATGAATTACAGGGTCTTCGCCTGGCAGCCACAGCATACGCCGAAATGACCTGGTTGGCCCGGCTGGCCGGGCTCACTCAGCAACCGTCGGAAACGCCACAAGAATATGCCCAACGTCTAGCGAGTATCTTGCCCGAACATGCAGCAACGATACGTGGTATCGCAACTGCTTACACCACCGAGCGCTATCGTCGCGGCGCAGCAGTTCGGGTACCAGCAGAAGCTGATCGTCGAATGCTCCAGCAGGCATTATGGCGTTATGCTGCGCAACACGGCTTGCGGCGCATCTGGTTATCACTCCGCAAGCCAATGGCATAACGCTGGCGAGTCAGTGTTTTCCTAATTCACCCTGTTGCCAGCGGATATTCCCGCGTAGTAGCAAGTTCGATGAGCGAAGTTTGTAAGCGAGATCGGCCGCCATATTGCGCATGACCAGATAGCCAATGCGAGGGTTTCGTTCACACAACGTAGCGAAATCACGCTCGTTGATCACCAGTAAAACACACGGATCAACGCAAACAACCGTTGCCGAGCGGGTAGCACCGCCGAGCAGTACCATCTCACCAAAACTCTGCCCTTTGTAGAGCAGATTAATCGTTGAAGGCACGAACCTCCCCTCCGATGTACGGGTATTGATCATAATCCGTACACAGCCCTCGTGAATGATAAACAGCTCGTCGCCGTCATCTCCTTCGCGGAAGACCGCTTGCTCAGCACCGATGCGGCGTACCTTACAGATTGTAGCAATCTGCAACAATTCCTCGTCGCTCAGACCGCTGAACAGTTCAACCCGTCGTAGATTTTCGACAACGCCCTTATTCATATTTCCCCCACCAAATTGTGCCTCACTGGGAGCAGCGTTCTAATCATGCGACGGTGCGTTCAGTGAGCCGGTGCGTACTTTGCTACTCACTAGGGGAGTTACCGGTTCGTGCATTAACCAGTGATAGCAGACAGCCGCAAGTGGTGCAGCCAGCCAGTAATTAAAAAGTCGAAAAATAATAGCAGCCGGCACTGCGGCTGGACCTACTCCCATCTGGCTCAACACGGCTACCAAGGCAGCTTCAACCGTGCCACCACCGCCTGGGAGTACATTGAACGTTGATGTAACCAATGCCACACCAAAGGCAGACAAGACGACCGCGAAGCTGACATCGGTACCTAGGGCGTGCAAGACCAGCAGCATCGCTAGACTGTGACCACTAAGCGCAGTCAACTGGATCAGCACCAGCAAGAATACATCACGGCGACGATGGATCAAGAGGCTTCGACCACGCGACAGGTCACCGACAATCCGATCAATCCAGGTGCTGCTCCACCGACGGCCAAACAGACGTCCTATTCCCTGCTGTAGGCCGTAAAGCCATTGGTGCAATGTTTGCTCACTGCGGGTCAAAACAAAGATTGCGATACCAATGACGGAAAGACCAACGAATCCAGCAATATAACTGGCACCAGTTGCTTCAAGCCCACGCCATGCAAAGTAGCCCAGGCTAAACGAAAAGATTAGCAGCATTGCCATCACATAACTGAGGGTTTCGAGTGAAGCCAATAGTGCCGACTCACCGGCCCGAATACCACGCCGGTTAAAATTACTTATGAGAAACGCATAGCTTCCAACCCCACCGGCAGGCACCGACTGACTGATAATAATGGCCGTCAGGGCTGTTGCCCACAGACGGAGGAGATTCATGCGGTAACCGAGCGAACGGAGGACAACATTAAAGACCTGCGCACTCATCAGATAGCTAAGCGCAATCAGCACCAAAGCCGCAAATAGCCAACCGTGCTTTGCTTCATTGAGAAGACTGAACGCTTCAACGATCCAGTGGCGGTTGAGAATAGCCAGTATGATAATGCCAATACTGATGAGGGCGCTGGTAATCAGTTTCCATGGTTTAACGCCCATAGGTGTCCTTTCGTGCCGTAAAACTGTTGCTGTTGAGTTTGCAGAAGTAGGGTCGAGCGTGTGTTGGCGCCGACGCATGCGTTTAGCAGGCGGTCTATGCGTCGTCCTACGACGTCGGGCTTTACCAAACGATGGAGAATACGCCCTCTTTGCCGGTTGGTTCTTCCCAGTGAACCTCAACTCGCTCGACTTGCGCTTGACTGGGGCCGCTGTAGCACCAGCTAATAAGCTTTTGAACGGCTGGTCGTGGTCCTTCAAAGACTGCCTCCACGCGACCATCGCTCAGGTTGCGTACCCATCCTTTGACCTGCGCCTCACGCGCTCGATCGCGCGTATACGCTCGAAAGCTAACGCCCTGTACGCGACCGGAGATAAAGACATGAGCACGAACGAGATCCACGTTCCACCTATCTGTCGCCATAGTTCTACGTACAATTTACCTGACTATTGCTGAGTATAGCGCACGAACAGCAGCTCTGCAACTCGTATGCAGTAAAAACTTTGTCAGAGATGTGTATCATAGTACAGTGCGATACTCCTATTATACAGGGGGGCGCAACAAGTGCATGACAGCTTCTTGTACCGACATGGCTATCCGTACTCCGCGTGCGGCTGCTGCCTGGTTGATGGCACTGACAATTCCATGGTCCCAGGTGTCGGCAGCGTCTCCGATCCGAGCACTCGTGTGGGCAACGGCAATAGCGGGCATATGCACTGTATCGAGCAAGTATAACCCGGTAATACCGGCATCATCTTTCCCTTTACCGGCATCGTTGAAGACCACGCCAGCCAGTGTGACGGTAAGGGCATAACGCGCCGAGCTGAGGCCACCGTGTGAACCACTCACTACACAAGCCCCTGTCTCCTCTGGAGTAAGGTATGAGATAGAGTCCATCAAGACGACTCTACCATAGACAAGCGAAATGACGGTTTTACGTTCCATACCCTAAACACGATAAAAGCCGGGTCTATCCCCGGCTTTCCAATCGTGTGGGGTGCCTGATGGGGCTCGAACCCACAACTTCCTGATCCACAGTCAGGCGCTCTGCCATTGAGCTACAGGCACCATGCGGCACTGAAGAATATATCACAACCACGCCATCTCGTCAAATGCGGAAAGAGGCAGTTCCTAACCGAATCTATACCCTCTCACTTCTCCATTTCACTACCAGACAAAAACAACGTTGCAAGACCCTCGCTTCTATTGCAGCACACTGAACACTACAACGCCATACTGCCACTGAGCGCGGAGCTGAAGACCGGCAGCAGCAAAGTACTGATTGAGTTCGGCTAGACTTGGAAATTGGAGACCGCCCGTTGCCAGGAGCTGTTGCAGTATCTGTCCGGGTCGCGTGGTTGCCCGCACCAGACTCATCATGACGCCTCGACCACCAGAACGGAGCAGGCGTCGCCATTCGGTCAGTGCAGCCGGTATATCGCCGATTTCGTTGAGCGTACCTCCCATGACCAGCACATCGACAGTAGCATCAGCAAAGGGTAAGGATTGAGCGCTGGCCCGCACAAAGCTTACCGATAACCCATCACGACGGGCCCGCCGTTGTGCTTCGTCGAGCATGGCCATGCTCAGATCAACCCCGACAACGAAGCCACTCGCATTGCTTTGACGACGTACCTGTTCTAAAGCACGTGCGTACAGGCCATTGCTGCAGCCAACATCAATCATCAGCCCACCCCGTTCGGCACCGGCCAGACCGGTGATGAGGTGGAGTTCACGGTTAAGCGGGAAGTACTCCCCGGTGAGCAAACTCAGTGACAGCGGTCGCCAGGTTCGTTCGTAAGCCCAGGCTGCTGGCGGTAAGTCATTCACTATCTGGGCTATACTTGCTGGTTGGCGTTTCCCAATCACATCGAGAATGCCGTTTATTATTGGATACACCACGTCACAGAACGAACAACGCAGATGACCGGTAATGATCGTACTATCGGTCATTTGATCAATTTGCGCTACCTCTAACGTCGCCGTAGGGTGGTAGGGACAGGTTATGAATGGGAGCAGTCTAGCCTCCATACCACCATGATACCACAACGACGTTACGGTATCACTGTACATACCGACGAGCGACCGCAATCAAATGTTCATACTCGATTGGTTTAGACAGGAACTCGGCACAACCCGACTGACGCGCACGTTCAATATCGTTTCGTGTCACGTGACCACTCACTGCAACTACCGGAATCCGGGCAAGTTCGGGATCACGTTTGATATATTCAGTCGCTGTCCAGCCATCGAGGCCAGGCATCGACAGGTCCATCAGGATCAGCGCTGGCCGATGCTGTTTGGCGAGTTTGATTGCGGTGTATGCATCGGCAGCGAGTTCGACCTTGAAACCGCTGAAGCTTAACATCTGACCGATAATATTGCGATTGTCCAGATTATCATCAACGACGAGAATGAAGCTCATGCCGGTTCTCCAACAAGAGGTAGTTTCGATGCCAACGATGAGGAGTTAACCGCAGAAACAGGCCTGGTTGGGATCCAGACGGTAAATGTTGATCCAACACCCACATCACTTTCCACTGCGATAGTGCCACCAAGAGCCTGCACAATCTGCTTGCTCAATGCCAGACCAAGACCAGTACCCTCATAGCGCCGGGTAACCGATGAGTCGATCTGGCTGAACGGTTGAAAAAGTTTGTCTTGTTTATCGCGTGGAATACCGATCCCGGTATCGATCACCGCGAACTGAATACCGGCCACATCGCCGTGCTGTACAGATGTTACTTCGAGTCGGATCGTTCCGTTTTCGGTAAACTTGGCAGCATTGCCGAGCAAATTGATTAAAACCTGACGTAAACGACGAGGTAAGAGCCTGCGAAACCGTGATCATGAGGCCCATTGTGCAATCACCTTGTGCAGCGCTTTGGAGCGCCGTCCTCGTTGTTTGGGAGGCTGCCAGCGTGGAGGCGGCCCATGAACGTGCAGCCATTCCGCAACCGTCCAGACGTGGTGGGTGAGGCTGGCAGCCATGGCCGGTGGGCAGCGATGGCCCTGGGCGTGGGTCAGGGTGGCGTGGGGCGTCCAGCAGGTGTCCACCGTGCCGACCAGGGACATGCCCAGGGGCACCATGCGGTGGCGCCGGGCGCCAGAGCGGGGACACCGCACCAGGCTGGCCAGGCGGGAGCGGACGGTGGCATGCAGGCGCTCGCTGGCGGCGGTGTGCACGGTCTGCCCCCCGCCCGACGCGGCCAACCGCTCATCCAGGGCCGCTGCGGCGCCCGGCACCAGGCGGCGCACACCGCTCACCACGCGACCGCGCTCGTCCTGCGTGACCACCTCCGATGACGACCTGGTCCCAGGGTGCCAGGTGAGGGCGTCCGGGGCCCTGCCTGGGCGCCTTGCTCCGCACGGCGCAGCGGAAGGCAGTGACAGAGGCTGCCAGTCCGTCCACGGCCCCCAGCAGCGCCCCCGGGCGGGCGCAGGCCCGCACCCGGTCGGCACGCGGGCGCATGCGGCCCGTGTCCCGCTGGGCGCTGACCACCCCACCCAACCACCGCCGGGTGCTCCCCATCAGCGCCATCGCCATCCCCACCATCCCCGTCTGCACGCGGACGCGATGCGCGTCCGCGTGCCCGTGCCGCAAGGACCAGCACGCCCCCAGGACCAGATGCCGATGCACCTGCGCACCATGCACCCCAGCCGCCGCCGCCCACGGGCGCACCGTCTCCGCTGTCACGCCAACGGCAGCCACCAGCGCACGCACCGGCCAGCCGTGGGCCAGCAGGGTGACGACCAGCACGATACTGTCCACCGGTGTCTGCTGACAGGAAACCAGCGTCCCCCGCCGGGCGCGGAAGGTCTGCTCACAACCCGTGCAGCGAGAGCGGGCTTCCTGCCGGCGGTGCCCCGTGATGTTCCCGTTCCCTCCCGGTCCGCTTGCCGGGCAGGCCGCAGTGGGGCAACATCCCTGGGTGGGGTCCATCGCCTTCCTCCTCGGTGGTCAAGAGATAAGGGTATGTGATGGACCCCGCCAGTTGTGTTCACCGTTCAGCCCCTGTCACGGTTTTGCGGACACCTACCTCTATGTGTGCCTCTGCGGCAAAACAACCTTTCTTCTTGCGCGAGACTCATAAGATGGCAATGTAAAGGCGCCACCCAAGAG
>Ga0209017_10000721_pt1 | contig 30438 bp, 18 predicted proteins | sample YNPBryunderm2012_FD_185812 | JGI IMG/M metagenome (GOLD analysis project Ga0209017, IMG submission 185812) | Anoxygenic and chlorotrophic microbial mat microbial communities from Yellowstone National Park, USA - YNP Bryant MS undermat 2012... ...
GAGTTTTATACGGCTTTCATGACCGTCTTCCTCACACTGCCCAGCTCCGTGAAAGAACCAGACTGAGAACTAAAAATTTACTTCTTAATCTGTTCTTTCAGGGTATTGATAAAAGTTTCCAGAAATTTAATCTTGCTTTCATCTCTGGCCAGAGCACGGGCTTTTTCCAGATACTCCACTGCTTTTACCAGCTCTCCTTTGTTAACATAGCAGCGGGCAATCATCTCTAAGGTATCCAGGTCATCAGACCTGGCTGCTAGAGCTTTTTCAAAATAGTAGAGAGCCTCATCCACTTTATCCATCTCAAACAGAATTAACCCCAGGTTGTAAAGATTGTTGTAATTGGCGGGGTCCAGCTCGGCTGATTTTCTGTAGTTTTCTAAAGCTTTATCCATCTGCTTCAGGGTCTGGTAGCAAAAGCCGAGCTGCTGGTAAGCTGGAGCGAATTCGGGAGCCATCCTGATCACTTTTTCCAGCTCCACTACGGCTTCTTCATAACGATGCAATCGTCCGAGGGTTACACCCAGAAGGTAATGAACATTGGAATCTTCAGGATATTTTTCTACTAACTCCTGAAGCATCCTTAAGGCTTCATCCAGCTGGTTCTGGTTAATTTTTCCCATCACCTCTTCAACTGCTTTTTTTAGCTCCTTTAAACTGGCTAAAGCCTTCAATCTTTCCCCAGAAGCCAGAATTATGGTTTCCATCTCTACTTTCTGCATTCTTTCCTGCGGGGCCGAAAAATCCCACTCAAAAGTCCTGGTTTCATAGCCTTCTTTTCTGACCGTAACCTGATAGCGGCCATGGGGCAGCCCGGATAGGACATAACGCCCGTTCTTATCAGTTTTCACCCGGTAATTGCGACTCGTCCCCTGATGCTGCAGGATTATATCTACCCCGGGCAGGGGATTGCTTTCTGTATCGGTTACCGTTCCCGTCAGATGATATTCCCGATACTGACCGTAGCCTGAAAATAAACCCAGAAGGAAAAAAAGGCCAAGCCAGAGGCCTGCCCCGATAATTATCAGACTTGATCTTGCTTTTTTCATTTGCCTGACTCCTATTTCTTATTTCTGGTTTTTATATTGATTGGCTCTGGTCAGGGCTTCCTGGACTCTCCCAGGCTGGCCAAGCCGGCTGTAGATATCAGCTAGCAAAAAATAGCCCAGAGCCTTTAGTTCCGAAGTTTGAGCTTTGCTCAAGCCAGTATGAACCAGATTAAGAATTTCTTCCGGAGGGTCGTTTCTCAGCAATTTTCCTCTGGCCAGGAAAAGATACCCCTCAGCTTGCGCCGGAGCTGTCTTCATCACTTTTTCCATATGCTCCAGGTAACCAGCCAGATCGCCCTGACGAAGAAGAATTTTCCCCAGGTTGAAGCGAGCCCGGTAATGTTCAGGATAATTTTCTATTTCTTTTAGATAAGATGCCACAGCCTCCTCCAGCCTTCCCTGCTCTTCATACAATAAACCAAGATGATAATAAGTCAACGGAAATTTTGGGTATTCTTTAAGAATCTGCAGGAGCAATTTTTCAGCCCGGTCATATTCTCTAAGTCCTATGAGGCAGACTGCCAGATTAAGAGCATTTCTGGTAACTTTCGGCTGAATTTCCACCGCTTTTTCCAGATAGGTGCGGGCTTCAGCATGCTCCATCCTGGACATATAAACCTCGCCAATCAAAGTATAGGCTTGAGTATTACGGTCATCTATGGACAGAGCTTTTCGGGCGAGAGCCAGAACTTCTTCGCTTTTTCCCTCTTCCAGCAGCAAGTTCGCCAGGCCTATCAAAGCCTGGATGGAATTCGGGTCTTCCTTCAAAAGCTCATCAAGAAGCCTTCGGGCTTCCTCTTTCCTCCCCAGCTCGCTATAACAGGTGGATAGAAGCAACCTGGCCTGGGGTATTCTGGGTTCCAGCGAAAGGGCTCTTTCCAGGTTCTGAGCAGCCCGGTCGTATTGTTCGTGATTGAGCAAGTCGCCAGCCTGTTGAATCAGTTCGTAGATTTCAAGTTTATCTTTGGGGTCAGCCAGCTCTCTGGTCGGTCTGGTTTTAATCTTAACCGAAGCTCCTATATACCCTAAGGCCGCCAGACGCTGTATGGTTTCTGAATCCAGGTTGGCAGCCTGAGGCTCGGGAGCCCCCAGGCTGATTTTCTCAACCATCAGATCCAGCTCTTTTTTCATCTTCAGTCCAACTTCCGGATAAAGATCCTGGACATCGTTCAGCTCTTTCGGGTCCTGTCGCAGGTCATAAAGCTCAGGACGGGGCGCATCTATGAACTTAAACCCTGTAGTCCTCAGGCCGAGCAGAGGACTCCAGCCGTAATGGAGGTTAGGAGTCATAGATTCACAGTAAGCTGGAATTTCCTTTTCTTTTTTACCCAGCATCATTCTGGTCAGCGAGCGTCCCTGAGTGGCGGGAACCTTCAAGCCAGCCATCTCAGTCAGGGTTGGCATCAGGTCTACTACACTTACCTGAGAATGAATTCTTTTTCCCTGAAGGCGGGGGTGCGAACTAACCAAAATAAGTGGCACATGAACCGCATAATCATAGATAAAAAAACCGTGAGCCATTTCCCCGTGGTCACCCAATCCTTCCCCGTGGTCTCCCACCAACAACACAATAGTATTTCTCTCCAGGCCGTTTCTCTTCAACCAGTCATAGAGCCGGCCAATCTGTTCGTCCATAAAGGCGATTTCACCATCATAGAGGCTGAAAGGCGGATAATAATTATATCTGGAAAAGTAAGGCTCGGGCGGCTCGTAGGGAAGATGCGGGTCATAAAGATGGACCCAGGCGAAAAAGGGTTCATTTTTATTCTCTTCAAGCCACTTCAGAGCTGAATCAACCACCTCATCACCCCGACGCTGAACCGCTCCCAGGTCCAGCTGTTTATACTTTCTGAGATCAAACTGGTCGTCGTAATAATCAAAACCCTGCTTCAAACCCCAGCGGCCGTCCAGAACAAAGGCCGCTATAAAGGCTGCCGTCCGGTAACCGGCTTCAGAAAAGACTTCAGCCATGGTCAGCTGTTCATCGGCCAGAGCGTTGTTGCCGTTAACCCGAACTCCGTGGTAAGGAGGGTAGTAGCCAGTAAATATTGAGCAATGGGCCGGTAGGGTCAACGGAGAAACGGTGGCGCAGTTTTCAAAAACCAGACCTTTTCGGGCAAGTTCATCAAGATGAGGAGTACTGAGTCCATTATAACCGTAGGCAGGTAGATGGTCGGCTCTGGTGGTGTCGAGGGTAACGAATAATACGTTGGGTTTTTCCAATCCCTGTTTCTTCCAGAAGCCCCCCCAGAAAGATGCAGGACTCCACAAGAACTTAATAGCCAGAAATCCGACCGCTGCCAGGGCCAGCAACCCTAAAACAAAAATCAACCTGAAGCGGAGCTTGTTTATTCTTCCTTCAGCTGCTGAATTCTGACTCTTGTTATTTTTTTTCATTTCAATTTCAATAATATCACCATTAATTGATTAATTGAAAGCCTTGCCTACCTGCATTAGCTTAATTTAAGCCTTAACGACTTGATTCTCAATTAACCCTGTCTGAACCAGCGAGTCTGACCGCTGCCTGAGGCTTTTAACTGCTGTCTTTACTTAATCTATCTTGATTTTTTAGCCGCCCAAAAACTTCAAAATTCAGGCTTATTTCTTTCATTCTCCAGTTTTCAGCAAGGCCCGGTAAATAGCCCAGACCGCCCCGGGCCTCATATACTTCTGCGGCCGGAAAAGCTTATCCCCATATTTTTGCGCCTGGTTGTTCCAGACATACTCGTCAGGGTTAAGATAAGCTTCAGGTGTTTTGAAGAAATATCCCTGGCCATTTTCACTCCAGACCACCCGGTAAACCCCATATGCGGTCTGCCAGGCTTCTTTTTTAAGCCCATGCAGCAAACAATTGGAGGCAAAAGCATAGGCCGTCCCTACCCAGACCTCATCACCCTGCTGACTGAAAAGTTGCTGGCCCGAAGCTTTGCGTCCATTAACCGCCCCCATCAGACCGTCGCCGAATCCGGCCACGTTAGTCTGGAAGATGGTTTTCAGAGCTCTGGTGGCCTGGTCTAAAGGAATAATCGGGTCGCTTTCTTCAAGCCCGAGCATGGTGGCATACCACAGGCCAAAAAGCTGGTCGGTCATCACATCATCGGTGTAGCTGTCTATGTGAAAATATCCCTTTTCCTCATTCCAAAGCTTCTGAATTTCCTTTTTTCCAGCTTCCAGCCAGCTCTGGTATTTTTTCTTAACTTCTTCAATCCTGAACCCATAAACCCGGTCTATTCCTCTGGCCTGAAGCAGTTCGCCCAGCTTATTGGTCGCTTTTAATGCGGAAAGCCAGAGCAAGCCAACGTAGGCGCTGGTGCCTTTCATTCGCCAGGTGTCGTAGGTCTGGTCGGGAATGGCCTCATTCTGTGGGACATGGGAAATCGGGTCCCCGAATTTTTTCTCCAGGGTGTCAAGAGCCAGAACCGAAGCCGAATAAACCTTCAGGAGGTAATGGACATCATCCAGACCGGCCGCCAGATAATTCCTGAGAGCTCTTAACGGGAATTTGGGATTAAGGTCCTTCCAGACGTTGCCGTTCTGCCAGTCAAAAGCATTCAGCACCACCCAGGGCCGGACCCGGGGAGAACCCAGGTCGTGTGGAACCATTCCCCATTCTTTGTTGACATTCCAGTAATAATGCTTTCTGTCAGCCGGAACTTCATCGGGAAAGACCTGATTGTAGGTATAAACCTTGAAAGTCGGGTCAACCATCCTGACAGTATCAGCAAAGTAAAGAATGTTCCTGATTTCCAGCTCTGGCCAGAGCTCCAGAATCTGCCAGCAATAAGAGTCAACATCAAAGGTACCGTACATCAGGTAATCGACACTTTCTAAATAAGTGAATAGGTCAGTGGTGGCTTCCCAGAGGCTGGTTTCACTCAATATGTAAAGCTCGTTGAATAGAATCTGTTTGAACCAGGGTGGCAAGTTTTTCTTGCCCAGGATTTCTGCCTGAGAGCGGTCTATGGCCTTTTCCCATTCTCCATATCTATTCAGAGCTTCAAAAGCAATTTTCAGAGCCTGCTGACCATCGGCTCCAAAAAATTGGGTATATTTTTTCGGGTATTTCACACCTTTTTCAAATTCGTAATACGGAAAATCCCAGCTCACCACAAATGGCACTTCTACCCGCTGGCCCGGTTTCAGCTTCAGGTTAATGGCCAGAGCTGAAGCCGTCCGCAGACTGCTGGTGCGGCCTTTACCAGAAGGCAAGCGACCTTCAGTCGAAAAAGGCTCCATCACTTCCGAGCCATCGCCGGCCGGATCAAAATCAATGAGGTAAGAAACCTGAGCTCCCGGCACTTCCAGGACCGCTATGGACATGGAGCCGGTCAGGGCATTTCCAGTTTGAAGGTCAGCCCCTCTCTTCTTAAAAATCAGGCCTTTTCTCCGCTGTTCAGCCGCAAATTCACTAAAATTACCCTGGCTGTTTTTCTGCCAGACAAACTGGGTGGCCGGCACCTGTCCCCCCGGCCAGACCGCTTCCCAGCCCACCATGTTTTCCCACGTTAGCATCAGCGAAACTTCCACTTCTTCCCGGGCTGGGTTATGGATAAGCCACTTATAAACAGCCACGGGATAGCTGGTCTCTCGGTAGTTATGGGGAATTACCGGGGAGAACTGAACAACAGCCAAACGCACCGGCCAGCCTTTTTTCTTTTCAAAGGAAAATCCACTTTTAGGATAGAGAGCAAAATAATCGCCGCTTCCTGGCGGAAGTCCCCATTTCCAGCTCTGCAGGCTGCCTTGCGGTTTGCTGGCTGAAATTGTCTGAACAATCTTCTGCTTTCCCTTTTTCATAAAAACATGGAAAGCATTGGCCGGGATGGTCTCATCCACATACCAGCCAGATTTTAAGAACCAGTAGCGGAAGTTGCCGCTAATGGTCCATTCATAACCACCAGCTCCAAACCCGCCGACCGGGCAGGCGCTTCCCTCCGGGTCGTTATCAATGTTTTCAGGATAGGCCGTCCGGCCAAATTTTTCCATCCTGTAGCCGAAAGGCCTGGAAAAAGAAACCTCAGGGAAGCCAGCCATGTTTGGCGGGGCTGGCCGAAACGGGAATTCAAAACCGGGTTGAAGTCCGGCTCTGCCTTCTTTTCCCGGCTTCTGACCTGACCTGGCCTCAACTGCAAACGTCAGGAAAAAAATCAAAACAGAAATACCGGCCAGAAAACACTTTCCGCCATTTCTTAATAACTTTTTTCTTCTCATTTAATCCCCCTTTTTGATTGGATTTCAGTTTGATTGATATACTTTCCTGCCCCTCAGGTAGGTAGCCACGGTCTCAAAGCTGGAGTTGAAGACGGCCACGTTAGCCAGTTTGCCTTTCTCCAGACTGCCAATAACCTTACCCAGACCAACACTCTCCGCTGGGGTGAGAGAAGCCATCCTTACTACCTGATGAACCGGAAGTCCAGTCCAGCGTCGGACGTTTTCTATCGCCTGATTCAGCCGCAAAACCGAACCGGCCAGCACTCCAGAATCCTTAAGGCGAACCTCATTTCCCTTAAGCACAATTTCCATTTCTCCCCATCCATAAACTCCATCGGGTAGACCGGCAGCCTTGAGGGAATCGGTAATTAAACAGATTTTCTCCGGTCCCTTCATTCTGATTGCCAGCCGGACAAAAGCCGGATGAACATGGATGCCGTCGCAGATTAGTTCCACAAAAACCTTATCCTCATCCAGAACCGCACCAATGCCTCCCGGCTCGCGATGGTGAAACTCCCGCCAGGCGTTAAAAAGATGGGTAGCGTGAGTGGCTCCAGCCTCAAATGCCTTCAGAGCTTCTTCGTAAGTGGCGTCTGAATGCCCAACCGAAACCACCCAGCCCATTTCTACCATTGCAGGAATGAAACTGAGGTTGTTCCCGGCTTCAGGGGCAAGAGTGATTAAAGTTTTTAGGTTGCCAAGATGCTGCTCAAAGAGCTTCAGCTCTTCGGACTGGATTTCTCTGACATACCTCGGGTCCTGGGCACCTTTCCTTTTCTGGCTGACATAAGGACCTTCTAAATGAACCCCGGCTATTTCTGAAGGAAGCGGTTGTCTCTGAGCAGCCCTGATCTCTTCGACCGCCCTAAACACCCTGTCCAGACTGGAGGTCAAAGTGGTGGGGAAAAAAGAGGTCACTCCTGAAGAAGCCTGATGTTCGGCAATCTTTTTCAGGCCTTCAACCTCTCCATCCATCACCTCCCGACCAAGAGCTCCATGGAGATGAACATCAACCAGCCCGGGCGAAATATAAAATCCACTGTAGTCTTCCACCTCAATAGTGTTTAAATTTAATCCAGAATTAGTGGTTATTACTTCTTCAATATATTCGCTTTTAATGACCAGAAGTCCATTTTCTACTACCCCTTCAGGTAGTATCAGGTTTCCTTTGATGGCACTAAGCTTCATAGTGGAGGTTCTCCTTCATTTGGATATTACACCAGGATTTTACCATTTTTGATTTACCTGTAAGAATAGTAACCATACAAAATCGCCAAAGCCGCATAACTTATTTCGGGTTAAAACTTAAGCCGTCCCTGTTCCCTTAAATCGCGGTAGCTTAACAGCTTGATATTTCTCCGGGCAATAATCTTTTTTACCCCTGGGCTGGTGATGGCTCGAACCTCAGCCGAGCGGTAGCGATAAACATCTTTTAAGCCCTCCGGGTTCAGGTCAACTATGGCTCTCTCTTCCGGTGTGTCCAGACCAGGATGAACTACGAGCAGGTAAAGACCCGGTTTAGCCGTCTGCAGTTTTTCTATCAAGACTTTTTCTTTAAGTTCTGGCCTGACGGCATAAATATCGAAAAATTCCCGGTCCTCGCCACACTCCCCAGAAATTGGCAGCCCGTACTCCCGGGCTAACTTCCTGACCACTGTCCGGAATTCTTCCCTGGTCTCCAGGCTGTCCATATGTGTATCCAGATAATCGAGCCTCAGCCCGCAGTCGAGAGCCCGGTCTATTTGAGCCCTTAATTCTTTTTCCAGTTCCTCCAGACTGGGGTTATTATCAAGAAAGGCCCGGGCCGTAGGAAAGAAATAGCCATCCCGGTCTACCAGGCTGGGAACCAGGTTATAAGGCAATACCGGGCGCCAGCGGTAATCCTTCCATTCAGCATTGACGCAGAGATGAACTCCAACCGACCACAGCCAATTTTCACGGCAGCGGCGGGCAGCATCCTCAAACCAGGGTGCAGGGACAATCAGTCCACCGGCTGTCAATATTCCCTGATTAAAGGCAATTTCAAAAGCCTCGTTGGCTGCCTGGGTCATACCCATGTCATCGCCTCGGACAATGAGTTCCACCCCGGATTCTTCCACCCGGCCGCCACAGCCAGTTACCAGAAGGCCTATTATTAAAACTAATAGACACCAAACACCAAAAGCTTTGTTCTTTTTCATTCTATCTCTCCTGCGATAAAATTATTTTCCAGCTAAGCTTTTTTTGCCGGATTCTGCTTCGAGCTGGTAATAAAGAGAAATGACTTCATCCAGTAGGGCCAGACCGCCATTCGGCGCCACCGGCACCCGGGACCTGAAAAGTGGCCTGCCGGTCGGACTGAATAAAGCCGAGGCTATCTTGGTGCTAACGAAGTCAACGGCCCCGACCAACGGCTTTGAGTTTCGGGATATTTTATTTTTCTTCATCTTAAAATTCGCATTCTTTTTATTATCTTATTAACCTTCTTGGTCTTCCGCATTTTTCTCTCTTATCCCTCCGTTCCAATTTCCCGGCTCGGGCTCAAGCTTTTACTTCTTTACACTCTATTTTCGATTCACACTTCGTATTAATTTTTCCCTCCTCTCTCTTCTTTCTTTCAAGTTCCCGGCCCGTTTTCATCTTGCACCAGCCGTTCACCTCTTCGCGGTTTGTTCCGTTTCCTATTCTTTTCTTCATTTGCTTACTTTTTAAGGTATTTTTTATTTCCAACCCATTTTCTCGCCATAGCCAATTCTGGCCTCACGAACAGGCTCAGCCTTTTCTGACCAGTAAAACCACAACCCCCTGAGGCTCCAGTTCCAGGTTGAAGCTCAGCCGGTTCTGGTCCCGCTTGAAAGGAATTTTTTCTCCCGTCTCCAGGTTATTGAGCTCAATCCAGGGCCAGCTCACAGTAAGAGCCACCGTAGCTTTTTCTTCTTCGCGGTTAAAAACAAACAGCAGGCGGTAATCCGGACCTTCCAGTAAGCGGCATTCAATGATTGCCTTTTCTGGCTGCGACTTAATTTCCAGGTCAGGCTTGAGGCCCAGCCATTCGGCCAGGCCAGCCAGGAATTTCCCGTTATTAGGATTACGAAAATGATGATAGGCCGAACCCAGAAAGGAGCCGGCTATTATGGCCTGGCCTTTCCCACAGGGAGCCAGAACCAGCATCGGCTGTCCATCTGGGCTGGTGGCCAGCACCCGGGCTTTGTTATCGGTAATTTCAAAGGTTTCTTCGAAAAACACTGTGTCGAGCGCATCTCCCGGTTTGAGCCAGGGCAAGGCTGGATGACTCTGGCTTATGGTCATCTGGCCAGTTTTCGGGATGGACAGCAACCGGGCTTCCCGACAGCCCAGCACCCTGTCCAGGCCCCCGCCGGGAATGACCGAGAAGGCAAAGCCCTTCTCGTCTATCCAGCCGGCCCGGGCTTCAACCAGAAGGGTGCCACCCTGTTCTATATATTTTATAAATTCCTGAAGATAAGGCTGAGAAATCATAACCGGATAGGGTGCTATTAACAGCCGATACTGACTGGCTCTTTCTTTCAGGTCTCTAACATGAAGAAAATCGACTCTGATTCCCCTCTCAAAAAAAGCCCGGTGAACACCCTGGAGCGACTCGCTGAGGTTGTTATAACCGACCGGCTGGCCTTCGGAAGTGAAAGTCTGCTGCCCACCTACCAGGTGAGAAAGCGGATTGTAAACCACAGCTATTTCAGCTTTTGGTGGTCTGGCTTTCAGGAAAAGGTCCATATTCCTGGAAATCACTCTGGCAATTTTTCCTGCTTCCTCAGCTCTCGGAGTTAATTTCCCGTCGAGCTCAATAAGACCGTAGCCTCCAGCCTCATAGCCTGAGCTCATCGGGTAATAAGCGTAGATATTAATGGCTCTGGCGCCATAAGCCACCATGCTCCACATCCAATCGCGCAGGTCGGCCGCCGTAACCGGCAGGCTGACTTTCATCCCGAACACCCCGTAGCCAGCCTGAAGCTCGCCCACGTAAAAGCCATCGTTTTTCCAGGACATCGAGCGAACAAAATCCAGACCGGCTGCCCGGAAGAACGGTGACCAGGGTCTAACCGCACCGGCATGTTTTGGGTAGATGGAAACACCGTAATAATCCACACTGTTGTTCATCTTGCGGTCGTCCGGCGTACCATCCCAAGAAGGCCGGCTGAAAAGCCCCGGGATGGCTGAATGGCTGGTAACCACCGAGTCTGGCAGGACTTTTTTGACCGCCTGAGCCTTTAAAGCCAGATCCTCAGCCAGCTTGTCAGAGATGTATTCCTGCCAGTCTATATAGTCGGTGTAAGTCAGTATGGTGCCAAAGCGCGGTGGCTCAACCTCCTCAAAAGTCCTGAAAGTCCGATGCCAAGCCTGGTTCAGTGCATCAATATTTAAATATTTTTTCTTAAGCCATTCCCGGAAGCGGGCCTGGCTTGAAGGGCAGTAGCAAAACTGAACATATCTTAAATCACCTAAATGATATACTTCAGACCAGTTGATGATATGGGGCTCGCTCCACAGGTCCCAGCCGTAAAAGGCCGGTTTGTTTTTGACGGCCCGGGCCGCGGCGCTGAAAAAATCCAGAATTTTTTCCTGGACACCTGGATGGTCAAAGCAGAAACCTGGTGCTGACTGGGAGTGAACCTTGAGGTCGTTGGAAGCGACGAAAGCCGAATCGGGATATTTCTTGCCTACCCACTCCGGGGCTGAATCGATGTAAACCTGGCAGATAATTTTTAGCCCGACTTCGGCTGCCAGGTCAGTCAGCAATTGCAGACTGGAAAAATCGTATTTGCCCTCTTCCTTTTCGTTGTAGGCCCATTCCACCCAGCAGCGGACGGTGTTGAAACCCAGCTTTTTTATCTGCTCCAGGTCTTTTTTCCACTCGGCCCGAGATTTAGCAGTGACCGGTTCAATCATCGGGGCCCGTACCTTGCCCCCCGTGTACCAGACTGAAACCGGGAAAAAGTTATGGTGTTTGGCTGAAGGGCCTTCCTGAACAATTCGAGCAAAGGCTTGCAACTGACCGATGGTAAAAAACAAAATTATAATAAGAATTTCTACTAAAAATATCAGCCAGCCCTTTTTCAAATCCATGGAGATTCTCCTTTATAAAATTTCCTGCTGCGTTTTTTATTATCGCTCATAAGACTTCTTTTTTCAGCTGGGAAATAAATCAGTCAATCCCTGAGCTTTCTTTGATCCACAAAGAAATCTGTCACGGTTTTTTCCCTGGCGGTTTGTCTTTTGCTAATTTTTTTATTTTCTGATTCTAAATTTTTTTGCTTTTCCTTGCCTTAATCAGTTCTATCTTCGCTCAAAAATCAACTTAAGAAAAGCCCCCCTGCTTGAAGACTGAAAACGCTACCCCTCTTTGACTTATTTTAGCTTTTCACCCGCAAATTTATTCTTCCAGTCAGATTCCTTTAAGAAAGAGCCAAAAAAATTTACTCTTTAGCCTGTCTGCGGAAAGTTTTGGCCACTGTCTCCAGCAGTTCGGATTTTCCCCGATGCCAGTCGGCGGTTATTTCCCAGATTATCACCCCGGCTACTCCCTTTTCCTGAACATAGCGTGCCTTTCTGAAAATGGAGCGGATATCATCATAGGAGATGAGGATTCGGCCAGAAGGACTCAGCAAAAATGGCACCTGACTGCAGAAATCCCAGTTATACTTCCAGCCGGAGGCCAGCAGCTTCTGAATGTCAGAATAATTGTAGTAATCGCTTCTGGTAAATTTTTTATAAAGACCGTCGGTATCAAAAGATCTCCCAAAAAAGGAAAGCCCGAGAAGAATTTTATTGAGCGGAACTTCTCTTATGACCGCATAGGTAAAGGTATCATCCCACGAACCGCAGGGGTCGTTCTTGCAGGTGTAAAGAGGAGAGTTGTGACCGGAATGATCTGACCAGGAGCCATGGTAGTCGTAGGTCATAAAGCCGATGAAATCAAAATAAGGATGAAGTTCTTCATAATTAATCCAGCGGCCCCAATAGGGACCTGAGGGAGCAGCCATGGTTAAAAGGCGCGGCGGGACCAGAGCTTTAAGAGCAGCCGAGAGTTCTTTTACCAGGGCTGAGAAATTTCTGCTATCCTGTTCGTTAGAGACAAACTCCCAGTCCAGGTCCACTCCATCATAACCGTGCTGAAGGCAGAAATTAACCACCTGGCTTATAAACCGGCTCCTCTTTTCCGGAGAAGCCGCAGTCGGCGGAAAGCCCTCACAGTTGCCCCAGCCGCCGATGCTCATCAGCACTTTAACCGAATGGCTGCGGGCTGCCTGGATAAGTTCTGGATGGATATAGTTCTGGTCAACTATCAGATTGCCATTGGCATCAGGTTTGGTGAAGGCATGGGCCAGATGGGTTAGGTTCTTAAAATTTATCATTGTGTGGTTGAATTCAGCTTTTTTCCAGGAAGGATAATAGCCCATTACTACTCTGGAAAGTCCTGAAGGATGCATTTCCAGTTTTTCTTTCTTATTAAAATCCCGTCCTAACTGCTGACTGCTGACCTGTGTGTAGAATAGAGCACCAAACAGAATAATTAAGCACAGCAGAGTAAAAATAGAAAGACCGGGTTTAATTTTCATCCTTTTTCCCTCATCTTAAATTCTTTTTTTTCAATTTTGTTTTGCCTTTAAGCCTCTATATAAAGCTTCTTTTCCATATTTCAGACCGTTTTTTAAGTTGCACGGCTTCAGCTTGACCTATATTCTGAAACTATAAGTTGCCTTTTCAGCTTGATTGGCTTCTGGATTATGAGTTAAATCTGAACCTTTCGCTCAGGTGAAAAGCGTTTTCAGCTCATCTATCCTCCGGGCAATGTTCACCCTGCGCACACATTGAGCAGTGCAATTTTCGCATTCAGCACAGGTTTTAATCGATTTTCCGGCTTCCAGGCTGTCGAGAGTATCCCGGGCCTGGTAGAGGTTGCCGTATTCAGCCGCATACATATGAACCCTGAGAATCCCGGGAATATCAGCTCTTTGCGGACAGGTGGGAACACATTGGCCGCAGGAGCGGCAAACAGCAGCCATCTGAGCTTTAACCAGACGGCTTTCCAGAAATTTTCTCTCCTCTTCCGTGTACTCAAGGCTTCTAGCCACAGTAATATCTTCAGCCAGCTGGTCGAAGCTGGTAAACCCCGGCACAGCACAGGCTATAAATTCATTCCTTAAGGTCCATTTCAGAAGGGCACTGTGGTCAATAGGCCCCTCGTAAAACTTTCTGGTTTCTTCGGGCAAACCTTCCCGATACCAGGCCTGCTGGCACTGGGTTTTCATGGCCACCAGAGCCACACCGGCCGCAGCTGCTTTCTTAAGGGTAGCGAGGTATTCCGTGTAATCATAAAGTGAATAATTAAGGGTGGTCAGAATGGCATCGTAGACTTTCATCTCCAGAGCCGCTTTTATGACCGCATCCATATTCTGATGGGTGCTTAAACCAATGAACCGGACTTTTTTCTGCTCTTTAAGTTCAAGAAGCGAATCAATCAGGGCAGGATTTTTTACCCAGTCAGTATCAAAGACATCATGAGAATAAAGAATATCCACATAATCGGTCCGCAGCCTCTTCAGGCTCTCATCGACGGTCCTCTGATGCATTTCCCGGAGCTGGGCAAAGGGCAAGTTCCTCTGCTGTGGCCGAATGAGCACTTTGGTGGCAATGACCACCTTTTCCCTGGCTTTAAGCTCTTCCACCAGCACCCGCCCAACCATTTCCTCATTGCGGCCGCGCTGGTAAACTGCAGCCGTATCAAAATGCCTGATGCCCAGCTCATAGGCCCGGTTGACCAGTTCCGGGTTATCAGCATTCATTACCCCCATGCCAACTATGGGAACTTTATAACCGGTCCGGCCAAGAGTTCGGATGATTAAATCCCCGGCTTTTTCTTCTTTTTTTCTAGCCTGGGCTGAAACTGGCACAGAACCTCCAAGCGCCAGCACTCCGGCTACGGTTCCGGCCGCCGCCCCAAGGAATTTTCTCCGGTTTATTGTTCTTTTTTCGGCCATATGCCCTCCTCCAGGCTGAATTTCCGCCTCTTTTTTACCCTTAAATTATCTTTGGGTCAAGAAAAATTATCAGGCCACAAGACTCCAGCCTTCGCTCCATCAAGATTCTAAGAAAAAAAGAAGAAACGAGGGTAATGTCTGTGGGGTAACTCTCATTATTTCAAAACAGACTAAAAATCAAAGGCCGAGCTTCTGAAAAATGTACAGGAAAAACGGCAGACTGACCATGGACACCAGGGCCGAAGCTACAAACAACTGGTTGACAAAAGCCCGGTTGCCCCCGGCCCGGCCGACCAGGACCGGCACGGCCGTCAGTGGAGGTACAGCACATTGCAGAATGAAGACAAAGGACAGAGGGTGGGGAATCCGCAAAAATTTAATGGCCAGAAGTCCAAGGACAGGGAAGATGAAATTTTTAATCAAAACAAACCACAGGGCTTTTCCGGCATAAAACTTTTTTGCTCCGGCCAGGTCCAGGTAGATGTTTCCGCCTAGTATCAGAAAAATGATTGGAGTAGAAAGTGAACCGATGGACTGGAAAGTTCCTTTGATAAAACCGGGTAGATAGCCATCCACCCCGGCCAGCTTGATGACCATGGCCAGCACCGTGGCGATAAAGACCGGACTGATGATTCTCTGCCACCTGGCTTTCTGCTTCATCCCCAGGACAGCCGGTATCACCACGAAGAAAAAACTAGGATAGAACATCGTGAAGATGAACAACATGGCCACCTCGGCTGAATCAGAACCGAACAGACCACTCATCACGGCCACCGGAAAGAAAATGCCGTTCTGGAAAAACAAGGACAGAAAAAACTCCTTGCCGTTCCTGGATATGAGGGTAAACAAAAGCGACAGCAGCCCCAGGCCCACGGTCAGCGCCAGCCACCACAGAGGATAGATGTACCAGTCAGGAAAAGTCCGGGGATTGAAATTCTTGAGGATGACGCTGAAGGAAAGAAAGGGCAGGGCTAAATCAATGCCCAGAGTGGACAGAAACCTGAGGACACTTTCTTTATCCTGGATTCTGGCCCGGAAAACAAAATAACCAACCAAGGCGATGCCCAGCTGAGCGGCCACCACTTCAAAGGCTTTAGAAAAAAGGCTCATTTTCTATCTCAGCTTTGATACCTGAGAATCTCTACTACGCTCAGAATCATATTTATCTATTTAATTTACTTTAGAGCCTTAATCAAGGCAAATACTTCCGTTCCTCAAGAAGAAAAAGAAGACGGAGGCCCAGGGCTTTTTAATTCAGCCTGAAATAACAGGGCTATTTTTGCAACAACTTCCAAGCTTCATAAGGACGGAATTATTAATTAATAAACTGAGTTTTTAAACCTTTCCCTGCTCTTCACCCCTGGTGGACAAAGTTGAGAATTAATTCTTGAACCAACAGTTGCTGAGGCACCAAATTGATTATAAAATTATGGAAAAGAAAGGAAAGACTATGAAAAAAGTCCGGCATATTCAATCTTACTTTATGCTTTCTTTATTTTTATTTTTTATTTTTACTCTGGTAGCAGCAGGTCTATCACAACCTATGGTAAACACCGAACCCTCACCGGCTTCTAAACCGGGTGAAGAAAGAGTGGAAAGAGCAATTGAAGTCATCAAAGAACTGGCCAGCCTGAAAGAAGAGGGTATTCCGGCCAGGCTCCTGGAAAAAGCCCAGGGTATAGCCATCATTCCTGGTGTGGTTAAAGCAGCCTGGGGCATCGGTGGACAATATGGCCGCGGTATTGTGTTGGTTAAAAGAGAGGACGGCCGCTGGAGTAATCCGCTGTTCATTCAGCTTATCGGGGGAAGCCTGGGCTGGCAGATAGGAGTGCAGAAAGCCGATATAGTCTTGGTGTTTAAAAACCGGCAGGGAGTAGAAAACATAGCCTCCAACAAGATAACTCTGGGAGCTGATATGAGTGTTTCAGCCGGCCCAGTCGGCCGGAGTGCCGAAGCCAGCACCGACCTGGAAATGGAAGCCGAGATTTATTCTTACTCCAAAAGCAAAGGGCTTTTTGCTGGCATATCCCTTAAAGGTGGAACGCTGCGAGTGGACCGGGAAGCCAATGCTGGTTTCTACGGGGCTGACCACAAAGCCTCAAGTATTCTTTATGAAAACGTTAAAGCCCCCTCTGTAGTGGAAAAACTGCACTTTATCCTGAAAGAACTATCCGGGAGTACGAAAAATTAGGAGCCCGGATTGTCAGGACGAAGTCCAGGGTGGATTGAATTACAGCCTGGAAAAGCGGCTGTCGTCATCCTATCTTCTAAAAAGACTGACTTTTAGAAAAAAAGGTTTTTAATTTTCTCGCAGAATAATTTTTTATTACTCGAACTTAAACTTAGCCATAAGAAGATAATTAAATTTGCTGACCCCAGACACAGTAAAAATGATTTGATTGAATCTGGCGGCTGGAGATTTAAGAATTTGTTAATCTGACCTGAGAACTCAAATTCAGTAAGGGCCTTAATATTTCAACAGGCTGATTGAGCCATTAGTAGTCTGAAGGTCAACCCGCGGTCCCCGGCCACTGCCCATCCGTCCCTCAATTCGTTTTCTGGAAACTGAGCCTTCAATGGTGACTGGATAATCAACTCTGATACTGCCGTTGGTGGTCCGGGCTGTGAAATAGCCGTCAGGCTGATTGGCAAGCTTTATGGTTATACTGCCATTGGTGGTCCGGGCACTGAGGTCCCCGGCGAGCTCATCCAGTACCAGCCTGATGCTGCCGTTGGTGGTTTTGAGGTTGATTCTCCCTTTCGCCTGAACTATGTCCAGGCTGCCGTTAGTGGTGGTGGCTTCCAGCCAGCCAAAATCTCCGCGGGCAGTGAGGCTGCCGTTGGTAGCTCGGAGCAGGGCCCGTTCAAACCTTCCCGAAATGTTAATCCTGCCGTTAACCGTTTTGACTGTTTCGAGGGCCATGCCTTCGGGCAAATTGATTTCGTAATCTACCCTGACCTGAAGATTTTTCCTCTGATGGACGGTATCAACTATGACCGATTTTTCGCCGCTAACCACTTCTATTCTGATTTTATCCAGGTCGGATTTTCTCCAGCGAGCATATTTGATGGCTTTGATAGAAACTTCAAGGGACGGCGAGGTGGTGACAGTGATTGAGCCGTTGATATTGGTCAGAGAGAAAGAGCCAGCTTCTTTAAGGGAGATAGTCCGGGTGAAAGAATCCTGATAGCGATAGCCAGAATCTATAAATTCCTCGCAGCCGGCAGCGAACAGAACAGTGAAAGCTAAAATAAACAAAATCTTAAAAGTATTTTTCGGCTTTTGATTAAAAAACTGATTTTTTTCAGACATCACTTCCTCCTTAAAGCAGCAAATTTGGCTATTTTTAATTTCACCCTATTAGATAGACGAAAAATAAACATAAAAAGTTCTGGTCCTTAATCTTTTTCTGAAACCTCAAGATTGAACTTTCCAATTGAATAATTCGTAATAATAAAATAAAGTTGATGTGCAGGCTTAAATAAAGCTTCGAAAATTTGCCTTCAGGGAGGAAACATGAAACCTAAAAATTGCTTGAACAGCGTCTCAATATCATTTTTTGCTTTACTGGCTTTACTTTTGATTGTCCCAACATTGAGTACAGCAACGCCAGTTCAGGCTCAAAGCGCTGACCTGAGCCAGAAGGTCGTTGGCCACTGGGAAGGGGCCATTGAACTTCCCGGGATGAAGCTCGAAGTTCTGGTTGATTTTAAGCTTTCGGCCGATAAGAAGCTGGAAGGCGTCATCTCCATTCCCATCCAGAAAGCTAAGGACCTGCCTCTGACGGATATAAAAATAACGGACAGTGAGATAAGTTTTGCCATTGCTGGCGTTCCCGGAAATCCGGTTTTCAAAGGAAAGCTGGATGAAAGCGGGCAGAAAATCAGCGGTCAGTTTACTCAGTCGGGCCAGACTTTTCCCTTCAACCTGAGCAAAGGCGAAGACCCGGTGGCCCGGGCCAAAAAAGTTCTGGAAGGAATGGACGGAATCATCAACAAGGCTATGGCTGACCTTAAGGTCCCGGGCCTGGCTCTGGCTGTGGTCAAGGGTAAAGAAGTAATTTTCCTTAAAGGCTACGGCCTTCGCGATGTGGAAAACAAGCTGCCGATGACGCCCGATACCCTGCTGGCCATTGGCTCAGCCACCAAAGCCTTCACCACTTTTGCTCTGGCCAGGCTGGCTGATGAAGGCAAGATGAGCTGGGACCAGCCGGTGCGCACCTACATCCCGTGGTTTAAGCTGTCGGACCCGGTGATAACCGAAAGAATGACGCCCCGCGATTTAGTCACCCACCGCTCCGGCCTCCCCCGCCATGACCTTCTCTGGTACAACAATTACCAGGCAACGCGCGAGGAGCTGGTGCGGCGGCTGGCTTATCTTCAGTTCACCGCTGACCTCAGAGAAAAATTCCAGTATAACAACCTGATGTTCCTGACGGCTGGGTATCTCCTGGAAGTACTCACCGGAAAGACCTGGGAAGAGGCGATAAGAGAGCTGGTGCTCAACCCGCTTGAGATGAAGAGAACCAATTTTTCCGTGCTGGATTCGCAGAAAGACCAGGATTTTGCCCAGCCCTATGCCTACCGTCAGAAAAAGATAGAGAAAATTCCTTTCCGCAACATCACCAACATGGGGCCAGCCGGCTCCATTAACTCCAGCGTGCGAGAGATGAGCAACTGGCTTGTGGTGCATCTTAATTCGGGCAAGTTTGGCGAAAAACAGCTCCTGAACCCGGCCACCATGGCTGACCTGCACCTGCCATATACGCCGATTGCCCAGACGCCGACATCTACTCACCTTGGATATGCCAGCTATGCTCTCGGCTGGTTTGTTGACAGCTACCGGGGACATCCCCGCGTTCATCACGGTGGAAATATAGACGGGTTTTCGGCGCTGGTTTCCATGCTGCCCAACGATGGCTTCGGTTTTGTGGTTCTGACCAACCGGAACGGCACCGGCCTGCCTGAACTCCTGGTAAGAACCCTGACCGATAAACTATTAGGGCTTGAGCCTGTGGACTGGATTGGCGAGGCGGTGCGCAATGCCGCTAAGGCTGAAGAGGTGGGCGAAAAAGCCGAGCAGAAAGCCCAGACCAGAAAGATCAAAGGCACCAGGCCGGCTCATCCCCTGGAAGAATATGCCGGAACCTACGTTCATCCCGGTTACGGCGAAGTAAAGGTAGTTTTTAAGGATAAGAGCCTTTCTTTTGTCTACAATAGGATAACCACTCCGCTGGAGCACTGGCATTATGAAACTTTTAACGGACTCCAGGCTGAGGACCCGACCTTCAAGGATATGAAGCTCACCTTCCAGACTGACGTCAACGGCAACGTGGCTGCAGTGGCCGCGCCGTTTGAACCGACGGCGGATGATATCGTCTTCAAGAAAAAGCCCGACGAGCGCTACTACGACCCGAAGTTCCTGCAAAAATTGACCGGAAAATTCGTGCTGATGAACCAGGTCACCACCATTGAGCTAAAAGGCAACACCCTGACCCTGTTTGTGCCCGGGCAGCCGGTTTATGACCTGGTGCCCGACCTGGGCGATGAATTTTACCTCAAGCAGGTGCCGGTAATTCGCGTTCGTTTCATTTTTGATGCTAAAGGTGAAGTTACGGGCCTGGAGTCCATCCAGCCCGGCGGCGTCTTCGAGCTGAAGAAGCTGACTGATAAAGCTAATGATAAAGCCGAAAAAGAGGAACCCAAAGACAAATCCGCACAGAAAAAATAGCATTGCTCAGCTTAACTGACGGATGCACGTGCAGGCGAGATAAAAAGAGAAAAAGTTTTCTTGGAGAAATCTAAAGCAAAAGATGTAATATTTTTCACTATAAGTCACAGGGTAGCTGGTTATTTCAAAAGCTCTCTAAAATCAAGAAAGCCTCGGCTACCCAGATAGTTAATTGTCTTTTTCGCCTCACGTTCAGAAACTGGATTATCTAAGGCCACTTTAAGTATTTTTTTTGCGTCATTTGAAACTGCGGAAATAAGCCACCCCTCTTTATCGCCTTCTGCTATGAACCTCAAACATTCCACCGCTTGCAAGGGGTAGCTTTCAGCTATTGCAACAAGCCTTTCAAATACTTCATCCGCAACTTCAATTTTTTTAGTCTGCTCAAGAACTTCATGAAGCTGTTTAACAGCCCATTCTTCATCAAATCCGCCTGATGCGAACCACCAACCAAAAGCAGCCATTTCCTTTTCATGGTCTTCAGGGTAATTCTTCGCTGAATCAAGCCTTTTACCCCATAAGGCTTTCAAACGATTTATAATTTCTTCCGAAATGGGTTTTTCTGTCGCCTTTAGGGCTTGGCCAATAGATTCAATTGCGTGTCCTCTTAGCGAATCAGGTGCTTTTGACCAGAATTCAGTAAGTATTGCATCTATAAGCTCTATTTTCCCCCTCCAGTAAAATGTCATGAGATGTTCAGCTAAATGATTATCCGGCTCATACAATCCGGCAATCCTATCCTTTAAACCAATTATTTTTATAGCATGTAAATATTGTTCTCGCAGAATTCCAAAAACATTGTTATAAGGTTGGCAAAAAGATATATAGGTACTCCACGCAGCATCAAAGTAAGCCCGTTCCCGTTCGCTAAGCGGAAAAATACGGCACGCGTTCTTTTCAGCCCACTTAGAATCCAGTAGAACCAGCCAAGGAAACCATTCTCCATAGATGGAACGGATCGCAAGAGCGGGGTCTTGATCAATATTAAGATGCTTTTCCAAGACTTCCCTTACCTCAGGCATTTCTTCAAACCCTTTTTCAAGTTTCTCAGTGTCACATTCTTTTTCTAAATACCGTCTTATCCATAGTGCATATTCAAAAACCGCATGCAGAGCTTTCCCCCTTGTTGTGTTAATAGAGAGAGTCGCTGGATCCATATTCGAGCCGCCATATCTCTCCTCATATTCTAATGTTGGTTCAGGGTCATCGGTCAAAGTACAGAGAATATTCCAGACCATCGCTCTGTTTTCTATAGGTATTGCTTCAGTCTTCATTCCTTCTTGCAAGAGATTGGCTATTAAACCTCGTGTCCATCCCCAATCAGTTTCTAACTTCGGCTTTTTTTGATCAGAAATTTCCCGTGGTTGTTTTATTATCCATTCACATAGGTCTAAAACGGGAGCCCAGTGGAATCTTTTTCCTGTTTTTAAACCCTTATTTAAGCCATTTATCAGCGCCTCGATGTAAATTGGATCCAATTCCTTAAAACTTGGGGCTTCTAAAGCAAATCTTTCCGGATCTTCAGCTATAGCTTCAGCTAACAATATTCCAAGGCTTTCCTTAGAAGGTTCATAAAAAGATTCATTCGGTGCTTCCCAGGATTTGAGAAAAGTGATTAGTTCACTTACTTGCATGTTGCCAAGTTCTTCTTTTGTTTTCGGGCTTAATGGGCCTTGTCCTTCACCTTCATAATAAACTGGAAATTCAGGATGTTCGGGTTCCCCATATATTGCTATTAGTTCCTTATAGCGTTGTTGCCATTCAGATGGAAGATTATCAATTCCTATCCATGACAATCTGTCGCGTTGCCATTTCTCAATATAGCGCTTTAGATCCGTTTCTGAAGGCAAGATGCCTTTTTGCTGAGAATAAGATTTCTTATTTATTTCTTTATCTGGACCTTCTTCAATCCAGCCAAGAATCAATTGCTTATCTTGGCTAGATAAATGGTTAAACGCAGTCCGAAGGAGTAGCACATACTCGTGCCGTACGCCAACATCATCAAATAGGCGGCGGTCAACAAGGTGATTTCTCACGAGCATCACGTCCCGTTCAAAGAAAAGCCGCAGAATATGCAGAGCAATCCGACGGAATATTTTCCAGCCGCGGCGTTCAAGCGATTCGACAACTTGCTTTATATTTGAGTTACCCGAACGAATTATTTCCTCTGCCGCCTCTCTGATCGCGCCAACCATCTCCTTTTCTTCTGTGTCATGGTCTGAAAAAATTATTGCCTTTTCCAAAAGGTCACATAGTCTCTCTAAACCATGAAGGCCACTTGCTTTCACCAATTCAGGGTAATACTTCCTCAAAATCTGCTCGTACATCCATATTTCAAACCGGGCTCTTGGCCCTAATGGTTTTTTAATCGCTGTGTCCCAACTTTGTTCCTCTGGAAGAACATCCAGCAGCACCGTTGCAAGCTCAATTGCTTCTTCGTTTTTCCCTCCTTTTGCCCAATGGGCCATCAATTCTCCTATCTTTTCTGCTGTCAATATATTAGAATTTTCAGCCCATTTTTTGGCCTTTTCGGATATCTGAACAGATATTTCAGGTGGCATGGCCAGGGCAGCATTGATCAGGTCAACATGAACAGCACTATTATCTGTATCTTCCATTTTCTCAATTATATTGGCTACAAGATCTGGCTTATACTTAGCCATACGTGCAAGATAACCAGCCTCAGGCCACGGCTGGTAACGAATAGTTTTCTCTTCTTCGTCCTTTACAGGTGCAGGAGGATTACTGAAAAACCCCTTTTCCCATAGAGGTTCTAGCCACTCCGGATTTTCGAGGCGGTCAAAGAAATAACGATATTGTTCATAATGGGCGAGAAGTGTTACGGCCTTATCAACCTGATCTGGCGTTGGTTTCTTCCAAGATTTCATCAAGATCCTCCAGGGTTTTATAAAAACTCCCAATAATTGCCAAAAGAGCACGTTCAAATATTTCAAAATTCTTCTTTAGCTCATCTCCGTCCATCTCAGCATCAACCTTTCCTCTATCGTGTGTCCTTGCTACAAACCATTCTGTATTTTTGCGCAAATTATCAATCCTTGGTCTTAATGTCGCCTCAGCTTCTTTATTTTTTGGATCAATTGCCTGGAATAAACGTTTGAATTCTTCATATGGTTTCTTTCTAGCCTCTTCATGATCACGAATAAGTTTGGCAATTTCTTTATATATCTTCACCGGTATTGGTACTTCTTTAATGGGAGGGATTTGCTCGTTATTTGTCAATTTAATTGGAAGAGAGCCATCAAGAGAAAGGCCTGCCTTCTTCCATACCTTAGATAAGTCATCTAAACGATTTATATATTGCACTTGATTCGTTGATACTGGGCCTGCTATCACATCAGGAAGGCGATTTCTTATTTCTCGAACTGCATGTGAAACAAATCGAACCCTCCCGGGAAATATTTCGTTGAAAACCATCTCTATAGCGCCCTTATAAAGCTCTCCAAGAGATGGGGCATTTCTTTCAAACCATAGGCGCAACTCTTGGCGCTCTCTAGTCCAGAAATTAGGCTGATGAACCTCCATTACAATTCTCCACGAAAAGCTTTTTCTAAAATGATTTTTTCTAGCATGTTAATTTCAAAATCAACTTCTTCCTGTGAGTTTTTTAGAGCTATAATCTTCTCTTTTGTTGACTCAAGATAAGAAACAATATTCTTTTGATTTGCAAGCGACGTAACAGGGATAAATACTCTTTTTACAAACTGAGAATTAATGCCGCCCTGCGCTGCACCATGAAATGTTGATAAGATTTGTTTTTTCCCGAAGGAACTTAATAAGAATAAAAAGAGGTATTTTGGTAGTATAAGATCTTTTTTAGCTCGGATAATAAAAACGTGTTCATTTACACAAGCATCCTGAAATGGAAAATTCTCTGAAACGTATGCAGTCTTTCCTGTCGTAGCACCATCCTTAACTATTAATATATCATGAGGCTTTATTTTGCCTTTTTTAATTGAATAATAATATTCTTCTGGTATAAGTCGTGGTCTAGAAAAATCAAAACCCCCATCCCATGTGAGATGTTCGCCACCTATAGAAAAAATTCCCTTTTCTATTTTTAGCTTTCTGACCCCTCCCTTCGGCCTTTTTCCGCTTTCAATAGTAGTAATACATTCATCTAATCTTAGCCACTGCCAGCCTTCGGGAAGTTTTGTGCCGGGTTTGGGGAAGGTATCGGCAAGAACAGATTGCCAGAGCCGTTCAGCCTCTTGTTGCGCTTCCTGCCTAAGGCGTTTTGCCTCACGGATCCGGCTAAATAAATCATTAATCCTTGCTACAATCCGCTTTTGTTCGGATAATGAAGGAAGAGGAAGCCATAAGTTTTCTATAAGTTTTGCATTTATGTTTTTTTGTGTTGCTCCTTGAGGCACAAGCTGGCTCTGGCAAATAGGAGATTTTAGAGCCATAGAAACAAATTCAGGTAAAATATTTTTATGCAACCTCACCCTTATCAAATAAGAAGCAAATATAGCTTCCTCAGGTACCTCTTTAATTAAAATTGTGGCCCCGATACTACCAGACCTCGCGAATAATATATCCCCTGGTTGAAGCTTATATTTTTCAAGAGTCCTCGCATCGCATTTGCAATAGGGAACAGCCTCCCAATCGATTTCTCCGGAAGTCATATCAGTAATACGTAAAAACTTTGGACCTACTTGCACAGACGAAGCTGATTCAGTATATCCATACTGAGGTTTCTCAGCAATTTCTCCCAACTTTACCCATTTCCAGCCTAAAGGCAGTTTATTAGACAAACGCATTAGCTTACTTCCTCCAATGGAAATTCTTTATATCCCCACCCGAAATAATTAGGATGCCTATAAAGGCGTGGTTCAATCCATTGCCAACCGGGATAATCGTTTTTCTTCCCCGCTTTATACCATGAATAGGCGTGCCGCGCGACAAAATCTGCAATCTGGAGACCGATGGAATATTGGCTATCACCAAATTGAATTTCTAGAATATTGTCTAATGATAGATGCCATGTATAAATGATTCCAAACCATTTGCTAATGCAATAACCCTCTGAACCTCGTCTTAAAATCAGAAATAGAAAATTCCGCTGCTTTTCTTGTATGCGCTTGTTTGCATCAATCAACACATATGCGTTATCATTCTGTTCTACCAGAAATCCCTGAATCCGCTCGAGAAGATATTTTATAGCTAAATCAGCTGGGTCATCTGGCTTAGAGTATTTTATCCTATGACGCTGTTTATCTATGCATACTAAAAAATATGTTACCTGCTCTGAATGATCAAGATATGCCTTCCTAACAGCATCTCTGAGTAAAGGATTTTTACTCCAAAAATCATCTCCCCTATCTACGGAAGATGCTTTTATTTCTTCTCCTTTACCAAGAAGGCTAACATCTACGTGATGGAGAGATAGTGAAGCTAGGCTATTCTTAATCCGGCAAATTATATTCAATAAATCGTCTGCCTTTATAGCAACCGCACTCGTAACATGCACCGGTTGTTCTTTAATACATTTTTCCCAGTTCTTTGAATACCCACACTCATCAATGAACACTAAGAACATTTAACCCTCTCGAGAATTATTAGTACCCAAAATTTCATCTAATTCTTCCATAATGCTTAATATCTCACGCTCGCGCTCAAGAAGACTCGCCAAAACCTCAACTGGAGAAGGAAGCATTTCAGTATCTTTTCGATTTGGATTGCGAGCAGAAAGATCGTAGCCTTGCGCCCTTACGTCATCGGCCGAAACGACCCAGGAATTGTCGGAAAGACAGGCTTCCTTTGGGCCTTTTCCTTTTCTATAATCATTCCAAGCTTTCCAGAGGCGCCGCGCCTCTTCAAAGTGTTCGTCCTGAATTGGACTCCCTTTGCTAAACTTCTTTAAGCCCTCAGGAAGTGGTAATTCATAGTACCAAATCTCATTTGTTGGCCCAGGACGCTCAAAGAAAAGAAGGGCTGTTTTGACATCGGAGTAGGGAGCAAATGTTCCCGGAGGGAGGCTAACTACTGTATGGAGATTAAACTGTTCCAAAAGCTCTCGCTTTACCTCGGCAAAAGCTCCACTGCGAAAGAGCGTCCCCTCGGGTACAACCATACCGCAGCGCGCACCGTCCCTGTTATTGAGCTTTTTCATGATATGCTGCAAAAAAAGAAGTTCTGTAGCATTGGATTTTATTGGAAAGTTTTGCTGAATATGATGTCCCTCTGTTCCACCAAAGGGAGGATTTGTCATAATAACATCGTATCTTTCAGTAACATTGCGAATATTTTCCTCAAGCGTGTTCCGGCGATAAATCTTTGGAGATGTAACTCCGTGCAAAACAAGGTTCATCGTACCAAGCAATGCCGGTATAGATTTCTTTTCCTGTCCAAAAAATGTCTGCTCTTGTAGAATTTTATTATCTTCTATGGTCTTTTCGTATTTTTTCATCCAAAGGTAAGCCTGGGCCAAGAATCCGCAGGTTCCGCAAGCCGGGTCATAAACTTTTTCGCCAATAGTTGGGTTTATAATCTCAATGATAAAACGAATGACCGGCCGCGGGGTATAGAATTCACCTGCCAGCCTGTTCTCGCTACCCAGACGCCTCAATAATTCTTCATATACCTGAGAAACAGTGAAAATGTCGTCCTGACTATGAAAATCTATCTGATTAAGTATTGATAAAACATCTTTAAGATTATAGCCCGAAGCACAGACAATTACATTTCTATCAGTAAAAATGCCTCTAATTGTTTCGCGAAGCGGATCTCCGCCCAACGAAGTTAAATGAGGTATTAATTTTCCCATGACAAAGCTCAATAAATCCTCAGCCGGCCAATCTTTAGTGGCCCAATCTCTCCAGCGATAAGGGCTGACCAGGACAGGTTGATAAGGACGGCCGGCGAGTCTGGCTTGAGCTTCCCATTCTTCCTCTTGAGCATCCAAAAATCTAAGAAACAATAGCCAGGAGAGATGTTCTATGTATTCCATAACTCCGCCACAATTATTATCACGTCGCAAGATATCGCACGCCCTCCAGATCTCATTAGCCAGAGTTTCTCTTGTCTGATTATTGGGCATAAGCTACCTCCTCTTCGGGATATATTTTTTCTCTCATTTGTTGCAGTGTTGAGCCCAATTGTTCAACTCCACCAAAAAAGTCGCTGATTTTAACAGCACCGCCCATTTCCTTGAATGGCGAAACGCTGAATATGGCAGGTTCAAGTTGATCAATTCCACCGATACGATATTTTTCTAAAAGTTCAAGAATTATTGCCCGGGCTTGATCCTTATGGCGGTTGATAAATATCTGTTCCCTGTTAAGAAAAGCAGTTGTTCTTTCGCTCCTGGAGCGGATTGGTGCATCAAATACCAGATTAGAAATTAGATCATAAGCATCAGCATCTGCCCTACCGGTAATTTCTGCCAGGACCTCGGGATGGATGCTGGATTCACGCAAATCTTTCATAAACTTTTCTCTTTTCTGTGGATCAACCCAAATATTTCTAAAATCAGCTTTAGTCCGAGTTACCTCAATTACTTTTCGGCGTACGTAATCTTTGTATTGACTGAGTGTCATCTGCTCACCGGTTGAATCAATTACAAAAACACTTTCATCAGCTATAGTTACTGTTATACCTTCAACCCAGATCTTGCGCTCCCCTTTTTGTGGAGTTTTTAAAGCAACTTCTACCGAAATCATCTCATCTTCAATGGTTTCAATTTGAATTTCTCGACGAATAAAGCCTGTGGCATTTACGATTAAAGTTAGTCTGCCGGCAGGAAGACGATCAAAATAAAATTCTCCTTCATGATTAGTTCTTATTGGGCCCCTTTGCGTATTAGGTCCGGTCCTAATACTGACAGAAGCTCCGACTATTCTACGCTCAGTTTCTGCTTCAAAAACGATGCCCTTAACCTTGGCAGTAAATGGGCCGGCAGGCGGCTCTGGTTTTGGACCTATGGGCGTTACCCACGAATCTATAAGGCGTGTAGCTCCTGTAAAATCAATTATTCGGAACCAATATTTGTTAGTGAGAAAATCAAGGCGACTACCTCGTCCGATTATCTGTTTGAAAAGCACTGGAGAAGATAATGTTTTCATAAAAACAATATTTTTGCATGAAGGCACATCTACTCCAGTAGAAAGAAGTTCTGCTGTAGTGGCAACTACGGGAGCTTTTTTATCTGAATCAGCAAACTCTTCAAGCCAACGTCGCGCATCTGCTCCTTCTTCGGAAATGATGGGCACAGCATAATTATTTAATCCTGTTTCCGGTCCAAATTCATCCTGAAGTAAACGAGCAACAAACCTCGCATGTTCCATATCCACACAGAAAACCATAGTCTTATCCATGTGGCCAAACCGGCGCAAAAGGCCTGCGAGGTGCTTGACCATAGCCTTGGTTCTGTCAGGTAATGTGATTTCTCTCTCAAAATCTGGAGTCGTATATATTTCTCTCGTTTCCACACCTTCGGGGATGATGACTTCTGCTCCTTGCTCAATAGCGTCATCAAGGCGTAATCCATCTTTGTCAACCGTGGTTCGCACGCGATGGACTTTATAGGTTGCTAAGAACCCATCTTCAATACCCTGGCCAAGGCTATATTGGTAGGCTGGTGGATGCCAGGTGCCGAGTTCAGGGTTATCGGGATCTATAGCGACTTCTGGCTCTTCAGCACAAAAATAGGCATAAGTATCTATATTTTCATCTTGTTTCGGAGTAGCGGTCATTCCAAGATGGATAGCAGATTCAAAATGATCAAGTATTTCACGCCAGGTGCCAAACCCAGAGCGATGGCACTCATCAATAATGATCAAATCAAAGAAATCTGGGGGAAAAGTATCAAAAAGCCTTCGTCCAGTTCCGTCTTGACTCCATAAAGATTGGTAAATACCAAAATAAAGGTCACGGTTCAGGCTCACAGGAAATCCTTCAATTTTATAGCGCGGATCAGAGCCATCTCTCTCAAAAGGTGAAAACGTATTATAGGCTTGATCTCTAAGAATTACTCGGTCAGCAAGAAAAAGTATACGAGCTGGGCGTTCAGGATGTCTTCGGGTTAGCCAACCTGACTTTAACAACTTCCAGACTATCTGAAAAGCAACGAAGGTTTTGCCTGTTCCTGTGGCCATCGTCAGAAGGATTCTTTTTTGACCCTTTAATACCCTTTTAATCACTTCCCTTATAGCTACTTCCTGAAAATAAAAAGGCTCTTTATTACAGAGAGACGGCGGGCAATAAGGATAGCGGAGCGGATCACGTTTGGGATCAGTCTCGGCAGCTGTGTTTACCGGTACAGTCCCTTGCAAAGGGATTCCGTTATTACAAATCCATCTTTTCCATAAATCTTCAGGTCTGGGGAATTCATTAATGTTTCTGCTGCAACGTGTGAAAAAGTCATATTCAATAATTTCGTGACCATTGGTTGCGTAAGCAAAAGCTAATCCGAGATCGGCGGCGTAGTTCTTGGCCTGTTCGAGACCCGTCTCTGCAGGTTCTTCCTCAGATTTTGCTTCAATCACTGCAATAGGAAACGAATCCGTAAGGCGGAGGAGATAGTCAACTTTACGCTGTTTTCCGCGGTGCGCTTGATCGCCAATTAGAATGATGCGGCCGGGAGCATAAACCCTATCTTTTTGATACAGATATTCCCTTGAAACCTGAGCATCTGTCCAGCCTGCAATCTTAAGTTTTGGGTCAATTAGTCTGGCTCTTGTATCTGCCTCATTTAACGGCATGCCTTAGCCCCTTATTTTAAAATGTGTGTAGATTATCGCTATTTTTTTTACCCTTACTCTTTCCTTTTGCATTTAGGTGCTGGCAACTTTCAACGCTATAGGCCGAATATTTAATCATCTTGCCTGAACTTCAGGACTATTATTATTTTATTTATTTATGAGGTTTATTCAAGTTACCGTCCATGCCATACTTTTTGAACCAAGCCTTGCAGGGAGGAAAATAACCATAAAGCGATCCTATTTCTGGCTCATTTAATTTATTTGTTTTAAATAATTTGGCGTGGTCCGACCCCATTCAGTGACCCCATTCAGTGGACGCGGGGTAGCATGGGAAAACAGCTATTTTTGATCTTATAAATTGGGAGTGGATTCAAGTAGAGGTAGCGGATTTAATTAAGGCAACTACCTCTTCCCTGCTCTTTGCCTGGCGCAAGGCGTCACGGAATTCTTCGTGGATGAGCTTGCGGGAAAGCTTCGGCAGAAGCTGGAGTTTCTGACGCACCTTCTCGCCCGATGGAAAGGACAGAGCCACCACCAGGTCAACCAGTTCGCCCTCTTTTGACTGCCAGTCAACCGGCTGCTTCAACCTCAACAGAGCAATGCTCGGCGTCCTGACCTCAGGCGATTGGCAGTGCGGAATGGCCAGACCAAAGCCAATTTCCGTGGCCACATCATCCTCTCTTTTCCAGAGAGCCTGCTCAAAAAGCGCCCGGTTGGAAACCCGCCCC
>Ga0209017_10000723_pt1 | contig 30417 bp, 21 predicted proteins | sample YNPBryunderm2012_FD_185812 | JGI IMG/M metagenome (GOLD analysis project Ga0209017, IMG submission 185812) | Anoxygenic and chlorotrophic microbial mat microbial communities from Yellowstone National Park, USA - YNP Bryant MS undermat 2012... ...
TCGGTTGGCCGAGGCACGGGCGAGGGCGGCCTGGGTGCGTTCGGCGTCTTGCAACTTGAGGCAGACGGTGCGGCCTTGCTCGTTGTCGATCGCCTTGTACACCTTGGACATGCTGCCCTGGGCCGTTTCGGCCAGGATGGTGAACCGTCGTTTGATATCGACCCGCTTGAGTTTGACCTTGGCGAAGGTTTGACTCTGGGCCGCCGCCGCCAGTTCCGCCGCCGAAATCGCCTTGGCTTTGGTTCGCGCAGAGGCGGACTTGTCGTTGGAGGAACCGCCGAAGAGTCCTTTGAGGAGTCCAAACATGGCGCGGTTTCTCCCGTCGATGAATTCAAGCCGCATCAAGGTGGGCACAGATCCCGTTGAGACGAACGAGTCGAATTCAACAGGGGCGGACGATTTCTCAAATCAATCGAACGAACCAATCAAGGTGGCGAGGAAGCCGGTCGAGCGAATGGCCCGATGCACAGGTGGTCGAAGTGGAGGGGTCGAGGATTTCGGCGACTCGGGCGACAGCATCAGGCTCGATGGGGTTTCAAGTCCCCTTGGCGATCCAGGCGCGTCCTTGTGCGTTGCCTTGATCCTAGCGGATAGTCAAGGCGTGGGCAAATCGGTCGCGTAGCGTCTTAGGCAAACAGGTGCGGGAGGAAGTCGGTTGTAGGGAAGTGGGAGAGGGGCCGTGCGGGGCAGGGATCGTTCGCGGGGGTTCGCCGCCAGAGCCGAACCGTTTCGAGGGTGGTCGGGTTGAGACGGAGTCAACGGGGTTGGGTGTCGAAGCGGTCGCGGACGGCGGTTTTCCAAGTTCCATGCTAGCGAACCAGATTAGGGTGGTTATTCTGAGATGAACCCAGGGCGTTTGACCCCCGTTGTCTTTCTTGTATTCAAGCTCTCCCCACTCAGAATCGGTCGAGAGGCATTGGCCTGGCGAGGTTCCTGTCGCGCCCGATTTGATGACAACGGGTTGTTTTGCCCGCCACATCGTTGCAAGCCGTGGTCCGTCTTCCCTTTACCCCCGCCGCGTCCCGTCTTGGGGAGAACGCGCTAATGCGTCTGATATGGAACGTCTCATTGTTCCCGCGAGTCGGCGGCCATCTGAACTTGGTCGCTTTCAGTACGCTTCGGTCAAGTCGTCTGGGACAGATGGGCGTGATACAGGCGCTGGCTTTGACGACGCTGTTGGGTTGGCAGGCCCATTCGGCTCCCGCCGCCGACTACGTCGTGGTGTTTGGCGGCGGGCCGCGTTTGCAGAACAGCGAGTATTCGCTAGAACGCAACGTGGTGCTGTTTCGTCAGACAATGCCCCGGCTTCGGCTGGTCGATCCCCAACTTCAGGTGCTGTTTGGTTCGGGCAACGAGGCAGGCTCGCCGGATGTGAGTGTGGGCCGTTTCGAGCCGTTGCCCGACTCATTCCGGCTGGTGGCGGATCTGTTTAAGCCTTCAGGGGACACGATCGACATCGACTATCGCCACCACGAACTCGAAGACGTGGTTTCATCCTGCCGCAAGAGGGCGGTGCTAGACACGCTGCGGGATTTGGGGGGGCGAGTCAAGCCGGGTGACCGCGTGTTGATTTACAACACCGGGCACGGCGGCAAAGGCGATCCGGTCGAGAACGGCCACTTTTACACCTGGGGCGACGAGCGGGTGAGCGTGCGGGAATTCACCGAGGTGCTGGACGAGTATCCCGTCGACGTGCCGGTGCTGGTGATCATGGTTCACTGTTATTCGGGGGCGTTCGCCAACCTGATTTTCAAGGGGGGGGATCCAGTCAACGGTTTGGCCGACCACCCCCGCGCTGGGTTTTTCGCCACCACCGACAGCTTGCCGGCGGCGGGTTGCACGCCCGACATCAATGTCGAAAACTACCAAGAGTACAGTTCGGATTTCTGGGCGGCTTTAGGCGGGCGGGACCGGATTGGCCGCGTGGTGAGGGCCGACGACCTCAACGGCGATGGTTGGATCGACTCCGCCGAGGCTCATGCTCACGTTGTAACTTCGTCCACCACGATCGACCTGCCTGTGAAGACGTCGGATACCCTGGTGCGGGTCTGGGCCGCTCGGAAAGGTTTGGAGAGAAACGATCGGCAGGTCAAGCCTCTATTCTCCGTGCTGGTGGCTCAAGCCGACCCGCTGGAGTCCCATGCGCTAGAGAGCCTCTGCCGCGACCTGGACCTCAAAGGCGAAGATCGTTTGGAGGCAATCCCCCGGCGTTTGGACGAGACCAAGCGGCTTGAGTCCGAGATCGCAAGGCAGTTGAAACGCAAGGAAAGCGAGTTGGGGCGAGCGCGTCGGAGCGTGGCCGACGCCATCGCCGCGCGTTGGCCATTCCTCAAGACGGGCTGGCATCCCGAGACCCATCGGGTTCTGGCGGGGGATCGACCCGAAGTGATCGAAGCAATTCGCGCGCATCCGTCGTTCAAGACTTGGCAACGTCTGGCCCGCGAGGTCAAGGAGCTCCAGACCCGAATCACGGACTCGGAGCGTACCGTCAAGCGTCTCGAACGGGTCAAGCGTCTCGCGGAGACGATCCAGTTGACCCAAGCGGTGTTAGGACGGGTCGAGCCTCAAGAGCGGGAGCGCTATTGGGGGTTGAGGCGTCTGGAAGCCTCTCTGATCGGTACGTCGTTCTCCGATCTGGTCCCCGCTAAGCTGGGTGGCCAATGACAGTGAAAGAAAGGAGTGAAGTGGTCACGCCATCCATCGCGGCGCGGCGTTCCAATCAGGCGAGCCTCTGGGACGGATCCCGCGACGATCGCGGATCTTCTCCAACCCCAGTCTCCACACCATGACCCGCTGCACTGGGCCGTGCGGAGATGTCTCGAATGTCCGCGTGAGGGAAAATTTCTTAATCGTCATCCGGTCGCATCGTTCTTGATCATCGTTCCAAAAACTCCAAGAGCGGAGCTGATTCCGTGTGATATATGTTGCTTGAACGCTTTCGCGCGGCGCCCAGGGAATGCGACGTAGTTGGGCCGGGCGAGGGATGATGGATCAACCCTCCGCCGAAACGTCACCGCCGCTTGGGCCAACGAGATCGCCCAGGGACCGGCTCGATCGGAACCGACCCGGTCGGGTTGTGCAAGCGGGGTTGGAAGCGGAGAGGAACCGTTCGGGTTGGTCGGCCTCTTGCATGGCCGGGCCGGATGGGTTGAAATCTCTTCTCTCCTCATTTTCGCTTCGACTCGACTTGCGACGCGATCCGGCAGGGTGGGTTTGAGAGTCGAGACCGCAGATCGGGTGAACGGCTCGTCTTGTGGCCTTGTGTCGAACGGATCGGAATGGTGGAGGATGGAGGCCGCGGCCGTGTGTCGCCCCGCCTCAAGATCTTCGCAACCAGACCGATTCGGGTCCGCTCGGCGGTTGGGCCGTGGGTTTGCGTGTCCACACGTCAGACCAGACCAGACCAGATTGATCCGAACCGATCCCTCCGACCGAGAAACCGCCTTGTGAGGCGAGAATCACAACCATGAGCTTCCTTCAGAAATTCCTGGAGCGGGTGCTGCGATCCACCCCAACACGCATGCCCGAGACCGCGTTCGACGATTTGACCAAGGAACAACTCGACGCTCATATCGAGGTCAATCGCTACGGACGATTCCTGTTAACCGACGCGGTTCGACCCTCCTTCAGTTTGGAGGTGGTTCCCCGCGAAGGCTATCGACGGGACGTGTACCGCGACCCGGCCACCGGCCACACCATGCCGGTGCTGGCCGCCAGTGTCTCGGCCGAGCGGTTGTTCGAGGTCTTCATGGATCTGCTGGACCCGCTGGGCGAGTCGGTTGATGTGGTCCTCGAATCCAGTCACGAATCCGAACCCGGAGCCCATTCCGATCTGCATCGTGAACAAATTGAAAGCGTTCTGCTCAAAAGCGCGTTGTACGATTTCGAGGACCTTTTGCTCAACGACGGTTGCACGGGTCTAGCCGTGCTGAATCCAGCCGGTCCCATGGAGGTTCAGTTCGACGAGCACAAGCTGCTGTTCGTGTACGCTCACGAGTTTGAGGAGTTCGAGGCGATTTTCGAGCGGGCCGGTGTGCGTCGGGACGACTCGATCAAATTCCTCTCCGAAGCCGAGCATCTTCACTCCACCGACGATGTCTATCGCGGGCAATTCGACGAACTGCGGTATCGCCTTGGGATTGATCTTTGAGGGGGGATGGACCATCCTAAAAGAGGAGCGGAACGCTCGGATCGCGCGCCGGTCCACCCGACGGGATCGGAAGAGCGGTTTCGGGCGTTCCGTTTCCACTTGGTGGGGTGATACCATTTCCCACCGAAATCGTTCCGTTTGGCAATCCCTGCGTCACTGGTTTTGTTCGCGGAGGGGGGCGTTTCTCTCAACGTCATGGACTCGGAACCCCTCGCCCGACCCGACTCTGCGCCAGAGTCGGGGTCGGAAGTCGCCTCCGAACCACGTCCGGCGATCCTGCCCCGCGAAGAATACGTTGAGCAAGCCTACTTCTTTCGCGCCTTCCGCGAACGGTTGCTCGACGGCTTGCCCACGCAGGACATCCTGGCGCGGGTGATCGAGGAACTGCTGAGTTCCACTAAACTGCCCCTGGCGGTCTCGTTCCTATTGTCGGATATCCGGCTCCACGGGGCGATGGCCCCGGCCATCCGCCGCCTGAGTCACTACTTCACCGGCTTTCAAGCCCATGTCGTCGCCGAGGCCGAACGGGATGTGAGCCGGTTCTCGATGGACCAAGCCCTTCTGCTTTTAGAACGGGAAGCCAGCTACAAAGCCGATCGACCCACCGTCGCCGGTTTGTTCGTCTACCAGTTCGAGGCGATCTGCCGCAATCGCTTGGGATACACCGATTCGCTGGTCGGTATGGCTACCGACCCGTTCTACGACGAGTCCTGGCGCGACTTTATTTTGACGCTGCGCTCCCAGCTAGGCGACGTGGACTTCGCGGACTTGCTCTACCTGCGTTCCGAAGCCCACCTGGCCGACCGACAACGCCGCGACCCCGAGGCCACCGCCCGGCGAACCATCCTCTTTGGGCTGCGCGAAGGCAAAATTGCCCGCGCCAACCGCGGCCGCGATCCCCTCTACCTCTTTGCTGCCTTGCAACGCCAACTCGGCTACCCCGAGGTGCCCCGCGCTCGTCGTCAAGAACCGTTGGAGGCGCGATTGGCCGTTCTGGAACAGCGGGTCCAGCAATTGGAAAATCGCCTCAAGCTGGCCGAGATGAACCTCGCAGCCACTTCGGGTGCCAACCCTGGTTCATTCAAGTCTTACGGAGAGGACTCGATTGACCTGGAGGCGATTCGGGTCAAGCCGGAGGACACCGCCGGGGTGCCCTCCGGTTGGGGCCGTCCCTCGGGCAACCTGCCGCCATCGTCATGACGCCAACCCCACCCCTCCACTCAATCAACCCCAATCCACCGCGTCGATGTCGAGTCGCAGAGACGTGCCACGACACCTCCAATCCGAGGTTGGGATGATTCTTATTTCAACTTTATCTTATTCCATACGCCTTTATTTCGGCGTCTGTTGTCCCCTCAGGCTCAGGAGTGCAGCATCAACATCACGGATCAACGCCCAGCTCTGTTTGTAGTCGATCGGCACAAACCGGGTCTTGCCCTCGGCGGCGTACCGTTTGGCGACGGTTGTTCCCGTCCAGTCAAACGACTCGATCGCTTGGTCGAGCTTGGCGGCCAACTCAGGGTCGAGATTGTACGCCCGCCCCAGACACGCAGGCGGAAACGCCTCCGACTTGAAGATCGACACATAATCTCCCGGGCTAATATTCCCCTCGGCGACCAGCCGCGTCAGCAGGTCGTTGGCCACTGCAGCGGCGAACTCGGTGGTCTCCGTCCCGGCGAACTTGCGGTTCTTCACCATGTTGATCGAATTGAAGTGGCTGCCGCTGAGCTTGTAATCGTAGTCGATCCCCGGCTCTAAATTGAAGTCACGGCGCAGGAGAATCAGGGGCGTTTTGAAGCCAGAGTTGGACTTGGTGTCAGTGAAAATCACGAACTTGCCTTTGAGGTCCCGGGGAGTCTTGATCAAACTTCCTTTGGGAACGATCAATTCCATTTCGTAGGTGAACTTGCCCTCGTCGTTGGCCGGGACGTAGCGGGGTACGAAACCGGCGGAGTTGACCGCGGTTTGAACCGCTCCAGTGTTGATGATCGTAAGATGCAGCCGTCCGTCACGCAACGCCCGAATTTGGTCGGCGACGGTCTTGAGGTCGGTGGCGTACTCAACTTTGAGACCCAGCTGCTGGGACAAGTGATCCAAAAACGGTTGCCAGACCACCCGGTTTTCCTCGTCGCGGTCGCCGGGCACGTCGGAAAAGATGATCGTCTCAGGCTTGATCAAGGCGGCCGGGTCGGTGGGCGGATCGGCCACCAGATCCCCGTCGGCGTCCTTGTAGGCAGAATCCATCGTCACCACGAGGTCACTGGTAGTGTTGGTCAGCAATTTGTTGAATTCGAGGTTGGGGACTTCGGACACCCGCTTTTGCACCAAGAAACCAACCACCAGCACCAACACGGCAATCGGCGTGGCGGTGAGTAAGACCCGCATGAGCGAGAACTCCTCCGAAGCCGCCGAGGATTTGGCCGAAGGGGTCGGCGACGGTGCCGGGGTGCCGGCATCGGAGGAGGTCGTCGTCGGGTTGGTCGAATCGGGACTGGGGTTGTCGGGAGAAGAGAGGGTCGTCATTGGGATGGGGTCACCTGGGTGGAATCGGAATTGGAACTTGAGGACCACGTGGAGGGGCGCGATCACTCCGCGCCATCGCAACGACAAAAAGTCCATACTCGGTGTCGCCGACACGTAACGCCCTGTCAACGCTCCACCCACAAGTTTCCCTGAAACTTCACGATTCGAAAAGAACTGTGGGACCAAATCGGAATGAGGACATCTGGTGTGACACGCGAAACCAAGAGCAGTCGGCTCGGACGAGAAATCGGCGTGGTGGAAGGATATCAAAGAGTTCTTGTTTGAGACGATGTGAAGATCATGTTTTTAGCAGGGGATCGTTGTGTTGTGGAATTGCGGCGCGATTCCTTCTGACGCTTCTGATGCACGCCACGTTAGATTCGATTCGATTCGTCCGAGGGAGCGGTTCAGCCGTTGGGTCATGGCGTGAGAGAACTGGGGCGAGACGATCCGACCAAGCAGGTCGATCAAGCAGGGTTTCAGGAACGGCCGAACTGCCATCAGCACATTCGGCGGACCGCCTCCAACGGTTCCAAGGTCCTCCTTCGGGCTACGCGCGGTCGTGTCATATGGTGATGGCCGATCCAACGCCGTGATCCGCTCTTCGCCGCTTGGTTTGAATGGGCCGACCAGTTGGAACACTTCGCGTAGGCGCTGGGGAACCAACTGGGCGCTTGCATCCGGCCTCGCCGGAACTCGCGGTTTTGGATAGAATGAGGCTGGCGAGCAGTTGCGTGCTCGTTGTGCGTCCCCAAAGCCCGCCGAACCCTCCCGCCGGCGCGGCACGAACGAGACAGGACGACGACCCCGCCCCGGACCCGACCAGGGACCATGCCGATTATGGCCTTCGACCCGAAGTACATCCGCAATTTCTCGATCATCGCCCATATCGACCACGGCAAAAGTACCCTGGCCGATCAATTGCTTCTTCAATCCGGAGCGATCTCCCAGCGCGAGTTCCGCGAGCAACTGCTCGACGACATGGATCTGGAACGCGAGCGTGGCATCACCATTAAAGCCCGCGCCGTGGCGATCAACTACGAACTTGACGGCGTTCTGTATGAACTCAACTTGATTGACACGCCCGGCCACGTTGACTTCAACTATGAGGTGTCGCGTAGTCTAGCTGCGTGCGAAGGGGCGATTCTGTTGGTGGACGCCACCCAGGGAGTTCAAGCCCAAACCGTCGCCAATGCCTACCTCGCGCTTGCCAACGACCTGACTATCGTGCCGGCACTCAATAAGATCGACATGCAAACGGCCCGGCCCGAAGAGATCAAGGACGAGATCGAACACACCCTAGGCATCGACCGTGCCGAGGTTCTCGCGGTCTCGGGTAAAACCGGTCAGGGTGTTCCTGAACTCTTCCGCGCCATTATCGAACGGATTCCTCCCCCCGCCGGCGATCCTAATGCCCCGCTTCGCGCCTTGATCTTCGACTCCAAGTTTGACGACTTCCAGGGGGTTGTCACCTACGTCCGGGTTGTGGACGGCGTGCTGCGTAAGGGCCAGAAGATCAAGCTGATGGCCAACGACATCGAGCGCGAGGTCATCGCGTTGGGACGGTTCCGCCCGCGCGAGACCCCCTGCGAAGAACTCGGGGTCGGCCAAGTCGGTTACGTCGTGGCGAACATCAAAAAACTCTCCGACGTGCGGATCGGCGACACCATGACCGACGCCGGCAAAACCCATGTCGAACCGCTGCCCGGCTATGAAGAGCCCAAACAGGTTGTCTTCTGCGGGCTGTTCCCTGCCACCCACAACCAATTCGAGGATCTGCGATTCGCCCTGCAAAAGCTGGCCCTCAACGACTCCAGCTTCACCTTCGAGCCGGAGACCTCTGACGCCCTGGGCTTCGGCTTTCGCTGCGGCTTTTTAGGGATGCTGCACATGGAGGTTGTGCAGCAGCGTCTCGAACGCGAAAGCAACCTCTCGCTGGTTCAGACCGCGCCCAACGTCACCTACGAGATTTTGACCCGGCGGGGCGAGCTGTTGCATGTCTCCAACCCCACTCGCATCCCCGACGCTGGCGAGATCGAGGAGTTCCGCGAACCGATCGCCCGGGTCAACTTCCTGCTGCCGGCCGAGAACATCGGCGCGATCATGCAAATCTGCGAGGATCGCCGGGGCACCTACGTCAAGACCGAGTACATCACCCCCACCCGGGTCATCTTGACGTACGAGATTCCGCTGGCCGAGATGATCTACGACCTATACGACAAGCTCAAGAGTTCGACCCGCGGCTACGGCACGATGGATTATGAGATTATCGGCTATCGGGCCGACAACCTCGTGAGGATGGACGTGCTGGTGGCCGGATCGCGGGTAGACGCCCTGTCGGTGGTGGTCCACCGTACCCAGGCCGAACGCAAGGGGCGCAAACTGGTCAAAAAACTCAAGGAGGAGATCGACCGCCACCAGTTCGAGGTGGCCATTCAAGCCGCCGTTGGCGGCAAGATTGTCGCCCGCGAGACGATTTCCGCGTTGCGCAAGAACGTTACTGCCAAATGCTACGGCGGCGACATCACCCGCAAGCGCAAACTGCTCGAAAAGCAGAAGGAAGGCAAGAAGCGCATGAAGCAGGTGGGTAACGTCGAGATTTCCCAGGAGGCGTTCCTGTCGGTCCTCGACAACAGCGAGGAGTGACGCCCATGCCATTAAGTCCTCCCGCGCCGCCCTCTGTAGCTGTAGGCGGATCGGACACCCCCGCCGTTCCCTCGGCCCCGATTGCGATCACGCTTGCCCCTGCCGCGTCCGCATTCCCTGATCCCACCCCTGCTGTTGGTGGGGAGAACCACGCGGTCAAGACGGATCGCAACGACCAGGGAGGACCCTATCCGGTCTCATCCACCCGAGGATTCATCGAGTTCGGCGTGGCTCTGCTGCTCACCATCATCCTCATCAAAGGATTCGCGGCTGAGGCCTACATCGTGCCTACCGGCTCGATGGCCCCCACTCTTTTGGGATTTCATGAGGAGGTCGTCTGCCCCGATTGCGGCGCGGTTTTCGCCGTCGGACTAGGCGACTCGAACCAACCAGTCTCTCCTCTTTGCCTCAACTGCGGCCGACGCGACTTCCCCAACGACCTAGAACACCGTCGCGCTCAATTGCGCGGGGGGGATCGCCTGCTGGTCCACAAGTTTCTCTTCAACCTCCGTGAACCCCGACGCTGGGAGGTGGCCGTCTTCGATTGCCCCGACGATCCTGGTCAAGCCTACGTCAAACGCATTGTCGGCCTGCCGGGCGAAACGGTGCAGTTGCACAATGGCGATGTGTTCATCAACGGAGCGATCGCCCGCAAGTCGCTTGAAGAACAGCGTGGTATGAGGTTGATCGTGTACGACCACGATCATCCTCCACCCGACATCCAGGAGTTTCCCCGGTTCCTAGCCCGTCGCGGGACGGAGGGCCATCCTGCCCCCTCCGGTTGGGAAATGGCCGGTCCGCGGATAATGCATCGCCCCCGTCCGGTTTGGGACGATCAACCCGACTGGCTGTTCTATCGCCACCGCGACCCGCGTCGCGGTGTTCTGGGACCAATCCGGGACGAGATTCCCTACAATGGTTGGGAAGGCGGCGGCGAACATCGCATCCACGACGTGGGCCTCGTGGCCGATCTTCAAGTCGGCTCGGACGTGAAGGCCGTGATGATTCGTCTGAGGCGCGCGGGCGACACCTTTCTGGCCACCCTCGCGGTGGACGGCGTGACTCCCCCCCGCTTGACCCGTAATGGCCAGCCGATCGAGATCGTTCCCGGTCCCGGCCTGCTGCGTTCGGAACGCTCGGCACGGGCCGCCGGTCGGACTACCCAACGTCTGGAGGCCTCCCTCTTCGATCAACGAGTGTTGATCGCCGTGGATGGCCAACTCCTGTTCGAACCCTTCGACTACGACGACCCTCAGGGCGAACGCCGTGGCTCATCGGCTCCGATCGCTTTCGGGGTGCTTGGAGGCGACCTCGTGGTGGATCGCCTCCGAATCGTCCGCGACATCTATTACACCGATCACCTCGCCGGAACCCCCAAACTCGCCCGGGCGGTCGATCAACCGGTTCGTCTGGGACCCGACGAGTTCTTCATGCTGGGCGACAATAGCCCCGTCTCCAACGATTCGCGGTTCTGGAGCCGTCACCCGTTCGTACCCCGCTCTGCGCTGGTGGGCAAACCGTTTCTGGTTCATCTGCCCAGCCGTCTGGTTCCATTGAAGGTGCTGGGCGACGCCCCCTACTGGATTCCCGACCCCCGGGAAATCCGATATATTCGTTGACCCACTCGCGGGACTTCGCCCACGGCGCGTTCCTGGCCACCTTGGTTCCTCTCGTCGGAGCAATGCGTCTGGACAACGACGGATGGACCGCGACCAAAGCGTGTTGGGCTTCGCCTCGATTCAGATTCCAGATGAAGATCAAAATGGGGAATTTCCCCCAGACCGGAGCTTCGCCGCGATGTCCGCCGAGCCGTCGTTTCCATCCCCGCGACCCGGCCCCGGCGACTCGTCGGGAGGCCGCCCTAGGGCTAAGCTCAAACCGGTCTCCCAAACGCGACGCCGCCCGACCTCTGTGATTGCTCCCAACGCCGTCCCTCCACAATCCCCCACACCCACGCAGACCCCGGTCGCCGGACCGAACGCTAACGCCCTCACCGACCTCTCCGGCGGTTGGCGAGAAACCTTCGAGTCGTTGGCAATCGCTGTCCTCGTGGCAATCCTGTTCCGAGGCTTTTTCTGCGAGGTCTTCATCATCCCCACCGGGTCAATGGCACCGACCCTCATGGGTCAACATAAAGACCTTGTCTGCTCTCAATGCGGCTGCTCCTTCACGGTCAACGCCGCCGAACGCCCTGACAACGAGATGGTCTTTAGACAAGCCCGCCCGGGACGGTTCACTGCTCAGGCCACTTGTCCCAACTGCCGACACATCGAGCGCGGCGTTTCGGACGAACCGGTGCATAATGGCGACCGCATCCTGGTGCTGCGTCAACCTTACGAATCGCCCGAGCTGCCCGGATCGTCTCCTCCCACGCGCTGGGAGGTCGTGGTCTTCCGCTACCCGGAAAATCCTCAGCAGAACTACATCAAGCGTCTGGTCGGGATGCCGGGCGAAGTATTGGCGATTCAGGGAGGAGACATATTGGTCCGCCCCGGTCCCGACTCGCCCGAGGCGTTTGACGACCCGCCAAAGCTCGACCCCCGAACCGAGGATCCCGACGCCTATACCCTGGCACGCAAGCCGTTGAACCACCTTCAAGCCATGAAGGTTCTCGTGTACGACGATACCTTGCGTGCGTCCGCTTTGGCCGATCGTCCCGAGTGGCGACGCTGGCGGATTGAGGACCCATCGCGACCGTCGAACTCGGCCGAGATGGAACCGGGCCGATACCGCCTTGATGGTCAAAGAGAAGGTCAGGTCACGCTGACGTATCGTCATCTGGTGCCTGACTCCTCCCAATGGCGGGCGATTCTCGAAGGCAAAGACCCGGCGACTCCACCGCGCCCTACCCTGATTACTGACTTCCTTGCCTACAACACGGACAACCGCGACACTCCGGCCTGGCTTCAACCGCACTGGGTGGGCGATTTGAGTCTCTCGGGTCGCTTTGAGCTTGTGGGTGTTCCCAACGACCCTCAAGCGTCGCTAAGTCTGGGACTGGTGAGGGCAGGTTTGGTCTACCACGTCGATTGGCGACCCGCCGCGGGTGTGATCCAGGTGTTTAGGGACAACCAAGCCCTTGGCGAACCGATTGCTCTCACTCTGGGAGACGGTCCTCACGACTTCCAGTGGATCCACTTCGACGGCGAGTTGCAACTGCTGATCGATGGCGCACCGGTGCTGGGTGAAGGGATCCTCACCCGTTCGGGTCACTCGATTGGTCAAGCCCCTACCCAGGCCGATCTCGCGCCGGCTCGTATCGAGGTCCGCGGTCTGGAGGCGATCGTTTCGAACCTGATCCTTCATCGCGACGTTTACTATACTCGAGATCCTCAGGAGTATGACTATGCCGGGGTGTGGAATCCACCGCGCAACGAAGGGGAATTGATGGACTTCCTGGGCGATCCGGCCCGGTTCGCGGTCATCGGCCTTGCCAGTGGATTGTCCCAACCCCGTTGGGTGCGTCCTGGTCATTACCTGATGTTGGGCGACAATAGCCGCCGCAGTAGCGACTCGCGGGCTTGGGGCCGGCGGGACCAGCTCCCCCAAGGCGGCTGGACCCACGACCTTCGCCAGACCCACGAGGTGCCCGAATCGTTGATCGTGGGGCGGGCGTTTTTCGTGTATTGGCCTCACGGCGTGCCGTTCTGGCCCAAGATTCGGCTGGATTTAGGCGGTCGCACGTGGGTCCTGCCGTTTCGGCCTTACTTCGAACGCATGACTTGGATACGATGACGGACCACCTGGCCTTTCCCCTTTTTCTGGTTCGGGCGAAGAGCAAATCGAACCGTTGGGAGAGGGGTGAAGGTTCAAGTCGGATCTGCCCGTTGGCCGAAGGGGATCAGGGAGGATCGCCGCTATGCCACTCTTGGAAGCCCGCAACCTTCAGAAGTGGTACAAAAAGCGCCAGGTGGTCAAAGGGGTCGGCTTCGAAGTCGATCGCGGCCGGGTGGTCGGGTTGCTCGGACCTAACGGTGCCGGCAAAACCACCAGCTTTCGCATGACAATCGGCTTGATCGACGCCGACGACGGCCAAGTTTTCTTCGATGGTCAGGATGTCACCAACTGGCCTATGTACAAACGCGCCCGCGCCGGTATGGGCTACCTGGCGCAGGATTCGAGCGTCTTCAAGATGCTCTCGGTCGAAGACAATCTGATGGCGATTTTGGAAACCCGTCCCTTGAGCCGCAAGGAACGGATCAAGCGGCAGAACGAGTTGCTCGACTTATTCGACCTCACCAAGATCCGCCGCAACCGGGCCTCCAGCATTTCGGGAGGCGAGCGGCGGCGGTTGGAGTTCGCCCGTTCGCTGATCACCGAGCCCAAGCTGATTTTGCTCGATGAACCGTTTGCAGGCATCGACCCGATCACAGTGAGCGAGATTCGCAAAATCATCCGACGGTTGGCCGAGCAAAGTCGGATTGCGATTCTGATCACCGATCATGCTTTCCGGGAAACCCTTCAAGTCACCGACACCAACATCGTGATTGCCAACGGCAGCGTGATCGCCACCGGAACCAAAAAGGAGATTATCAACCATCCGGCGGTCATCGACGTGTACATCGGCATGAATTATGCGATGGATCTCGGCGACCTCGAGTCCGACGACCCGCCTGCCCCACCCCAGGTCGCCGCCGTCTCGATGGCCCCAACGGCTTCGGCGTCTCAATCCCACGCGGCGGCGGCTGCGGCCGGGGCGAATGCGGGTTTGGTTTACGACGTGGTAGCGATTCCTTCGGCGGTGGTCGAGCCGAGTTTCGACGTGGAGCTTCGGGATCCGCGGGCCGGTTTGTCCTCCTCCGCTGCCACCACTCCGCCTGGTTCGGTGCCGTCCGGTTCACCGGCAGCCGGTTCCCGCCGCGATCAGGCCCACTCCTCCTCCGGTCCGGTTCCTGGCTTCGCTCCTCCCCTCCCTCGACCCACGCCCCGCGCGATCTCCCAGTGGGACGACACTCGGCCGCCCCATGTTTCCTGAGCGGGGCAAGGGTCCGGGTGAGGCCAACGGACGGAGCGAGAGGCGTGCAAGGGGAGGGGAGGTCGGCCTGCGAGTCTAGCGCTGGCTTCTTCTCATCTCAGCGGCCTGAAACTCGGGAGGGCCGGACCTGACGATACCACTGGGTCCACTTGGCGGCGGCGTCGGCCCGCTCCTCGGGCGTGGAGATGTCGGGCGGACCAAAACCCTCCAGCTTGCGCGAGAGCAACCGCAGACCGTCGCGCGCTTGAAGGATCACTTCGTTGTCCTCGTCGTTGAGGGCTTGAATCAGCGCGGGGACCACGTCGAGGTCTTCGGTTCGGCTCAGCGCCCAGGCGGCGACGTTACGGATGCCGGGGTCGGGATCGTCGCGGAGCAGGCGTCTGAGACGATCCTTGAAGGGACGTAAAATCTCGGGGCCGCCCGTTTGGTACTGGCGAACCAGACCGGCCACAGCTTCCTCGGCGTTGAGGGCCGTGGGATCTTCGAGAACGGCGATCATCCCTTCGACCGCGCCTGACATCGCCCGGGCGGCGATCCGCCCTTGGGAGATGGTCATTCCGTCCAGGTTGCGCGGCAGGCCGCGACCGCCGATCAACGTCCCGGCCCCCAGCGCCCGTCGCGCTTTGGCCGCCGAGATCACCGTGGCCTTGGACAAAAACATCACCGCCCAGGCGGTGTTGCAGGTGACGCCGTATTCCGAGTTCCAACTGCCGGCCCCGCCCCGACTCTGAATGAACTCAAAGCCGGTGTCGTACCAAGGTTTGCCGCCGATCAGTTCGCTGTCGAGCAGGGCGGCCACTCGTTCAATCCCGTACATCGCATAATAGGGCGATTTGTCGTTCTGATTGGGGATGAAGTTGGCCCCGATCCATTGCGAGCCTTTGCGGATCGCCTCCTCGATGGCCGACGCAGGGGTGCGGACCGTGTAACGCTCGCGGCGGGCGGTGGTATCCAGCGGGATGAGGTGAGGACTGATCAGAGTAGGGTCGCCCTGTTCGGGTTTGCGCAGCGGCTGGAGCATGTCGCGGCAGATCAGCAGACTTCCCACCCCCGCGGCGGTCATCGAGACTGTTGGTGGCCATTGGCTTTCGCCCGGCTTGTAGTTCCACGCTCCACTGGGATACTGCACCGACACGATCCAGGAGGCGCAACGGTCAAAGGCGGCGGGAGGTACCTTGGCTCCGGCGGTTTGGGCTTCCCAGAGACCGAGGATCACGTATTGCGTCACGGACATGTCGCCCGTGGTGCGTTCGGGATAATCCCAAGAGCCGTTGGCTTTTTGGATCGCCAGCAAAAAATTGACGATGGTTTGAATCTGTGGCAATCGCTCCTTGGGGGCGACGTTGGAAAGCAGGATGGCGTAAACCCCTGAGGCGTAGATGCCGTGGAAGCCACCTTCGGGGTAATACACACCGTTGCGGAAGTGGTCATTGTCCAACCGTCGCAACACCGCCTGGATCGCCGGGTCGTCCGCCGGCGCGCCCGACTTGTAGATGGCCAGGGCCGCCAAGGCCGATTCGCCTAGCGGTGCGCTGATGATCGAGGTGCTGCTCCTGAGGGTGGCAATCCCACGTTGGACCAGAGGAACCGCCTTGGGCGGCAGGTCGATCTCCTGGGCACTCAGGGACCCGCTCAACGGGAGGATCCCCGCGATCACAAGCGGAAGCGACAGCGTCCCGAGCCTCGTCGGGGAAACCAAGACAGTTGATCGGCCAGGTTGCTTGGCGACGGCGGCCCGATAGGGTGGATCGACGCCGATCATCAAGCCAAGGTGGGCGGACATGACGGAGGAGCTCCCGAACGGTTCTTGGGAACGAGGGGACGCTTGGCCCAAGAACTTAACCCAATCCAGTCAGGTGAAGGCGACAAGGTCGTTCGCGCTGCGGCCAAGTCATTTGGAGACTCGCGAAAGCGAAACAACACGCGGCCATTCCATTCATAATACGGTGGGAGTCGGTCTCGGACGAGACAAAAAGCAAGTTATGCCTGTCGGGAGTGAGAGAAAAGGAAACCGTGGCGCGCCGCTCTCGTTGTCGGATCAGGGAGAAATGGAAGAGGGCGAAAGATCGAAGTTTGTCTTTTCATTTGGATGGACATAAGCCAACTCACTTCAATTCGCCCGGCGAACCAAGCCGTGGGGAACCGGCACGCCGAGTTCTTCGCCGAGACGGGTGAGGCGGGTCCAGAGCGGTTCGGACATTGGGAGTCCCTCGCGTTGACGGCGATGAAGCAAGGCGCGTTCACGGTCGCCTGGCAATCGGATTGGTCCCTGACCCATCGCCACGGGACAGCCACGAATGTAGGTTTCGAGGATGGCGGACTGATCGAGCAGGTGTTCGGTTCCGGCGAAGGCGACCGGGTCCATCAGGATGAAGACCAGGTTGTTGCCGATGACCGGCGGTGGGTCGGGGTTGACGCAATGGCCACCGGTCAACCCGGCCGAGAGCAAATCCAGCAGTAGCGCCAGGCCGAACCCTTTATAGCTTTGAAGACCACCCATCGGCAAAATGCTGCCGGTCGGTTTCTCGTAGAGAACCGCTGGATTGGTGGTGGGGCGGCCCCGATGGTCGATCACCCAACCTTCGGGAATGGGACGGTTGCCATCCAGATGATGAATCCGCACTTTTCCCTCGGAGACCGCTGAGGTGCCCAGGTCCAGTACCAACGGTCCCCGCGTGGTGGGCGAGGCCAGGCAAAGCGGGTTGGTCCCCAGCCGTGGCTCGATGCCGCCCGGAGGGATCACCCGTTGGCCCGCTCCGTCGTTGTTGCCAAAGGCGATGAACGCGAGACCCTCAGCCACCGCCCGCTCGGCGTACTCGCCGATCCGTCCAGCGTGGCCGAACCGACGAGCCGCCCCCACCGCCACGCCGAACTCCCGCGCCTTGGGAATCAGTTGATCGAGAAAGCGGTGGGTCAGCACGGCCCCTAAACCCAAATGACCCTCGGCGACCATCACTGGCCCCGCCTCGCGGATCACGGTCAACTCGGCGCAGGCTCGATAGCGGCCAGCACGGAGCGCTTCGATATATTGATGGGTCCGCATGGTTCCATGCGACTCGTGGCCGCGTAGGTCAGCCCCGACCAGGCTCATTGCGACCTGATGGGCGTCCTCCCTGGGCACTCCGCAGGCGGCGAACAAGCGGGCCACAAACTCGGTCAGCGTCGAAGAGTCCAAAAGGATCAACGTCGTCCTCGTTCTCGCAAAGTTCGATCCGTCACATCGACCCCGTCTACTCCGGTCGGGCTGGATTTGGTCTGGTCCTGGTTTGGATAAGATGGGCCAGGTCGCAGGCACTCGGGGCGTCGGTTCCGGTCGATTCGCTTGGAAGCGGCGGAAGGATCGGGTTGCGTTGGGAGTTGGGAAAGCGGGACGTGAACTCGAAAGCAACGTCGGGCAGGACACTCCCACAAATAGGTCCCGTGGACTCGTTGAACTCGATACTTCGCGGGGCATCGCGGACAACGCTCGGTGGGATGATCCAAGTCGAGGCGACGCGCTGGAGTCCTCTCCCACTCCATGATACCCTGACGTAACAATGTTGGGGACGGCGTGAGGCCGACTGGCATCACAGTTCTTCCCGCGACGGCTCAATTGGCGTCGGCCGCCTCAGCGTGTCCTTGGCGCTTCCGCCTCCGCGCTCGTTGGATCCAACGTGTGCGATTTGTTCGATCAGGTCGGGGAGTACCGGTCTATGTCCGACTTCCGCGTGCGCACCTCCCAAGCTGGTTCGGTCACGCTTCACCACCTCCAGGACGCCCAAAGCGGCGCGGAAGCGACCGTCTCGGCCGGTTACGGCTTCAATCTCTTTGATCTCAAGCTCCCGATTGGCGGACGGGTCCGACCGATCCTTTATGCGGCCGAGGGCTTCGCTGCCTCGCCCCGCGACCCGGCCCGCAACGGCATTCCCATCCTGTTTCCGTTCCCCAACCGGATCGCTGGGGGCCGCTACACCTTCGGCGGCAAAACCTACCAACTGCCGATCAATCTCAAGCCCAACGCGATTCACGGCTTCGTCATGGACACCCCTTGGGAGGTCACGGTCTTTGAGGCGACGCCCCAAGGCGCGCGGATCACTGGACGGCACATTCTTTCCCAGCAAGCGCCCGCCTCACTGCCGCTTTGGCCCTCCGACGCAGTTTTGGAGGTCACCTACACCCTGGCCGGGCGAATGCTCCGCATGGACATCGCCGTAACCAACCCCACCGCACATGACCTCCCCTATGGGTTCGGTATCCATCCCTATTTTCATCTGCCGCTCGATCCTGACTCCGACAACGCCCGGACCAAGGTGATCATTCCCGCCTCCAAGCGTTGGGTTCTCAAGGAGTTTTTGCCAACCGGCGAAGTCGAACCAGTACCCTCCGAACTCGATTTCCGCCAGGGGAAACCGATGAAGGGACTCACACTCGACGATGTATTCACCGGCCTGGAACCCGAAGGCCAACCTCAGCGCCGGGTCTGCCGCCTGGTGGACGAGACCCTCAACGCCGAGGTCCAGCTCAGCTTCGGACCCGAGTTCCGCGAGCTGGTCGCCTACACCCCGCCCGGCGACGGCCGGATCATCTCGCTGGAACCCTACACCCAGACCACGGACGCCATCAACCTTCAAGCGCGGGGGATCGACGCTGGCCTGCGCGTCCTCAAGCACGGCGAGCGTGATGAACTGGTCATCGAGTTCTCAACCGTCGATCTCTAACAAAACAAAAAATTCGGGCGCGGTCGTGTCATCTCGAACTGCCTCCAGCGCCACGCATCAACGACGCCGGCCCGCTTCCAAGTCCGAGAGCGGGTCGTCGCTGTTGATGCGGACCACTTGCGCAGAGAACCAGGTTGTGGGCCGGGTGAGGGACTCAGAGTCCCTTCTTGGGCTTGGAATCCAACCCCCCTAGCTTTTCGATGTATTCCGCTTCATTCTCTTCGGTGATCCCCGCGTTAGGCGAGTTGGGATCGGGGTTATGGAGAGCCGCGTCGGGTTGAGGTTCCCCGCTGGTGGAGTTGCATGCCACCAAACCCACGACTAAGCCAAGTGATAAAAGCACGTGTGACGCGACACGTTGAAACGAACCCCACATCAAGGTCATCCTCCAAGACGGGATCGGACAAAGCAAAACGAACTACGAGCCCACCCAGGACCATCCCACGCCGGAGGATGGTCCAAGGCAGGTGAACTTCGGTAAAAGTGAAAAGCCGTCGGCGTTAAACTCAGAGTTGATCCGAGCTGATGACCTCGCCACCTTCGCGGGTTCCCAGAGCCCACCAGGTTGGTTGATTGATGGTATCCTTGATGAACCGCACCGAGCCATCGCCGAACAGAGTATTGACACCGCCGGAGTGACGACTCCGCGCGGTGATGAGACCGGCATGGGCATGATACCAAATGCAGTCACGTTGACGGGCATTGGGAGGCTGAATGGTGTTGAAGGCCGTGCCCATGTGCATCCGCGCGAACGCCCAGGAGCTGTGAGCGTCGTTCATCTCGCTGATCCGCGCTTGAACTCGGGGAGCGCAGGCCGTCAGGTAGGCTTGGAGGTTGGGCAAACCTTCGGGCATGACCTGGTTGATTCCCGATCCCTCCGGGCCACCCACGGGCCAAGGAACGTCGCGATAACGTTCCGCGCCGTTGTCCCGGCCAGCGACACCGTCACCCCGAATCACCTCGCTGCACAGGATCGTGTTGCTAGTGCCATCTGGAATGGCAGATATGCCAAAGGCCCGGGTGGTCACGAAGACCCCAGTTGCAAGGTTGCCGCTCACGTCAAAACGGAATTGGGGACCGCAACTGACCACGTAATTGGTGCCCCGAGGATAGACTGTGTTGCCATCCGACGGGCACAACATAGTCTGGATCGCGGTGTTGACCACCGTGGTGTTGGCCGAACGCCCCAAGGTCGTGCAGCCCACGACACAGGAGGCCGAGAAGTTGAAGGCGTTTTGAAGCGAGGTTTGCTCCATGAACGGAAGAAGATGCACGAAGACGCTGGGACCCCACCAGTTGGACCGCTGAGCGGGGTTGTCCAAAGGAACACCGAGCGTCCCCTGGAGCGGGAACGTCTGGTGGACATCGTGATAGTTTTGCATCGCCAGACCGATTTGCTTGAGGTTGTTGACGCATTGACTGCGCCGGGCCGCCTCGCGGGCGGCCTGCACCGCCGGCAGCAGCAACGCGATCAGCACCGCGATGATGGCGATCACCACCAGCAGTTCGATCAACGTGAAACCCTTGCAACTCGACTTCGACGACGAGAGCCGACTGGGAAGACGCATGAGACCTGCCTCCGGGAGAAGTCCCAAGGGACGGGAATGGAACGAGATGATGGCGTGAAAGAACTGAGGGACACCATCATCAGGAAGTGAAAGGTTGTCCATCCCGAATGCGAGGGACCATTGTTCGCCTTGCTGGGAAACGAAGGCGACTCGATGTGAAAATCGTGAGAAGTGAAACGGCACGAAGTCAACGATGCGAGACGAGATCTAGCTGACCCTCAAGAAGCGGCCTGGAGGTTTCGAGGAAACTTCCCAGGCACCCGGGGGCGTGAAAGATCCACCATCACCATCGCGCGCAGCGACGACGGGAACGCCAAAGGAGGAGTCAAAAAAACCGCACGGAAGGCGGTCAGGACGAGAACAACTCAACCCGTCGGCGTTGAATTGGGCAGAACGGTGAAGGAAGGACGAAACATCCAGTCAAGGGAGGCTCGATTTCAACCATCCCCACACCGACTGATCACGACATACCAATTGAGTGTGCGCGCCATCGGATCTTTGTCAAGCGTGGATCGTGTGGGATTGAAGCCTTGGCCGAGGGTTGCGGCGATTCTTGGGAAGGCGAGAAAGGAATTGGTGGCTTACGTTCCTTGACCATCCTCCACCCAGCGCCAAAGGTACCAAGAGGCGAGGGTACGATGAGGGGTCCAGGGTTGAGCCAGACGGAGGCAGTCGGTGGGGGAGGGGGGAGATTCGATGTGGTGGAACCGCGCGACCCCCACGCGGATCGCCAGATCGCCCACGGGGAAGACATCGGGTCGGGCCAGGGCGAACATGAGGAACATCTCGGCGGTCCAGCGACCGATTCCCTTGACGGCGGTGAGACGGGCCACGATCTCGTCGTCGGGCAGTTCGTGCAACCGTTCCACCTCTAGGCCGTTGAGTTGGGCGTGGGCTAGGGCGCGGAGATAGGTTTGTTTGACCCGCGAGAGTCCCAAGCCGCGCAGATCCTCCTCGGAGGCGTCGAGCAGACGTTGAGGATCGGTGACAAACCGTCCGGCGGACTCGGGGTCGTCGGCGAGGTGAAGGACTAGGCGACGATGAATCGCCGAGGCGGCCTTGGCGGCGATTTGTTGACCCACAATCGCGCGGACCAGAATGCCGAACCGGGTCTCAGGCGGTTGCGGGGTCAGGTCGCAGGGACCAAACCGAGCCACAAGCGGAGCCCAACGGTCATCGGTGGCCAGCAAGGCGGAGAGGCTCGACGACCAAAGGTCCTTTGAGTTGAGGGAGGTTCTTCCGGGTGGATCGGGTCGGCTCATGGCTTGAACTTAAACCGGGCCCAGCCGGCCGCGCCGATGAAGCCGGCGTCAACTCCCAGGGCGGCATATTCGATCCGAGTGGCGCGGGCAGGTATGGGGAAGGCCATTTCGCGGATATCGGCCCGAATTTGTTCCAGGAAGGAAGGACCCGCGGCGATCATCCCGCCCGCGAACAGCACCATGTCCGGGTCGATTGTGTGCATGAGATTCACTGCGCCGACCGCCAGGTAGCGGGCCGTTTCGCGCACCAGACGCTTGGCCAGCGCGTCGCCGGCGTCGGCGGCCTCGAAGATGGTACGGCTTGACAAGTTGTCCTGGGCCAGCAGGGTTCGTAGGCTGGTCGTCAGGTTGCGGTCCCGATCCAGCGCCTCGACAGCGCGTTTGACCAACGCGGTGGCCGAGGCATAGGCTTCCAGGCGTCCGAAGTAGCCGGGAGGCCATTCGCGGCCTCCCTCCATTTGAATGATGATGTGGCCGCATTCGGCCCCGTGGGAGTGCCGTCCTTCGATGAGACGCCCATTGTCGATGATGCCGCAGCCGATCCCGGTGCCTAGGGTGAAGAGGACAAGGCTTTCCACCTCGCGGCCGGCCCCGACCCAGAACTCGCCGAAGGCGGCGGCGTTAGCGTCGTTCTGAAACGCGGTGGGACGCCCCAGCTTCTCTTCGAGCAACCGGCGGATCGGCAGGTTGGTCCAGCCCGGCAGGTTGGGCGGATCGATCAACAACCCGGCGTGAATATCCATAAGTCCGGGCGATCCCAAACCGACTCCGGCGATCTGGTCCAAAGTCAATCCGGCTTCAGCCACGGCTTGGCGGCCCGCCTCGGCCAGGTTGATCAATCCCACTTCGGGCCCCTTTTCCGCCTCGGTGGGTCGGCAAACCGAGGAGAGGGGACGCCCTTGGTCGTCCACCACACCGCTTTTAATGTTGGTGCCTCCCAGGTCGATGCCCAACCAGAATGGACCTTCCGCCGCCTGCGCCGACCCTTGTTCCCGCTCCCGGCTGACCATGACTCGTCGCGCTCCGATGGCGTGATGCACTCGCTTCCAGGTCGTGTGTCCCATCATTCCAAACCGCCTGGACGGGGTCAACTCGGCCGAAACCGGCGGAGGTCGGCTCGCCACCCAAGGCAACGCAATCGCAACCGCACGTCAAGGAAGGGAGTGTGGAGGTCCCGAGCCTCGGACGTGGACGCGCGCCGTCGGGTCTGTTCAGTAGTCGCGCGCTAAGAAGGACGTTACACTTCACCACTTTGATCTCAAAAACCCGAAGAAGGGGAGCTGAACTCGCGGGGCGGCGTCGGCTTCCACGATCAAGCCAAGATGGTCGTCGCGGAACCCCGGCGTGCGGGCCAGCTCGAAGGCACCGCCGCGTCGAGCGCCCTTGGACCCGTTGCTTCGGAGGCCGCCCCATAAAGTCGCTTCGTCACCACGGACCTGCCGTGGTCCAGGACAGCCGAGCTTTTCCTCGCCTTCCATGAGGGCATCCATACCGGAACCGCCGACTGATGACCGATTCCCCCGCCTCGCCGCCGCCACTCCCTCCGTCCAACTCGTCCGGTACCCGCCGGTTGCGAACCCACGAGGTGCAAGATCCGATCCCCAGCGCGGCGGTGGGCCGCTCCATGCCCACGCGTTTGGAACGCGCACTCGACCACGCTCGGCTCTGCGCCCGCCTGGCCGCTGATAACCGGGCCAAAGACGTAGTGTTGCTCGATCTCAGGGGCGGCACCCCGTTGGTCGATTTCTTCGTGATCGCTTCGGCCGCCTCGCAACGGCAGTCGCGGGCGATCGTGTCGGAAATCGAGCGTGAAATGAAAAAGCGGGGCGAACGCAAGCTGGGAGTCGAAGGGGCCGAAAGCGGTCGTTGGGCCCTGATTGACTACGGCGATTTCGTGGTCCATGTCTTTTCGCCCGAAGCCCGCCTCTACTACCGCCTTGAGGAAATCTGGGGCGACGCTCCCCGACTCGACTGGCAAGCCGAACGGATCGATCTCTCCGAGCCGGTTCCCTTCGTCGGAGGCGGTGGGGCAAGCCAATCCGCCGCCACCCCGGGTGGACTCCGCGACATGGCCGACCTCTCCGACGACGAGTTCGACGCCCTGATCGCCGGGGCCGAGTTCGACGAGGACCTCCAAGATCAAGACGACGAGGAGGAAGACGGCGGACAGGAGTCGGACGACCTCGACGACCTTCATCATGAGGATGACGACTTTGAGTCCGGTTTAGGTCGGGAGACGACGTGACCATGACCCTTGAATCCAGCTCGAACGACACCAACACCACCCCGCTCGAACCGGCCGTGGGGGTCGCCAACTCGTCGAAACTGATCGAGCCGCTCCGCGATCAGGATGGGATAAGTAACCCGGTTCCACCTTCACGCGTTTCGGACGAGTCGTTTCCCGGAGGGAAGGTCAGGTTGAATGTACTGACCTTATTGCGGGAGCGGTTTCGCCGGGCGATTCCTGAGGGGGTCGATCCCGAATCGTTCACACGCGCGATCAGGGAGTCCGGTTCGGACAAGTTCGGCGACTATCAGGCCAACGGCTGCATGGCCGCGGCCAAGACCGCCGGGGTCAACCCCCGCGACCTGGCCGCTGCAGTCGCTCAACGGGTCGATCTGGCTCCGTTGGCCGATCCTCCCGAGCTGGCCGGTCCTGGCTTCCTCAACATCACCCTGACCACCCCATTCCTGGCCGAGACCCTCAAACACCGCCTGGTCAGCGGGCGCTTGTTGGACGACTGCCCCGGGACGCCGCAGACGATCATCGTCGATTTCTCCTCGCCCAACGTTGCCAAGCCGATGCACGTGGGCCACCTGCGCTCCACCGTCATCGGCGACGCCCTGGCCCGTATCTTCGAGGCGTTGGGGCACAAAGTTTGGAGAGACAACCATCTCGGCGACTGGGGAGCGCAGTTCGGCATGATCCTATGGGGCTATCGCCACCTACGCGACCCCATCGCCTACGCCAAGAACCCGGTGAGGGAGTTAGCCCGGTTGTATCGCAAGGTCAACGACCTGAGCAAGCCGGCCGAGGAGCTAGGCGAGAAGCTGGACAAAGTCCTCAAGATGCTCGACGAGGGCCGCCGCGACGAGGCGGCCCGTCTTGTCCTCAAGCTGTTCGACGGTCGGGAAACCCCCACGCCCGAGGAGGTGGCCAAGCTCTCCAAACGGATCGCCTCGCGCTTGCGTGTGTTGCAGGAGAAGGTCGCCCACGCGCGGGCCGTCACCGAGGCCACCCGCCGCGAGACCGCCAAACTGCACGCCGGCGACCCCGAGAACCGACGGCTATGGAACGAGTTCATGCCCCACTGCCTCCGCGCCTTGGAGGCGGTGTACCGACGTTTGGACATCCGGTTCGACACTCAGTTGGGTGAGAGCTTCTTCGACCCAATGCTCGCCGACGTCGTGGCCGACTTGCAGGCCAAGGGCCTGGCGGTCGAGAGCGAAGGAGCGCTGGCGGTTTTCAACGAGGGAGCCAACGCGCCGTTCCTGATCCGCAAGCGGGACGGGGCCTACAACTATGCCACCACCGACCTCGCTACGATCAAGCACCGGGTAGAGACCTACCATCCCGACCGAGTACTTTACGTGGTCGATCACCGCCAGTCGGACCATTTCAAGCAGCTGTTCACCACCGCCAGGCGTTGGGGTTACGACACGGTTGATCTGGTGCATGTGTCGTTTGGCACGATTTTGGGACGCGACGGCCGGCCCTACAAGACCCGCGCCGGCGACGTGGTGGGTCTGGAATCGCTGCTGGACGAGGCAGTGGCCCAGGCCCGCAAGGTGGTCGAGGAAAACAGCCCCGACCTCAAGCCGGCCGAGAAGGCCAAAGTGGCGCGGATTGTCGGCCTGGGCGCGGTCAAGTACGCCGACCTGTCCCAGAACCGCACCAGCGACTATAAGTTCGACCTGGACAAGATGACTGCGATGAACGGCAACACGGCCACCTATCTCCAATACGCATACGCCCGCAACCGCAGCATTTTCCGCAAAGGGGGAGTCGATCCGGCCAAGTTCGCCAAGAAGGCTGGGTCGATCGAACTGATTCTCAACCATCCTGCCGAACGGGCCCTGGCGGTCAAACTGGTCCGCTACCCCGAGGCGGTTGAACTCGCCGCCGCTGAGCTCAAACCCAACATCCTGACCGACTATCTGTTTCAACTCGCCACCACCTATTCGAGCTTCTTCGAGGAGTGCCCCGTCCTCAAAGCTGAATCGGACGAACGCCGCGACAGCCGTTTGGCCCTGTGCGAACTGACTGCCCGGACCCTCAAGGCCGGTTTGGGACTGCTGGGGATCGGCACGGCCGAGCGTCTCTAAAGCGAGTCGCTATTTAATGAAGAGGGGAGGAACTCGGACTGCCAACTTGGTTTTGTCTCGCCCTCCGAAGCCGGTTTGACGCCTTTGCAGTGTGTCAGGGCCGAGTAGAGTCGGTGTGGGACTGGACGAACGCGGCGTCCGCGCTCATCGTAGTCAATTCAAAATGATGAGGGCCGAAGCTGCGCGTGGCTCAGTTGGCCCATGCCGGTCGGCCCTGGCTCCTTCCTCACGCCCCGCACCATCCCAACCATCTACCCACCGCCCTCCTGTTCCCCCCTTCCTTGAATCACCGAGGACGCTCGATGACGATGCGACGGACAACGACTCCTGCCCGTTGGATCGGCGGCCTGCTACCGCCGACGATTTCAGTCGTCGCCCTGCTGGCGATGGTCGCGGGCGGTCTGGCCCTTTCGCTGGCCGTCGATCCGCCCAGCACGGTTCAGGCGCAACCAACCCCCTTTGAGACGGCGTCGCCTCCCGCCGCGACCGATCCCCATCGCTCGCCGATCGCTTTGGCGGTTTCCCCCGACGGCACGCGGCTGTTGACCGCCAATCAAACATCCGACTCGGTCTCTCTGGTCGATCCTACTGCCGGTCGGGTGCTAGCCGAGTTGACGACTGGTCCCAAGCCCGCCGGAGTGGCCTTCGCTCCCGATGGCCGCTCGGCCTTGGTCAGCCATTGGTACGGCGGCGAAATCGCCCGGCTGCGTGTGAGTGAGGACCGTTTGGAACTGGTCGATCGTCTCGCCGTCGGTCCCGAACCCCGAGGCGTCGTGGTCGCCCCCGATGGCACCCACGCCTACGTCGCCGTCGGCGCGGCCAACCAGGTGGTCAAGGTCACGCTAGGGTCCGAACGGATGGAGGTCGTGGGACGCTTGACGGTCGGCCGCGAACCCCGAAGCCTGGCGATCACCCCCGACGGTCGGACAATGCTGGTCGGCAACGCCCGCAGCGAATCGGTCCATGTCCTCGACCTAACGACCTGGAGCGTGGCCCGCGAGTTGTACACTCAGGCGGCTAACACACGCCAGGTGACGATCTCGGCCGACGGCAAGACCGGCTACCTCGTCAACATGAAGAACCGGGGCTTTGCCACCACTCGCAACAACATCGACCTTGGTTGGGTACTGGGCCAACGGGTCACCCGCGTGCCCCTGGATGGTTCCGAACCCTTCCAAACCCTGACCCTCGACCCACGCGGCAAGGCCGCCTCCGACGTTCACGGCGTCGCCCTTTCGCCTGATGGCGCGATTTTGGCGGTGTCCTGCGGCGGCACCCATGAAGTCATGCTTTTCCGCACCGATCAACCCGAGGGGCTGCCCTGGCGGACTAACGGCTCGCGCGACGAGATGCACGAACGTCTGATCGACGACCGTTCGCGGTTCCGGCGGGTGGAGCTCGATGGTCGTCCCACCGAGATTGCCTTTGCTGCCGACGGGCGGACGCTCTATGTGGCGAATTATCTGTTGGACGCGGTGCAGCTGGTGGACGCCGAGTCCGCCCGCCTCGTCTCCACGATCCACCTGGGCGGCCCCGCCCTAGAGCAACGTTCGATGGCCCGCAAGGGGGAGTGGCTGTTCCACGACGCGCGACGATCGTTCAACCAGTGGTACAGCTGCAACACCTGCCACTCCGACGGCCACACCAACGGTCAGAACTTCGATACCATGAATGATGGTTGGCATGATTACTCATCGATGCCAAGACTGAGCAAGAAGAAGGTGCCGACCCTGCGGCGGGTTCACTTGACCGGTCCGTGGACCTGGCATGGTTGGCAAACCAGCCTTGACCAGGCGATGGAGGAATCCTTCACCAAAAGTATGCAGGGGCCGGAAGCCACCGCCGAAGAGGTCGAGGCGATCGTGGCCTTTCTTTCGACGCTGGACTTTCCGCCCAACCCGCACCGCAACCCCGATGGCTCGCTGACCGAAGCAGCCCGGCGGGGCGAAAAGGTCTTCCGCTCGGCCAAAGCGAACTGCGTCAGTTGCCATTCGGGACCGGAGTTCACCGACGGCAAGATTCACGATGTCGGATTGGGGCATCCCCGCGATGTTTACAAGGGCTACAACCCGCCCTCGCTGATCGGAGTTTACGACAAGGATCCCTACCTGCACGACGGTCGCGCTCAGACTTTACGCGAGGTCTTGACTGGAGACCATTCCCCCGAAGTGGTCAGCGGCTCCGAACCGTTGACCGAGCAGGAGTTGGACGATCTGATCGCCTATCTCAAAAGCCTTTGATTTGACTGAGCATCGCGTCGCTCGCTCCGTTTTTCTTTCGTTCTTTCGATCGTGTCTTTCTCTAGAGCGCTTGAGCGTACAGAAGAACAGCCGTCCGCGGGGAGGGGGACCGTCGTTTAGGCTCTCCTTCCCACGCGGCGTTGTCGGGGGAACGGCGTGGCCGTCCGTTCCGAATCATTCAGGTTGGGCGTCTCGTCGCCGCCACCCATCATCAACGCCCGGCCGGGCTGCCGCTGGGAAGAAACTCGAAGAGTGATTGCGCGCGGATGATCAGGTTTTGATCGGGTAAGGTGTGATACGCCTGGACCGCCAGACCGCTGGGGAGAGTCTCGAACTGGAGCAAGCTCAGGGGGGAGGTCTCCAGACGGTTGACGGTCCGGTGGTGGGCGGCGATTCCAGCCCGTTTGGCGTCAAGCGTTAATTCAGTTTGGATGTGTTCAAATGTCTCGTCATCGAGGTGTTCGGCTTCGAGATGGGCGTGATACTGGGCGGGTCGGCGTTGGAATTCGTAGGTGGCCGCGTGACGTGTTGAGCCACAACAAAGCGAGGGCAGTTCCGGCAAAGGGAGGTCTTCGGGCACGAGCAACTCGGTGAGCATAATTGGTCCGAACCGCCAGCAGACCAGGTGGCCTCCCTCGACGATCCGCAGGTCGGCCCGCCACGTCGATCCTTCGATCCGGCGATGGGCCTTGACCGTGAACCATTCGGGATGGATCGACGCGGCGATCACGCGAAAACGAAGCGAGGCGGTTTGCCTTTGGTCCTGGCGTGGTTCCATGAGCCGTAACGCTCCCTAAAGTGGGTGGTGGCGGCGATGCGGAATCGACCGACGCGATTGGATTGAACACGCTGGGCGGATCAATCGCGAGGTGACCGACCTTGACCCTCACCGAAACACCGACGAACCCCGCGTGAGCTTCACACGCATGATCCGATCGTATCGATTCGGTTTGATTCAGCCCTTTCCGCGTTTGGACTGGTCTGATGAGCCGTTGGCTTCCTTGCCGAGGGCTGCGACGCGGGATGAGGGTTCGCCGTCTCCAAGTACCTGGGATTGTGGCGAGTTGGTCGAATCCTGACAAGGCCACCCCGCGAGCCGTTTCGAGATCGCCACCTGATCGTCTAAACTGGCGGGCCTTGCGTCGCCCTTCCTTGCTCTGGAGGTCGAGTCGTCTTCGATCGAGATTGAGGACAACGACTCCTGGAGTAGCCGTGGCCAACGGCGGGACGCCTTCCTGGCGTGTTTTCATCCCCTCAGCCGCAAATTGGTTCGCCCATGTTCCGAGCGAAGCCTGCTCCTAAGACACCTCGCGCTCCGCGACGCTCATCCGCTGGTGGTGCCCTTCGCGCCGCTTGGGTAGGAGCGACTCGGGTGGGACTAGGAGCCACCTTATGCGCCACCCTGGCGGCTTTGATCGAAGTCTTGGTTTGCTGGTGGCTGGAGGTTGAGCGACTTTACGGCCTGGTTGGTCGGCTTTGGCTGATTCAATGCCTCGCCGGGATTGTGGCCGGCGGCCTGGGGGCGATTCAAGCATGGCGCTGCGGGGAGACCGACCACAACGATTCCAGCCTGCCGGCACCGGGGCGCTCGGGGCAATGGGGTCTGCTAATGGGCCTTTGGGGCGCTCTGGTGTTTTGGACCACCGACACCCTCCTGGCTTTCATCCAGTGGGGGTTTGACGAGGCCGAGTTCCTGTTGCTGCTTTTGATTCTGTTGATGGGACTGATCCCCGGCCCCTTTGTGGCGATGAAGCTGGGCGATGCTCTGGACCGCCTTGGCATGGCGCTACGAGGCGAGGCCGACGACCCCGCCAACGGTTCGCACCACAAGCCCGGGTCCAACTCGCGCGACGCGGCGACTCAACCCTGATCCGAAGCGATCTTGAACGATTCGAGTTCATCGCTCCACCGCTCCTCGTCCGAAGCCCCCCCTTCCTCGTTGAGATTGAGGAGATCAAAGTCGAACTGCTCCAACAACGAAACACGCGTCGCTTGGGGGTTGGGAGCCGTCGTGGCGGGTTGGCTCAACT
>Ga0209017_10000724_pt1 | contig 30362 bp, 16 predicted proteins | sample YNPBryunderm2012_FD_185812 | JGI IMG/M metagenome (GOLD analysis project Ga0209017, IMG submission 185812) | Anoxygenic and chlorotrophic microbial mat microbial communities from Yellowstone National Park, USA - YNP Bryant MS undermat 2012... ...
ACTCCGTTTTGCTTCAAGTACTTTGCTAACGCCACCAATTGGGCGTATTCAAAAAGTTCCTTATAGATGGGATATTTCTCGGCAAGGGCCTGGTAATGCTGGGTGAAGAAGTCGGCAAAGCGTTGATCGGCCGGGCTGGCCTGCCCCCGCAGCCCATCTGCGTTGTATTCGGTCAAAAGCCGCATCCGTCCGCTGTCGAACAGCAAAAGGTCCCCGCCCCGCCGAAATCGGATGTTTTCGGGTACGAACCAGAAGCGTCGGCTGATGCCGATGGCCACCGGCCCATAATGGCGCATCCAGCCATCGACCGGCTGGAAACCGGGATAATCGGGCCGTTCGGTGCCCACGGCCCATTTTTTCATGGTGTAGTCGGCCTCCCGCATTACCCGGCCCAAATCCGTATTGACCACCCGGCCAATATAGCGGACCAGATGTTTATCTACCTTCGGGCCGATCGGATCAATGGAAATCCCGGGATCCTGATCGGAATAATACACACACCACAAGGCGGTCACAAACTTTCGGAACAGCCGGGGATGGATCCTCGCATTCTGCCCCTCCACCACCAGGGCGAACTGGCCCCTTGCCCACTGGACCTCCGGGTTTTCGACCCCTTGCACCTCCGCCATGCCCGACAACATCACCCCACCCAACCGATCGGCACAAAGAGATCGAGATCCTTCCTGAAGCCGGGGCATCCATTTAGGGAAGGCCTCTGCCAGTCTTGCCATCGCCAACATCTGGGGGAAAACAAGCGGACTTTGGGAAAGTTCCTTACATAGAGTACAGCCGTTTTGTTCTAGTTGTTCTACCCATTTCGGATCCAATTGCGGCTGCTGAAATAATATACCTGAATTCCATTGCTCAGGATCCCAATTGAGCACTGGGACTGTCCAGGAAATAGCAGATGGAGCAGGTCTGGATTTTAAAGTTATTTCTCGAAGAGCGGTTAGCTTTCCATCTTGGATGTCGAGCGACAATGTTTGTAAAGAAGATGTGTCCACCCCTCCATAAAGTCTAAATACATTCGCGGTATCGATAGAACCTCCTCTAGCCAGGAGAGGGTATTCTTCGGGGGTAGAAATATTTTTCAATTGATATTCCCGAAGCCAAAACTCAAAGGAACTTTCTCCGGTGGTTCGGAGGAGTTTACAAAGTGCTAACAGAGAGAAAAGCGGTTTCAAACGTTGTATTTCAGGAAATTCTTGTGCGAGTTCCTCAACATGAGACATAAGCATTTGAGGGAAAGTTTCGTCGGCTTGGGGGCTTTTTAAAAAGGAAGAAGGCGGAGGTATATTCAAATGAGGAATCTGTTGGGAAACCAACACTCCTACATCTACCTGCACTTTAATGATTCCCGGTTTTGGCTCATAGCGAGGGTCCCGAGGATACCACCAAAATCGTACCCATGGGGAATTAGTAATCACATCGGCTGTTCCCTTGGTACGTGCTTCTTCAACAACGAGATCAAAATAAGATTTCACGCCAAGGTGATTTGCCGCGAGCTGTCCTAAGGCTAGTTTCTTTAGCACAACATCTGCATCGAAGAAAGCCTTACCTATACTAGTGTTCTCAATATTAGCGTAATACCTTACCCTTTGTTTTTTTGTTTTTTGGGAATCGGGCAACGGATCGATGCTGACGCCAGCCTCCTCTGAGGAAAGAAAGGCAACGCGTAGAGCCGTCGCAAGGTCGTCGGTGGTCAGCGGAACCTGGGAATCATCCCGGAGGCCTAGGAATATCACATCATTATCAGGAGTTTGAAAGATTACTGCGATAGGACAGCAAATGTATCCTAAATATTTAATCTCTTCGGAAACATATCCTCCGCGAAGGGCTTGCTCTGCGCTTTTTAAAGAAAAGGCGCGCAATTCGGCAGAAGCCGATATCCCCGCCGCGGAGAGTAAAAAGAATCCTATAAACCCAAACTGTCTGACTACCTTCCAGGATAGTTTTGGTAGAAGGAACATGTATAAGTCCTCTTAATTTATCAGCCCCCTTAAGATGTCGGTTCCTTATTCCGAAGTACCCTTGATCTCACCATATTGCAAAGAATAAACCGGCTTTACTAACCACGAAACTTTGCTCATATGCTTAAATGTAGCGGCCACTCCCCCCAACCTCTCTTCCACCGGCCGCACAGGAGGACCTCCAGGAAGAGGATTATAAGCATGGTCCAGACGCCTATTGATGTTACGCAGGAGGCTTTCTATCGTGGCCAATCTGGTGTCCAAGTTTTGCTTCTTCGTCTCATAATAGCTGTTGTGTAGCGTTCTCCCATACTCCAAATTTATCCCTGCATTAGCACTACCAATACCCAGTCTCCCGACTCCCGCTTGAATCCCTCCTCCTATCTGTAGCTCTTGCGGAGTTTCATATACCCTATTTCGCTGGTTGCTAATATTCTTACCAAGCTGTTCCAGGGCAGTGACGTGGTAGATATTGAAACGTGGATTTACGTTTGCCATTGTTATATGTTTATAATAAACATTTACATCTACTTCTTTCACTCGCTGGAGAAGCTCGATGTATGTTCGGGCTGCTGAAGGGCTCGGGGCCTCTTGAAATGTTTTGTAGGCATTTTCTAGGTCTTTCATTAGGCTGGTACCCACCAACCCCATGGCCCTAAGCTCTTGTAGCCACTGTTCGGATTGACATTCTGGATTTTGAGCTGTCACTTGGTCGAGAGTCTCTTCGATCCAGTGGCGAAAACAGCTGCTTTCCCGAAGAGCCGATTTAAATTCTTCCTTGGCCAATTCGAGATATCGATCCTTGGGAATCTTTAAAGTAATACGCATCGCTGCACGTCCAGCGAGGGCGAGGGCGAAATTGTTAGAATGAGCAAGTGCTTGGTCGAAGTTTCTAAAGGCCCCTCCGGCACCATCTTGGTTTTGTACACATAAGGTGGCGTAATGGAAGTAACCATCGGCAAAAGTTGGCACAACTGAGCGGGCCGTGTCAAAATCCTTTTGGGCCTCCTTGATCTCATTTAAATAGACCTTTATCACTCCGCGAGCATTGTAGGCTAGTGCGGCAGACACGCTTGTTTTTCTCTTGGAAGGCAAGGAATCTGGAGAATTCGCCTCATAGAAAGAAATCGCTTGAGAAACCCAATCTCGGGCTTCTTCCCATTTACCCAGGCGGGCTTTGGCGTCGGCAAGATAATAATGGGCGATGGGGGAATCGGGATGCTGACGATAGAATTTCTCGGCCCATTCCCACCATTGCTTTTTTGCCTCCGGAATCTGCGCCGTTAGGAAAAGGCAGACGGCTTCGTTGTTTTCGTTGACGGCCAGACAAGCATGGGCCTTGATCAGTCGATAGACCGCATCCGGAGTTTGGACCGTCACGGGCTTCAACAACCGTACTACGGGTTCCCAGTTTTCTCGAAGGGTACCGACGCCCGTGTCTGCCTGAAGAACCGCTTTTTCCACCTCGTCCAAAGGAGGCAGCCGCTCCGCTGACACCTGGCCCGATGCGACTTTTTCCCCTTCGGAAGGCGGTTCGGCATAGACGGCCAAACCAACCCAGCAGAGACCGACTACCACCCCTAGTCTCACCATTGTCCCCCAGGTTCCCCAACCAAGGGGAATCCCCGAAAGAGAAGACCTTTTAGATGATTTTTTGTCCATCTGTGGTTCATGGGTCCCCCAAAAGCCTCTCTTCCGAGAGGAAACCTTGGAACAAACACGTTCACACCACCAAATGGTTTTCATGGTACTGTCTCCTAAAAAATGGGGGATGGGAAAACCCTTTACCTTCGCCTTGGATCTTCTGCCTGGGATATGCTTCCTTCATCCGTGGATTGGAATTGGACCGGATATCGGCTCTTTTTCCTGGTGGCTAGGATAGATCTTGGGAGATATCCAAAGGGCCTTTTTCTCTTGGGAAGGTTTTCGGACGGAATGGACTTTTGGGCTAGGGGGTCTCTAGTGGATTCATTGGATCACCCTTGGTTGCTGAGGCCCCCCTGGGCGGGGATAGATGTCCTCATTGCCTACCGGGTCGGGCTGCCAACCACAGAGGATCCCGCGCTTACGGAGCTGGTCCCGTACCAGACGGAAGGTTTCAAAAGAATCGGCAGTTACAAACATAAGTACATAATGCTTGTGGGGATCGATTCCCTCGAGCCATCGCCCGAACTCCGAGCCGGGTTCCAAGGTCTCACTGGCCGGGGGCCCCTCCCGAACAAAACGTAGTTTGAGCCGCTTGAGTACCAGATCGCCCAAGGAAATGGTATCGTATTCTTCCACGTAATAGGGCTCCTCGATAGGAGTGATCCGGGCTTTGGAAATGATGACATATTTAGGACGGAGGTCTTCTGGACGTTTGACACGGGGGTGGGCACTAATGGCCACCGTGAATTGGTTTAACTTTCTTAAGGCTTTGGCAATTTTCTCGTTCAGATCTTTTTCCCGTTGTCGCTCCTTTTCTAACTCCCGTTTGAGGCTTTCGATCTGCTCTTTCAGCTTTTTGATCAGTTCGAGCTGTTCCCGGGTATAACGGAGGTGCTGGAGCTGTTTTTCTGCTTCGGCAATTTTTTTCTGCAATTCTTCCAGGAGGGTACGGAGTTCTTGGAGGCGTTTTTGGGTTTGCGCATCTTGTTGGTGGTGGGATTCTTGTTGGTTTTGGAGGCGGCCGATCTCTTGGCGAAGCGCCTCGATGACGCGCATCAATTCTTCCCAGATCTTTCGGAGGCGTTCCATATCTACCTGTGGCAGTTGATCACCGGAAGGTTTCTGCCGGAGCTGAGCCGCAAGCTCCAGGTACCGACGCCAAAGTTCTTCATAGATGGCTCGAAGGGAATCGATCTGGTCCGGACTGGGCAGGGAGGTGGGAAGATTTTCATTTGCCCGGTCCACGTATTCCAGATACGTTAAGACACTCGGACTGAGGGTGATGATGGTCATCGACAGACAAATGTCCAGGATAGGCGTAAGAAAGGAAGCACTCCCCTTTTGAGAAACTAAGGATCGTCGGTTCCAGAGAGTCATCGCTTATTCCTTTCTATAATCGACCACGGCATCTTGAGGGATCGGCTCGTATCCGTAGTCAATCTCTTCCGCTTTTTCTTCCAAAAGCCCACGATACTTCCTGAAGCTTTGAAATCCATTCGGGCGAATGAGAAACAGGACATATTTTCTTTCTCGAACTACCCGAAGGAAGTGGTCTTCCTGCTCGGTATTGGGATGGGAAGGAAGGCGTTGGTTTTCCGGCTGGAGGACAATCCCTTGGCCATCGCATTCGACATAAAGCGGATTGGGTGGCACCTGCCACTGTTCGGAACCGCGGATCGTCTGGATTTTGAATCGGGGACGATTGGAGGTTAACTCTTCCTGAAGGCGATCCAGTTCCGCCTGTTTTTGTTCGTTCATGCGTTTTTGGCGTTCCAGTTTCTCTTGGAGGGATTGGGAAGCGGACCGGAGCTCGGCTAATGTCGCTCCGGGATCGGGGGTATGGGGATCGGAGGGGCCGGGCTGCATTTCTCGGATTTTTTGGAGAAGGTGGGCCAGTCGGGCTTGTGCTTGGGCCACTTCTTGCTGGAGCTTTTCTAACTCGTGCGCTTTCGCCGCCGCTTGGCTTTGTAAGGCCTCGCATTGGTTGCGTAACCGTTCGCGCTCTTGCTGGAGGCGCTGTTTTTCTTGCTGGAGCTGAGCGATCTGCTGCTGGAGGGATTGGGCTTTTTGGGCTTCGGCCAGGCGCCGGTCCACCTCTCGGAGTTGTTCTTCCATCTGGGCGATGCGCTGGCGGAGGGACTGGATTTTTTCCTGCCATTGGGTGGCGGTGTGTTGGCGTTGGGTAAGTTGGGCCACTTCCGCCGACGAGTTCTGGGCTACAATGTACAATAGAACCCCTGCCCCCATCATGCAGATCAACACCGGCACCACACACACGATGCCCATGACCATCAGACGAGAATGGCTTGGGCGCATCGGTCCGACTCCTGAGAAAGATATCGGCCAGAAACAGATTGGCCATCCCGATACCGAATGACGATCTCCTCCGGGGTACGGTTATGGAAAACGCGTTCCAATCGCTTCATCTGCTCGATCAGGCGGTTGGAGAGGCTGGTATGGAATTGAGAGGCAGTTTGGGTGGTCTGCTGGACCAGATCGGACAGGACCGGTTGCAAAGCACCCACGAAGGCCTGGACTGTTTCTTGCAAATGGCTCGGCCACTGCTCTTGCCAGCTTTGCAGGCTCTGTTGGAGTGCCGAGAAGCTGGGGGCCAAGGCGTTGGCCAGGTCCTCGGCCATTCGGGCGGCAACCTCATCGAACCGGCCCGCCATCGTTTCCCAGTGCTGCTGGAGGAGTTCCGCCTGCTGCTGATGGAACCGCTGTTGCTCCGCTTGAAGGGCTTGGCTTTGTTGGTGAATCCCTTGGCGATGCTCTTGCAAAACCCTCTCCAGCCGATCCGCCAACCATTCCGACACTTGCCGAAAGCCTTCCCGGAACACCTCCATGGTCTGGGTGCCGAGGGCTTCCAGGACGGCCTGTTGGGATTGATGATGTTCGGCCAGATGCTGGCGAACGCCTTGCTCTAAGAGACTGCGGAGGGTTTGGAGGTTTTCGGTGGCCAGTTCGGTGAAGGTGGCTTTGGTCTGTTTGGCCAGTTCCGCATAGAAGCTTTTTGCTTGTTCGGCGATTTGTTTGCTCACCCGGGTGAGTTCTTCGTGCAGCACGGCGACCGCTTCATCTTGCTCTGGCAGTTCTGCCAAGCGGAACCGGACTTCCACGGCGTGGATAATCTGGTCGATCAATCCATGGTGTCTGCTCAGGAGCCATTGGAAGCAAATAAACAACGGGGCCGCACAGGCCATGCCCAACACGGTGGTATCCAGAGCCACGGCCAAACCGGCCACAAACTTTTCCACCGCCCCATTACCAGCCCCTTGGGAAAAGGCCTGCTCCAACGCCATCGTCAAACCGACCACCGTGCCGAATAGCCCTAAAAACGGCAGCGTCCCGATCAGATACCGAACCAACTCGTAGTATTTGTCCAGGGCCTCGTGCTGCTCCGTCCGGAGGCGATCCAGATAGGTTCGGACGGCTTTGGGGCCTGCCTCTTGCCAGAAGCGGCTTGCGCGGCGGAAGACTTCGGCCAGGGCGTCCGGCGGAGGCGCGTCGTGGTGCAAAAATCCTCGGCATCGTGCCACCTGCTGGCCATACCGCCGCCACCGGGCGTACAGGCTCATGGCCGCCCAGACGGCTACTCCAAAAATGGCCCATTGCACCGGCCCCCGCTCATATACAAAGCGATACCCCCACGAGTCCCGCGGAAGGCTGACCAGAAGAATTCCATGGCCAGAAAGCATCACTACCGCCCAAACCACCACCATCAATCCCCGCTGCATTGTTTTTTTCATCCTCCGGCTCCTTTTAAATCAGTTTTTACTCAGTTTTTAGGCTCCAGGTCCGCTGTTGCCGGTTTCCGGCTTCGAAGGCCGGTCTGGTTTGGAATTTTTCTCTATAAAGTAGAACGAGAGGCTGTTATGCGAAGGGAAGAAAAATTGGGCAGCTTGAGAAGGCTAATTGGCAGCCTGAGAAGGCTAAAAGGGAGGCTTTCGGGTGATTTTTACCACCCGAAAAGGTGAATCTGGCCCGGAGCACCTTCCCTGAAATTGCCTTTTGCGTAGCACTTTAGCCGAAGGAAAGGAGCCAAGGTGTCATTCCTGCGGAAGCAGGAATCCAGGCGGATTTTACCACGGAAATCCCCCACCCGGTCTGGCCCAAGGCCAGGCCGGCTTCTCCCAGCAGGGGAGAGGTGAGTGGCTTCATTCGGCTAAAGCGGTATCCTTTTGCCAATTTGGGCCACCTGCCATTGAGGTAATGTCTTAACTCTTTGTGAATCTTGGAGTTAGAAAAATAAATATATGAATACCTGGACTCCGATTGATAAGTTTCCCATGCCAAACAGGGTATGAAAAATGGGAACAGTCGAGCTCAAAAGCCGGAAGAATGTCTGCCTAATCTTGTTACGGTGGCAGCCCCGGGGAAAACCAGGGGTATCCCCTCTGAAGTCGGGGGATGTCTCTTAAGTCCCCCAAACGGGGGTGTTGACAAGCCGTGTTCGGGTAGATAGGTTGAATAGGAATTACAAATCCCGGGGGATAGGGCTATGGGCTCTTGCAACCATTGGACCGACCAGAAGGGGGAAGTTTCTATTTCTTCCACGTTGCTTTTGGGGGTGCAACGGCAAGAGCCAGCGGCTTGGGACCGGCTGTATCGGATTTGGGGACCGGTGGTATATCACCATCTCCGGGGGGCCGGAATCTCTTCTCATGATGCTGAAGACCTGCTTCAGACCGTGTTTCTGAAAATTTCCCAAGCCATCGGGCAGTTTCAGCGGGGGAAGTTCCGGGCTTGGCTCTATCAGATTATAGGAAATTGCATTGCGGACCATTTCCGGAGCAAAAATCGAGTTCCCGTGGCCAAGGGGGGCACAGAAAGTTGGTTTTCTTCCCTCCCGGCTCCGGAGGGTTCTTCCGGTGCTTTGGGGGAGAGAGAGCCTGCCTCCGTTTTCGGTCCTCCTCCAGCGTGGGATCCTACAGAGTTCCTCTCTTTTCTCCAAACCCCCGAAGCGGAACTGACCGAAAAAAAGCTCCTTGTCCGACAAATCCTGGAAATCATCCGGAGAGAATTCGAAGAGCGAACCTTTCGGGCTTTTTGGCGGACCGCTGTGGATGGACTTTCTTCGAGGGAAGTAGCCAAAGAGGTGGGGATGACGCCCGAAGCCGTCCGAGCAGCCCGATATCGTATCCTTCGTCGGATTCGCCAAATCCTGGAAGAAGTAAAGGAAATGGGATAAGCACGGGAGCCCGTACTCCCTGACCCAGACTCCCCACCCGCACAGAAACTAGAGAAAATGGCAACCTCCGAGGGATATGCCAAAAGGAGGGGCGATTTCGCCCAAAGGGAGGACCTTTGTTTTTTTTGTAATAAATTAGCGGAACGAAGCAACTCTCCCCTGGCGGCAGAGGCCGGCGGGGCCAAAGGCACCGCTGGGGGAGATACTGTGTTGGGAGTCAAGGGATTTTTTAGGCAAAATGGAGTTTCGGGTTGTGCATGGGGAAGCTCCGTGGGATGAAGGGGGATTTCGGCGGCATAGGGAGCCTGGATTGTGGCTTCCGCAAGAATGACACCTAGACCCCTGCATTCGACTCAAATATTACTGTTTTCCTTTTACTGTTCTCCTTTTCCCAGGAAACGGTGCCGGGAAGGCCGGAGGGCGGGCCGGAGGACCCTTCTTCTTGGGGCCTCTGAAGGTCTCTGAAGAGAGGGCAATCAGCCCCATTTGGGGGGTAGGATCACGAGATTTCGTTTTTATAAAAGGGAAGCCACGTGCAGCCCGGGGAAGGAGAACGTTCGATGACGCATCTTCTCTGCCCTCCGGATGATCACATCGCCGGGTATTTGTTGGGGACCTTAGAAGAGGAAGAGGCCTCGAAAGTGGCCGAACATTTGGAGCACTGCCCCCGCTGTCAGAGCAAAGCGGATCAGTATGAATCTTCTTCCTCTTGCCGGGATCCCCTGTTGGATTCGATCCGGGAGAAGGTCCTTTCGCCGTATCTGGAGGAGCCGGAATGCGAGCGGGCAGTAGCCCGACTGCTGGAAAAGCTTTCTGCCGGAGGCAATGGGGGCGATTCGCACCCAGACAGCCGGTCCCGGCCGGTGGCTCCTTCTTTGCCTTCCTTGGGGGAATTGGGCGAATATATTCTTTTGGAACGGTTGGGAGGAGGGGGACAAGGGGAGGTATATAAAGCGTTTCATACGATTTTGAAGCGGATCGACGTAATCAAAATGCTGCCTGCCCAGTTGTTGACCAACCCCCAGACGGTGCGGCGGTTCGACCGGGAAATGGAATTGATCGGCCGGTTAAATCATCCGAACATTGTGCGGGCGTTAGGGGCCAGGTGTCTGGAAGATGGCCGACGCTTTCTGATCATGGAATTTGTAGAAGGCTCCGATGTGGCCAAGCTGCTGGCCCGCCATCAGTGTTTCCGGATATCGGACGCCTGCGAAATTGCTCGCCAGGCGGCCCTGGGGCTACAGTATATATACGAAAACGGGTTGGTCCATCGGGACATCAAGCCCGCCAATCTCTTCCTTTCCCGACAAGGCCAGGTAAAAATCCTGGATTTGGGTTTAGGCCGATTCCGCCACCATCCGGCCCAAAGCGAACCGGACATGACCCAAGCCGGTACCGCTGTGGGCACTGCCGATTACATCGCCCCCGAACAAATCGCCGATTGTCGAGAGGTCGATATCCGGGCGGATATCTACAGTTTGGGCTGTACCTTGTATAAACTGTTGACCGGACAGGCACCGTTTGAACTGCCCGAATATCGAACCCTTTGGGATAAAGTGGAAGCCCATCGGCGGCGACCCCTCCCGGGCATTCAACAACTTCGGCCAGAACTTCCTCCCAAGTTAGCCGAGATCGTCCATCGCATGCTGGCCAAACGTCCGGAGGACCGTTTTGCCACTCCCGGGGAAGTGGCCGAGGCCCTAAAACCCTTCTGCCAAGGGGCCAATCTGCCGCTGCTGTTCGAGGAACCGCCGGTTCCTGCTCGCCTGCCCCCTTCTGGCCACCGTGCCTATGATTCCGGGTGGGGAAAGCCGGCGGAGATGATTTCTTCCGGCTCCTCTGGGTGGGTATGGGAACTTTTGGGGATCGCTGCGGCGATACTGATTTTATGTATAGGTATTCTCTGGGGGCCAGCCGCCTGGCACCAGATCAAAACCCGCTTCGCATCGGTCCATCCCTCCGGAGAAGTCGCTCCGGAGGCCAGGACCTTTTCGCAGTCGAGTTCTACCCAGCCGACGCCCTCCGAGAGTCCCCAAACCGGGCCTACCGTTTCTTCCGCCGCTTTGTCGAACCGCCCGAAAGATGCCTCCTCCGGTTCTGGCGGCCCATCCGGTACATCTGCCTCCCAATCGTCCGGTGCGGAAAAGCAAGCGTCGCAGTCTTCTGCTTCCAGTGGCACCACCGTGCCCAAGCCAGAACCCATCGTGCGGATAGAGCTCGATCGGCCAGAAGCCGTCTATTATGGTCCACCGGCTGGCCCGGACGGCCGAGGGGAAAAAATCCAATTGACCATTACCAGCGGGCGGGAAGGATATCTCTATGTGCTAGCCCGCCAACCCGATGGGCAAATCGTTTGCCTATTTCCCAACGTCTTTCAGCCGGACAACCGGATCGGCAAGGATCAGGCGGTAACGATTCCGGATGCCGGTGGGAGCTACGAGCTGCGGGCTTCGGAGCCGTATGGGGAGGTGGTGGTCTGGGCGTGGGTGAGCACGGAGAAGCTGAAGCCGACGGAATTGGGTGTGGCCTCGTTAACAGAACATCTATTTACCTACCTGGATGCGGAAGCCGTGGCCCACCTTCAAATCCAAATCCACCAACAGCCGCAACTCTGGAGCTCTACAGAACGAAAACTTTCCACCCGGGCAGGAGCGGCCGCCGTTGCCCCGCCCAGCCGGGAAATGCCCCCGGCTCCTCCGCCTCCTTTGCCGACCGGTCCTTTGAATCAATCGCCTCCGAAGGATGTTTCCCCTCCGCCGGACCGGCCCAATCTGGAAAAATTGCCGGTGGCCCCCCCGGCGCCGCCTCCGCGTGTAGTGCCGCCCGCCGACGAACATAGAGCTACCGAGAAAACGCTCCGAACATATACCCAGAAAACAAGCGGTGGGCAATGCTCCTTTGCCGGTGCGGATGGGGTTGCCACCGCCACCCCTCCTTTGAGCCTCGAGAGGTATTTCCTACTGCCTGGTTCATCGCCGGTTGGCTGAGCGAGAGCTCATTCAGGAACTAAGACCATTTGTACATCATGAGCGTCATACGGAACGGTTTCGCGAAACTCGGTGCATTTCTAGTATGTCTCCGAAAGCAGAGAGGGCGGGGGGACTACGCGCTGAGGGAGGGCGGTGTGGGGAGACGGCTTTTGGCCCAGGGATTGGCAACCACATTCCTTTTGCTCCGGAAACAGAGGAACAAACTCCGCTGGCATACGGTTATCCGGCTTTGAAACACAGCAGGGAAGAGGTTCAAGCGGTAGCGGAGGTCTTTGGCAAACAGGGGGTTTCCGTGCGGACCTTGCTTCAAGAGGAAGCCACCGAAGCCAATCTCCGGCAGCAGTCGGGAGGACGACGTATTTTGCATCTCAGTTGTCATGGACGTGTGGACCCGGCATGGGGGCACCTTTTTGGGGCGTTTTTGGCCCTTACGCCCGGCCCCCATCCCCAGGACCCCGGCGATGACGGGGTGCTGACCGTACAGGAAAGTTGCCGGTTGAACTTGGCAGGCTGTGAGCTGGCCATCCTCTCCGCCTGCGAGACGAACCGGGGACAACCGCAACCAGGGGAAGGGGTTTGGTCATTGGCCCGGGGATTTTTAGTGGCAGGGGCCCGGCGGGTCGTAGCGGGCAATTGGCTCCTGGATGACCAGGCAGCGGCCCACACGGTGCGGCATTTTTGTGCTGCCTTGGCCTCTCAGGAGGCGGCCTTGGCCCAGGCCCAACAAGCCACCTCGGCAACAGAGCCCGCTTCCTCCGCCCCAGTCCAGGCCACCCCCCCTAACTATGCCGCCGCCCTGCACGAAGCCAAACGTTGGCTCCGGAGCCATCGCCAGTGGCACACCCCCTACTACTGGGCGCCGTTGATCCTGATCGGCCCACCCTAACAGATGTTAAAATATGAATCTCTATCTATGTAAATCACCAGATTGTTCGGAAAATGGTACCATTTGAGCCGAATCAAACAATTCGCCTCTCCCCTGGCGAGAGAGGCCGGCTGAGCGAAGCGAAGCCGGGTGGGGGGTGCCACTGCCGCGACACCGGCAGTCCAGAAAGTATGCCAGAGTTCCCGCTTATCCAGCAGGAACACAGGACCAGGCACAAAGCGGCCTGGATTCCCGCTTACGCAGCGGGGACACATAACCCCCCCCTGTATTCGGCTACATATTCCAGGCGTACCCCAATTCGTCTTTCCAGATTTCCCCTTTGTAGGTCATTCCCGCGAAAGCGGGAATCCAGTTATTTTTTCTGGATTCCTGCTTGCGCAGGAATGACACGCTGCCCCCTCATTCCTTCGGAGCTTCCCCATGCACAACCCGAAACTCCATTGTCCCTAAAAAACTCCTTTGACTCCCAACACAGTACCTCACCCTAACCCTCTCCCGCCAAGGGAGAGAGGACAAGTATGCCCTGCCATTCGGCTAAAGTGTTACGGAAAGTCAAAACGGTTAGCAAAAACCTTAGGGGCTGCCGCCCGGCTGCCAATTTCGGCACAGCCTCGGAGAAACCACCAACGCCACAAAAGGAGCGCCGGTATGAAACGTAGAAAATCTTTTTCCCACCGGAATGGTATTTCCACCGGGAAGCTGGTTTGGGCAGTGCTAGGGCTTTGGGGAGTGGTTGGGCAATCAGCCCCAGCAGAACAATCTTCCCGGGCCTTGGTGCCGGTGCCTGCCCCGGCAAAGCACTGTGCCTTAGTGGTGGCGGTGCCCACGGCTCCGGACGCCGGAGAATCGGCCAGGCTCGAAGGCCTCTGTAGGACCAAGGACGCTCACCAACTTGCCGAACAACTCGCCCAGGCAGGTTACGGCCCGGAGCACATCCTCCTGATGTCGCCCCGGGCCGAGAAACCCAACTTCCATCCCCTCCGCAAACACCTGCAAACACAGATTGCCGATCTGTTAGCCCGGTTGAACCCGCAGGATGGTCTGCTGATCTATTGGACAGGTCAAGCCTATCGCTCGGCCGACGGGGAGCAGTTGTGGTTGGCAGCAGCAGATTGGGACCCCGCCCAACCGGCGGAAACCGGCATTTCCACAGCATGGTTGAAAAAGCTGCTGGAAACCTGCCGGGCGCAGTGGAAACTGATGATCCTCGACACCCCATCTGGGCAGGACAAAACCGCCCCTCTCCCCCGGGCCAACGGCGAGCAGATCGCCCAAGCCCTGCACGGCTTGCCAAGGCTGGCTCTGCTGACCAGTAGCCGGGCAGAAGAACCCTCTCTGCTATGGCCGGCCGTGGAACAATCGATCTTCGGATTTTGGCTCTGTCAGGCTTTTGCCGGTCATGCCGACCGAAACGAAGATACCCGCTTGAGCCTGGAAGAACTGGCCGATTTTCTATCCGAGAACGTGGGCCGAACGGCCCAAGAGGAGGCCAAGCGAAACCAAAGTGTCTATTTGTACAAGCCACCTGCGGAACAGCTCCCCCAGACGGTGGCATCGGTCTCCAAAGTCTCTTTGGCCAGCGTATTGGAAAAGTTTGCCGAGCAGATCGTCCAGCAGGCGGCCAAGCATCAGGTGGCCCGAATTGCCGTGGCAGAATTCCGGCCTCTGCTGCTCGACTCCTCCCCTAAGTCCTCCCTGAGCACCCTTTTAGACGGTGGACCAGGCATCCTCGGCCGATGGTGCGCTGAGCAACTGGAAAATGCCCTCCGACAAGCCCTCCAAAAGGAACTTTCCCTGGCGGGTCTTCAGGTGGTTCCCTATGCCGACTTCCATGCTGTCCTCACCCGCAGTCAGCTTAGCCCTTCGGTGCTCCAGGGTGGCGGAACACGAGGCCTGAGCGGCCAGATCCGCACGCTGGAGGCCGTGGTGTTGGGCAATTTCTTGATCCGCACCGGCCGTCGGCTCAGCTTGGAATGCCGACTTCAACATTTGTCCACAGGCCGCCCATTGGCCCAATTCCAATTGGCAGCCGTGTTGACCGACGAAGAACTGGCTATGTTAGGGGTATCGCTGGACAGCCCAGTGGCATGGCAGCAGCCCCTGGCGCCCGGACCCGGTCCGATCTCGCAACCGGGTTCCATCGGTCAGCATACTCAGCAGCATCCCTACCCGGATGCTCAGGTTCCCTTCCGGGTGATGATTTATGTGGATGGGCAGCCCAAGCCCTCCCAACTGATCGGGCAGAAAGAATACGTGTTCCTCCCCCGGGGCAAAATATATAAAATTATAGTGGAAAATTATCTCCCGGAGCCGGTCTATTTACGGCTGTTAGTGGATGGCCTGAACACTCTCCCGGAGCCGGTGCCAAGAGCCTCTCCGGGATCGGCGCAAGGTGGCTCTGTGTATCTGCCAGCCCGCCGGGTCCACTTGGAGAAGGCCCGCGCCTGGCGCCTGGAAGGGAGAGAGCCAAACGGACCGCCCAAACGCTACAGCATTGACGGCTTCTACCGCCGCCTGGAAAGCACTTCCCCAGGCAAAGCGCTTTATGAATGGGAAACCTTCAAAGTGGTTGATCCTCCCCAAAGCTGGGCCGCTCAACAGGCGTACACGGAACAAATAGGCATGATCACCGCCGCCTTCTATGCTGTTTCTTCTGGAACCCGTGGCGGTGGCATCCAGCCGGGAGGCACCGCCGGCGGACCTACCCACAAAGGCGAACTCCAAGAATACCAGGAAGTTCCGGTCGGCCCCTTGCTCAAAGTCATTCACCTGTATTATGCGATCCCCAACGATTCCTCCTCGGTGCCCCCCGCCAAACCGATGCCGCCCCAGCCACCCGCATCGATCTCCGGTAACTAACGGTCTGCCTGGAGTTCCCTGCCCCCCAGCACCTGGAACCGGCTTTTCCAAAAGGGCTACGTGCCCCAAGTCCCATTTTGGTAGGGTGGTGTACTATTTTGTATCATCCCGGGAAGGATGTTTTGAGAGGCTCTCCCGAAATGGGTATCTCTTCATCTCCGCAAAACCAGGGGACACAAACGGGACTGAAAACTCGGGAATTGAGTGTCTCTCGAATTGGCGAAGATCGATAGGCGGCAATCGCACACCGTTTCCCCACCCTTTCGGTTTACCAAAACATCCGTTTTATGAGGTTTCTGCCGCTCTGGAGACCGCCGGTGGGTGGGACATCCGGCTTGAAACGGAATTTCGGCACCGCCTTTGAGAAATCCCGCTTGGAGTTATTCCGCCAGTAAATATTCAGCCGGGAAAACAGTGCTTCTTTTAGGTATCCGAGTGGGCCTCCCGGTGCGGTGGCGATGGTTTTTTCCAACCGTTCTGAATTTCCAACATGCCGTTTGTTGGCAGTTTGAGGAGTCTGGGCTGCCGGTCGGTTGCTCGGGCCGGATAAAATAAAATTCCGGGGGGTTTTTAAAGAATCCGGATGCCTGTTGTCCGAGAGGAAGGGCGGCTCTCTGATCCGAGGAAGGAATGTGGTATGGCTTTGGAGAACCTTCCGGCTGGGAATGCAGCGATGTATTTTACGGCCCATCCACGCTCGTTTGCGGATTTCCGGTATGTGTATCCGGTGGTGAGCCGACGGGCTGGCGGTATTTCCCTTGGGGTCAACGTGAATCTAGATAAGCGGTGCAATTTCCGGTGTATTTATTGTCAGGTGGACCGGTGGGACTTGGCGGTGCCCAGCGCACCGGCCGGTCGGGCGGCCGATTCTGGTCCTCCGGAGTGTTTGGCGGGTGAAGATCGGCCTGGAACGGGGGTGGGACGAGACCGATTTATCGACTTGGAGCGCCTGGCCGCCGAATTGGAAGCAGGTTTACGGACATGGTCATCCGGACAATTGTTTACCATCCGTCCGTTTTCCGATCTGCCGCAGGAACTTCGTCGGCTGAACGACATTGCCCTCAGCGGCGACGGCGAACCGACGCTCTATCGCAATTTTCCGGAGATCGTGGCCTGCTGTGCCCAGGCCCGCCGCCGCCATCGGCTGGAGGATCTCAAATTGGTGCTGATTACCAATGCCAGCCTGCTGGACCAGCCTTATGTCCAAGAGGGGCTGGCCATTCTGGACCAAAACAACGGCGAGATTTGGGCCAAGCTGGACGCCGGCAGCGAAGCGTATTTTCGGCAGGTGGCCAGGACCGCTGTGCCGTTGGAGAGGATTGTTCGGAATATTCAGCAGGCGGCCCGTGTTCGGCCTTTGGTGATCCAATCCCTGTTCATGCGCATTGCGGGCCAGGGACCTCCCCCGGAAGAGCTAGCCGCCTATTGCCAACGACTCCAAGAGATCATACAGGGAGGGGGCCAGATCAAACTGGTTCAGATTTACACCATCGCCCGGCCCCCGGCCGAACCGATCGTCTCCGCCCTACCGCTCGAAGACCTGCAGGCAATTGCCGCTCGTGTCCGCCAAACCACTGGCCTGCCCGTAGCCGTTTTCCCGGGACCGAATTGTTTTCATACCTCTTCCGCTGAGGGGAGAAGGTAATCGACTTCGGAGCGGAACGGTCCCCTATCTCGGTTCTTCCTCGCCGAGGGGAATCCTAAGCCCCACCGTTCCTTCCTGCGGATAGTTTCCAGGCCGGACGATGTGGTGGACGCCGGAGCTGCTATGCCTGGGAACCGATGCGGGGGACCAGAGCGTCAGAAAAAACCTTTTCCTCACCGGAGCCTGAGCCCCAATCCTAAAAGGCTCTTGTGAAAATCCGTTTTACCCTATCCCAGCGGTTCCCGCCTGGAGCCCGGGGAGATCGGAAAACTCCTGTTTTTATAGGGTTTTAGCAACTGGTCGACGGACTTCGGTTGGTGGACAAGATCCCAATTGGGCAATTTCGGGACAGCCTCTAAGGGGAGGTCCTCAGCCCGATTCTTCCGGGGCCACATAGCAGACGAAGGATCGGCCTTCCATCCAGATTTTTCCGTCCGGCGGCAGGGGCGGGCCGTTCAGTTCTGGATAAATGTCCTCCGGCGGGGGGGCAGCCGTATTGATAAACAACCGCCATGGCAGCCCCAAGGCCAGCGGAGGCATGGTAAAGGTCCGGCCTTCCGGTAGGGCATGGAAGCACATCAACAGATGATGACTGGGCGGGGAGAGGGGGGATGGTGTTGGCGCCGCCGCCCACAGGCAGACCAAGGAGCTTTCTCCTCGGAGCCAATTCATGGGCCCGCCGTCCGGCCCATACCAACTGACGTCGGGCAATCCCCCCGGTTTGACCGGACGGCCGGTCATAAAATTGGATTGGCGGACGGTCGGTTCCGCCTTTCGGAAGGCCACCAGCGCCTGGACAAACCGCACGAGGCTTTTGTGCCGACGGACCCGCCGCCAATCAAACCAGGAAATCTCGTTGTCCTGGCAATAGGCGTTGTTGTTGCCCCATTGGGTGCGTCGGCATTCATCGCCGAACAGCAGCATCGGTACTCCCTGGCTGAGCATGAGGGTAGCCAACATGTTTTTGATCTGTCGGATACGGATGGCGTTGATGCTGCGGTTCCGGGTGGGGCCTTCACAGCCGTAGTTGGCGCTGTAGTTATTGTTTTCTCCGTCCCGGTTGTCTTCGCCGTTGGCCTCGTTGTGTTTTCGTTCGTAGGAGACCAGGTCGTTCAGGGTGAAACCGTCGTGGGAGGTGATGAAATTGATACTATGGTAGGGTTTTCGGCCGCTGGGTTGGTAGAGGTCGCTGGAGCCGGCGATTCGGGTGGCCAACAGACCGACCATATGGGGATCGCCCCGCCAGAAGCGGCGTACGTCGTCGCGGTATCGGCCGTTCCATTCCGCCCATCGGAGATTAGCAAAGGTGCCCACTTGGTAGGCGCCGGCAGCGTCCCAGGCCTCGGCGATGATTTTCGTATCGGCCAGCAGGGGGTCTTCGGCGATATGCTCTACCACCGGCGGGTTGGGAATGAGGTTCCCTTCCCGATCCCGGCTGAGGATGGAAGCCAGATCGAACCGGAACCCATCGATGTGATAATTGTGTACCCAGTGGCGCAGGCAATGGAAGATCATCTCTCGGACCACCGGGTGGTTGCCGTTGAGGGTGTTACCGCAGCCGCTGTAATTTTTGTAGTATTTGCCCCCGTTTTCCAGCATGTAATAGACGCGGTTTTCCAGCCCTTTGAAGCTCAAGATGGGGCCTTCGTGGTTGCCCTCGGCCGTGTGGTTGAAGACGACATCTAGGATGACTTCGATACCGGCCCGGTGGAGGGCCAAGACCATTTCTTTGAATTCCCGGACCTGGGCGCCCGGCTCTTTGCTGACTGCATAGCCACGATGCGGGGCGAAGAAACACAACGGATCATAGCCCCAGTAGTTGGGCCGTGGTGGACGACGACCGGTAATATCGTTGATCGGGAATTCATGCACCGGCATCAATTCCACCGCGGTAACCCCTAAAGACTGTAAATACGGAATTTTTTCGATCACCCCTAAATAGGTACCCGGATGTTTGACCCCACTGGAGGGCGATTGGGTGAACCCCCGCACGTGCATTTCGTAGATCACGGTTTCCGAAAGAGGCCGACGCAGATGCCGGTCGCCCTGCCAGTCGAACTCATCACTGACCACCACACATTTTGGGGGCCGGATGATCCCATCATCGTTGGGCTGGAAACAGCCGGCCAGCGCCTTCGCATACGGATCGATCAGACGGGCTTTGGGGTTAAACAAGTAGCCCCGATCCGGATCATAAGGGCCGTCGGCCTGGAAGTGATAGAGTTGACCCGGTTTTAGCCCTGGCACAAAAATGCTCCACACATCCCCCCACCGATTCAGATCCGGGTCAAATTCGATGATTTCTTTTGGGTCCCGGTCTTCTACCCGGTCGTAGAGCAGGACCCGCATGGCCGTGGCTGACCGGCTAAACACGACAAACTGCACGCCATCCTCCCGGACGATAGCCCCGTAGGGCAACGGATGGGTGAAGATGGGCGCAGGATGACGTTCTACCATCGTTTCGGTCGGCAGAGGATGCCCCGGCGTAAAAACCCACTGGGTCGGTTCCCAGAAACGGATTTCTGTAGTCATAACAATTATTACTCACCGCACAGAGCGAACAACCCTTCCAATTTCCTGGGCCCCAGGTCGAGAGAGAATGCGGGGCAAAAAATTCTTCGGAAAACACCCCGGCCCGGATGGAGGCCAAAATCCCCCGGCCGACGTTTTTCTGCCCTCCGGAGGGCTTGCCCTATCGAAAACACCGCCTAGACAACGGACTGAAAAACTCCCAAAAACGGCAGGCAAACCAATTGCACCGAGCAGATCGGCCCCAACCCACAACGTCCCCTTCTCCTAATGAAAACGCCCTGCCAGCGTGCATCAGCAGCAGAGAGCCGCCAAAACCCCGAATTCCCCCCGACCTGTCTCGTCATTTCCGGAACAGGTGGCACAAATTACCTATTACCTATTAGTCTTCGCAAAACCAAGGGATACCAAACCACCCCGACACGCCCATAAACCACGCAGTTTCGTGTCTCTATCATTTGCGAAGCTCAATAAGGGGACCGGTTCCACCGAGGCCATTACCCCAACGGGCCAGTTGCCACCCTCTGTAAAATCCGAACGATCTTTCCATTCCCCAGTCGGAGAGGCCTGGCCGGGGGATAGAGTCCTTCTAAGTTGGCTGTATCCACCGGGAAGAACGACCACCATCTGGGGTGTTCGATCCGATTTTGAGTGGCTACATCTGGTAGTGGGCCGGGCAGGTACATCCAGTCAAACTCATGGATTACGTCCCGCCAAAGGGTGGGCAACTGCCCGCCTTTCCCGAGGGCAGAACACGCTCGGAGGAAAAGCTCCCCAAACGCGGGGAAAAAGGTTCCGAAGCAGAAAGGTGCCCTTTACCGGCAGAGTTGCTGGAAAAGACTGGCCAGGGTCAGCGGATCGATTTTGCGGGGATTGAGTTTGATGGCCACGGAAGTGGTTTGAAAAGCGTTTTGGGCCAGCCGGGTCGGCCAATCCACTTCGGTGGCGGGGGTGGGGAGGCGTGGACGGGTCGGCAAATCGGCCTGGTGGAACAGACGCTCCAGGTGGGCCAGGAATGCCTCGGCCAGGGCCTGCTCCTCTTGGCCCGGCAGTCCCAGTCGGGAGGCCCAGCGGGCTAGGACCGGGCGGGCTTCTGCCCAGTTGTACCGAAGGGCCGCCGGAGTGCAGATGGCCACCGCTTCGCTATGCGGCAACCCGGCCAGAGCGCCCAGGGCATGGGCCATCGCATGGGCTAGGGTGGCCCCGGCCTGTTGCAGGGCAATCCCGGCCAGAGTGGCGGCCAGGGCCAACGCCTCCCGAGCCTGCCGGTCTTCTGGCCGGGCCAGGACCGCCGGAAGATAACGAAAAATCCGTATCATTGCTTCCTCTGCCAAAAACCGAACCATCGGGCTCGCCCGTCGGCTCAACGCCGCTTCGATCGCATGGCCTAAGGCATCCGCCGCACCACGGGCCGAAATCGCCGGCGGACAACTTACCGTCAGTTCCGGATCCACCAAGGCCAACTTCGGCGCCAACGCCTCGGCCGCCAGCGTGAGCTTCATCGGCATCTGACCGCCTGCCGGGTCTTGCCAATGAAACACCGCCAATGCGGTAACTTCACTTCCGGTCCCGGCCGTGGTGGGCACAGCCACTATGGGTAAAGCGTCGGTCATCCGACATGGAGCAGGTTGCCCGGGCAGGTACTGCTCCAATCGGCCGCCCATCCGGGCCAGACCGGCAACGGCCTTGGCCGTATCCAGCACACTGCCGCCACCCACCCCCAGCACCAGATCGGCCCCGAAACTGCGGGCCGCTTCTGCCGCCCGGTTGACCAACCCAACATCCGGTTCCTCCGAAACCTCGAAAAACTCTTCCACCAGAAGCCCTGCCTCCTGCAACCGGCCCCGGAGTTTTTCATAGACGCCTTCCAACCCCGCTCCGTTCCGGTAACCGACCCAAAACACGCGGCGTCCCCACTGGGCCAGGCTCTGCCCCAATTGGCCTGCCAAACCCCACCCAAACCGAATCCGAGTTGGTAGAAAAAATTCCCAATTTTCCAGCATCACTGCGCCTCTTGCACGGCCGATTTCGGAATACTATAATGATTGTAACATTTTAGCGGAATGGAGGGATGGCTGTGTCATTCCTGGGTAAGCAGGAATCCAGGCTTGTTCCCGCGTAAGCGGGAATCCAGGCAATATGGACTTCTACTCTTTTCTGGATTTCCCCTTTTGCGGGAATGACACCCTGGCGCCCGCCATGGGAGAGGCGAGTTGCTTCATTCGGCTGAAGTGTTACTCCAATGATTTTGTCCTTTTGGCCAGGGGGGCAGAAAGCAGCAAGCCCTCTGGACAGGAGGATATTGGCCCGCCTGAGAGGCTGTGCGGAAATGGGTAGCCGAGGGGGAGCTACGATTCCTTTCCAAATCGTTCCACTTTCCGAATGGGTTAGGGTTTGGGAGGCTTCGGGCGGTCCATTGGTCCTCCCTCCCCGCCGAATGAAATTTCCAGACAGCCTCTGAGTACTATCGAATCGTCCCGCCGAGTGGTTTGCCAACCCCGAGCACAAAACTTTCCATCCGGTTCCGGTTGGGTGTTGTTTTACGAAAGGAGCGAAATCATGAGCCGAATGTCCCGTCGTACATTTGTCAAGCAAGCGTCCACTGGTTTTGCCGCCAGTTTCATCATTGCCGGCACCAAAGCCTCCGGCCGGGTTCTGGGGGCCAATGAGGTGATCCGGATCGGGGTGGCCGGTATCCGCGGCAGAGGCAGTTCCCACATCAGCGCCTTTGCCAAAATGCCCGGCGTACAAGTAACGCATCTGATTGATCCGGATAGCCGCCTGTTTGCCCAACGGGTGGCGCAGGTGAAACAGTTAGGCGGCAATACGCCGAAGTGTTTCCAGGACATCCGTAAAGCCCTGGAAGACAAGAATCTGGACGCTATTTCGATCGCCACCTGCAACCACTGGCATTCGTTGATGACGATCTGGGCTTGCCAGGCGGGTAAACATGTATATGTGGAAAAACCGGCGAGCCATGTCGTCTTTGAAGGGCGCAAATGCATCGAAGCGGCCCGGAAATACGGCTGCATTGTGCAACATGGCACTCAAAGCCGATCGGACCGAAAGTGGGCCCTTGCCGTGGCCGCGGCCCGCAGCGGCAAATACGGAAAACTCCTGGTGGCCAAAGGCTATGCTTCCAAGCCCCGCTGGAGCATCGGCTTTAAACCCGTCAAAGAGCCGCCGCCCGAATTGGATTTTGACCTTTGGCTCGGCCCGGCACCGAAACAACCCTATCATGAAAACCTGGTCCATTACAACTGGCATTGGTTCTGGGACACCGGCAACGGTGAGATCGGCAACCAGGGTGTCCACCAGATGGACATTGCCCGTTGGGCCATCGGCGATCGGTTGCCCAAAAGCGTTGTCAGCCTGGGCGGTCGATGGGTCAACGAACCCGACTACAAAGACCAGGGCCAAACCCCCAATATGCAGCTTACGGTCTTCGACTACGGCGATGTGCTCCTGGTGTTTGAAGTGCGGGGTTTAGTCGGACGAAAAGGCCGGGATGGAAAAGAGATTCCCTCTCAGGTTACCAATGAGTTCTACTGTGAAGAGGGGATGATTACTGCCGGCGGTTTCTATCCGAAAGGGAAAAATAAACCGGAACCGTTGGGCGATTTTCCCATCGCCATCAAGCCGGGCGACCACTTCGCCAACTTCATCCAGGCCGTCCGAAGCGGCAAAGTGGAAGACCTCAATGCCGACATTCTGCATGGGCATCTCTCGTCAGCCCTTTGCCATCTGGGCAATATCTCCTACCGATTGGGCACCCAGGTTCCGTTTAGCCAGGAACCCACTGGCGTTCCCATGGATGTACCAGAAGTCCGTGCCTCCTGGGAGGCCATCGAACGGAATCTGCAAAACGCCCTGGACATCGATCTAAAGAAAGCTACTTATACCCTGGGGCCGAAATTGGCCTTTGATCCGGAAAAGGAAAAATTTGTGGACAATCCGAAGGCCGATGCCCTTCTGACGCGTCCGCCCCGGCCGCCTTTTGTGGTGCCGGAAAAGGTGTAAAAGGGCTGGTCCTTCCATGGGCCGGTTTCCCGATACCCAACCAAAATCAACCCTACCAGCCCGTGGCCGCCGGAGGCTGGTGGACCGTCTCGACGGCCACCCCAAGTGGCACCCCGGCTATTGAACTTCATAACTCGTAGAGACACGAAAATTCCCTGATTTTTGGCCACGTCGGCCCTTGGGCTTGGGAAGACCCATAGGAGCGGCCGGAAGGGGTTCTATTTCTCCCACGGAAGGGGTTATACCTCTGCCCGAGAGGAGAAATGGCGGCTTGGGGGCCCTCATCGGCTTTTCCGGCGGGTCTAAGTTGTCAGGATCGATGGGGTACGACTACCGGCGGAGGCGACCCAGTTCCGGCCTGGAACGGGTATCCCAATTCAGACGGGGCCGATAGGTATTTTTCTTTTGGTAACATTTTAGCCGAATGAAGGGGGCCGATGTGGCACTGCTGCGTAAGCAGCAGTCTGGGCTTCTTGGTGCCTGCTACGGTGTGGCTGTGGACCAGCGGGGTACCAAGGCAACATGGAGTCCTCCTACGTTCTGGATTCCCGCTTGCGCGGGAATGACACCTTGGGTTTAGCCCGCCTGGGGAATAACAGGTTGCTGCATTCGGTTAAAGTGTTCCTTCTTTTGCAGGGGGCGATCGGAGGAGCCGTCATGCCTGCGGTATGGAAAAGCCCGTTCGGATCGGTTTTCCGGGGGCCGCCGTCGGACGACCGGTGTTCCGGCCCCATGCAAGCTGAGGCTGGAAATATCTGGCACCGTTCAGAAAAGCCGGCAACCGGGTTCTGGCGGGGCCGATCGGGTCTGTCCCGGCGGCAATGGTTGCTGGGGATGTTGGAGGTGGGAGGATGGACAGCTCTTCAGGGTGCCGGGCCGCCTTCAGCCGCCTTTGCCGACGAAACCACTCCTCAGCCGGAACTCTTTCCCCGGCCGGCTCCTGGGGTGGAAATCTGGGATGCTCATGTACACTTGGACGGCGGTACAGGGACGCCCTCGGATCGGGCCCGATTCCTTTTGAAGTATGCCGATCGGATGGGCATCCGTCGGCTGATCTTGTGCATGGGGCCGAAGTTCCAGCCCGATCCAACCCCGGACCAGCTTCGGGAACAAAACGATGCGGTCTTGGAGGCGATCCGGGTAGCCCCGGATCGGTTCCTGGGGTTTGTGTATCTTAATCCCAAGCATCGGGAAGCAAGCCTTCAGGAGATCGAGCGGTGTGTGGTTCGAGGGCCGATGGTGGGCATTAAACTTTGGGTTGCCATGCGATGCCAGGAACCGGCTCTGGACCCCCTGATGCGGCGGGCGGCAGAGCTTCGGCTGCCGGTATTACAGCATACGTTTTTTCGGCTGGGCGGCAATCTTCCAGGAGAGTCCAGCCCGGACGATCTGGTGCAATTGGCTGCCCGCCATCCCCAGGTGAACTTCATCTGCGCACACACCGGCGCCGATTGGGAACGGGGGATACGGGCAGTCCGGGCGCAAAAAAATATCTGGGTAGATATATGTGGATCGGATCCAACGGCCGGTTTTGTGGAAATGGCCGTCCGGGAACTCGGCTACCAGCGCGTCATCTTTGGCAGCGATGCTTCCGGTCGAAGTTTGGCCTCCCAATTGGCCAAAGTGCTTTCGGCCGGTTTGCCTCCGGAAGCACAAAAGGCGATTTTCCGCGACAATATCGCCCGACTGATCGAACCGGTGCTGGCTTGGCAGCCCCAGCAGCCCCCGCAGCCTTCCTAGAGGCTCTTCCGAAATGGGTAGCTAGGCGGCGGGCCCGAACCGTTTCCAACCCCTTCAGGTTTTCCAACTCCCCATTTGACTAACATGTTAGCCGACTGAGCGTCAGCAAAGGGTCCCTCCTCTGCAAGTAGCAGTCCAGGCTGTTTTGGGCCTGCTACGGTGCTGCTAGATCCCAAGCGGAAATCCAGGCCTCTCACTCGGCCAGCAGCCGGTGGGCTTGGGGTACCGGCTTAGGGTGGCCTCTCCGGCCGGAGAAAGGCGAATTACGCCATTCGGGTGCAACGTAACGATTTTGACTGTATCCACCGGAAAGTAATTCCCCCAAAAAGTAATTCCCCCAAGCTGTGGGGTTCGGGCCAATTTTTACTCCCTACCAGGTGATGGGTCTGGGTGATGGGCCTGGCCGGGCGGATACAGTCAAACTAGCCGGTTGAAGTTGAAAATATTGTCCCGTGGGAGATCAGCCGAGGAGCCATTCTTCCAGTTTTGCCGAGTCGAACTCGACGCCCCAACCGGGGCCTTCCGGCACGGCAGCCATGCCTTCGACGATCTCCAAGCCCCGGCAAAGGGGTTCGTAGCCGCCTCGATAGGCATAGGTGAAGCAGGGTTGGTCTAAAAAGGAGACGGCAGCACTCAGATGGACTAAGGCCGCCAGCCGAATCCCTACGCCCCCGGCCTCATGCAAGAGGACGGGTACGCCAGCGGCCTCGGCCACGGCGGCTGCTTTGCGCAGCATCGTCAGGCCGCCGAGCCGGTCGGCATCCAAGACCAAAAACGCCCCCGCCCCGCTCCGCACCGCTCCGAACACCTGCAAGAGGCTCACCAACGCTCGATGTAAGCCGATCGGTACTGCCGTCTGCCGGGCAAAACCGGCCAATGTATAAACCTCCGAACTCCTTAACGGATCGATCAGTCCGTGTAGCCCGTAGGATTCCAACCCAACGCCTAGGTCTTGGGCGTCCGGCTCCGAGTACTGTGCCGCGGCATCCAAATACAGTCGGCATCCCTGTCCGGCGGCTTCTCGGACCGTAGCCACTTGCTCTGTATCGGCCTGGATATACCCCCTGCTCGGCAGCAGCAAGGCATGGAAACCTTGTTCTGCCAGTTCTCGGGCGAAGGGACCCAGGTTCTCCGGCGACATCCATCCGGGCAATCGGGCGCCCAAAGGCACATAACTGCGAAATCGGCCTCCCCAGAGATGGCAGACCGGCTCCCCAAGCCCTTTGCCGATCAAATCCCAACAGGCCATCTCCACCGCAGAACGGAGCCAGCCATGTCGGAGCAGTTCTAGGGTAGAAAGTTCTTCAATCTCGAAGGGAGACCGCCCCACCAGAAGGGCGGCCAGGGCTTGGTGTCGGCCGGACCATTCGGCTTTGGACCACCGGCTATGGCCTTCCCCCCAACCTTCTAGGCCCTCCGGTCCGATGACCTGAATGAGTAAACTCCGAAACTCGGCGGCTGCCTGCCCCCGGACCGGTTCCACCAGATAACAGTGCACCTCCCGAATTTTCAGCGGAGAGCAGGAACGAACCTCACGGGATTTTATGTTCATCGCAACATCCTTGGGCCACTGGGGTCAGCCGGTGCTTCGCCTGCTTGGAATTGGAGTTTTTGTAACTATTTAGCCGAGGGTGTCCGGAAATTCTCAGAGGCTCTCCCAAAATGGGTCCCCCGGCGGCCTCTGATCGTTTGGGAGCCCTTCCGATTTCCCAAAATGCCCGTTTTTATGGGGGGTTTGGCAGTTTGAAGGCCGCCTGGGGGTGGTACGTTCCGGGTAAAAACGGAATTTCGGGACAGCTTCTAAGGGTACTGCTTGTCCCATTCCGGGCAGGTCCGCCCCAAACCCGACTCCCACCCATCCGACACCCACTTTGAGTATGGGAGTTCAATATATCTATTTATCCTGCCAAGAGTTAGATGAAGCGAATTTCCGGGCACCCTCCTGGAGCCGAAGGAAGCAAACCGCCTCTTCTCCGGCGGGGAGAGGCAAATCGGTTCATTCGGCTCACGTGGTATGCTTTTTGGAGTACCATTTTAGCCGAATGCAAATGCCCCTTCGAGAGACCTGCTCTCAGCTCCCACCCTAGGGGCGGTGTCTGCGGAGGATCGCTCCGGGCTGCGCACCACAAGGGTTACCCTTCCATTCGGCTAAAATGTTACCTATGTTGAAAAATTTGGGGAAGGTAATTACCCCAGAGGGGGGTGCGGGAGTTCGTTGCGGCAATTCCCCGCACTCGGCTTCGCTTTGCGGGAACTGCCCTCTCTCCCTGGGGGGCAGAGGCGAATTGCTTCCTTCGGCTAAAATGTTACAGAGGGGTTGGGTTAAGAAGGCCGAGACCCGCACCCTTCTTGCCGGTCCGGGGAATAGGATGGAGAGTGTTACTTTATCGACAAAACAAAGCCAACGGTGGCTTCAGATCCATATAGCCGGTTTGGCGGCTCTGGGCACCCTGCTGCTAGGGCTGGGCCAGGGCGATCTTTTATGGCCGATGGGGATGTGCTTGGCAGCGGCCGCTTCGGTGGTGCTAACCGATATAACCGGCTATTTTCGGCTGTCTCGCACAGCGGCTAATCTGATCGCCTTGGCCGTGGTCCTATGGGTCCTGAAAGATGTACGCCAATGGACCGGCATCGGCCAGGTGCTGCTGATCTCCAAAATGCTGGTCTATTTACAGCTCATCCTGCTCTTCCAGCAGAAAGATCACCGAGCCTATTGGCAACTGGCCATGATCAGCTTATTGCAGGTGGTGGTGGCGGCCGCTTTCCAACAAGGAGTGGTCTTCGGGGTGTTGTTGGTGATCTATTTTCTGTTGGCCGTTTGGACCATGATCCTGTTTTTCCTGTATCGGGAACTTGGACCGTACGAACGATCCGAAGACCACCCCGGCCGAACGGAAAAAAAACCCAGCCGACGGTTTTGGCTTTTTCCACAGGATTTGGGTAGGAGGTGGTTCGGACGGAGGGAGAAATCCGGTGGAAATCCCGCCGGTTCGGTTACCGGGCCGATCGGCAACTCAGCCTCCCCCTCCCAATCGACCTCCACTTTTCCCCAGGCGTCCGCCTCCCAGCAGAGCTCAGATTCTCATCAGACCTCCGCCTCCCAGCAGTCGTCTGCCTCCCAGCAGGCATGTGTCTTCCACCAGGCGTCCACCTCCGCCCAGAAGTCTAATCCGGAGGCGGCTTCGGAGTTGGGGGGGCGTCGGTGCTCATGGGCCAGCCAAGCCCCTCGCCTGGAAGGCGGTGCAATTCCTACCAGAAGTGGGTTGGGTTGGCCCATGATCGGGCCGGTGATCAAAATTGCTCTGGCCACCTGGGCACTGACGCTCCTCTTGTTTTTTGTGGTTCCCCGGGCTCCCAGCGGCACCTGGCGTGGGGTGCCGGTTCCTTTGCGCCATGCGGTTGGGTTCACCGATCAAGTGGCTCTGGGCGAACTGGGCCGGATCATCCAAAAAAGCGATGAGGTGCTCCGAATCCGTTTCTTCGATCCGGAGCAACGGCCCTATGCCGTCGAAGGACCTTTGTATTTACGGGGGGCCATCCTCCACTATTACCAGGACGGGCATTGGCGATTCTTGGGGCATCCGGTGTTTCCGTTCCAGCGTCCGTTGGGGGCGAGGCCTCTGCCAGCTTATCGCCCCTTGGTGCTCCAAGAGATTACCATCGAACCGATGGATCGACAGGAACTGTTTTGTCTATGGCCTTTTGCCGGGAGCGATCCTGGGCTATGGCTGATCGAGGATGTAGCCCACCGACGTCTATTAAGACCCGAGGAAAACTGCCGGGAACGTTTTACCTATACCCTCTGGACTACCGCCTTGGAGGAAGGGACGCAGGCGCCGCTGAATCCCTTGGGATTTCCTCAGGATGTGTACTGGGACTGGGATGCCTTGCTGCAAATGCCACGCCGAGACGGCCAAAGCCGTGTGCCTTCCTTAGAAACCTTGGCTCGGCAATGGGTGCAGCAGGCGGGGATTCCGTTGGAACAACGGATGAACGTGGCTCGGCTTTTAGAAGCCCGGCTGAAATATTCCGGACGCTTTCGCTACAGCCTCCACGGGCAACCCCGAAACCCCGATTTGGATCCGGTGGAAGATTTTGTCCGCGAACATCCGGAAGGCCATTGTGAATATTTTGCCACTACTCTGGCGCTGATGCTCCGAAGTCTGGGCATCCCCTGTCGGGTGGTGGTAGGATATCTATGCGACGAGTGGAATCCGGCGGGCGGCTTTTTCCAAGTCCGCCAGTGGCACGCCCATATGTGGGTGGAAGCCTATTTGTCCGCCCCGCATTTGCCCAGCTCCCTCCTCCAAGGAGAGTATGGAGGGTTGTGGAGGTATGGCGGTTGGCTTCGGCTGGATCCCACACCTCTGACCGACCCCCTCCAAGATCAACCCTTTTATGTCCGGTGGGCTTCTCGGCTGCATACACTCTGGGCCAATTACATCGTCGAATTGGACCGGTTCCGACAAACCGAAGGCATCTATCGACCTCTCCAAGAGGCACTGCGCTCGGTGGCCGAGCGGCTCCAAGACCCCGCCTGGTGGGCGGCCGTGGGCTCCCAGATCTGGCAATGGCTGGAGCGGTTTTGGGCCGAATGGCGTCGCAGCGGCTGGTTCAGTTGGCCGGGTTTTGTGGTGAGCTTTCTGCTGGGATTGGTAGGGGGCGGTGTGATCCTGCTGGTGCAAAAGTTCCACCGACTCCGCCTCCAGCGGCCAGCCCACCGGCCTGCTGCCCTCACCCGACAAGTAGTCGAGTTCTACCATCGGCTGGAAGCCCTGCTGGCAGGGTATGGTCTTCGCCGGTTCCCTGGCCAAACCCCATTGGAGTTCGCTCAGCAAGCCGGGGCTACCCTGGCCCAACGCCTCCAGGATCCCCAATGGCAAGA